>ERZ1370068.6766-contig-5729_pt1 | contig 45350 bp, 64 predicted proteins | sample MGYA00561227_ERZ1370068 | MGnify/ENA primary metagenome ERZ1370068 (study PRJEB38410, sample SAMEA6850437) | metagenome | study: Metagenomic assessment of the ecological functions of the soil: analysis of the soil microbiota associated with the... | reverse complement strand
TTCGCTTCGTTCCGGATACGTGTCCATGACGGCTGGCGTACCGCCGGGAAGTGGCAAATTACTTTGCCGGGTTGCGTTTCGTGGAAAGGCGCGCAACGCAGTGCGGTCACGCATGCCGAGATGCTGGAATTGCATCGTATCGCGGCGGGCGACGTAATGGACCAGGGAAGGGCCGGCCGCTACCGGACGATTCGGGTGCGGGTGGGCAGTCACGTGGCGCCGCCTCCGGAGCAAGTGCAGCCGATGATGTCGGAATTGCTGCAGTGGTGGAATATACATGCGGCGCGGATTTCTCCGATCGTCGAGCTCGGCCATCGTGCATCATCAGTTTGAAACGATCCACCCGTTTGCCGACGGCAACGGACGCACCGGACGCATGCTCAGCCTGTGGGAATTGTATCGGCGCGGCTTCGACAGCCATCACATTTTTTCAATCGACGAATTTTATTGGGAAGATCGTCCGCGCTACTACGCCGCATTCGAGAGAGTGCGAAAGGAAAGCAATGACCTCAGCAGCTGGCTCGAGTACAGCGCCGAGGGATTGCGGATGACGCTGGGCGAGTCTGGACCCGGATTCAAAAGCTGACCGCGCATTCTGGAAAGACGAAGCTTGTGCTCCGCCCGAAGCAGGAGCAGTTACTTCATCTCCTGCGCGAAGAGAAGGCGCTGACGCCGCGCGGAGATTTGGGATGGAGTGGGCGTGTCGAAACAAGGCGCACTCGATTTGTTGCGACCGCTGATTAAGGCCGGGTTGGTGCGGCGGATCGGAACGAAGACGAAGCCGGGCCGTGATATTTAGCCTGAAGAGGCGAGAATCGGGCGTTTAGCGCCAAAGGCGCGATGTCAAACGGAAGCTGGGGCATCGCCCCAGGGACTGTGATTGAATTCTAACCGAGCGCTGAAAGCGCGATTCAACGCGCCGGACTGAATCGCGCTTTCAGCGCTGGGGTTCGGCGTCACACGAAATCCTGGGGCGCTGCCCAGGGCTTAGATGAACGTCGCGCCTTTGGCGCTGAGCGCGTGCCCCTACGATACCTTTGCTGGTTAAGAATCGTAGCAATCCAAGCTTAGCTCTGATGCCGGAGCCGGTGTTGAAAATTACGACGCTTTGGTCAGGCGAAATTTTACCCGACGAGAGTAGCGACTTCAGTGCCGCGAAGCACGCTGCGCCTTCCGGAGCGACAAAGAGTCCTTCGCTCGAAGCAACTTCTGCGGCAACGCGGATCATTTCTGCGTCGTTAACTGCGATGGCGCCGCCATTCGACTGGCGAAGAATGTTGAGGATGAGAAAATCGCCTATCGCTTTTGGAACACGTAATCCGGCGGCAAGCGTGTGCGCGTTAGGGAACTCGGCAGCGGAGTTTTCTCCCGCTTCGAAGGCACGAACGATGGGCGCGCAGCCCTCGGCCTGGACCGAGAACATCCGTGGCCGTTTTTGGCCGATCCAACCGAGTTTTTCCATTTCATCGAACGCTTTCCACATCCCGATAAGGCCGGTCCCGCCCCGGTGGGATAAATGATGGCGTCGGGTAACTCCCAATTCAGTTGCTCTGGCCAATTCGTAACCAGAGCGTCTTCTTTCCCCTCGATTCGATATGGCTCTTTGAGGGTCGAAACATCAAACCAGTTCTCTTTGCGCCTCCCGATTTCAGCAGCGCAATCGGTAATCGGGCCGTCGATCAAGGTTACGCGGGCACCGAGCTCGCGGCATTCGATGATATTGGCCCGTGGCGTATCGCGTGGCATGAAGACGTGGGCTTCGAGTCCGGCGCGTGCAGCGTAGGCGGCGAGGGCGCTGGCGGCGTTGCCGGCGCTGGGAGCGACGAGTTTGGAAGCGCCGAGATGTTTCGCCATCGAAACGGCGACGGACATCCCGCGCGCCTTGAAACTTTGAGTCGGATTCTGCGATTCGTCTTTGACCCGGAGATCCTGCATTTGCAAAGAGGCGCCGAACGTTCCTGCGCGAAGCAAAGGAGTTCCTCCCTTCACCAAGTGAGACAGGTGCGGTCTCAATCGGCACAGGCAGTAATTCGCGATAACGCCAGAGCGATTTTTCTGCGCGGGTTGACAGTTCTTCGTGTCTGAGCGCGCGGCCCGCTCGTTCGAGGTCATAAACGGCGAGCAGTGGTTTGCGGCATGCTGTGCATAAGTTTTGCAGCTTCGTCCAGTCGTGATGCAACCCGCAGGATGTGCAGCTCAAATGCGTTAGAAACATGGAATCGGACGGCCTGGAGGCGATGCTAACATGACGTGGCATCGCTGCCATTTGTTTGGCGAAGTCTTTTACCTCAAACCGCCGAGTGGCCCCTCGCAAGATCCGCGTCCGCTTTGCTCCCGCGGCCCTCACCTCAATCCTCTCCCTCGGGGAGAGGCGGACGCGGCAGCGCCTGGTGAGGAGCAAGCGAACGTGCGGATATAACTTCGCCCCCGACGTCTCCGGTAGCGAAAGAACCCTGCACATTTGTCCAAGTTTCTACCCTGCTAAAACCGTTAGCGTTGCGGACCCGAAGACTCGATCCGTTGTCCGCATTGTGGTAATCCACGCTTCGCATGACTAAAGACGTTTCCGTGCGCCGCCGGTCGCGCCCCTGGTATCGCATCCGTCGCTGACGACGCAGATTATGATCGGGCTGATTGTCGGCGTCGCGGTCGGCTGGATCACGGCCGGAATGGGGGAACAACGTCTATTTTCTCCGCGACATTTTCTTGAATCTGATCAAATCGATCATTGGTCCGCTTGTTTTCTCGACTCTGGTCGTTGGTATCGCTGGCGGCGGCGATCTACGGAAGGTCGGGACGGATGGGCGTGAAAGCGCTCGTTTACTTCGAAGTTGTCACCACTGCCGCATTATTTATTGGCCTGGCGGTCGTCAATTTAACCAGGCCGGGGATCGGCGGTCCCGCTTGTGACGGAGGCGAATGAGACGGTCCAGAAAATTGGCGAAGCTCATCCGCAGACTTTGATCGAGACGCTCGTGCACGTGTTCCCTTCGAGCGTCGTTGATTCGTCTGGTGCGCGGCGACATTCTCCAAATCGTCGCCTTTGCCGTGCTTTTCGCGATGGCGGTTGTCGGCGGTTGGCGAAAAGGGAAAACCGCTCTTCGCGGAATGGAAAGTCTTTCGCAGGTGATGTTCAAGCTGACGAACTACGTCAGTGAAATTTGCGCCCATTGGTGTCGGCGCGGCCATGGCGCATACAATCGGCACTCAGGGTCCGGCGTGCTCGTTAGTTTGGGAAACCTCATATTCAGCTACTACCTCGGACTGATAATTTTCATCGTGTTCGTTTTCGGACTCATCATGGTGATAGTCCGTGCGCCGATTCGGCAATTCGTGCGCGCGATTCGCGAGCCGGCGACAATCGCTTTCGCGACCACGAGCAGCGAATCAGCCATGCCCAGAGCGATGGAGGCGATGGAACGACTTGGCGTGCCGAAACGCATCGTCGGTTTCGTTATGCCGACCGGTTATTCCTTTAATCTCGACGGCTCGATGATTTTCCTCGCCGTCACTTCGATTTTTATTGTGCAGGCCGCCGGTCCGAGCGTGGGGCAACACTTTGGTTTCGCGCAGCAGCTTTCCATGATGGTTGCCTTCATGATTACATCCAAAGGGATCGCTGGTGTTCCGCGCGCGTCCATTCTGGTTCTCCTCGCGACTTTGACGAATCTAATCCCGGCGCCGATCGCCACGGCAGGCGTCGCGATCGTCCTCGGCGTCGATGCGATCATGGATATGGGCCGATCGTGCGTGAACCTGATCGGTAACGCTCTCGCCACCCTGGTCATTGCGCGGTGGGAGGGCGAATTCGATGATAATCGCGCGCGCGTCTTCGGCACACCGGCGGAGGCCGAACTCGACTTGCGCTCCGGTGATGTCGCCTTTGCGGAAGCTGCGGAGGAGGACTAGGCCGGCGAATTGTCAGGCGATCGCGGTGGATTCGCGAGGAGCCCCCGTTTGCGCTGGCTGATTTCTTCCAGCAGTTCAATCTGGATTTGCTGAATCTCGAACGAGCCGGTTGTACTGCTTTCGCAGAAGATGATCGATCTTCTCGTGCAAGTGCCGAATCTCGAGTTCGGCCTTGAGATTGACCTTGTAATCGTTCTCCGCCCGCAATCGATCGCGCGCTTCCGCGCGATTTTGGCTCATCATAATGACGGGCGCCTGCAATGCAGCCAGACAGGAAAGGATCAGGTTCAGTAAAATGAACGGGTAAGGATCGAAGCCGCGATTGAGCAGGAGCAGCACGTTGAGCACGATCCAGACGGCGATAACGCTGCCGAAAGTGATAGATGAATTTCCAACTCCCGCCGAACTCCGCGATTTTATCCGACAAATGCTCGCCAAAGGTCAGCTTGCGCTCGAATTGTTCCTCGATGTTTTCGGTCAGCAATTCGTGCTGCCGCAAACTTTCGATGACCTCTTGATCGAGCGAGGTGAGCTCGCCGATTTCATCACTCGAGCGCCTGCTTGACGTAATCTTTGCGGAAAGCGCCTGAGATCGCCGAAGCAAATGAACTGCTGCGGGTCCCAGTTCGGTCGCTGCGATTTAATGAATTCGGCGAGCGAAGGCCGAACATTGTCGCCAATCGCGCCATTCTGGGGCAGGAACGCCCGACCACAAATCTGGCAATTAAGTTTTCGCGACGCGGTCGCTTCCATTCTTTGCAAATTAATGGCGAGCGCCTGTGCTTGTCGATTCAATCTTGAATGAACGGCTCGCGATTTTAGACTCGCGCTGATGGAGGAAGCCGAGGTCCCGCTCGAACATCTGCACGAGGAGATCCATCATCACGCTGAACATAGCGGCGAGAAATGGATTTCGTGGGTGGCGCTGAGCACTGCGATTCTTGCCGTGTTGGCGGCGATTGCGGGATTGCTTTCTGGCAGTCACGCCAACGAAGCGATGATGAAACAGATCGAATCGGCTGATCAGTGGGCATTTTATCAGGCGAAGGGAATCAAGGCGGCGGTGCTCGATGCCAAAATGAGGCCTGACCGGTTCAACGAGTGATGCGGACCGGGAAAGGCGGCAAAATACTCCGAGGAACAGGCTGAAATTCAAAAGGAAGCGCGCGCGAAAGAAGACGGAAGCTAAACAAAACTTTCACCAGCATGAAGTTTTCGCGCGTGGGGTAACCTTGTACTTCAAATCGCAATCGCGATCGCGGCGATTTCTGCTCTAACGAAACGCAGACGCTACTGGCTGGTCAGTAGTGATCATGGCGCCATCGGCTGCATTTTCCTCGTCGCTCGGTTTTGTTCAACATTGAACCAATGCGTGTCCTGGCGATTGATGCTTCGTTGCGTAACTGCGGAGTGGCGATTGTTGACGGCGCGAATGGAAAATCGCGCGCGCTTTTCTTTGGCACGATTCATAACGCGCACTTCGCTTGAGGTCTTCAGCTTGCCTTGGTCGCGATTCGCGATCGCCTGGTGCAATTGATTCGCGAGCATGAGCCGGATTGCTGCGCCCTCGAAGCCGTCATTTATGTGCAGAGCTACAAGACCGCGATTCTGCTCGGGGCGGCGCGCGGCGCTGCCATTCTCGCAGCGGCGGAAAACGGCCTGCCCGATTTTCGAATATGCACCAGACGAATCAAACAAGCGACGGTTGGGACCGGTGGGGCGCGGAAAAATCAGGTCGCGTTCATGATGCGGGCGTTGCTCGGGTTAACCGAAACGCCGGACGCAGATTCGGCCGACGCGCCTCGCGATTCGCGCTGACCCATTTGCGCGCGCAGGAAGCGGCGCGGATTGGGCATTCCAGGAGCGGCGCAGATATGAGTGTTGAGCTCGATCTTCCCGGAGGGACGCGCTTCCGCGCGTCCGGACCTCGCCGATGGCATGTCTCGCCGATGGTGACGCGCTGGCTCGGTCCGAATGAATTTTGCCGACGCCGCTGGCGATTGCAGGAGAAAATCGTGGCGCAAAACGAAGCGATCCAACGCTGGCCGACACCATCCTGTTACTCGAACATGAGTCCGGTTTACACCGATCGGTCGGACACCGGACCAGACCAGCTTGCGCGGTGGATCGCATTTGCCGCATCCGTTTTTTCAAATCAATCGTGGCGGGCAGGCGACCTATCACGGACCGCGGCCAGTTAATGGGTTATCCGATTATCGATCTGCGCAATTGCGGTCAGGATTTGCACAAATATTTGCGCTGGATTGAAGCTTTGCTGATCGAATTTTTGGCCGGGTTCGAACATTGAAGCGCAACGTCGTGAAGGATTGACCGGCGTTTGGGTTGAGGAACGAAAAATCGCGTCGATTGGCGTGGGCGTGCGACATTGGATTACGATGCACGGTTTCGCATTAAACGTGTGCGGCGATCTATCGCCGTTCGGTCAGATCACGCCGTGCGGAATTTCGAACGTCGCCATGACTTCGATCGAAAAAGAGACCGGTAAAGACGTGATCCGTTGCCCGCGGCCGCTGTGATGATGGAAAAACTGGCGGCACAGCGAATCGGTCATTTACAGATAACGGCTCCGGAGCCCCTACGGTTATGATTCCACTCGAGGATAATTTCAGCGATGTCATCAGCAAAGCGCAACGCGGCTTGGAGATTTCCGATTCCGATCTGGCGGAAAAAGCGCGCCTGGACGCGAATGCAATACGAAAATTGCGCGGCGGACATTTTGATGAATTGGCACTGTTTCGCGTCGCGCCGGTGCCTAGGCTTGGTGCGCGCGCCTGAGCGATCTTGCGCAGAACGAATATCGACCGGCGGCGCGCGAGGTCGATGGTCTGGCCATGTTCAACACGCCATTCCACGACATGCGGGTCAACGCGTTCCTGATGTGGGATCCGAAATCGCGCAAAGCCATTGCCTTCGATACCGGCGCCGACTGTCGGTCGATGCTCGATCGGGTCGCGAAGGAGAAATTGGCGGTCAAATTGATCCTGCTCACGCACGCGCACACCGATCACATTGCCGATCTGGCGCGGTTAAAAAGAAACCGGCGCGCCTGTTTATATTTCGGAGCGCGAGTCCATTCCCGGCGCCGAAACGATTTCCGAAGGTCAAGAATTCAATGTTGGCAATTTGAAGGTGAAAGCATTGCTAACCTGGGGCATTCCCGCGGAGGAATGACCTTCTTCGTTACCGGACTGGCCCGACCGGTCGCCATCGTAGGCGATTCGATTTTTGCCGGCTCAATGGGCGGCGGAAATGTGTCTTATAAGAGACGCGCTGCGAAATAATATCGAAAAGATCCTGACCTTGCCGGACGAGACGATCATCTGTCCGGGGCACGGCCCGATGACGACGGTGGGCGAAGAGAAGCGGTACAATCCGTTTTTGCAGGAAGAGTGTGAAGTCCCTTTGTCATCCCGACCGAAGTGGAGGGATCTCTTACTCTATTCAGTTCGAGAAGATCAGCGGAAATAGTCAGTAGAGATGTCTCGACTTCGCTCGACATGAGCAGAAATATGGGAATGATAACATGAACATTGGTTTCGTTGGCGTTGGCCGAATGGGCGCGAACATGGCGCGTCGCCTTGCGGATTGCGGATTCCATGTGACGGCGGTTTACGATGTGAATCGCGCGGCGGCGACGAAGCTAGCGGGCGAGCTAGGTTGCGCGGCGTGTCAGGATTTGTCGGAAGTCACCGCGCGAGTCAGACGTCATCATTACGGTGGTGAGCGATGACGCAGCGATGCGGCAGATTTTTGCGAAATCGGGCGATAGTCTTCTGGTAAACTCGAACGGCAAGCTATTCATTAACTGCGCCACCATCACGCCACGGGTGCACCTCGAAGTTGAAGAACTTGCCGGAAAGAGCGGGGCGCATTCTCTCGAGGCCTGCATGGCATCGAGTATTACGCAGGCGCGGGATGGCTCGCTTTATTTAATGTGCGGGGCAAAGAGCAAGCGTTTCGCGCCGCCCAACCAATTCTGGAAAAGCTTGGCAAAACTGTTCGCTACGTCGGGAAAGCTGGCGAAGCGGCGAAGGTAAAAGCGCTGGTCAACATGGTGATGAACATCAATACCGCCGGCCTGGCTGAAGGTCTTGGCCTGGGCGAACGCACTCGGGCTCGATCTCACGATGTTGCGCGAAGTTTTTCCGAAACCGGCGCCGCCTCGCGCGTGTTGCAAACCGACGGCGAAGACATGCAAAACCGCGAACACAGCTGCTTTTTCTCGGCCGCCCACGCCGCCAAGGACAGCGGCATCGCGCTCGATCTCGCGCGCGAACTCGGGCTGGATCTCCCTCTCGCCCGCGCCACCAAACAGCAGTACGACGCCATGATCGCGGAAGGGTTGGGCGAACTCGACAAGTCAGGAATCGCTGAGTTGACCTTCAAGAACCGTCACCAGCACGGTGGCGATCATGTGTGAGGTGGATCGAGCAGTCCCTTGCTCGATGTTGAGTTAGGCGGCGGAAGCCGCAATTGTTTGGCATCGCGCGCCGGAGCGCACGATCCACCTCGATGGGCGATCATGTTTAGATTCGCACGACGAGTCAGTTTTAGGCGTTCGACACCGACGCTTCGACGTCCTTCACAATTCGAAGCTGTGCGTCGCCGAGGTGGAGTTCGCCATCAGTTAGAATTTTTGCGCGCAGCCCCCGTTTTCCTTGAGAAATTCTTTCGCCCCTGGGGCGATGGCGACATCCATCCATTCGCAGGGTGCGCAATGCTGTGTTCCTCGAAACTTCACCCCTTGAATTTCGAACTCACAACCGATGAGCGAAAGGAGATCGACTCCGGAAACGATGACGTTGCGGCGCAACACCCCCGCCGGTTTCTCCCTGATTCCAAAGCGGGCGCAGAGCCGCTCGAAAACCTCCGCGGAAAAAATGTGATCTGGCCTTGTAATCTTCGCGATGATTAAAGTAGCGGTCGCCGAGCAAACCCTTGCCCGCGACACACTGGATCCGTTCCCGCTCAATCAGCGGCGACGTTCCCGGCGGCTGGCCGTAATGGCCAACGAAGTTGTGTTCGGATGAAATGAAGATTTGCTCGATTTGCACGTCGGAATGATGGCGAAAACCTGTGACTGACAGTGGCACAGCATTGCAGCCTGTGGAATTGTGAATTTATCGGCAGCTCCGCGAGATGCCGATGCACTATGAAAACGGTCTGGCGCGTCTTTGCTTATCTGCAAACGTTACCCTGTTCTCGCGCTCGCGATGCTGGCCTGCGCCATTATCGGCACGCTGATGGTTATTGTTTTTCCAGCGGTGACGAAACGGATCATCGATGAAGTCGTGACCGGGCATCATCCGGAGCGTTTGCTGCCGCTGGTGCTGGTAGCCGCGGTCGCGGCGTTGCCTCCAAAACGGGCTGAATTCATTGCGTCTTTCTGCTGCAACAATACCTTCGAGCAAAAGGTGATTTTCGATCTGCGCAGCGATTTGTATTCGCATATTCAATCGCTGCCGCTGCGCTGGTTTGATAATCGCGCCACCGGGCGATCTGATGACGCGAATTCTGGAAGACGTGACTTCAGTCGAGCGCGTCCTCATCGATGGGATTGAACAAGGGACGGTGGCAGTTTTGCAAATCGTCATCGTGCTCGCGGGAATGTTTTATCTCAGCCCGAAACTCACGCTCGTCGGCCTGGCTCCGGTGCCATTTCTGGCTGGCGGCGCTCTGTGGTACACGCTCACCGCGCATCGGCGTTATCGACTGCAACGCCGCGCCGCGTCCGCCATGAACTCCTCTTGCACGACAATCTTTCGGGCATTCGCCAAATCAAGAGTTTCGTGCGCGAGGGCGAAGAGCACACGCGCTTCAACGAAGTGAGCGACGAATTGCGGCGCGCTACGCTCGTAGTGATGCGAGTCTGGGCGATTTATAACCCGTCGATGTATCTGTTCGGTTCGCTCGGCGTTCTGCTGGTCGTCGCGGTTGGGACGCGCGATATTCTCGCGCGGCGCGATCAAGCTGGGCGATCTCGGCGCCTTTCTTATGCTGCCGCGGTTTTCTCTACGAACCGGTGGGCAAACTTGCATCAGCTCAACCAACTGATCCAGGCCGGACGGGCGGCGGGCGAGCGCGTCTTTGAAATTATTGACGAACCAGCGGAATCGCAGCGCGGGCGAAAATTTGAAAGGGAGGTGCGGGGCGAGATTGTATTTCGAGATGTCAGTTTTACCTACGGCTCGGAGTTGCCGGCGCTGAGCAATGTCTCATTTCATGCGCGCCCGGGCGAAACCATCGCGCTGGTCGGCAAAACCGGTGCCGGAAAATCTACTCTGATCAATTTGCTAACCCGTTTTTACGAGTTCGATGAGGGCGAGATTTTGATCGATGGCCAATCAATTCAGGATCTCAACATCCGCGAGTTACGTGCGGAAGATCGGGATGGTGACGCAGGAAAGTTTTCTCTTCAACGGCACCATTCGCGAAAATCTGCAAATGGGGAAACCGGGCGCAAGTGACGAGGAACTGTTGGAAGCGGCGGAAGCAGCCAATGCTCGCGCCTTCATTGATCTGTTGCAAAACGGATTGAGCAGCGTCGTCGGCGAGCGCGGAGTGAAACTGAGCGTAGGAGAAAAACAACGGCTCTCGATTGCGCGCGCGCTGTTGAAAGATCCGCCGATTTTAATTCTGGACGAAGCAACCGCCAGCGTGGACACGGCGACTGAGCGGCTGATTCAGGACGCACTGGAAAACTTAATGTTTCGTCGCACCTCCATCGTCATCGCACACCGGCTCTCCACCATTGTGCATGCCGATCAAATTCTGGTCCTCGATCACGGTCGCATCATCGAACGCGGCACCCACGAGCAATTGCTGATGCTTGGCGGAAAATATGCGCGCCTGTGCGAGCAAAGTTTGCTGGAGACGCCCGACATTGAGCCGGCCGGCGTCTGAGCTTTGTTTGTAGGGAGACTCTGTCGAGCCATCGAAATACGCATGGGCATGAACTTGGAAAACGCGGCTCCGCCGAGCGTCGCCCTACCAGAATTTGAAAGATCCGGCGTCTGACACAGACGCCCTACAGTTCGCCCCAGCCTAATTTGGGATGCGCTACGGTTGTGCGGGCGAAGCCGCCAGCAATTCCTGGTAGCGTTGTTCCAGCTCGCGGTAGCGCGCTTCCGCGTCCTGCAAAGCGCGCCGCTCCTCTCCCAGGCAGCGCTCCAGATCGCGAATCCGTTCTTCGAACTCGATCGACATGCCCGTCGCAGCGGGCGTTTGGTCGACCGAGCCGTCGCCTTCTTCGACCTGGTTCGGGAAATATGGGGTGATCTCCTGAATCTTCCGGCGCGATCCATCGCACGTATTAATGACAAAATTTTCCGGCGTTACTTCACCGAGCCGAACGAATTCGTTAATTGCACCCAATGTTGTTGGCCCGTAATAACGCTCGCTCGTTACCTCCACCAGCCAATCCATCCCCAGCTCTGAGAGCATTGGCGCTTTCATCCAGTTTTCCTGATCGGATGAAACAAGATCGCGAGGTGCCACCCGGGCCTTTGAGGCCCAGCGTGATAGCTGATCAAATGGCAGTGGTCCGAAAATGCCACCGCCTTCGTATTTGCGGAGTACCAACTTGGGTCCATTGCCATTGTTTATTCCGCCGTGGGCGAAGGTGACGCGCTCGCCGCCGGACTGGTCGAGGGGCGGGGATCACGATTGTCTGCCCGGCCTGTAATTTTCGGCCGTCTTCAATGTGATTAAATTTTTGTAGCTCTTCCACCCCGACCTTGTTTTGCTTGGCGATCGAGGTCAGCGTCTCGCCGCGTGCCACGACGTGAGTGTTACCATTGCTCGCTGGCGGATGCGCCGGTCTCGCTCGCCGATGCCGCGGCACTAGGCACCGGGCCTGGAGTTGCTTCCCCGATTATCGTTCCAGGACGGGAAACCTGTTGTTCCAGCTTCAAAATCTGCTGGGAAAGAGCGTCGATCTTGGTGTTGATCTGATCGATCTTTTTCCAGCAGCGGCCATTTCACCGGGCGATGGAGAACCCTGTGGCGATTGAGCCAGTGCGCCGGCGAACAACGAGTAGCAAAACCGCCCAGGCAACGAAAGATTTCATTCCAGAAATTCTGACATCGGGTGCGAATGCTGGCAAGCACGCGCGCGCGACGCGATTTGGACAAGGCGGGACGAACAGAAAGTCACCGGAAGGGTTGCGGTTCGGCACGATTTCCGCACTTTTTCGCGATGCCAGAGCGGATTCAGAAACCGGTCGAACCGGTGCCATGGGGCCGAAACAGGGTGACGGCGGTGGGCCGCGCTCGCCCGATATTTCGCGCCCGGACACGAAGGATTTGCTCAAAAAATGCGCAAGGTAGATCCGAATCAATCGAAGCGTTACCGGCAGCGCACCGGCCAATAAATGGACGGCAAACAGGCGCTCGATTTCGGAGCGGAGCAGTGATTTTCCCCTCTTTGCTCCGCCGCCAGGGTTTGCTCGCGCCCGCTGCGCAGATTGGTCCGATGAACACGCGCGCGGGAAATTGTGCCGACGGAATCGACCACAATTTTAGCGTTCAAATTTTCCGACGGCGTGCTGGTCGCGGGCGATCGGCGAGCGACTTCCGGGAACACTGTCGTTTACGATCGAGCCGACAAAGTGCTGGAGATTGACCGGCGTTCCATTATGGCGATCGCAGGCGTGCCCGCGACCGCCTGGGAAATGGCGCGCGTGCTCGAACATTCGTTTCAATTTTTCGCCGGACGCAATTGCAGGAGATGAGCGTGGATGGCAAAGTGCGCGCGCTTTCGAAATTATTGCGCGACAACTTCGGATTTGCGCTTCAGGGAGTCGGGATTGTCGTCCCGATTTTCGCGACATTACGAGCGTCAAAGCCATCGCCCTCAGCGCGGCTTTATTTTTACGATGCCATGGGCGCGCAATTCGAAGCGACCGATTTTGCCGCGACCGGCTCAGGCTCGCCGGCGGTGCGCGGGATTTTGTATTACGAAAATACCTGGGGCAAGAAACCGCTGCAGAAAATCAGCGAGGATGAAGCAGTGGTGGTCGCCTTGCGCGCTCTCGATACCGCGTCGGAAGCGGATACAGCCACCGGGCGGGATCGATCGGCACGCGAAAATTTTTCCGATTATGAAGATCGTGGCGGCTGATGGAATCTCGCACGCTGCCGGAAGAAAAGATCGCGGAACTATTTCAGAAACGCGTCGCATGATCGAAGAGCCGTATCGTTGGGTGGAAGCAATCGCGCACGCGTCGCGATTACATCGAGATGCAGCTGGCCACCGGCAGTCCAGTGGTCGCGCTTGGCTATCGACGACGGGATCTTTGCTGCTGACGGTTGGGCGCAGCAAAAACTTTTCGAGATTTACGATCGGATTGCGCTCGGCGCCATCGGGCACCCGGGGACATCGAGCGTCTGCGCATGGCCGCGATTGAGCTTGCCAGCACCGGAAGGATTTACCCGCTCGGCCGCGGATGTTTCCCTGCGTCGTCTCGCCTATTACTCGTTAAGTCCGGTAATGAAAAATGCCTTCGAGCAGATTTACGGCGCGCCTTTCCTGGCCCGTTTGCTTTTTGTCGAAATCGGAACCTCCCGGCCGACGATCTTTTTCTGGAAGTGGAATACGACGGCGCCATTAATCTGCGCTCAAGTGACGGAGGCAACAGGCCTTTTGCCGTTCTGGCCGCGACCAAAAAGTCGGCCGAACGAGATGGCAGAATTTCTGAGCAAACGATTTCAAAGCGGCAAGGACCTTCCGGCAACTCTCGACCTCGCGCTCGACGCCTGGACAGTCGGCCAATTAAAGACAGATGAAGCGATGCCGGGCGACGATGAGATTCGGCGACAACGGAGTGAGCGACTTGGCCGCGGGACAATTTCGGCGGCGGTGCTGGAGCGCAACACGAATCGCGCAGTGCGATATCGCGCGGTGGAAGCGAGTGACCTGGCGCCGTTGATCGCAAAATAGAATGGGCCGGTTCCGTCTCTCCGAGCCGGCCGGTGATTTAATTGCATGGCTCGGTCTCATCTTAATGGCGTCGGCGTTTCTGATCCCTAACGATGACGCGGGAACCGTCATTGCCCCGCACTTCTTTCCCGTATCATAAAAAGACCGAGCCATTCGCGCTGGTGATACTTGATCCCGGCCACGGTGGGCAGGATTCAGGAGCGATGGCGGGCAATGTTTTGGAGAAAGATCTGACATTTGATATCGCAGAGCGAGTCGATCGCCTTCTGGGTAGTCAAGGCATCCCAACATTGCTTACGCGCACCGGGGATTCCTACGTCTCGTTAACTGATCGGGCAAAGCTGATCAATCGCGCCGACCATGCCATCGTGGTGAGCATTCACTTTAATGATGGGCCGCGGCCAGAGGCCAGCGGAATCGAAACCTATTTCGCAGCCCAACGAACCACCGGCGTTCCGGGGATCGCAAGTTGGCTGCCTTTTTCTGCAAAAGGTCGGTAACGTTCAGCCGAACGTGGAAAGTCAAAGCCTGGCCCAATTTATTCAGGAGCAACTGGTGGCGCACACGCAGGCAATTAATCGTGGAACGAAGGCTGAGCAGTTTTATGTGCTGGCAAATGTGCGCCATCCGGCGGTGCTGGTGGAAGGCGGTTTCCTTACCAACAAGAATGAGATTGGAAAACTGGCGGACGCGAACTATCGCGAGCAACTGGCGGTGGCGATAAGCGATGGCATTTTGAAATATCGCGACACGGTCAAAGCATCCGGTGACACTGTTGACGGAGCAGGTCCATGAATAAGACAATGGACGAGGCGTCAAACCGCCTGCAGGGATGAAAAGAAAAATTGCGACGGCGATTTTGGCTGGTGCATTGGCGCAGCTGGCCCTGGCTGACAGCACCGTCCAGCAGGCGCAGGAAGAGCTAAAGGCACAAGGTTATTATTTTGGCCAGATCGACGGGGACAAAAACGCCGACACCATCGCCGCGATCCGGCGGTTTCAAATTCGCAACGGCTTGCAAGTAACCGGAGAGTTAGATGAGGAGACACTGCGCGCATTACACGCGGACTCCTCTTCTTCCACGGCAGCGACGACGCCCACGCCCCAACCACAGAATTTGGAGGGTTCCGAAAATAGCACGGAGAGAGTCGCACCAGCGCCGCCGCCGCGCGATCTTCAGGCTGATCGAGAGCAACCAGCGCCAGCAGAGTCGGCAGCGAGTATTTTCAGGAACACACCCTACGAAACGGCGCCGCCGGAATTGCAGCAGCGCGTTATTTTCGGTGCGCAAACGTTGCTGCGGCGGCGAGGATTTTACAAAGGTGAAAGCGACGGCGTCTTTCGACCGAATTTGGAATTTTCGCTGCGCGCATTCCAGTCGCGCCTCGGTATTCCCCCAATGGCCGGCTCGACATGGATACGCTGGCTGCACTCGGCTTACTGCCGGGTCAGCGCGGTCGCACTCCGATGGAAATACCGCATCGGCGTATTGTTCCCTCGGAGGAACCGCCGGTGCGCGGCGAATGGATTCACTAGCCGTTTTCGAAGCGAACCGACTGTAATTCGGCGGTGACGGTGCCCACAAAAATCTGGCTCTCGATTCGCAGGAGCACCCGATCATTGTCGTCTGAAAGCCAGATGGTGGCGCGTTTAAATTTCCGGTGTGGCTCGAGCTCGTTCTTTTTATTCACCCGTTGCAACTTTAGATCGACCTTGATCGCATTGTAGTTTCCGGCGCGCACCCGCACGTGTTCGCGGCCGACAACAGTCAGCGTGGCGACATAGGCGGAATTCGCGGGATAAACTGCAACGCGATAGACGCTGCGATCGCGTAACGGCTGACTGCGCAGATAGAGAAAGGCCGAGTGGAGATCGTACAGATTTTCCAGGGTAAAATCCTTCAGTGCGGGTGTGGCGTGATTGCTTTCAAGGCGGCTGCCACTCACTCCTTCATCGGAAAACTTGAGATTCGTTTCGACGCGCTTACCGCGCGTGGTTTCGACCTGATGAGTTTCGAGTGGACGCAAGGTCTCTGCGTTTGCCACCGAGCGATAGTTGAGATCGAATCTCCAAAGGACGCGCGCCAGACCGACGGTGCGCCCTCGCCCTTCCAGCACAAATGTTTGCTGATCGCCGCGATGAAAATAAACTTCGGATGTGGCGGCGGTGATTCCGCTCCAGCCATAAGCATAGGTGGCCCGCGCTGGCCGCAGCTCGGAAAGGACCGCGCGGATCGCGTGTTAAAGTAGACGACCAGTTGCTCGCCGCTCTTGTCTCCTGCGAAACAAAGATTCCAAGACTCGTTAGGAGTGCCGCGCACCACGTCGATCGCGCCAGAGGAAACGGGGAAAGACGCGACATCGGAAAAGCAAAACGCACGCCGGCTGACGCAGGCGTGCGTTTGCGCGACAAAGTAAGCCTACGGTTTTTTCGGGGTGGCAGAAGCAGCCGCCGGGCTTTGGCGGAGCCGGCGGGTTCGCTCGCACCGGTCGTTGCGACCGGCGACGTGGCAGGCATCTCCGTGTTGAGGGTGCTGGAGCGGCCGGGCTTGTTCAGGGCTGTGACAACATCGTTCGTGAAATCGTAATTATCGCGCGAGTACATCACCAGGGGCACACCATTGAAGCTCATTCCCGATTTGTCGAAGACGAGGTCCAGGTTCATGGTTTTAACCTTGTCATTCACGATCTCGGTAATTTCTTTAACGATTCCTCGCGCATTCGTAAGGCCTGTTCCCGCAACTGGTTTTCGCGGGTCTGCCGGAACTCGTTAATCTCGCGCTCCATATTTTTGATATTGTTAATCTTGTCGTCGCGATCCTTCGCCAGCTGAGTCTTTTGTCCGCACTCAAGGCCTGCGATTCGAGCTGTTTGTTGAGATTGTTCACTTCCTCGAGCGCCTTCTTGTAAGCATCCGTGCGATCGTCGAATTCTTTTTCGCCGCATCCTTGGCGTCGTTAATCTTCTTCTCGGCTTCCTTGGTTTTGGCTGTATTCCTTGAAGGCCCGGTCCATATTGATGGTCCCGACTTTGAGAGTGCCCTGGCCAAACGCAGCCAGCGGCAACGCCAGCATGGAGGTGAGAGCGAGGAGAGGAGCTTCTTCATAAAACGATAGGGTTAATTGTTTTGCGTGGCGTTAGACCGCCGTTGTTATTTTCCGTTCAAAATTGATAACCGACGTTGAAGTTAAACTTCCCACTACCGTGGTTGCCGGCCTGCTGAAGCGGAATGCCGTAGTCAACACGAAGTGGGCCAATCGGCAAGTCCAGACGTAAACCAAATCCGATGTCGGAAGCGACGTTATTGAAATTGTAGTCCCAGGGGTTGATGTTAACAAACCCAGTGTCATAGAAAAGCGCGCCCCGCGCTTTTTCGACAATAGGAAAGGTCCACTCAATGGTTGCTCGGGCCATGCTTTGTCCGCCGAGCGGTTCGCCGTTAGGATCTTTGGGGCCGACATCGCGAAAATCAAATCCGCGAAGATTGTTGGAGCCGCCGAGGAAGAGACGATCGTAAATCTTTACCAGCTTGGTTTGGTCACCCCAGCGATCGACCCCGGCAACTTCGGCGTTGATCAGTAGAATAGTATCCCACGGCAGACGCCAATATTTGGATGCCTCGACATCGAAGCCATAAATCTGCTCAGTCCCCCAGGACCCGCCACCCACCAGGTATAAGTAATACGCTCACCGCTCCGGGTAAGAAACGGATTATCGCGACGATCCCACGTCAGGTTGGCAGTAAAGACACTTTTGGTGGAAGGGCCTGTCTCGGCGACGAGCTCCGGACTGGCGCTGAGGGCAACATTGAAAGTATCGATACTTTCCAACCGATAGCCGAGCGAGCCATAGAGGAAGGGGCGAATTGCTTTCCGAACGTCAAGCGAAAATCCGTAGTTCCGCTGGTCGTAAATCGAGCTCAGATAATTCGCCTCGTGATAATAGGTAGTGAAGCCGACCGAAATCGGCCGGTCCATGAACCACGGTTCGGTTAGCGCGAGCTCGACGTCTTTCGCTGCGTCCCACCTTGCAGCCGGATGCGGAACTTTTGCCCGCCTCCGGTCAGACTTGGCCAGTTCGTGATGTCAAAATTTCCCTGCGTTAGCTCGATGAATCCAATGAGACTATCGACGGTGCTGAAACCGGCGCCGAAGTTGAGCGAACCGGTCCGCTTCTCCTCGACCTGAATGTCGAGGTATTTGCGTCCTTCCACTTCGGTATCAACCGGAAAAGTGTCGACCTTGCTAAAATAGCCAAGATTCTCCAGGCGCTTCTTGCTTGTCTCCACTCGCACGGTGTTGAAAATGTCGCCTGGCGCGATCAATACTTCGCGTCGGATCACTTTGTCCTTGGTCCGGGTATTTCCAGCTGATGCTAATACGTTCGACATAGGAGCGCTGGCCCTCATCGATTTTGTAGGTGATATCGATTAATCCGATCGTGGGCCTGCGAAGTTTCCGGAACAATCGTCAGGTCAACGTAGCCGCCGCTGCCATAGGCGTCGGCCATGGCCTTGGCGTCATCTTTGATCGCCTTCGCCGAATAAACCGAGCCCTCCTTCATCTTCACCACCGCGCGCAACTTTTGCTCGGTCGTCGCCTTGTAGCCGACGAAACTTAACTTGCCGACGTGGTATTGCGGGCCTTCATCGATTGCGATGACGATTTGCAAGGCGCCACTGCTCGTTCGCTGTTTGGTAACATCGCGCACCGCCACGTCGATGTAGCCATGATTTTGGTAAAACTCGCGGACCTTCTGGAGATCGTCCTGCAATTGCGTTTCATCCAGCCGGCCCGATTTATCGACGAAAGAAAAGAGCGTTTTTTGTCTCGTCTTCATCTGCTTGCGCAACACCCGGTCGGAAAAATGTGTGTTGCCTTCGAAGCGCACCGTGCTTGACCGAGCCTTTGATTCCTTCATTAACCGTGTAAACCGCGCGGGAAGTGCCGCGGATGGCATCAATCGCTTCGACGCGAAACGTCACCTCGACATCGTTGAAACCGTGCGCCTGATAAGTTTCCATGATCTTTTCCCGGCCCTTCTCCAAATCTTCTTCTCGCAACGGGGTGTTTAATTTCACGCCGAGGTTCTTGCGCAGCTTTTTCGGGCTGATCCGCGTCGCGCCATCGATTTGAATTTCATTCAGCATCGTGCGCGTCTGCACCGCCACGATTACTTTCACCCCATCGCCTTCCGGTTGACCGAAAATGCGGACATTCTGGACCTGCCCGGTATTATAAAGGGTGCGGATGTCGTTCTCGGCCACAGTATCCGAGTAGGGCAATCCGATCTTCGTTCGCATCTGAGCCAGTATCCGCTCGCGGCTGATCGTGGCCGGTCCAGTACTGGACATCGATCGACCGAACGATTGGCGGAGCCTGACGCGCGACATCCGGCGGCGCTTGCGCCCGCGCGATCAATGCGATTGTGGCCGCGAAAAAGACGGAAAAGGAAATCCGTCCCCAACGGCGGCGTAGCGAGTTATAAAACATTTCGGGACATCGTCGGGCCGCGGTAGGGGAGCGCGGGTATTACTTCAACAGAGAGCCGATTATCGTCAAGCGGCAAATCGTTGCAAGCGTCACAACGCCTGATCTAGTTGAGTAATTCATACCAATTGTTGCGCCGGCGCGGCTCGTACCCCGGCATCGCGAATGAGTGATCTCGATTTGCGTCGCATCCAGGCGAAATGTCGTCCCCGCGCTGCTGACCACATTTTCTTCCATCATCACGCTCCCGAAATCGTTGGCCCCAAATTTCAGCGCCACCTGCCCAATCCCCGGTCCCTGCGTCACCCACGAGCTTTGAATGTTTTCGATATTGTCCAAAAAAATCCGGGCCAGCGCCTGCGTCCGCAAATATTCCGCCACGCTCGTCTTCTGCTTCACTTTCAACACCGTGTTCTCCGGCTGAAAGGTCCAGCATATGAAGGCGGTAAACCCGCCGCTCGCCTCCTGCTGATCGCGAATGCGCTGCAAATGTTCGATCCGTTCCGCAATCGTTTCGACGTGACCAAACATCATCGTCGCGCTCGATTTCAATCCCAGTTCGTGCGCAATCTGCATCACTTCGAGCCACTCATCGCTCTTGATTTTGAGCGGTGAAATCTTCTGGCGCACGCGGTCGACCAGAATTTCACCGCCGCCGCCCGGGATCGAGCCGAGGCCGGCTTCTTTGAATTTCGCGATCACTTCACGCAACGGCATTCCAAAAACTTCCGCGAAATGCTGGAACTCTGGCGGACTAAATCCGTGAATGTTGATGTGCGGATATTTCTCGCGGATGTGCCGCAGCAAGTTGATGTACCATTCAAAGCCGAGCTTCGGATGATGTCCGCCTTGCATCAGGATTTGAACACCGCCGACGGCGGAAAGTTCGTCCAACTTTTGATCGAGCTGCTCGAACGAGATGACGTAATGATCGTCATCTTTCTCGGTGCGATAAAACGCGCAGAACTTGCAATAAACGTTGCAGACGTTGGTGTAATTGATGTTGCGATCAACGATGTAAGTCACGATTTCATTTCCGTCGCCGTTGTAGGACGAACGCTTCGCCTGTCGTCGCCGTTGATCGGCCAGTGCGCCAAGCTCCTCCAGCGGCCATTCATATAATAAGAGCGCCTCTTCCGCCGTGATCCGTTCGCCGGCGAGGATTTTTTCGGTCAGGGCATCGTTATTAATCGAAACCATCGCCCGACTCTACACCAGCGATTTCATTTCCGCGCAAGCTTTCCGTCGGTTAAACCTCCGCGTTTGCTGTAGCGAGCGGTCTATCGACCGCCGAGCCCGGATCGCGAATAAACTCCTGCGTTCCTGCTCTTCCTGGACATAATTCCGCTCATGCGCGCGATGGTCTTGGATGCGCCGAAGAAACTGCTGCAATTGCGCGACGTTGCCTAGCCCGCGACCGAACGCCGGACAATTGCTGGTGCGCGTTTCCGCCTGCGCCGTTTGCCGGACCGATCTCCATATCGTCGATGGCGAATTGCCCGAACCAAAATTGCCGCTAATTCCCGGCCACGAAATTGTCGGCCGGGTCGAAAAGATTGGCCGCGCGGTGAAAACATTTCGCGCGGGCGATCGAGTCGGCATTCCGTGGCTGGGCTGGACCTGCGGTCGATGCAAATTTTGCCGATCCGATCGCGAAAATCTTTGCCGGCGTGCGCGTTTTACCGGTTATACCATCGATGGCGGTTACGCGGAATTCGCCGTCGCCGACGCCCGCTTTTGTTTTCATCTTCCCAATCAGTTCGACAACGTCGCGGCCGCGCCGTTGTTATGTGCGGGCTTGATTGGGTTTCGCGCTTTGCGCAAATGCGGCGATCCCAAACGGCTTGGCCTTTACGGGTTCGGCGCCGCCGCCCACATCATCGCTCAGGTCGCAGTTTTTGAAGGACGCGAAGTTTTCGCTTTCACCCGCGCAGGCGATTCTGAGACCCAGAAATTTGCGCAACGTCTCGGTGCTACCTGGGCTGGCGGATCTGACGAGGCGCCGCCCGAAAAATTGGATGCCGCCATCATCTTCGCGCCTGTCGGCGCCCTCATGCCGATCGCATTGCGTCATCTCGATAGAGGCGGTGTCGTAGTTTCCGCTGGAATTCACATGAGCGACATCCCGGGCTTCCCATATCGCGATCTGTGGGGTGAACGGGCAATTTGTTCGGTCGCTAATCTGACCCGGCGTGATGGCGCGGAGTTTTTGAAAATTGCGCCGCGTGTCCCAATACGGACTGAAACAGAAACATTTCCGCTGGCAGAGGCTAACGAAGCTCTGGCGCGATTGCGCACCGGCCGGCTCACCGGGGCCGCCGTTTTGGTGACGGAAACCTGATCGCATGCGAAATCGTGCAGCCATCATCGGTGCCGGTGTTTCCGGGCTGACCTGCGGCGTTGTTTTCGCCGAACGCGGGTGGGACGCGACAATTTTCGCCGACGAAACCGGCCAAAAAACAACTTCGGGCGCGGCCGCGGCAGTTTGGTTTCCGTACGACGCCGAGCCGGCTGACAAAGTCATTCCCTGGTCGCTAATTACTTATGGACGGTTGCGCGAGCTCGCGTGCGATTCGCAAAGCGGCGCCTCGATGCTCGAAATCTGGCAATTCACCCGCGTCGGCCTGGTCCCAATTCCCGATTGGGCTAAAAATCTGGGAGCCCGTCCCATTTCTGTCATCCCGAGCGAAGTCGAGGGATCTCTAACTATTCCCGCTTTCCCTCCATTTTTTCCAACGGCTACGCCCTCAACGTCCCGCTCATCGACACCACGATCTACCTCGATTACCTGGCCAACCGGTTCCACAACGCCGGCGGCACAATTGAGTCGGCTCATATTAATAAGGTGGAGGAAATTCCGCGCGATTTTGATGTGATCGTCAATTGTGCCGGCATCGGCGCGCGCGAACTGGCTCGCGATTCGCGAATTGGAACCCCACCGCGGTCAGGTCGTGATTGTGCCGAAGCTCGATCTGGCGCAGGCGATTGTCTGCGACGATGCCCCATTGATGTACGCCATTCCGCGAACGCACGATTGCGTTTTCGGCGGCACCAATTCGATCAGCGAAAATCGCGAGCCCTCGGCCGCCGATACAACCGCGATTGTTTCCGAGTGCAGCCGCGTTCTCGGCATCGAAGCGCCGCCCGTGATCGTCGTGAAGGTCGGGCTGCGTCCCTTTCGAAAATCCGGGGTGCGCCTTGAGCGCGAAAGATTGTCCGACGGCCGCACTGTCATTCACAATTACGGACACGGCGGCGCCGGCTTCACTCTCTCCTGGGCCTGCGCCGAGGAAGTTTGCGCCATTGCCTCACGCACAAGTTAAAGTCCAGTCTCACAAAACCGAGTTAACGTTCGAACGTTCCATGTGCGTCACTGGAACGTTAACTCATTCTCGGTAGGGCGAGACTCCGTCGACGCTCGACGATATCAGACCGAGAAACTCAGTTCGGGAAATCTGGCAAACCGAACCACGATCCGCGCACATTGTTCGAGAGCCGACCGCAACGAAGGAGAAACTACGGGTTGAGCGCGCTCAAAGTCGCGGATAGCTGCGCCAAGCTCGCCGACAAGTTCCGAACTGGTCGTCCATGCGACGTGATTCAATATGGAATCGACCCTTCCGGCTACCTCGTCAAAGTGCTCGCGCCGTAACTCCTGAATCAGCTCTCGAAAACAATCGTAACCATCGGAGCCTGAGGCATAGGGCCGATCGCCCGTCAGGCCTGTTTTTGTGAACCGCATATACGCTCGGTGAGAGCAATTACCTCTTGCTCCAGCGGTGCTTCAGGGTAGCCGATAGTAAGACACTCAAACAGATAGCTGCCGAAGAAAAGGCTCGAACCCGCCAAGGCGTTCATACTGCGCGGCGTGCCCCAGTTCGTGGATAACCATCGGTCGGTCGGATCTGAAGTCGGACCGGATAAAGATGCCATAGCGCAGGGTCAGACCGCGGGTGAGCGGCGAAAGAAATTGCGTTTCCAAAGTGGCAGCGCGTAACGCCGGATCATCGGGGATGGGAATCTCGGGCACGTAGAGCAGGCGGACCTTTTCAGGGATTGCGACACCAACAACACGGGCATCGCCAAGCATCGTGTCCGACAGTGCTTCGCCTGTCGCGAGGATGCGCTGTTCCTGCGCGGCTGCCCACTCACAGGCAAGCGGCAGGAGCATCTCGAATTGTTCGGGCGTGATCGTGGAATTCACGATGTCCGACTAGGTGTCGGCGCGAACCGAGTCAGAAGCTTCTTGGATACCTTCGCGGCGCATGATGAGATAATCGTTCCCATCGCCGCGGTCTCGATACTTCTCCAGCCGCCGCCGGAGAAAGGTCGGGGCCTTCGCGGGTTCCATCACGTGGAATCCGATTCCGCCATAGAAACCGACGAGATGCGCATACGGGATGCAGAAGCAGCCTTTGCCATCCAGCTCTTGGGCGACAGCCGCCAGGAGTCTTTTCCCGATTCCCTGGCGCTGAAACCTCGGGTGAACCTGCATTCCGCGCAGCACAACCACGCCCTCTTCTGTCGTCAGCCGGACGATGCCGACCAGCTCACCGTCATGTTCGGCGAGCAGCACTGCATCCTCCGGCCGAATCCCGCCGCCGTAGCGCCGCTCGGCATAGAATTTTAGCACTCGCGAAATGTCCTCAGCCATCGCACGTCGAACTTCTATCAACATAACTGTGCCCGGCGAATGGGCCTAGCGAGACACGAAATCAGTGACCACCCCGTCACTTCGCTGGATTCTCAGACTCTGGCATGGACATCCCACCTATGATGCGCCAGTCCTTTCCGCTGCGGAGCCACGCATGTGTGATACGGAGAGTATGCGGCGCTCCGCTGCCCTCCTTATCCACCCATCTAAACGTTACCCAATAGCAGGCGAAAGCGACGTCCCCGGTCATTTGAATCGCAGCAGGCTTAAACTCAACGGTCTTGAACGCCAATCCTTTCGCGGTCTGGGATGTAATCCAATCGGTAATGTGATCTTTACGGACAGGGGCGGAACTAACCGACGGCCAACCTAAGAAATCCTTGTGCCATAAGTCTGAATAAGCGGCCAAGTCATTGTGCTCGACGTAGCGCCAATATGCGCGCTCAAGGTTCCAGAGTGTTTGCTCGTCGCCTGATGCTTGTGATGGGCTCGTCGCTTCGGACGAAAAGGTGTGTTCTGCAATGGCGAGCGAACAAGCGCACAAGAAGAGAACGAGGAGGCGCATGAACCTAACGAGATATAGGCGGAAGTTCGCAATTAAGGGGCGAACATTTTTTCGTATAACATTGTGGGAACGAGTCATGATCGCGCAGCCGGGGGTGCGCCGCTCCCGGCCTGATCGGCTCTTACGTCAGCGCAATCGCTTGGAAGGAGCTGACGACGTCGTCGGGGCCGGTTTCGGTGAAGAAGCTTTCGTAATACCCGGGACCAAGGTCCCAGTGATCGGGCCCTTGTAATATTCGTCGCGATAAAAGCGCCAAACGCCGCTGACCACGATGAGGCAGCTGATCCGGTCGTTCCAGAAATCGCCGATGATAATGGAAGCTCAGGTTCGTGCGGGCGTAGGCGCCGCTAAATCCGATGTGATCGTAAATCACGAGCTCAGGCAGCCGGATGATTTCCTTCGAGACGGTTTGCCATGCCTTCACCTTCGCCGGCGGCCGCAGGCGGTGGTAGCTCGAGCGGCCCCAGCTTTCCATTTCGTGTCGATGACGCAGCCGTTGTCGGGTGAAAGTTCGGTTTTGGATACTTGTTTTCTCATAAAGCGACGGATTTTTTTATTTCAACAAAGGAAGGAGCAAAGAGCAAAGGAAAAGCTGAAAAGCTGAAATGAGCAGGAATCGCAAAGAGCAGGAGTTCGCGCCATGCGAGCGGAGTCGTGCAGCTGCGTGCAGATCGGAACAATGAGCGAGGCAATCGATGAGCAGACAGTAGGAGCATGAGCAGAGCATTAGATGCGGGCTTCGCGGTTGGTGGTGCGGAGGCGGATGGTTTTTGCGAAAGATCGTGGCTGGCGCGGATGAAACGAACGGTGCGGCTTTTCGCGCGCATCAAAATCGAATGGGTGATGGCGGTTGCGCCCTGGGACCGGACGCCGCGCAAAAGCGCGCTATCGCTGATGCCGGTGGCACAAAAGACAATGTTCTTTCCGTTGGCCAGATCGTCGGCAGAATAAATTCGATCGAGTTCTTTTTCGTAACCCTCTTCGACCAATTTTTTTCGTTCTTTCTCATCGCGCGGCCACATTTTGCATTGCATGTCGCCGCCGAGACATTTGATTCCGCCGCCGCCAGCACCGCTTCGGGCGAGCCGCCGATTCCCATGTAAAGATCGACGCCGCTGTCGGGAATGGCGGGCGCCATTGCCGCCGCGATGTCGCCGTCCCCGATCATGCGAAGGGACGCGCCGGCGCCGCGGATTTCATCGACCATTTCCTTGTGCCGCGGGCGGTCGAGCATCATGACGACGATGTCCTGCACACGTTTGTCCACCGCGCGCGCCACAATGGCCAGCGTTTCGGGAATGGGCGCCTCCAGTTTCAAATTATCGCCCCGGCGTTGCATGTATTGGATCACGCGCGGGCCATAGGAAAGTTTTGTCATGTAAAATGACGGCACATCGCGGAGCGCAACTTTGACGCCTTCTTCCGGGCTCGCGGCCGCGATACAACTGATCGAGTTGGGAGCGCCTTTGGAGATGTTGGTCGTGCCATCGATCGGATCAATCGCGATATCGAACTGCGGCGTTCCCGGCAGCCAGGTGCCGAGCTGTTCGCCTTTGAAAATTCCGGGCGCGTTATCCTTGATTCCTTCGCCGATGACGACCTCGCCGCAGATGTTCATGAGATCGAACATGCCGCGAATGGCGTCGCTGGCGGCGGCATCAGCCGCCTCCTTGTCGCCGCGGCCAAGCCATTTCAGGGAATTGAGCGCGGCGGCTTCGGTCGCGCGCAGGAAATCCATCTCGATAATGCGCTCGATGTCGTGATAATTCTGCTTCGGCAGGCGCGGCATGAGGAGCAACTACTTTGCGCACGCATCGGGCGGCTGACAAGTGGGAGAGCATTTGTAGCCGCTTCGCTGTCGCGAAGCGTACGCCGCCCACGAGGCGGCGGCTACATCAGCGGAATAAAGGCGGGCACTTTGCGCGCGTATCTTCGTAGGCGGCGCCGAATTGTTCGCGCAAAGTTTTTCCTCGGCCCGAACGCGGATAAGGGTGCCGAAATAGTAAACTAACGACGCGATCAGAAGACCGACCCAGTGTCCGTGAGCGAGGCTGGCGGCGACGAGCATGCCGAACATGCCGGTGTAAATCGGATGGCGCACGATTCGATAGGGACCGCGCTGGACAAGCTCATGGTGTTCGAGCACGCGCGCCTGCAAACTCCATTGCTGGCCCAGCGTTCGCACCGCCGCCATCACGAAAATGAGGGAGGCGATCACGAGTACGACGATCAGGGTGGCGACGAGATATTGCGCGCGCCAATCGACCATCGGCAAAAATGGCGTGAAATGTTTGCGGGCGATTGTCCAGGCAATGGCGAAGGCGAGCGCTTGAATGAAAATCGCGACGATGGAAACACGATCGGCCTTTTTCGTTTTGCCATGAGAGCGCTCGCGTGCGAGCAGAAAAATCGCGCCGAAAATAATGTAGCCGATCTCAACAAAATGGAGCGGCCAGAGGTAAAGCCAGCGCGGCATCATCGCCAAATTGAAACGCTATCCGAACCGCGTTCGCGAACTATTTCATCGTTTCCATCATTTTCCCATGGGCGTGACGACGAGGGACGGATTCGGAGAAACACCTGAAAGCCGTAGCCAATTTCATCGCCGTAATACCGATCCAATTCATCCGGCCGATGATCGATGGTGAATTGTGCGCCGAGTCCGACGTCAATGCCATCGCCATGCGTGAAATCGTGCACGTAACCGAATGACGCAGCGTAGATCGGGAAGATTTTTCCAGGTCGGCGCCGCATTGAAGCACGAGCTCGTGTCCCGATTTTTCCACGCGCTCGAGCCGGGTATAAAACGTGTCGCGCCCGTGCTGAAGATCGGATTCGAGGAGAAAGGATTGCGTTTTGCCTTCGTGGGTGTCGTCGTTCTGTCCCCAGACGAAGGTCGTGGCCCAATTCGCGTCGTGGCCCAGCGCCTTATTATATATGATCGAAGCGGTGGTACGGTGCCGGTTTACCGGTTGGCTCGAGTCGCTTCCGGGCTCTTCAAGTAGCCATGCGAAAATTGCAGGGCAAGGTCCGGCGTCGGATTCCAGGAAATACGTCCGCTGGCGGAATCGAATCGCGGCCGATCAAAATCGTAGCGGTCTTCGTCCGGCTCGCGTCCGGTGAAAACGCTGCCCTCGATTTTCACGGTGCGCCAGACCAGCCCGCGGTGGCGACGCCAAAGGTGACGTGCGACGAATCCTGCCAGTGATGGCCAAGTCGGTGCATCGGGATCATCCATTGCCGAAATGCGATGCATGAATGTGGGCGGCCCGAGCGCGGGCTCGCCGGGGTAACCGAAATAGATGTAGCCCGAAAAATCCTGCGTGAATTTTTGCGAATAAGACAACGACAATTCGTCTGAACAAATCGTGCGGATGTTGCCGGTCGTGCAGCGGTTGATCGTGCCAGGATTCGCCGGATTGAAAAAGCAGGGGATAGCCGCGTCCGCCTTCGGTCAGCGGATCGAGACTCATCATCAGGCGCACGCCGAGCTGCGCGCTGTCGCCGAGGGGATGCGAGAACATTCCCATCAGCCAGTTCGGCGCGTCGATGCGATCGTCGCCGCGCCGGGTGCTGACATTGGTGTAACGCGGAAAGATCGCGCCATGGAGCATGAGCATGTCGTCTCCGAGCATGAACATGCGCCCGTACATCGGCGAGGAATCGGGCAGCCAACTTGTGCCTGAGCCTTCCCGCGTCATCGGATCGGCCAGGTTCACCGACGATTGCATTTTCATTTCATGCATCATCTGTTCGTGCCCTTCATGATGATGATGCATCGGTTCGTGGGCTGGTGAGTTAACCGCCTCTGACTTGGGCGTTGGATGTTCGGCGTTGGATGTTCGATGTTTTTTATGCTTCTTCACCGGCACCAATTCCATTCCGCATTTGGGACATTTACCCGGGTGATCCTGCACCACTTCGGGATGCATGACGCAGGTGTATTGCGGTAACTTCGCGGTTTCGAGAGTCTGCGCCAGGAGCGCGGAACCGATCGTCACAATTGAAATAAGAGTTAAAAATTTTTAAGCATTGTTGAAGGTGTGGAATACCTCCGCCGGTTTTCTCCGGCGGAGGCTTCCGATCAGTTAGCCCTGCGCTTATCTGGCGCAGCAGTGGCCGCCGGAGCAGCACCTGCCGCCACCACAGCAATCAGCGACCGGCGAAGTCGCGGTCGCTGTGCCGATCATGGCCAGGGCGGTAATAATCATCAAAGCGTAGCTCATTGAGTTCCTCCTGTTGAATTGAATTGCTTCTCGCTCACGCGTGAGCGAGCCGACGCGAACAAACAATCAGGCGCGCGGCGGTGGAACAGGAGGACGGTCGGACCGTGATGATGAGGCGGCGATCTCGTCGATAAGTCTTTCGCCGCGTTCTGATGAAAAATAAAAAGCCGCGGTTGAGGCCAAAAACAACGAAAGCCCAACCGTGCAGGCCGGGCAGCATTGCGCGGTCTTGCGATTTGACTGGTTCGCTGCCGCCGCAATGACCGCGCTCGCCCGCCATGTGTGCGCAGCAGCTCATCCGATGCCGTGTCGGCTGTGGCACTTCAGCGCGGACTGGCAGAGTCACTGCAAAAATCGACAAAGCAACGATCAAGACAAAGCAGCGCGACAACGCCGTGATCCACGATGTCGAAGTTAACACGCGTATGATGCGAATCAACGCGGACGCGAGCAACGGCGCGATAAGACGTTTATCCGCTAAACACGCCAAAGAACGGCAAAACTGACAATCGTGTGTTGAGCTTCTGTAGCGCGGTCTATGACCGCCGGACCGGCCAGGTCCTGGAAATGCTTCAGTCGGTGGACTCACGCATTCGCCGTCGCCTGATGTAGGCGGCATTTTGGAGTGCGGTGGAAGCGCAGCGCCACACCCTTCGCATCGCGAATCGCTTGGCTTGCTCTGTGCGCTCGAGGTTCACATCGACGGTGGGAAAGCGCCGTCGCCGCTACGCTGCCGGCGCAGTCAAAATGCTGGCCTTAATGACTCGCGAGCCCAATTGGTCTCGCCATCACCATGTCATCGCATTTGAGTGACGCTTTCGGTGAAAATGAATTCGTGCGAAAATCAGGTGGATGAAATTGTATCAGCCTGGCTTTGCTGGCGTTAGCAATTCGCGAGCGCGCACGGACAAAGCGTCGAAATCGTTAGCCCGAATAAGGCGTACACGTTCGCTTATGGCGACGCGATTTCTCATCAGATCGAACGCGACCATTTAACTAACGAGATGATCGCGCGGGTAACATTCAGCAATTATCCCTACGCCGGCGATCGCGAGCCCCGGCGCGACGAGACATTCGATTTTGTTTTCCCGGGTCTGCGTTTCGACGCGGCCCGAAATGAATTTGTCGCACGCACGCGCCATCACGTGCCGATCCCGATTGCCGCGTTACACCCGAATTTTCCATACGCCGGTTACAAGCTCGAGCCGAACGCGCAAATCTTTCTGGTTAAACGCAGCGGTCACGTCACTGCGGTATTGAATGCCACGACGCAACCGCAGGGCGGCGGACGCTGGGTGCAAGTCGACGACAATTGGTCTTTGCAGAATTTGCTCGCGCTCGGTCTCGAAAGACTGACGCGTTAAGTGTGTGTGTAGCGTCGGTCGCCGCGAGCGCCCTCTGGCATCGGGCGCCAGCTCTTTCTCATCACCGGCCTTCAGCCGTGAAGTGAATCTCAACTGCATCTTCATTTGAAAGGGGAGGCAAATCATCTTGCAGCGCGACGCTAGACGGATACCTGTTAGACGTCGTCCGGCCTCAAGGCATCGGAGAGCGGCGCGACATTTCCGGAAGTGACACCTTCGGGCGGCACGACATCAGGAACGCGATCTGGAGGCGGAGATTTTGCGGCAGAAAAGTCCGGTTGTTTGATGCCCGTTGCCATCAGCATCGCGGTGAACAGAAGTGCGGCTGCCAAATAATATCCCGCGGCGGGGACGTGGAAGGAATGTCTCGGGTCGATAAACCAGGCGAACGTCCACGAAAACAAAAATGGGCCGATGACGAAAGCGATCGAGCGCAAGCTGCTGATCGCGCCCTGCAATTCGCCTTGTTCTTGTTCGCTCACATGATGCGTCATGATTCCTTGCGCGGCTGGAAAGGAAATATTCCACATCGAAATCACAGGAATTGACGCCATAGCCATCGCGCCATTGCGCGCGAGTCCCGCGATCACCATTCCAAGCGCGCCGAAAAACTGGCCGATGTAAAGGGTTCGACGCTCGCCGAGCCAGGCGACGATTCGTCCGGTCAGACCAGCCGGAAATCACTGCCGTGCAGACACCGACAACGAAGAGTGAATTACCAATGCTCCGCGGATCCCAGGCAAAGCGATACATCGCGTAGAGTGCCCAGATCGCGAAAATTTCGTGCGAGACGTAGGCGAGAAATTGAATCGTCGCCAGTTTCCACAAGTCCGGATGGGAGCGCAGCAAAACGAGGGAGCCGACCGGATTGGCCCGACGCCAGGAGAATTCTTTGCGTTTATCTTTGGGTAAAGATTCCGGCACGAAGAAAAACCCGTAGAGCCAGTTCGCGAGGCTGAAAGCGGAAGCGACCCAGAATGCCATGCGCGGGTTAGTGTTGCCGACGAATCCGCCGACGACTGGGCCGAAGGTGAACCCGATGCCAAAGGCAGCGCCGATCAATCCGAAAGCTCCGGCGCGTTTTTCCCGCGGGGTCACATCGGCGATGTAGGCCATGGCGGTGGGAATACTCGAAGCGGTGATTCCGGAAATGATGCGGCCGAGAAAGAGCCAGCCAATGGTAGGCGCAAGCGCCATCACGACGTAATCGAGACCGAGTCCAAGGCTCGAGAGGAGGAGCACCGGGCGCCGACCGATCCGGTCGGACAAAACGCCGATCACGGGCGAGAAGAAAAACTGCATCGCCGCGAAAACCGTCAGGAAAATGCCGTTCCAATTGGCGGCGCGTCTCATGTCGTTGTTTAAGAAACTCAGCACCAATTTCGGCAGCACCGGTGCGATCAGGCCAATCGCGAGCATGTCGAGAACGACGGTGATGAAGATGAAAATGACGGCGGCTTGACGCGATTTCATTGCCGATTGAAGGGGCTATTGCGATGGCGCGGCGGCAGCTCTGGCTTCGATTTGGGACAGCGATGGATTCGCGTTCTCGATCCAGCTTCTGGTTTCCTCGATCTCCCTCTTCGCTCACTGGTAATGCGCGGGGGACAGTTTGCTCGTCGGGCGCGCTCGCGCTGGCAACACCGCGCAGGTATTTCCAGTGCCTGCCGTGGCGATATAACGCGTAATACATTGTCTTCGCCTCAGTCGGGCTCACTCCGCTGCAACGCATCGCGTTGTAAAACATGCGATCGGCTTCTTTCCAGGGCCGCGTCTTTTGGTCATAAGCGACATCGTGCAGGACGGAGGCGTTGCGATATTTTCCGTCGAAGGGCCCGCCCATGAATGACCAGAGCACGCGCGGGATTGAGGCGCCATCGACAACCGAGCCCGCCGGCGCGATCCAGACAACGCCATCGGGGTCGATGTAACGCAGTTCGCTCAGGAGTGTCATGTGCCGGCCATCGTTTTCCCAGCGCGCTTCGACCTGCCCGCTATAATAACCCCACGGATGGTTCGGTCTTACTGCCGCAGCATCCCAAGCCGGCGGTTGATGTCCGATCCGCACGCCGGCTAAAAGCGAGCGCGAGAAGAAGTAAATATCGTTCTCATCTAGCGGCGAAAACGTAGCGCACGATTTTCTGCGTGCATCGGCGAGACATAGGCTGATGCCTGATTCGCATGGAGGACGACCTCCGTGTCGGCCAATTTAAGATCGGATGAGACAGAGCCGTCCTCCAAACGTGCCGCTACGAGACCGCAACTTCACGCGCTTCCGGAGCCGGAGAAGGCGCAACAATCCGCTTGGTTTTCGCGGTGGCATGCTGCCGCCGAAATTTTTTCACATAAAACAACAGGAACACGCCGGTCACAATCAGGAGCGAACCGATCCATTTCAAAGAGCCAGCCGGGGTCGCGCAAAATTTGAATCGTGCTTTGCCCGAGATTCTCTGGATTCCACGACGCCTGTGACATCTTGAAGGTTTGGCCGCTCCAGGTTCGCCACCAACTGCCCGGAAAACTGAAGGGATGATTCATCCAGCATTGGCCGGTGGCGCTATCGCCCTCGGCGGTCGAGACCCGCAGTGTGCTCTTGAATCCAGCGGGCGCATCGTTGCCTTCATTGCGCGCGACCTCGAAATCCATCAGCTCGAGCGCGATTGGCAACGGCGTCGAGCGCCAACCGTAGGAAATGCCAATTGGATTTGGGGACGTCGGAACGGTGATTTGCCAACCCGCCGAAATCCATTGCTCGAAAGTTTCGCCATTTTGTTCCACTCGAACGCGGACGCCGTCGGGCAATTGATTTGCGCTATCACCTTTCGCGGGCGTGAAATCCATCCATTGCTCCGCGTGCGGCAAAATGCGATCGACCACCAGTTGCCAGTCGGCCCAGCCAGTGACGAGCGGTTTATTTAATTCCAGCGGGCCCGAGGAATGGCCGAGTTTTCGTGAATCCAACTCGTAGGAAATCGCGCCGTCGTCAGCAACGAAAAGCGTGAGATGATTTTCCGCAGCGTTCGCTTCGTTCATCGCCGGCGCAATGTTCGGAATGGTTGAAGGCCCGCCATTGGTTGAAACGGCCTGCCCGTTTCCATGCGCATTTGGCGCCGCCGTTGCAATTGGAACTCCGCGGCCGCGAATGGTGACGACGACCGCAGGATTATTCGGCGAATCGCTCAGCGAGACCGGTTTCCCATCCTGAATCCGGAGATCGGCCCAATAGTTTTCAATTCGCACAGTGAATGGCGTTCCCGCAATCTCGACATCCCTTTTGAGATTTTGTCGCGACATCGAGAGTCTGCGTTTTTCCCGCGAGCGAAATGGTGAGCTGACCTTTGTCGCCATCTTGCGGCGGTGAGAACGAAATTTTGCTCCGGTCCCGCCGCCTTCTGGCGACGTGACTGATCTGCTCAGGCATTTTGGCAAAGACGAAGATGGATTCTTCCAAGCTCGGTCATCCCGAGCGAAGTCGAGGGATCCCGTTGCGTAAGCTGTGAGGTAACTTCCCCGGGGTCCCCCGACGTCGCGTCGCTCTGCCCGGGATGACCACGGTTTAACGATCTCGGCCTTCCCGCGTTTCAATTCGATGTTGGCCAGGCCCATGGCGAATTTTCCATTTTGGGCGTCATCGGCGAGCAACCAACTTTCCAGTTGTTGCCCCATCATTGCAGTTTTGATCGTGAAATGGAGCGCGGGCGTTCCGCCCGAATCCAACGGCCGCGGATTCCGGTTTGGCATCAATTGCCTCGGCATAATCAATCACGCTCAGCCGCGCACCGCTGGCCAGTTTTCCCAAATCTCGCGGGATGCTTCGGTGTTGGCGGGCGATGCAAAAATTCCGCGCGATAACCTTTCAACACGCCATCGGAATCGTGAACACGCAGTTGATGTTCATCGATGAGGAGACGGTTGCTCGGCGGATCGCCTTTGAACAAGGTCATCGTCCCTTCGATTCCAAAAATGCGACCGATGAGCGAGCCGGTCAGCAGGGTAATGATGCCAAGATGAGTGACGAGAAAGGCAACGTGATGTTTCCGCCACGGCCAGCGCGAGAGAGCGGAGACGGTGAGATTGGCGCCAAGTAAGATGAGCCAGAGATTGAACCAGGGCGCGCGATAAACGTAGGCGCGCGCGACTTTGGCGTCGAAGCTCGATTCCCAAATCGTGCCGGCAATGGCGGCAACGATCAGGACTGCGAGCAAAACGACCGCCAGCTTGAGCGACGCGAAAAATTTGAAGACCGGGCCGCGCTGCCAGGACGGACGGCTGAAGAAATAGTCGCCATGATCGGGCGACCAGTTTCCGCAAGAATCGGGCGCGAGTTCAACTCGCTCTGCTCGTCATCCCGAGCGAAAGCCGAGGGATCCCGTCGCGAAAGCTTTGAGGTCACTTCATCGGGATCCCTCGATTCCGCTCGGGATAACGGCTAAGAGACGGCGGTCATAGACCGCAGCCACAGAAGAAATCACTTCGTCCAGGCCTTCCAGCGTTTGCGGATCGGTTTGGTATAATGTGAAACCTTCACGTTCTTCAAGCGATCAACGCCTTCCCTTGCAGCGCATCTGCCGAATCTTCGGCCTTGGCTTTGACCGATTTCAGCATCGGCCACAGAAACGGCAGCGAGAGGAGACCTAGTGCGCCGTCGCCTATTTTTTCCTCCGGCTCGATCTTCCTTTCGGCCGTGCTCGAGGCGTAGCGAGATCGCCAGTCCGATCGCGATGCCAATGCCGAGCGCGCTAAGCAGGATCGGAATCGGATTTGCTGCGCACAAAAATCTCCGGTGCGCTCTCGCGCCGCGCCCGCTTTCTCCTTGGTTTGTTCCCACGCGTTGCTCGCAGTGTCCGGACATACCACGGTTGCTTGTCTGGAAAGCACCCACGTCGGCCGATGCGCTGGTGGGAACCTCCTCATTAAATTCGTCGCCAGTTGGATTGATCATACAATGAGATTTCGTTTTTCGTGGCCAGTTCGCGCGGCCAGCCCGATTGCTGGAAACCTTACGCGTCTTATCTTGGCAAGGTGAAGCTTAACCTCGGTTGCTGGATTTTCTACCAGGAAGGTTATGTCAATATCGACCGCAATCGCGAGGTGCGAGCCGATCGTTACGAAGACATTTCCACCCTGCCGAGCTTCGAAGCCAACTGCGCCGATGAGATTTACGCCGGCCACGTGGCTGAGCATGTGGACGACGTCAAAGCGAGTTTCGGGCGTTGGTTTGAGGTGTTGAAACCGGGGGCCGCATCACCATAACAGTGCCGGATTGTCGCGGCGCAAATCGAATGTGGTTGGAACGAAAACGTTTTCCCGCCTTGGAGTTAGGGCCCGACGAAGGAATCATCGCCATCACCACGGGAGTGAAAGCCGACGATCTCGGCGACCAAAAAAGGAGGAGGTCCTGCACAATCGAGTCTTCGACGAATCGACGTTGCGAATATGCATGGAAGTCGGCCGGATTTATCAACATCGCCCCGGTCGATAACCACGAAGCGATGGTCGCGCCCTCCTCGGCGCTGGGCTGGCAACTCGCGCTCGAAGGTTACAAACCGATGCGCGGCTAAGGACTGAGGGCCGAGTGCGACGACAGCACAGTCAGGACGTAGGTAACACACTGCGCGCGGGTGTAGCCGCGTCTCTATGAGACGCGTGCGCACGGCTCACAGAGCCGTGGCTACAGGTGCTACCTATCAGCGGATCGGAGCGAACGGCGTTTACGGCGCCAGACGCTCGATCCGCCACGATTCGCCTCGGCGCGTATAGCGAAAGCGATCATGCAGGCGGTTGGGGCGGCCCCTGCCAGAATTCGATTCGCTCCGGTTTCACCCGATAACCGCCCCAGTAGGGTGGACAGGGGAATTTCCTGGCCGGCAAATCGCTCTTCTAATTCCGAGAGCCGCGCTTCCAAGATTCGGCGTGCGTCGATCACATCGCTCTGGTGCGAAACCCACGCCCCGAGCTGGCTGCCGAGCGGGCGCGAATGGAAATAGCGGGCCGATTCTTCGCGCGAAACTTTTCGGCGATGCCGTCGATCCGGATTTGTCGCTCCAGTTCCTTCCAGTGAATGACCAAAGCCGCCCGCGGATTTTTTCCAGGTGCCGGCCCTTTTCGCTCAGATAATTCGTGTAGAAAACAAACCCGTCGTGGTCGTAGCCCTTCAGCAAAACCATGCGCGTGGTCGGCTGGCCGTTCTCCGCCACCGTTGCCAGCGCCATTGCATTCATCTCACTGATCCCAACCTCCACTGCCGCGGTAAACCAAATTCCGAACTCCTTGATCGGATCGGGATCGAGATCAATGCGCCGCAAACCCTTGGTGAAATATTCTTCGCGCAAGGCGATGAGATCGAAAGGTAAATTCACGGCAGCGAAAATTAGCCGACCCGGTGTCCGGCTGAAAGCTGAAATCGAGACCCCGCCACTGACATTTGCGAGCGGAAGGGTAAGCCAGCCATTCCACTGTTCGCTCCCAGAGCGAGCGACGCCGGAATTGCTCAAGGTGTACTCGCGGCTTTGACTGAGATCGCGGGTAAAGGTTTCCTCCATTCGTCGCCCAAAGTCGCGATCGATCACTACCACATCCAGTTCTTCGTTAATTTCCGCTGAACGCGCGTCGAGGTTCGACGACCCGATCATCGAAAACTGCGTGTCGGCCACGATGGATTTGATATGGATCATCGTCGGTTCGTATTCAAAAATCTTCACGCCGCCTTCGAGCAACTTTCCATACGCTCCGCGGCCGGCGGACTTGGTTAACGGTTGATCGTTATTTTGCCCCGGGACGAGAATCCGGACATCGACGCCGCGCCTGGCCGCCTTGGTCAACAGTTCCACTTGATCGGACGTTGGGGTGCAATAGGCGTTGGTGATCCAGATCCGTTTGTTGGCGGCGGCAAAAGCGACCGCTTGCACCAGCGGGATCGGCGCGATGGAAAATGAGTGCGAGCTCACGATCTGCGCTTTTGATATTTCCGCGGCGGTGAGCCCAGGAATTGATCGGCGCCGCTCAATTCCTCTCCGCTCGTTTTCGCCCAGTGTTCCTGGAAAGCTGATTGCAATTTTGCCACCAACGGTCCGCGGACGCTGCAGCTGCACATCGCGCCAGTGCTGCGTATCCTGAGCATGCCCGCTCCACTGTTTGGCAAAACCAACTCCGCCGGTGAATCCGATTCGTCCGTCCACCACCAAAGACGCCGCCGGTGACTGCGCCGATTGGTCCGGTCCACTCGCCACGAATGCGTCGGATGATAATAGGTGAACTTGCAGCCGGCGCGTTTCCATCATCCGCACATCGGAATTATTCAGACTCCAGCCCGAGCCGACGCCGTCGAGCAACACCCGCACTTCTACACCTGCCCGCGCATCGTTCGGACAGAGCCTCGCAAAAGGCGCGGCCGACTTCATCCGAATAAACGATGTAGGCCTCGAAGTTGACGGTCTTTTTCGCGAGCGCGAATGGCCTCGAGCATGGCCGGGAAATATTCGTCGCCATTTTGCAGGACTTCGATGGCATTGCTTTCGATCGGCGCTGGATCGGACAGGGCGAGCGCCGAGCCGAAGAATTCCGGATCGCTTATGGCAAAAGTGTGCGCGAGATGATATTCCAGCGTGTGCCTGCGGATGAGGAGAATGCAGAGCAACGAAACGATTGCGCCGAGTGCCAGGATTAGGCCGATCCATTCGCCAATCGGGAGTTTCCACAGCTGGGTATTGAGCCAGTGATCGTTTCGTTTTCGCCGCGTCATTTCTTGAAATGAATCGAACGAAATGCGGGACGTTTGCCTTACAGACGCAGGGGCGATGTGCTTTCCGAAGGGAGCATTTTGTATTCCGAGCGAAAATGCCAGTTCGGCTCGGACCGAGGAATCTCTTCGTCTTTAGTAACGGATCTCTCGCGCTCACTCGACGCGCAGAAGAGACGTGGAGCGCGAATGTCGACTGTGCGAGCAGAATGCCTGCGCCCCTTACAAACGCCAGAGCATTGTCACCAGCAAATCTACCGCCAGAATCCAGACCAGGATGACCTGCCAGAGCCGCAGATTACGGGCGCCGTAATGATCGCCTGTGACATTAGGGTCAGCGCGAAAAGTTTTTTTCGATTTTTGAAAACGTAAACCCGGCAAGGATAACAGCGACGAGGCAGACACTGAAAAAATCCGCAGTGGCAAGACCGAATCGGCATGCGAACGAATCACGGCGACGAGCGTGCTCATCAATGGATGATTCGCAAAACCCTGAAGAGCTATGACCGCGGCGTTTCGATAGCGAGCTAGCCGCGCCGCAGCCGGCGATGCAGCGCCTGCAATTTTCCGATAACGCGCGGAACGATTTCCAGCGCGCGATCGATGTCCGCCTCGTTGTTGAACCGGCCGACGGAGAACCGCAGACTGCCGCGGGCTTGCTCGTTAACCAGACCCATCGCGCTCAAGACGTGCGACGGCTGAAGCGATCCGGTGCAGACAGGCCGATCCGGCCGAGCAACAACATACTTTTCCTGGTCGAGCATCATGAGCGCCGCGTCCGATTCTGATGTCGTCGAACATGATGCTGGAGGTGTTTGGCAAACGCGGCGCACCGGCTCCATTTATGCGCGCGCTTGGAATTTTTCGATGAGCGCTTTTTCAAAACGGTCCCGCAAAGTTCGAACTCGCGTTTGCTCCTCCGACAATTTCGCTAATGCGATCTCCGCGGCCTTTCCGAGACCGACGATCGAAGCGGCGTTCTCGGTCCCGGCGCGACGGTTGTTTTCGTGACTTCCGCCCAGCATCAGGGGATGAAATCGCGAGCGCCGGTTCACATAAAGCGCGCCGACACCTTTGGGCGCATGCAGCTTGTGGCCGGAAATCGATAGAAATTGCAGCGACACCTCACGCAAGTTAATCGGAATTTTTCCCGCCACCTGCACCGCATCAGTATGAAGTGGCACACCTTTATCGCGCGCTATTTCCGCGATTTCTTCGATGGGAAAATCACGCCTGTCTCCGTTGTTCGCCCACATCACCGAAACGAGCGCCGTGTCAGGGCGGATGGCATCGGCCAATGCGCGCAAACTCAGCCGGCCCGATTTATCGACGTCGATAACCGTGACTTCGTAACCGTGTCGCGCGAGTTCCTGCGTAGGTTTGCGCACTGCGCTGTGTTCGACTGCGGTAGTGACGATGTGCTTGCACTCCGGCCGGGTTTCGAGCGCGGAATGAAAAGCCGGTGTTGTTCGATTCTGTGCCGCAACTGGTGAACACGATCTCGCCCGGCTTCACAACCGAGGAGGGCGGCGACTTGCTCGCGCGCCTTCTCGATGGCGTCGCGCACCCTGCGCCGCGAACCGGTAGCCGCTCGATGGATTGGCGAAATATTTTTCCAGATACGGTCGCATCGCTTCCAGCACCGCGGGATCGATCGCCGTCGTCGCGTTATTATCGAGATAAGTAATTTTCGTCCGACGCCATCATAGAACGATAAATCGGTATCTCCCTAGCTGGCCTATGTAAACCGTTCTCGCCCTAAAATGCCGAGCGTCGCCTTATTGGCGGAAGATAGGTTACTTGTTCCGGGTAAGATCAGCCCGGGTGAAGATCGGGACGACTTTGTAGCCCCGTTTCTCGATGTTTGCGCGGCCGCCTTCTTCTCCATCCACCAGCACGATGACGAAAGCGATCTGTCCGCCGGCTTCTTCGATTGCATCTATCGCTTGGATGGTGGAGCCGCCTGTGGTGATGACGTCGTCAACTACCACCACCGAATCACCGGACGAGAAATTGCCTTCGATCCGCTTTAGCCGGCCATGTTCTTTCGCTGTCTTTCCGGACCGTGAAAACCTGGAGCGGGCTGGAAGAATCCTGGCCGTTGTGCGGCGATTCCGATGCTCAGCGCAACCGGATCGGCACCCATCGTTAGACCGCCGATAGCATCCACACGCTTTGCCTAACTTCGAGGCGGTTTCTTTCACGAGTTCCCAGCCCACCTCGCCGATTAGGCAGGCGCCGCGCGGATCGAGCGTGGTGCAGGCGCGCATCCACGTAGAAGTCGCTCTTTGCCCCGGAGGCGAGAGTGAATTCGCCGCGGTAGATGGACTTTTTGGAGAAGCGCCCGCAATTGCTCCTTAAGCGACGACTCCATCAAATCACGGCCAATACGGCAACAGATAGGAAATTTCTCATCTACGGCAACGTGTCGACCATTTACAGGCGACGCAACAACGCGAAACGCGCTGTCATTTCATTCGGTCGAATGTCTTCTGGAGAAGCTCCAGGTCGGAAGCGTTGCCGGTTTTCTCGCGAGTGGTCTCGATCCATTTTTTCTCGAGAGCATTCTTCGTCGGGCGGTCGTTTTGGTAAAAGACGCCGAAGACGCCGGGGAAAGGTAATTGCGCCAGTTTATAGGCGGCGAGCTCGTCGGTGACGTCGTGGCGCAGCTCGTCCTCGGGGGTGTTGTCCCATTTCTTTCCTGGATCAGCTCGAAGCTGCCGCCTTTGCGCGGATTGGCCGGATCGAAGGCGCCGGGATAAAATTCGACGCATTCGCTCAAACATTCGATGACGGAAAAGCCCTGGTGATCCATCGCGCGCTCGATCATCTGGATCATGTGATTGACCTGCGTGGCGTGGGTGCGCGCGATGAAGGTGGCTCCGGCGCAGATGAGTTGTTTCATCGGATTGACCGGCATGATCGATCGCGCCGGTCGGGTCGGTCTTGCTTTTGAAACCGATGGGCGACGTGGGCGAGGTCTGCTTTTGGTCAGGCCATAGACGAAGTTGTCCATGATGAAATAGACCATGTTGATGTTCTTGCGCGCGCCGTGATTGAGATGGTTGCCGCCGATGGAGAAACCGTCGCCGTCGCCGCCGAACAGAAAGACGTGCAGGTCGGGCCGGGCCAGGCTGATGCCGGAGGCGAGCGGGACGGCGCGGCCGTGAATGAAGTGCGCGCCGTGGCCGTTGACGAAATAGGGAAAGCGCGATGAACAACCGATCCCGGCGAGGGTGACGATCTTTTCGTGATCGAGCTGGCGTTTCTCGAGGACTTTGTAGAAGGAAGCGAGCACGGCGAAATCGCCGCAGCCGGGACACCAGGTGGGGTGATCGGCGGTGACGGCTTTCTTGGTGAGTTTTTCCTTTTGGCTCCGATGCCGGAGGGGCGGTAGTGGTGGTTTCGGACATAAAAATTCTAAAGAAAAAGTGTTCTGCGGGACGCGGAAAGTCCGAGCGGACTGCCAGGCACGCGAGACGCGTGCGCTACCCGGAAGAAGAGATTTCTCAGCGCATACGAACAAGCCAAATATCGAACACCAAACCTCAAACATCAAACATCGGCCTCTGGCCCTCTGGCGGCCGAGGCCGCGAGCAGCTCGCGGACTTCTTCGTCGCTGGTCTGGGAAAAATCTTCGTAGTATTGGCCGACGCCCATGAATGAGACGGGAGTGTGGAGGCAGAGGACTATCATCGACCTCGTTCCTGATCTCGCGGCAGGTAGTGGGCGCGCCCACGGGAACAGCGACGATAATTTTGCCGCGCCTTGCTGACGCAACGCGGCAGCCGCGGCCCGCATCGTCGCTCCAGTGGCAAGTCCGTCATCGACCAGAATCACAGTTCGCCCACGCAAATCCGGCGGCGGCCGACCGGCGCGATAAGTACGTTCCCGCCGTTCCAATTCCTCGCGTTCGATTGCGGTGACCATCTCGACGATCGATTGCGCATCTGGCAAGGCGTAGAGCGACGTCTTCGTTCAGAACGCGGACGCCACCGGATGCGATTGCGCCCATGGCGAGTTCTTCGTGCCCGGGCACGCCGAGCTTGCGCACGACGAAAACATCGAGCGGAACGCCGAGCCGCTGCGCTACTTCAAACGCAACCGGCACACCGCCGCGCGGAAGAGCGAGAACGATGACGTCGTCGCGTCCAGCGTAGCTCAACAAATTTTCCGCAAGTTGCCGACCCGCGTCGGCTCGGTCCCGAAAAGGTGATGATCGCGGCACGGCCGCAAGACAATTAGCCTTCGGGCGCGAGCTCAGGGCGTAGCTGGTGACTCGCGTCGGCACAAGACGAATGGCAGTTCCTACCGTTTGTTCCGCAGGCGCATCGCCGGCTTCGTGATATTCGGCGTCCTGATTCACCTGCCAGAGATCGTAAAGTTTGGTGTTGGCGATGATGTTTTCCGCGCAAAGCATCGCCGTCATCATGGCGTGATCCTGGTTGTTGTATTTGTGCATGCCGTTGCGACCAACGAGATGCAGGTTGGGATAACGGCGATCAAGCTCATCGCGAATCGTCGCGACATGTTCCGCATAGTCGTCGTCGTAAACTGGATACGCTTTTTTCTGTCGCACGACGCAGCCATCGAGGATATCGCCCTCGCGCGCCAGGCCGATCTTGATCAACTCGCGCTGGGCCAGGGCAATCAGATCTTCATCTTTCGAATCCCAGAGGCCGTCGTGTTCGAAACAAAAGTATTCGAGTCCGTAGCAGGCTTTGTCCGGATCGGGCACCATTTCCGGCGACCAGGACCGGAAGTTTTGGATCCGACCAACCTTCACACTCGGATCGTGAATGTAGATCCAGTTATCATGAAAAGCGTCGCGGTTTTTCAGGATCAACATCACGGTCAGGAAATCGGCGATATTTGAGCGAATCGGCGGCGCGCTTTGCTTCTTCGAAACGGCGGGCTCGAGACCGTTGATCAATTCGCGCATCGGCGCCGAGGAAATAACGTGTTCGGATTCGAGGCGCATGTTCGTTTCCCGTGCTGGTCGCGATAGATTGTCGTCCACGTCCCGTTAGCGTCATCGTATTGGCACCGGATAACGCGGCAGCCCATTTCGATCGCGCCGCCCAGTGCTTTGGTTTTCCCTTACGTCTCCCACATACCAAAACGTCATGCTACCGACGTAATGGTTAAGATGCCTGAAAATAACAGCTAGCCTAAAAATAATACGCGATCAGATAGGCACTTTTGTTTTCAGCAGTATGTCGCTGTATCTGTTCGGCCTCATGGCTGCGCCGGATCGCGCTGGAATAGCGTGGTAACAATGATCCTATGCGCAAAAGCCGTACCACCAAACGCGTTTGATGTCGTCGGAACACAGAAATCGCGGCCTTCGATCAGGGCCAGGGCCTGGGCCGAGCGGTAAAGCGAGAGAGAAGTACCGCGCGGGCTGACACTTATTCCAGGCTTTCAGATTCCCGGGTCGCTGGTGCACGATCTTCATCCAGGTATTCCACCGGCGCGTCGTCCATTCGCACTTCCATGACAAACTGTTGTAGTTCCGGGATATCGCGGCCGAAAAACACCGGCAGGACGAAATTGAGCGGGTCAGTTGCTCACGATCGCGCAGGAAATATTCTTTCGTCTTCCTTTGCCGGGTAGCCCATACGCAGCCGCAGCATGAAACGGTCCAGCGCTGCGACTCGGGCAGCGGATAGGTGCCGTGATGTTCGATCGGATTCTGGGTCGCCACGCACCATGAACGGCCGCGGCAGTTGATGGGTCTCCTGCTCGATCGTTACCTGCCCTTCCGCCATCGCTTCGACGGCGCCGACTGGGTCTTGGGTGTCGTGCGGTTGATCTCGTCAGCCAGCACCTACATTGAGCGAAAATCGGCCCTCGCCCAACACGACTCCGAGCGCTGTTGGTTGAATACTTCAGGCCCGATCAATATCGGTCGGCAACATGCCTGACGTGAACTGGATTCGCTGGAATGAGCAGTCAGCTCCGCGCCAGAGCCTGAGCAAGAGTCGTTTTCCCCACTCGGGAACGTCTTCGATCAGCAGATGTCCCCTGGCGAGCAAAGCACAGGAACGAAAGCTTAACCGTTTCGGACTTTCGCGGATGACTTTTTCCACCGCGTTCTGCAGTTTCAATATCTTTTTCGAAAACGGTAACACCTGTGTTGACAGAGGTTTGAGTTTTTCGCTAGTGATCCAGTCTCTCATCATTTTTAATTGCGGCAACTGCCAAAGAACTATTTTACAGAAAATTGACATGGGCGGGCAATTTTTTTCGCTATAATTCGTCACAAAACCTTGACTTTGCGGTGTTTTTATTATCAGGAAGGCAATAATTTAAGGAGAATTCAAAAATGTCCTGGTTAACTTCATTAATAATATCCGGTTTAATAATGATAATTACAGCGCCAACGTGCCGTCGACGGAACAACCCGCCGTTTCAGTTTCTGACGACGATCCTCAGGGTGGCGAAGAGGTGGAAAAGTTCGATCAGACTTATCCGTTTAATGTGAGCGGCACGATCGCTCTTTCGAATATCAACGGCTCCGTGACCGTGAGACCTGGGAACGCAACGAGGTCAGGGTCGAATACGCAAAGTCGCCAGCGACGAGGAAGCGTTAAGTTGGGTCGATGTGCAGATCGATGCCAGCCGCGACCGGATCGGCATTGAAGCGAACGACAAATGGAAAAAGCATTAAGCCGATAATTGGGAAGAAAAGGCCGGCGTGCTATGGTGACCTTCCGGCGACCGTGCCGCGGTGCTGAACGAGATCAGAAACGGTCAACGGCTCGATCGTTCAGCCAGCGCGAATTCCTGCGGTTTCGACCGTCAACGGCCAGGTTTCGGCTAAAGAGCACCGCGCGGCGCTGTTGTTTCTGTCACGGTCAACGGTGGTCAGGCGGACTCGACCGGCTGGATGCCACACTCCCTCGCAGATCACGCTGAACTCGGTGAACGGCAGGCACTGCTGACCATTCCGTCCGATTCGGATACCACGGTCAGGCGAGCACGGTCAACGGTACTATAGCTAATGATTTCCTGCGGCCTACCGGTGCGCAGGGCCAATACGTGGGACGTGACCTGTACGGGCGTCTGGGCAACGGCAACGCCAGATATAAACTAATAGCGTCAATGGCGGATTGGCGCTGGTCAGCTGGGACGGCAAACCACTCAGTCCGGCAACCAACCTGCTTACCATTAAGAAGGCGACACTCTGACCCGGACGATGACAGCGACAACGATGATGACAACGATAATGAAGATCAACTCGTTGCCCGCGCGGCGCAGACCAGGATGTACAGCGCGCCGTGAGGGACGCGCCCGTTAAAGTAATTTTTGTGACCGTGGCGGAGGCCATGGAAGGTGTCGTCATTACGGACGAGATGTTAAAGTTGCCAAAGCGCAGAAGAAGTCGCGAAAGCGACTATCTACGGGTAATGAACCGGCAATTTAGATGAGCAATACGTAGC
>ERZ1370068.4152-contig-324_pt1 | contig 45375 bp, 51 predicted proteins | sample MGYA00561227_ERZ1370068 | MGnify/ENA primary metagenome ERZ1370068 (study PRJEB38410, sample SAMEA6850437) | metagenome | study: Metagenomic assessment of the ecological functions of the soil: analysis of the soil microbiota associated with the... | reverse complement strand
CTGCGGGAGCTCGAGGACGCGCGAACCGGGGAGCCGGCGGGCGTTCGTGTCATGGCGCCGCGCCTTCCGCAAGCGGGCGAAGCGTCTGGAATTGGCACCGGAATTGGCACCGGATTAGCGGGGACGGGCCGGTTTTTAGAGGTGACGGCCGGTGGCACCGGCTGTCGGAAACTTAATGAAATGGGGTTATCAGTTGTCATCGGTGATGGGAGGTGGGGTGGGGTAAGGTGGTCACAGGCCGGGAAGCCCATATCGCTGCGTAGGATGCAGCAAGCTCAATGGCAGTCGACACCCTAAATCCCCGCTCCTGGCTTCTATCCGACGCCGCGCGGCCTCTACTGCAAGCCCGGCGACTTCTATGTCGATCCGGCCGTCGCCGTGCCGCGCGCCGTGATCACCCATGGCCATGGCGACCATGCCCGGCCCGGCCATCGGTCGGCGCTCGCCACGCCCGAAACGCTGGCGATCATGCGCGCCCGCTTCGAGGATATGCCCGACACCGACCAGCAGCCGCTGAAATATGGCGAAAGCGTGCGGGTCGGCGACGTCGATGTGCAGTCTCGTGCCGGCCGGCCACATCCTGGGCTCGGCGCAGGCGGTGCTGGCATACAAGGGCCAGCGCATCGTCGTGTCGGGCGACTTCAAGCGCCGGCCCGATCCGACCTGCCCGCCCTTCGAGCCGGTGCCCTGCGACGTCTTCATCACCGAGGCGACCTTCGCCCTGCCGGTGTTCCATCATCCCTCCGATGCCGGCGAGATCGGCAAGCTGCTGCGCTCGCGTCGCCACCTTTCCCGAACGCACTCATCTGGTGGGCGTCTACGCGCTGGGCAAGTGCCAGCGGGTCATCAAGCTGCTGCGCGCCGCCGGCTGGGACAAGCGCATCTGGCTGCACGGCGCGCTGCTGTCGCTGTGCAAGCTCTATCAGGACCACGGCGTCGATCTCGGCGACATCGCCCATGTCTCCGATGCGATCCTCGAGACCTTCAAGGGCGCCATCGTGCTGTGCCCGCCGTCGGCCATCGCCGACCGCTGGTCGCGGCGCTTCGCCGATCCCGCTGCCGGCGGTCTGCTCGGGCTGGATGCGGCGTGCGCGCCCGCGCCCGGCAGAGCGACGCCGAGCTGCCGCTGGTCATCTCCGATCATGCCGACTGGGCCGAGCTCACGCAGACCCTCAAGGACGTCGGCGCGCCCAAGGTCTGGGTGACGCACGGCCGCGAGGAGGCGCTGGTGCACTACGCGCGCTCGATCGGCATCGACGCCGAGGCCCTGCATCTGGCCGGCCGCGAGGAAGAGGGCGCCTAGTGCAGGCCTTCGCCGCCCTTCTCGATGCCCTCTCCTTCCAGCCGGCGCGCAACGCCAAGCTGCGGCTGATCGAGACCTATCTGCGCGAGACGCCCGATCCCGACCGCGGCTGGGCGCTGGCGGCGCTGACCGGCGGGCTCGACTTCGCCGCCGCCAAGCCCGCGCTGCTGCGCGGCTTCGGCGAGGACAAGATCGGCGCCGAGCTGTTCCATCTCTCCTACGACTATGTCGGCGACCTCGCCGAGACCCTGGCGCTGATCTGGGAGACCGATCCCGGCCGCCGGGCCGCCGCCCGACGCTCGGCGAAGTCGTCGAAACCCTGCAGCGCGCCACGAAGATGCAGACGCCGGCGATCCTGAAGCGCTGGCTGGACGCGCTCGATCCGACGGGCCGCTGGGCGCTCCTGAAGCTCCTGACCGGCGCGCTGCGGGTCGGCGTCTCGGCGCGGCTCGCCAAGCAGGCCGCCGCCAATATCGGCAGCCAGCCGGTCGATCGAGGTCGAGGAGATCTGGCACGGCCTCTCCGCGCCCTACCGGCCGCTGTTCGACTGGCTGCTGGCGGACGCGCCCAAGCCCAGCAGCAATGCCGGCGGCGCCTTCCTGCCGCCGATGCTGGCCAATCCCATCGACCGCGCCGAGCTCGACACGCTCGACCCCGCGCATTTCCGCGCCGAATGGAAATGGGACGGCATCCGCGTGCAGGTCGCCTCGTCGGGCGGCGTGAAGCGGCTCTACAGCCGCGCCGGCGAGGACGTCTCCGGCGCCTTTCCCGACATCGTCGAGGCGATCGACTTCGACGGCGTGTTCGACGGCGAGCTGCTGGTGCGCCGCGAGGAGGCCGTGGCGCCGTTCAACGACCTGCAGCAGCGGCTCAACCGCAAGACCGTGACGCCCAAGATGCTGAAGGAGCATCCCGCGCACGTGCGCCTCTACGACGCGCTGTGGCTCGAGGGCGAGGATCTGCGCGCGCTGTCCTTCGACCAGCGCCGCGCCCGGCTGGAGGCCTGGATGGCGCAGAAGCCGCGCCAGCGCTTCGACCTCTCGCCGCTGGTGCAGCTTCACCGACTGGGCCCATCTCGCCGAGCTGCGCGAGGCGATGCGCAGCGACGGCATCGAGGGCTGATGCTGAAGCGCGGCGACAGCGCCTATCTCGCCGGCCGGCCCAAGGGCCCGTGGTTCAAGTGGAAGCGCGACCCCATGCTGGCCGACTGCGTGCTGATGTATGCCCAGCGCGGCCACGGCAAGCGCAGCTCGTTCTATTCCGACTTCACCTTCGGCTGCTGGCGCGAGGCGCGACGGCAAGCGCGAGCTGGCGCCGGTCGGCAAGGCCTATTTCGGCTTCACCGACGAGGAGCTGCGCTGGCTCGACAAATGGGTGCGCGACCACACGACCAACCGCTTCGGCCCGGTGCGCGAGGTCTCGCCCGAGCTGGTGCTGGAGATCGCCTTCGACGGCATCGCCCGCTCGACCCGCCACAAATCGGGCGTCGCCATGCGCTTCCCGCGCATCAATCGCATAAGGACTGACAAGCCGGCGGCCGAGGCCGACACCATCGACAACCTGCTGCGGCTTCGTGCCATGATGCAACCCATGGTTGAGACGTCTCCCGGCGCTCTGCCGCGCGCAGACCCACACCCTGCCGATCAAGGAGCGCATCGCGCGCGGCCGCGCCCTGCGCGAGCGCGCCGCGCGCAAGCATCACGGCACGTGGAAGCCGCCGTCCGACCGGCGCGATCCCATCGAGATCCTGATCGAGCAGGGCGAGTCGCGCCTGCCCGACCTGCTGCCCGTGCGCTACGCGCGCATGAAGGCGACGCCCTTCACCTTCCTGCGCGGCGCGCGCCGCCGTGATGGCGGCCGATCTTGCGGCCACGCCGGCCAGCGGCCTGCATGGTGCAGGCCGCCGGCGACTGCCATTGCCTCAACTTCGGCGGCTTCGCCACGCCCGAGCGGCGGCTCGCCTTCGACATCAACGACTTCGACGAGACCGCGGTGGCGCCCTGGGAATGGGACCTGAAGCGCCTGGCCGCGAGCTTCGTCGTCGCCACGCTCGACGTCCTGGCCAAGGACGCGCGCACCGAGCTCGCCGAGATCGTGGCGCGGAGCTACCGCGAGACCATGGCGGAGGTCGCCGCCACGCCGGTGCTCGCCGCCTGGTACCGCGCGCTCAACCTCGACGACGAGGACGCAGCCGACGGCGATCGGCATCGGCGCGCGGGCGCTCGCGCAAGGCGAGCACCGCGCGCACGCATCCCGCCGAGATCGCGGCGATCGGCCATCGCGGCAGGCGCCGCGCCGCGCATCGAGGACGATCCCGAGCACGGCGTCTATCACCCGGCGCCGGCCGATGCCGCCGCCTTCCGGGCCGCCGTCGAGGCGATGATGGTGGACTACGCCGAATCGCTCACGCCCGAGCGCCGCACGCTCCTGCAGCGCTATCGCCTGGCCGACGCGGCCTACAAGGTGGTGGGCGTCGGCGCGGTCGGCACGCTGTGCGGCGTGCTGCTGATGGTCTCGGGCGACGGCGAGGCGCTGTACCTGCAGTTCAAGGAGGCGACCCGCTCGGTGCTCGAGGCCTATGCCGGCCCCAGCCCCTATGCCCATCACGGCGAACGGGTGGTGCGCGGCCAGCGCCTGCTGCAGGCCGCGAGCGACATGCTGCTGGGCTTCGCCACCGGCCCGACCGGCCGGCACCTCTATGTCCGCCAGCTGCGCGACGCCAAGATCAAGCCGCAGCTCGAGACCATGTCGCCGCGCAATTTCCGCCGCTATGCCGCGACCTGCGGCGAGGTGCTGGCGCGCGCCCATGCCCGCACGGCCGACGCCGTCGTGCTGTCGGCCTATCTCGGCAAGAGCACGGCGTTCGACGAGGCGATCGGCGCCTTCGCCCACGCCTATGCCAAGCAGACCGAGCGCGACCACGCGGCCCTGCTGAAGGCCATCAAAAGCGGCCGTTTGCCCAGCCGGGACGAGGGTTCTCATAGCAGGCTCAATTCGCCTGCCTTGCAGGGCCTGCAGCGTACCCATTATCCGAGCGACTCTACACTGATGCCATGATCGACCCCTTCGGCCGCGCACATCACCTATCTGCGCGTCTCGGTGACGGATCGCTGCGACTTCCGCTGCGTCTATTGCATGGCCGAGGACATGACCTTCCTGCCCAAGGCCGAGGTGCTGTCGCTCGAGGAGCTGGAGCGCCTGTGCAGCGGCCTTCGTCCGGCGCGGCGTCAAGAAGCTCCGGCTGACCGGCGGCGAGCCGCTGGTGCGCAAGAACGTGATGTCGCTGTTCCGCGGACTGGGCCGGCATCTCGACAGCGGCGCGCTCGACGAGCTGACGCTCACCACCAACGGCAGCCAGCTCGCCAAGTATGCCGAGGAGCTGGCCGCCATCGGCGTGCGGCGCGTGAACGTGTCGATGGACACGCTCGACACGGACAAGTTCCGCGAGCTGACGCGCTGGGGCGACCTCGACCAGGTGATGCGCGGCCTCGACGCCGCCCAGCAGGCCGGCCTGCACGATCAAGATCAACGCCGTGGCGCTGCGCGGCGTCAACGACATGGAGTTCGACGATCTGATCCGCTGCAGCCACGGCCGCGGCATGGACCTGACGCTGATCGAGGTCATGCCGATGGGCGAGATCGGCGCCGACGCGCGGCTCGACCAGTACCTGCCGCTGTCGCTGGCGCGCGCCGACATCGCCAAGCACTTCACGCCTGACCGAGACCGACTACCGCACCGGCGGCCCGGCGCGCTACTTCACGGTCGAGGAGACCGGCGGCCGGCTGGGCTTCATCACGCCGCTCACCCACAATTTCTGCGAAAGCTGCAATCGCGTGCGGCTGACCTGCACCGGCACGCTCTATATGTGCCTCGGCCAGGAGGATGCCGCCGACCTGCGCGCGCCGCTGCGCGCCTCCGAGAGCGACGAGCTGCTCGACCAGGCGATCACCGAGGCGATCGCGCGCAAGCCCAAGGGCCACGATTTCATCATCGACCGCCGCCACACCGGCCCGGCCGTGCCGCGCCACATGAGCGTCACCGGCGGCTGAGGTCGTTGGCGTAGCTCAGGCGCGGACCGGCCTGCGAATCGGCGCGTCTTGATCTTCGCCCGCCGCACCGCCTCGCGGTGGGAGATGTACATGGCGCTGCCGAAGATCACCGCCGCGCCGACGAAGGTCCAGACGTCGGGCTGCTGGAAGAACAGGAAATAGCCCAGCAGCGTGTTCCAGATCAGCGACAGGAAGCCGATCGGCTGCAGCAGGGTGATGTCGGCGAGCTGGTAGCCGCGCTGCTGGCAGATGTGGCCGAGCGTGCCGCACAGTCCCGCCGCCACGAACCACAGCAGGTCGGCCCAGGCCCGGCGTCTGCCAGAACCAGAGCGCGAAGGGCGCGGCACAGGCCACGATCACGATGTTCTGCCAGATCACGATGGTGTTGGCCGAGTCGGTGCGCGCCAGGGCCTTGGAGATGAGGTTGGAGGCCGAGAAGATCGGCGTGCTGACCAGGATGCAGATCGACGCCGAGATGGATCTGCGAGAAGCCCGGCCGGATGATGATCATGGCGCCGGCGAAGCCGACCAGGACGGCGATCCAGCGCCGCAGGCGCACGTCCTCGCCCAGGAAGAGCGCCGCGCCGATGGTGACGAAGATCGGACCGGTGAAGCCCAGCGCCGTGATCTCGGCCAGCGTGGTGAGCGGCAAGGCGACGAACCACAGCATCATGCCCGCTGGTGTGAATGGCGCCGCGCAAGAGATGTGCAGCGGAAGCCGTCTGGTGTGCAGCGAGCGGTAGAGGCCGAGCCGGAACACGATCGGCAGCAGGAACAGCGCACCGAAGAAATAGCGCAGGAACGCCATCACGTAGGAGTTGAGGTGCTGCGCCGGAATGAGCGTGAAGACGTTCAGCAGCGCGAACAGCAAGCCCGAAATAGCGACCCAGAGGATGCCGCGCAGATTGGGCGGCAGCGCAAGCCAGCGGGCGACGAGTCAGAGACACGCCGCGACTATGTCATGGCGACTGCAACGCCGCACCTTCGCGCTTGGCAGCCCTTTCGACGCGCGAAGTCAGGCCTCGCCGACCGCCTCGGCGTTGGGCAGCACCGTCGGAATGACGTACTCGTCCGCTGCAGCGCGCCGACGCGTTGCACCAGCTCCTCGATGTAGGGATCGTGGATGTCCAGAGCGCGCGCATGGGCGGCGGTGTTGGCGAGATAGTCGCGGCAGGCGCCGCGGCGGCCCTCGGCGAAGGCGATGTGGTGCGCCGCGCGCTCGATCGGCAGATCGCCGCAATACTGGCAGTGTGCGGTGTCGACCACGAAGGTGACGGCGGTGACGGTGCGGCCGTCGCGCAGCCTGGTCGGCACCCAGCGCGGCTGGTAGACGCCCGCCAGCATCTCGCGGTTCCACAGGATGGCGAGCTCGCTGCGCACCTGGTCCGGCGCCAGGCGATAGGCGATGCCTTCGCAATCGCCGCCCCGCTCCAGCGCCAGCATGAGGCCGGGCAGCTCGGGCGTGCCGCGGCCGAGCGGCATCCAGAAGCAGAAGGAGCGGCGCCAGCCGTCGACCTTGCAGGGCTGCGATCTCGGCGAACTCGAGCGCCGGATTCCACATCAGCGAGCCGTAGGCGAACACCCACGCCTCATCGCCGGGCTGATAGCGCGTCAGCGCCTCGTTGAGGCTCGCCTCGCGCTCCTCGGCGGAGAGGAAGAAGTCGTAACCAGCCTTGCGGGCGTCGGCGACGATCTGATCGATACGCTCGGCCGTCAGTTCTTCACGTTTCAGCAAGAACCCAACTCCCTCAGGCGCCGTAGACGATGGACATGGTCTCGGCGACGCAGGCCGGGCGCTCCTGTCCCTCGATCTCGATCGTGACCTGGTTGGTGAGCCGCACGCCGCCGCCGGTCATCGGATCGGCCGCGATCAGCTGGCGCGCGCGCGCACCTTCGAGCCGGCCGGCACCGGGCTGGTGAAGCGCACCTTGTTGCAGCCGTAGTTGATGCCGTTGCGGACGTTGTTGATGTGCGAGATCTGGTGATTGAGCATCGGGATCAAGCGACAGAGTCAGGAAGCCGTGGGCGATGGTCTTGCCGCCCGGCATGTCCTTCTTGGCCCGCTCGACGTCGACATGGATCCATTGGTGATCGCCGGTCGCCTCGGCGAACTGGTTAATGCGATCCTGAGAAACCTCGACCCAATCACTGACCCCAATTTCCTGGCCCACGTATTTGTGCATTTCATTCGGGTGGGCGAATTCCCTTTTGCCATTTCCTACCTCGGCAGTGTTTATTGCCTTGCCCCTGCAAGATATCACGAAAACAATCGCCTGCGGACAACTCTCTCTGACGAGCGAGCCCCCTTCGTCCGCGGTGCGATCATAGTCGAGGGGTCCCTGTCGCTAGTCTCCAATTGGGTGCCATTTGTAGCGATCGGGTCCCATTTGTATCGTCGCTGCATTTTCCTCATCATGCCAGCCACAAGAATGCACATGAGGAGCCCCCGGATGGCGTATGAAGCGGTTCTCTACGACGTCGCCGATTGCATCTGCACCATCACGCTCAACCGGCCCGAGAAGCTCAATGCGTGGACGCGCCAGATGCATCTCGACCTCAAGCACGCCATGCACAAAGCCGGGGCCGATCCTGACGTACGCGCCATAATCCTGACCGGCGCGGGCCGCGGCTTCTGTGCCGGCGCCGACATGGGCGGACTGCAGGCGATCGGCGCAGGCGCCGGCCCGGACCGTTCGACCAAGGCCGAAAGCAGCCTGCCGGGCGGCAGCACCCTGCCTGAATTCAGGATGAACTACTCCTACTTCCCGGCGATTCCGAAATTCATCATCGCTGCGATCAACGGGCCCGGCGGCCGGCCTGGGCTTCGTCATTCCGCTCTATGCCGACCTGCGCTTCGCCGCCAGATCGGCCGTGTTCACCACCGCCTTCGCCCAGCGCGGGCTGATCGCCGAGCACGGCGTGAGCTGGCTGCTGCCGCGCCTGGTCGGATTGCCGGCGGCGATGGACCTGCTGTGCTCGGCCCGCAAGTTCCGCGCGCGCCCGAAGCGCTGTCCCTGGGGCTGGTGGAGCCGCGTCATCGCCGACGACAAGCTGATGGCCGAGACCCGCGCCTATGCCACGCTGCTTGCCAACACCGTCTCGCCGCGCTCGGTCGCGGTGATGAAGCGGCAGATCTGGGAGGCCGAATTCCAGACCCTGGCCGAGGCCACGACCCAGGCCAACTACGAGATGGACCTCTCCTTCCAGACCGCCGATTTCAAGGAGGGCGTCGCCCACTTCCTGGAGAAGCGGGCGGCGCGGTTTACCGGCAAATAGCGCCTAGACCTTCTCGGTCTCGCTGGTGCGCGGCTGCCAGGTCATCAGCCGGCGCTCGACGCTGCCGACCGCGGCGTCGAGCAGGAGCGCGAAGGCCGTGAGCGACGAGGATGCCGGCGAACACGGTGTTGATGTCGAAGGTGCCCTCGGCCTGCAGGATCAGGTAGCCGACGCCCGCGCGCCGAGCCGAGATATTCGCCGACCACGGCGCCCACGAAGGCCAGGCCCACGGCGTTGTGCAGGCTGGCGAACACCCAGCTCATGGCCGACGGCAGGTAGATCGAGCGCAGCAGCTGGCGCGGCGAGGCGCCCAGCATGCGGGCATTGGCGATCAGGTTGGGGCTGACCTCGCGCACGCCCTGGTAGACGTTGAAGAACACCACGAAGAACACCAGGGTGACGCCCAGCGCCACCTTCGACCAGATGCCGAGCCCGAACCACACCGCGAAGATCGGCGCCAGCACGACCCGCGGCATCGAGTTGAAGCCCTTGATGTAGGGATCCATCACCGCCGACGCCGTCGGCGACGAGCGCCAGCCACAGGCCGATGCCCAGCCCGAGCGACCGCGCCGATGGCGAAGCCCAGCGCCGTCTCGAGCAGGGTGACGGCCAGATGGATGAAGATCTCGCCCGTGGCGAACCAGTCGACGATGACCCAGAACACCTTCTGCGGCTCGCCGAAGAAGAAGGCGGCGCGGTTGTCCTGCTCGAAATAGAACGGCGGCATCAGGCCGGGCGCGGTCAGCAGGTACCAGGCCACGACCAGCAGGGCGAGCACCAGGATCTGCAGGATGCGCAGCCGCACGTCAGGCCACCTTCTGCGCGTGGTAGGCCTTCAGCACTTCTTCCTTCATGGCGCGCCCAGATCTCGCGATGGAGATCGAGGAAGGCCGGCGTCATGCGGATCTCCGAAACGTCGCGCGGCCTGCGGCAGCTCGACCTTGAAGTCGCCGATCGGCCGCGTCGCCGGCCCGGCCGACAGCACGATGACGCGGTCGGCGAGCGCGATCGCCTCCTCGAGGTCGTGGGTGATGAACAGCACCGACTTCCGGTCCTCGGCCCACAGCGCCAGCAGCTCGTTCTCCATGAGCTGGCGGGTCTGCACGTCGAGCGCCGAGAACGGCTCGTCCATCAGCAGGATGTCGGGGCTCAGGATCAGGGTCTGGGCCAGCGCCAGGCGCTTGCGCATGCCGCCCGACATCTGGTGCGGGTAGCGATCGCCGAAACCCGCCAGGCCCACCCGGCGCAGCCATTCCTCGCCCTGCGCCGTCGCCTGGGCAGCGCGGCACGCCGCGAAATTCCAGGCCGGCGACGACATTGCCGATGCCGGTGCGCCACGGCATCAGCGCGTCGGCCTGGAACATGTAGCCGGCGCGCCGGTTGACGCCGTGCAGCTGCCACCAGCCGCTCGCCGAACACCTCGACCGTGCCCGACGAAGGCTCGAGCAGGCCGGCCGCGACGTTCAGCAAGGTCGACTTGCCGCAGCCGGTCGGGCCGACCACGGATACGAACTCGCCCCTGGCCACGGCCAGCGTGGCATTGGCGACCGCGTGTAGGGCTCGCCGCCCTCGGCGGGCGGCGAAGCGGCAGGTGATGTCGGCCAGCGCGAGCGCCGGCGCTCCGTCGATCGACACGCCGGGCTAGCTGCGCTTCTTGGCGCGTTCCGCGAACTCGTTGGTCCACGTGTCGGCCAGTTTGATCTTGGCCGGCTCGATCTTGGGATCGCCCTCGACCAGGAACTTCAGGCAGTTGCCCGGACCGTCTTCCGGCATGATGCCGTCGGGCGAGATCGTCTCGCGCACGTTGGCGAAGGCCTTTTCGTAGATCGCCTGGTCGCCCAGCAGATAGCCCGTCGGCACCGCCTTGGCGACGTCGGACGGCGGCGCCGTCTGCAGCCACTCGTCGGCGCGCACGATGGCGTGTCGCCAGCGCCTGCGCCGTGTTCGGCGTCTTGGTGAGCAGCGCGCGGCTGGGCATAGAGGCAGGCCGGCCGGCATGGCGCCGCCGAACAGCTCCTGGTTGCCCTTCATGGTGCGGGTGTCGACCACGATCTTGATCAGGTTCTTCTCCTGCAGGATCGTCAGCGCGGGATCGGCCTGCGAGATGCCGTCGACCGACTTGTTCTCGATCGCGGCCACCACCGAGGCGCCGGCGCCGACGCCGATGGCGACGATGTCGGTGGCCTTCAGCGCCGCCCTTGGCCGCCCAGTTGGTGACCAGCATGTGGGTCTGCGAGCCCGGCGCGGTGACGCCGAACTTCATGCCCTTGATATCGGCCGGTCCCTTGACCTTCTCGGCGACGTCGTTGCGCAGGCCGATGGCGAGCTGCATGCCGCGGCCGATCAGGGCGAAGCCCTTGATGGGCTGGCCGCGCTGCTGCATGCGGATCGTGTGCTCGTAGGCGCCGGCCACCACGTCGGCGCTGCCGCCCATCAGGGCCTCGAGCGACTTGGCGCCGCCCTGGAAGTCGTTGATCTCGACGTCGAGGCCGGCGTCCTTGAAGAAGCCCTTGGTCTCGGCGATCGTGACCGACAGGTAATAGAGCGCCGACTTTGCCGCCGACCGCCAGAACCAGCTTGGTCTTCTCGGGCTTGCCCGGTCTGCGCCCGCGCCACGTAAGGCGCGGCCACCAGAGCCGGGCGCCGCCGCCAGAATCGCACGGCGCCGCAAGTTGCAGCTTGGTCATTGTTTCCTCCCAGAAACGTTGTGGGGCGGGAGAGTGTCGCGCAAGGTCCGGCGCCCGGCAACCGCGCCAAAACAGCCCACTCGCAACGCTCGTCGCGCTTCCGCCGATCGTCGCGCCTCAAGCTCTCCGAGCTACTTGAACGTCCGCTCCTGCCACCACGGGAAGTAGGACGGCATGCCGTCGCTCACCTTCATGGGGAATCTTGCCGGGCGCTTTCTCGAGGAAGGCCGTCACGCCCTCCTTCACGTCGGCCGACTTGCCGCGCGCATAGATGCCCTTGAATCGACCTTGTGCGCTTCCATCGGATGGTCGGCGCCCAGCATCTTCCAGATCATCTGGCCGATTGAGCGCCACCGACACCGGCGCGGTGTTGTCGGCGATCTCGCGGGCCAGCGCGTAGGCCGCCGGCAACAGCTCGTCGGGCTTGTGGACCGAGCGCACGAGGCGGCCCTTCAGCGCCTCCTCGGCCGGGAAGACGCGGCCGGTCATCACCCATTCCAGCGCCTGCTGCGGGCCGACGAGGCGCGGCAGGAACCAGCTCGAGCAGGCCTCCATGACGATGGCGCGGCGGGTGAACACGAAGCCGTAGCGCGCCGCCTCGGAGGCGAGCCGCACGTCCATGGCGAGCTGCATGGTGACGCCGACGCCGACCGCCGGGCCGTTGCAGGCGGCGATGGTGGGCTTCAGCGAGATCGTAGAGGCGGAGCGTGAACAGGCCGCCGCCGTCGCGATGGCCGTCGAGGCCGGGATCGACCGGCCCGCGATTCTCGGCATTGAAGGTGTTGGCGCCGCCCGAGAGATCGGCGCCGGCGCAGAAGCCGCGGCCCGCGCCGGTGAACACCACCGCCCGCACGTCGTCGTCGCGGTCGGCGCGGTCCATCGCGTCGAGCAGCTCCGACAGCATCTTGCCGGTGAAGGCGTTGAGCTTGTCCGGCCGGTTGAGCGTGATGGTGAGGATGCCGTCCCTGGTCTCGTACTTGATCTGCTCGTAGGTCACGACGCTCTCCCTCACGCCTGATTGATCAGGACAACGCCGCCCATGATGAGCGCGATGCCGCCGATCTGCTTGATGCCGAACGGCTCGCCGAAAAGGAAGTGGCCGAGCACCGCCACGATTGCATAGGAGAGCGACACGCTGGGAAAGGCGACCGAGACCGGGATCTTGCGCAGCGCGACGATGTAGAGGAAGGCGGCCGAGCCGTAGAGCGCCAGCCCGCAGAGCGTCGAGGGCCGCAGGACCTGGCTCACGAAGTCCGGCGCGTCGGCGCCCGGCCTTGAGCAGCAGCTGGCCGCCGATGCCGGCCAGGATGCCGATGCCCAGCGCCACGTAATAGACCATCATCGTTCAGGACTCCGCTTGAGAAGGCTCGCGGTGCGGCTGCCCGGCCGCGCGCGTGTCGACCTTCGGTCGCTCGACTTCCAGCCCGGCCGGCGCCGCGCCGGAAGACCTCGCGCACGAGATATTGCGGCTTGCGGTTCACGGCGAGGAACATGCGGCCGAGATATTCGCCGATCAGCCCGACCACCACGAGCTGCACGCCGGCCAGCACCAGCACCGCGACCATCAGCGACGCCCAGCCCTGCGGCGGCTTGTCCGAGATGATCGCCTCGACGACGACGATGACCGCGCGCGAGCGCGCCCAGCGCGCCGAAGCCCAGTCCGAACAGGGTGGCGAAGCCGCAGCGGCATCACGGAGAAATTGAGGAACATCGAGAGCCACAGCCGCATCAGCCGGCGCAGCGTGTAGTTCGACCGGCCCCTCGATGCGCGGCAGGTGATGGACCTGCAGGCGGCCGACATTCTGCGTCACCTGGAACACCAGCCCGTCGACATAGGGATACGGGCCCTCGTAGCTCGCCACGATGCGCTCGCGCACGAAGGCCGAGATGCAGCGGAAGCTCGAGAGATAGAGGCCCGGCGGCTTGTCGATCAGCCGGTCGGCGCACCAGTTGGTGAAGCGGCTGCCCGCAGTTGCGCCAGGCCGCGTGCTGCTTCTCGGCGTAGTAGGTGTAGACCGCGTCGTAGTTGCCGTCGCGCGCATGCTCGAACAGGCGCTTGACCTCGGCCGGCGGGTTCTGCAGGTCGTCGTCCATGGTGATGGCATAGGCGCCGCGCGCGCGGGCGAGTCCCGCCATCACCGCGTTGTGCTCGCCGAAATTGCGGCTGAGGCTCAGCACCGTGACCGGCGCGCCTGGCTCGGCGGCGAGCTCCTTGCAGACTTCGAGGCTGTTGTCCGGGCTGCTGTCGACCACCAGCACGATCTCGAGCCCGCCCTCGATCTCGAGCGCCGCGCAGCGCCTGACCAGCTCGCCGATCGTGGCGGCGCCGTTGTAGACCGGCACGACGACGGAAAGCGCTGGCGCGGCGTCGGAGCTCAGCCATCGCGCGCCGCCACGACGATCAGGGAGCCGCCGAACGGCAGGCTGATGCCGAGCGCGATCGCCGCCCGTTCGACGGCGAGCGCCGCCGAGAACAGCGCGTCGAGCCAGCGCGGATAGTCGCGCACGTCGCTCTCGGCGTCGTCGCGACCGACCAGTCGGTGAAGCAGCATCAGGGAAACAACAGGGTGTTCCAGTAGCTCGATCTCAGGACACGAAAGCCGTGGCCGGCGAGCAGCGCGCGCACCTGGCCGCCGGTGAAGCGGCGGACATTGTGCACGCGCCTGTCGTGCGCCGACAACAGCCAGCCATAGGCCGGCAGGTTGAAGACCGCGATGGCGCCCGGTCCGAGGCAGCGGTGCGCCTCCTTCAGGGCAGGGCCGGGCTCGACGCCGCCGTGGCAGAGCACGTCGAGCGAGAGGTAGCCGCCGAGCGTGCCGCCGCCGAGCGGCATTTCGTTGACCGAACCCGCCGCCACCGGCCGGCCGGCCTTGCTGCGCGGCGAGCGCCGCCGCGACGGCGTCGTATTCCAGCCCGAGCGTGGCGCGGCCGGCCACCGCAGGGCCCAGCTTCAGCAGCATGCCGCCGGTGCCGCAGCCGGCGTCGAGCACCGGGCCTGCAGCCGCGAACCGGCCAGCGCCCGGACGAGAAGCTGCGCGGCGAGCGCGCGCAGGCCGCGATACCACCACATGCGGTCCTCGACCGCGTGCATGCGCTCGTATTCAGCCCGCTCCACGCCGTGCCTGCTCCCGCCAAGTGTCTTCTTCACCGCCCGCTTATGATATCTTCGCCCCGCCTTGCCAACCGTCACGACCAAACCCCCGATAATCCCGCCGCGCGTCGAACGGCTGCTGCTGGTGCCGCTGTTCGCCCTGCCCATCCTGTGGCTGGCCGGCTACTTCTTCCCGCCCATCAACCACGACGTCGCGGCGATCCTCGACGTCTCGGGGCGCTGGATCGGCGGCGAGAGGCTCTATGTCGAGGTGATCGACGAGAACCTGCCGCTCACCTTCGTCGTGCATGCGCTGCCGGTGCTGACGGCCAAGATCCTGCCGGGCAGCGTGCACGTTCTGGTTCACCGCCTGGGTGGTGGCGGGCATCTTCGCCTCCTTCTGGGCCTGCCGGCGGCTGGTGCGGCTGGTGCCGTCGGCCGACCATGCGCTGACCGAGGCGCTGCTGCCGCCGGTGCTGCTGTTCCTGTTCACCGTGCTGCCCAACGAGCATTTCGGCCAGCGCGAGCACATCATGTTCGTGGCCTGCGCGCCCTACCTGATCGCCTCGATGGCGCGCGCCGAGAGCGTGGCGCTGGCGCGCGGCTCGGCGCATCGCGATCGGCCTGGTGGCCGGCGTGGCGTTCGCCATGAAGCCGCACTACCTCGCCATCCCCGCCGCGGTCGAGCTCTACCTGCTGATCCGCCGCGGCTGGCGGGCGACGCTCAGCGATCCCATCCCGTGGTCGATCGGCCTCGTCGCCGTGGCGCATGTCGTCGTCGATGTACACGATCTTCGCCGACTACGGCCGGTTCGTGCATGCCGCTCGCCGTCGAGGCCTACGCGCCGATCGGCGACGCGGGCTGGCGCGGCGTGCTGACCAGCAACGTGCTGGCGCCGACCCTGATCGCGCTGGTGATCTTCGGCGTGATCGCCGTGATCTTCACCAAGACCATCTCGGCGCGCGTGCTCGTGGTGTTCGGCATCGGCGCGGCGATCTCGGCCATCGCCCAGGCCAAGGGCTGGCCCTATCACGTGCTGCCCGCGCTGTCGGCGGCGATCCTGCTCGCCGCGCTCACCGTGTCGCAGACCGTCGACCGCTACCTGCCGATCAGCCGCAGCGGCCATCACCTGCCGGTGGCGGTGATCTCGGCCACCTTGATGGTGCTGCTCTACTTCCAGGCGGCGCTCTACACGCCGCCGTTCTACAAGCAGCGCCAGTTCGAGGATCTGATCGGCGGCCGCCTGCAGCACATCATCGAGCAGAACGCGCCGCACCGCACGCTCCTGGCGCTGTCGCCCGGCATCTATCCGTTGTGGCCGCTGATCAACTACATCGGCGGCCGCATGACCATGCGCTTCCTCAGCATGTGGGTGCTGCAGGGCGTCTACGCGACCTGCGACGACTTCCCCGCGCTCTACAACCCGCCCGACACGATGGGCGACTCCGAGAAGTTCGTGTTCGACGCGGTGAGCGAGGATTTCGCCCGCGAGCAGCCCGATCTCCTGATCGTCGACACGCATCGCCGGCATCCCGCGCTGCCAGGGCAAGGAGTTCGACTACCTCGAATACTTCCTGCAGAACCGCGTGTTCGCCGACGCCTTCGAAGGCTACGAGCACCTGATGGATTTCGACCGCTACCGGATCTATCGGCAGAAGAAGAAGTGACAGCGAAGCTAGCGTCACCCCACTTGCCCATCACCTTGGCGCGCATGCGCCTCGGGGATCTTGTCGATGTCCGGCACCTTGAAGACGCCGGACGCCACCAGGACGATCTCGCCGCCGCAGACCAGGTCGCAGCTGCAGAAGCAGAAATTGATGGTGCGGCGGGCGATGCGCGCCGTGCCTTCCAGCCACTGGCCGAGCCTGGCGCCGCGCACGAACTCGGTGCTGAGCGAGATCGTCGGATGGGGCCAGCGGATGCCGGTGGCGTGGCCCGAGCCCGCCCCCATCACCATGTCGGCCACGGTGACCAGCAGGCCGCCATGCGCCCAGCCCATCGGATTGCCGTGGCGCGGCTCGAGCGGCAGGCCGACCCGCAGGCGCTCGCCTTCGGCCTTGAACCAGAGCGGCCCGATCAGGCCGACGAAATCGTCGGTGACATCGAGCTTGCGGAAGCCTTCGGGGATCAGCTTGTCGGTCATGTCGGCAAGTCCGTCCTTGGAGGCGGCGAACTTCTCCAGCGCGGCCCGCACCGCGGGATCGAACGGCACGCTGCGATGGGTCTGCCTCGTTCAGCGACACCATGATCGCCTTCAGCACGGCCGTGCAGTTGCCCTCGCCGTCGAACAGGCCGTGGCCGATCACGCACTTGCGCTCGTGCACCTCGAGCAGGCGGGCGCAGGCCGTGGCGCGGCCGGGATAGAACATCTGGCGCTTGAAATCGATCTCGAGCCGGCCGACGACGACGCGAAAGCGCGGCAGGCCACTTGTCTCAGGACTGGCGCACGATCTGCGCGCATGTAGGAGACGCGGGCGTTCTCCAGAAGCTGCAGGAAGGCGCCGTTGTTGACGTGGCCGTTGGCGTCGACGTCGGCGAAACGCAGATGCTCCTCGGTGGCGAAGCCGTAGATCCGCCGGTCCGTCAGGTCGAAGCTCACGGGCTCAGCGCCCCTGAATTCCAGGGTGAGGTGGGCGGCTTCCGACGGGCGGCACGATCAGCCGGCCGTCATCGGGCTTGCTCACCTTGACGCCGTTCTTCGTCAGCAGCGCCTCGCAGGCGGCGAGACTGTCGACCCGCACCGACAGCAGCGCCGGATGGTCGCCCGGCCGCACCGGCGTGACGCCGGGATAGCGCGCCGCATAGTCCTGGCGCGTCATGTAGCGGATGGGCTGCGTGCCGGTATCGACCACCAGCCCCTCGCCCTCGCGCCTGGCGGCGCCCGCGCCGAAATACTTCTCGAGCTCGGGGATCCACCTGGCCGGCTGCTCGGCGATCACCGTGACGCCCAGGATGCCGCGCGCGCCGTTGGGGTGCCTGGCCCATTCGCCGCGATAGACGAACTGCGGCGTCAGGTGCTCGCAGACGAAGAAGCCGACCACCGGCATGTGGGTCTTGGGAATGCGCACGGTGCGGAACTGCGCGTGCTCGGTCTTGCCCGCGACCTCGACCGCGCGGTCGAAGAACAGCGGCGCATCGGGCTGCAGGCCCGCCGCCTTGAAGGCGTCGAAGGCGAGGTCGGCGCCGTCGGTGGCCAGCGCCACGTTGGCGAGCCCGCCGCCGTCCTTCAGCCATTCGCGGCGCTCGGCGTTGAACTCGGTGTCCTCGACGATGCCCAGGATCTCGAAATAGTCCTTGTCGAAGATCATCAGATGGTTGGCCGTGCCGAGCTTCCTGTGGAAGCCGCGCGGCTGGACCTGGAAGCCGAGCTTCTGGTAGGCCGCCTCGGCCGCATCGATGCCGTCGACCATGACCACGACATGGTCGAGCCCCTTCACGGCGCGCCTCATGCCGGCCTCCGCCGCACCATGTTGATGCCCTTGGTCGTCATCACCAGCTCGCCCTTCTGGTTGGTGGCGCCCCAATGCTCGTGGATGATGCCCATGTCGGGCCGGCTCTTGACGGCACCTTGCCGGCGCACTCGACCCAGGCGGTCAGCGTGTCGCCCGGCCGCACCGGCTTCAGCCAGCGCAGCTCGTCGAGGCCGGGCGAGCCCAGCGCCGTGCGCTTGTCGACGTAGTTGTCGACGAACAGCCGCATCAGCTTGGCCGCGACGTGCCAGCCCGAGGCGATCAGGCCGCCGAACATCGACTCGCTGGCCGCCGCGGCATCGACATGGAAGCTCTGCGGATCGTACTGGCGGGCGAACTCGACGATTTCCTCGCTCGGTGAAGCTCGTCGAGCCCAGCGGGTACTTCGTGCCGACTTCGTAGTCTTCCCAGTAACGCGGGTCTTTGGATTGCATGGCGATCGGTCTTCGCAGAGCATGGCCGGTGACGCAAGGCAGGTCCTATGGCCTGCCGCGCACCTGTCGGCTAGCCTGTCGGCCATGGATGAACCCGCCCTGGTCCGGCGCCTGACCACGATCATCGCCATCGACGTCGTCGGGTTCAGCACCATGTCCGCGCGCGACGAGGAGCATGCGCTCGATCTCCTCGGCGCCCGCATGGCCGACGGCCGAGGCGATGGTGAAGCATCATCGCGGCCGTGTCTTCAAGCTGACGGGCGACGGGCTGCTCTGGCGGAGTTCGTGAGCCCGGTCGAGGCGGTGCGCGCCGCCCTCGAGATCCAGGAGGCGATGCGCTCGGCCAATGCCACGGCCGGACCGAACGACCAGCTCGTCCTGCGCATCGGCATCAATCTCGGCGACATCGTGGAAAGCGGCGACGACCTGATGGGCGATGCCGTCAACGTCGCGGTGCGGCTGGAATCGATCGCACCGCATGGCGGCATCTGCGTGTCGGCCGCGCATCTACGAGCAGATCGTCGGCAAGCTCACCCTGGGCGCCGAGGACATGGGCGAGCAGCACGTCAAGAACATCCCGCGCCCCATCCACGCCTATCGACTGACGACCGGGAGGCACGACACCGCTCGTCACGCCGCGGCTCCGCCGCCCGTGCGCAAGGCGATCGCGTCACCTCGTCGCTGTTGCAGCCGGCGTCGGCAGCCGTGGTGGCCGTCGTGGCGATCGGCCGGCGCCTGGCTGATGCACGAAAGGATGAAATCCGCACCGCCCGGCCAGGCGGCCGCAGCACCGCCGGCAGCGCCGGCGACGCCTGCCGCGCGCCGTCGACCCGGCGCCCACCTGCCGCGCCGGCCGGCACCTCCTGAATCGACCGCAGCTCCGCCACCGCCCCTCGACCCTGCCGTCGTGGGCCCGCGGATCTACGACGCCGCCGACGTGCCGTTCGTGCCGCGATTTTCGACGACGGGCGCTCGAGAATTACGCCGAGGCCGAGGGCTCCAAGGCGATGGCGATCAACGTGCGCGGCATCTTCGCGGTCGCGACGCGCCGCGTCGACGATCCGACGGCGCGCCGCCTCGCCCTCGCGGATTGCAACAGGATGGTGCATCGCGAGGTGCCGATCGTCCGCCCGATCGACCACTGCATGACCTACGCCGTCGGCAACAACGTCGTCTGGTCGTACCGCTGCGCCGCCGCTGCCGCCGCCGCCTTACGTTCCGGCCGCGCGGCCATCGCCTCCCATCGCCTTCGATGCCGCCACGGTGCCGCTGTTGATGGCCGAGAACGCGCGCACAGAATCTCGCCGACCACTACATGAAATCCGACCGCAAGCGGGCGCTGGTGCTCGGCCGCGACCATTTCGACTGGTGGTCGCCCAGCGAGACCGAGAGCCGACGCCATCAGGCGCAACCTGCAGATCTGCGGGCACCTCACCGGCCGGCCCTGCGTCGTCTATGCCGTCGAGGACCAGGTCGTGGTGCGCACGCCGCAGCTCCACAACGCCATCGACATCTTCACGCCGCAGGACGGTGACCAGCCTCGACGCCCGCCAGCAGGAGGCGCTCGAGCGCTATCTGGTGGCCGACGACTGGCGGGCCATCGCGCGTCGCGCGCAACGGCCGCCTCGGCATCGTCTCCGGCCGCGCCAGCGAGAGCGCTGCGGCGAGCGACGCCGTCGGCGAATGCGCGCGGGCCGGCGGCACGGAGTGCGCCGTGCTCGGCGGTCGGTCCGTTCCTGGTCGCGCCGAAATAGCGGCGTCAGTCGGCGAGCGCCGCGCCGAAGCGCTTGGCGACCTCCTCCAGCATGACCTCCGAGGCGCCGCCGCCGATCGACTGAACGCGCGCGTCGCGCGCCATGCGCTCGACCGCCGTCTCGCGCACGAAGCCCATGCCGCCGTGGAACTGCACGCAGTCGTAGAGCACCTGGTTCACCAGATCGCCGGCCAGCGCCTTGACCATCGAGACCTGGGCCACGCAATCCGTCGCCCTGGGCATCGAGCCAGGCCGTGTGATGCACGAGCTGGCGCGCCGCCTCGACCTCGGCCAGACGGCGCGACAGGCGCTGGCGGATCGCCTGCTTGTCCCACAGCGGCGCGCCGAAGGCGGTGCGCTGCGTTGACATGCTCGAAGGTGAGCCGGATCGCCTCGCGCGCCTCGGCCATGGCCATCGCGCCGATCACCAGCCGCTCGGTCTGGAAGTTGGCCATGATGGCGTAGAAGCCGCGATTGGGCTCGCCCAGCACGTTCTCGGCCGGCACGCGGCAATCCTCGAAGATCAGCTCGGCGGTGTCGGAGCGAGCGCCAGCCGGTCTTGTCGAGCGCGCGGCCGACCTTGAAGCCCGGCGTGCCCTTCTCGACGATGAACATGGTGATGGCGCGGCTGCCCTTGGCCTCGGGATCGGTGCGCGCGGCGATGAAATAGAGATCGCCATGCACGCCGTTGGTGATGAACATCTTGGTGCCGTTCAGCACGTAGTCGTCGCCGTCGCGCACGCGCGCGGGTGCGGATGCCGGCCACGTCGGAGCCGGCGCCGGGCTCGGTGACGCCGACCGCGGTGATGGTCTTTCCCGCCATGACGCCCGGCAGGTACTTCTCGAGCTGGCGCTTGGTGCCGAAGCGACACGAGGTGCGGGCTCGCCATGTCGGTGTGCACCAGCACGGTGATGGCAAAGCCGCCGTGGGTCGAGCGGCCGACCTCCTCGGCCAGCACGACCGAGGCGCGCGCATCGAGGCCCGCGCCGCCCAGCGCCTCGGGCACGCGCAGCGAGAAGAAGCCGAGCTCGCCCATCTCGCGCAGCACCTCGCGCGGCACGAAGCCCGCCTCCTCCCACTTGGGCCCGTGCGGCTTCACCCGCTCGTCGACGAAGCGGCGGAGCTGGGCGCGGATGAGATCGTGGTCTTCGGTGAAGATCGGATGGCATGTGACGATGCCTACCCCCACCCTTCCTGCCGCGCAGGCGACGACATGCCATCTGCCGTGCAGGCACTGCCTGCAGGCGGGAATTTCCGGTATTTCCGGTAGTGCGGTAGTCGTTTTTCGGCCGTCCTCGAGAGACCCCGCATCGCACGGCGGCACGCAGAGAGACTTTCCGGCACTTTCCGCACTTTCCGCCGGTCGTTTTACGCTGGCGACTCTGCCGAGTTGGCCTGTCGGACGTCGCCGTGACTGAGCATGCCGTCGCGCCTCCATTGGGGCTGCAGGGCTATCGCATAACTTCCGTCGTCTCGACCGCTCGGGACGGAGTTTCACCACGCGAGCGACGGTCGAGGGCCCCTCGGTCGGAGACGACGGGAGTAGCCATATGCGATCGCCCTGCCGTATGACAGGGAGGCAGACATAGGCCGTACTTAAGTAATAGTCAAGTATCAATATACTTATACTTAACCTCGACAAAGCGTCTGACGGGGAGGACTCGGGAGAGGATGTCACGCGACAAACGCCTACAGGATCGCTCGATCTATCCGCACTGGTGCACCGACACGGTGCGCTTCTCCGACCAGGACGCCGCCGGCCACGTCAACAACGTGGCGCTCTGCGCCTATCTCGAGACCGCGCGCCTCACCTTCATGCGCGACATGGGGATGATGGCCAGCGCGGAGGACGGCGTGCGCGGCATCTCGGCCGGCATGACCGTGAGCTTCCTGGCCGAATCGCATTGGCCAGGCCAGGTCGAGCTGGGCACCGGCGTGATGCGCATCGGCACCAGCTCCATCACCGTGGGCTCGGCCGCCTTCGAGGACGGCGCCTGCATCGCCGCGGCCGAGATGACCGTCGTGCGGCTCAGGGGCAAAACCCCGCATCCGATCGACGCAGGGCTGCGGACAAAGCTGGAAAAGTATTTGTTGTCAGGGTTTTAGCGACTGCTTGACCGGGCCGGCGCCGGGCCTCTATCTTGCGCCTGCGAGTAAGTCGCATCTGCACGGGCTGAGGGGTCGAAACGTCCATGTACGTCTGCATCTGTCGGGCCATCCGGGAACGCGAAGTGGACGCCGCCGTGCGCGCCGGCGCACGCCGCCCGTCCGACGTATTCCGGGCCTGCGGCACCAGCCCCCAATGCGGCACCTGTGCCTGCGACATGCGCCAGCGGATCGCCGACACGACCGCGCGCGAGCGCACCATCCAGCAGACGGTGATGGCGGCTGATTAGCTAGGGCTCCTTGCCCTCGCCGATCTGGGTCTGCAGGTAGTTCTGCTCGCCGACCTTGTCGACCAGCGCGATCTCGGTTTCGAGGAAATCGATATGGGCCTCGGCATCCTCCAGGATGTCGACCACGATCTCGCGGCTGACGAAATCCTTGGCCGTCTCGCAATGGGCCACGGCGGCGACCAGCGCGGTGCGCGCCGCGCTCTCGAGCTTGAGATCGGCGGCGAGGCATTCCGGCACGGTCTCGCCGATGCCGAGCTTGCCCAGGTCCTGCAGGTTGGGCAGGCCGTCCAGCAGCAGGATGCGCTGGATCAGCTTGTCGGCGTGCTTCATCTCGCCGATCGATTCCTCGTAGACCTTCTTGCCCAGCCGCTCGAAGCCCCAGTGCTTCATCATGCGCGCGTGCAGGAAGTACTGGTTGATGGCCGTGAGCTCGTTCTTCAGGAGCTTGTTCAGCTCGGCAATGATCTGTGGATTGCCCTTCATGGCGAACCTCCTCGACGGTGCGTCTGTCGCCTAGAAATACTCGCACGCAGCGCCGCGCAACCGCAGAGTGCGCGACTGAGAACCGTTCGCTGAGAAAGTTGAGCGACTGACGCGGGCGATGAGTCGCGCGGCTGACCAGCTGCCCGCCGCCCGATGGCGCGATGCAGCACGACCGTCGGTGCGACCGATGAGCCGCGGCGGTCGCCGAGGCCATCGGTCGCGTTGGCATCAGCGCAGGCCGATGAACGACAGGATCGCCATCACGATCACGACCAGCCCGACGAGATAGATGATTGCATCCATGTGACTTCCTCCGCGGCAGAAAGCGGCGGTCCGTCAACGTCATCTTTCTGCCAAGGTTCCAGCCGCGCCGGGGCGCATCGCAACGTTGGCGCGCCTCGGGCGTTTCGTTGTCATCAACCGCCCGCCCGACGCTTGCGTCGGGCCAGCCTGAGGATTACGCGTCATGCCTTTGGACAAAGGAAAATCCGCTTTCACCCTTCCCAAGCTCCCCTATGCCGAGGATGCGCTGGCGCCCGTCATCTCCGCCAAGACCATCTCGTTCCACTACGGCAAGCATCACAAGGCCTACGTCGACAAGCTGAACGAGCTGGTCGAGGGCACGCCCTACGCCGAGATGTCCCTCGAGGACGTCGTCAAGAAGTCGGCCAAGGACGAGAAGGCCAAGAAGATCTTCAACAACGCCGCGCCAGGCCTGGAACCACGATTTCTACTGGCACAGCATGACCGCCGAAGGCGGCGCGCCGGCCGGCAAGATCAAGAAGGCGCCTCGAAGACAGCTTCGGCGGCCTCGACGACTTCAAGAAGGCCTTCAAGCCAGGCGGCCGTCGACCAGTTCGGCAGCGGCTGGGCGTGGCTGGTCAGCCAAGGACGGCAAGCTCGCGATCGAGACGACGTCGAACGCCGACACGCCGATCGCGCACGGCGAGCACGCCGCTGCTGGCCGCCGACGTGTGGGAGCACGCCTACTACCTCGACTACCAGAACCGCCGGCCGGACCACGTCAAGGCCTGGCTCGACAAGCTCGCCAATTGGTCGTTCGCCGAGAAGAAGCCTCGGTTAACAGGAGGAGATATCATGCTGGGCACCATTCTTCTGATCATCCTGATCCTGATCCTGATCGGTGCCCTGCCGACATGGCCATACAGCAGCGGCTGGGGCTACTACCCGAGCGGCGGCGTCGGCCTGATCCTGATCATCATCGTGATCCTGCTGCTGATGGGACGGATCTGACTCGTCACGCGCCGCTCAGTACCTGCTAGTAGCGGAACGTCACGTTGATCGAGCCGAACTGGTCGAAGCGGTCGCTGTTCGTAGAACTCCGGCGTGCGCAGCACCTGCGTGTAGGTGATGCGCACGCCGCGGATAGGTGAGCGCGAGGCCGGCCTGGGCCTCGCCGACGAACGGGCGGTGCGAGACCCGCGAGGCTGTTGCCGTCGGTGTTGCCGTCGAGGAAGATGTTGCGCGCCACCGCCTGACCGTCGACGCCGGCGAAGCAGGTACCAGCCGAAGCTGCCGTCGCCGATGAAGCGCCTCCGAACCGGGCAGCGCCGGCCGCGCACGCGTCGGTCCGAAATCGTCGCGCAGGTTCTTGCCGATGCGCGCCGTGCCGCCGACGTCGGCATAGATCGCGACGTTGCCCAGCGTCGCGCCGATGCGCGGGATGAAATCGAACTCGAGCTTGGGATCCTCGAACACCACGCGTGCGGCCGGTGCGCCAGCGCCGCTCGAAGGTCGAGGTCGAAGGTCGGCTCGTTGTGGAGCTGGTTGGCCCAGCCATTGGCCTGGGCGACGCCGATCAGGCTGATGGAAGTTGTTCTGCACGAACTCGCCGCCCGCCGCCGGGCCGATCAGGCCGAGATCGACCTGCAGGGTGTCGAGCCGCACCGGCTCGTCCGTGCCGGTCTTCGGATCGACGCGCTTGTAGGTCGTATTGCAGCGCGAAGCTGGCATAGAGCCAGCCCGCGTAGGGCCGGTCGTTGTAGATCGGCTGCGAGGTGGATGCGTGTCCTGCGGCGTGTAGATGTTCTGGCCGATCGACATGCCGACGCGGCGGATCACCGAGTCCGACGGCGCGCTCGCCGAAGAAGGTCGGCATGGTGGTCAGCGCGACCAGCCCAGCCGGCAAGTCGGTGCATGCGCCGGCGACAGCCAGCCGATGCGCACGCCGTTGGTATAGTCGCGGTCGGATCGGGCTGAACCGGTTGAAGACGTCGTTCTCGATCTGGAGGGTGAAGATGTTGCGCTGCTCGTCGTCGGTCGCGGACGTCGGTCGGCGGCGGATCGCTGGTCTGCGCCCGCGCGACGGCGCCGCCCGCCAGAAGCGCGTCATCGCCAGGACGACAGTCTTGGCGATGCTGCCTTGCATCATCGCACCAACGCGAGCCGGCATGCCGAGGTTGCACCTCAGCGTGAGTTGGCGGCCGCCGCCGGATGCCAGAGATGGTGCGCGCCAGCGGACGCGCGATCAGCAGGGTGAAGCCGATTCCCAGCAGGCTGAAGAGCGAGCCGGTGACGGCGAACCCGACATGCTCGACCAGCGGCCCCGACAGCAGCAGGCCGACCGGCATGCCGTAGACCGCCAGCATGCGCACGCCCATGACCCGGCCGCGGAAGTGCGGGATCGGCGACGCGCAGCAGCAGCACCGCCATGGGCATCATGCAGAAGCTTTGCACGAAGCCTGCGACGAACAGGACGACTTCGCCCCAGCAGCGGCACGCTGATCCAGGAGAAGACGAGATTGAGCGCGAACCACACGACAGCGCACAGGCGAGCATGGTGCGGGCCGGCCGGATGCGGGCGCCGTGCGTCGAGATGCGCGATCGAGCCCAGCGAGCGCGCCGCCCGCGAAGCAGGCGATCAGCCAGCCCAGCCCGGTCTGGTCGAGGCCGTAGATGTCCTTGGCGACATAGGCCAGCAGCGAGCCGACCAGCGGATAGGCGGCGAAGTTCATCAGGAAGGCGAGCAGCATCAGCGGCGCGCATGTCGGGCGTCGACCAGACATAGGCGAAGCCCTCGCGCAGCGCCTCGCAGCGGCGAGCAGCGATGCGCCGTCTCGCCCAGCACGCGCAGCCGCCTGATGCCGACATTGAGCGTCAGCGCGAGGCTCGCGGCGTAGACGGCGCAGACCGCGACATAGGCCACGCCCGAGCCCAGCGCCGCGACCAGGGCCGCGCCCGACAGCGCGCCGACGACGCGCGCCGAGTCGGCGCGTGGTGCGCGATACGCCCATGGCCCGCATCAGGTAGCTCGGCCGGCATGGTCTCGCCGACCAGCAGGTTGCGCAGCGTGATGTCGGATGGCCGCACCAGTCCCATGACGGTGGCCAGCGCGAACACCGGCACCGGCGCGGCGAGGCCGGCCAGGAACAGCACCATCGAGCGCCGCCGCCACGACGACGTAGGTGGCGCGCATCAGGCAGAGCAGATTGCGGTTGCCGATCCGGTCGCCCGCCATGCCGAACAGCGGCGAGATCAGGGTGCCCAGGAACTGCAGCGAGCCGAACACGCGCCAGCGCCAGCACCGAGCCGGTCGAGACCAGCACGAACCAGCCCAGGATCACGCCTTCCATCTCGAAGGCCCAGGACGCCAGCAGATCGGCCGGCCACTGGAAGCGGAAGCTCCGGATCTGAAACGGCGCCAGCGCCGGCACACGCGCGGTGAGACTCACGTCTTGTTCGTTCCCTCCCCGTCGGCGTCTTGTCTGGCGCGCCTCGGGGAGCGGCAACGTGCGCGCTCGGGCCGCGGACTGCAATGAACTCCTGCTCATGGCCGCCCTCGCCAATCGCGGGGCTGATGGCCGCTAAAGCCCTACATGTTGTAATTCTATTGCGAATGCACTGTGTCAATATTGAACACAGCCCTGCCGCAGTTGCGTTGTACGGTCTCGTCAGAGCATTGTGGCCCGAGCGATGCCGTCAAGCGGTGAAGACGCTCGATCGGGCCGCACGCGGATTTGTTATGGAGAAAGTCCGCAATGGGCGGTGCCGTAAAGAGTACGACCTTCCACCTGGTGCTGATCAAGCCGACGCACTACGACGACGACGGCTATCCGATCACCTGGCTGCGCTCGCACATCCCGTCCAACACGCTGGCCGCGCTCTACGGCCTGGGCGAGGATTGCCGCCAGCGCCAGGTGCTGGGCCCGGACGTCGACATCGTCATCAAGCCGTTCGACGAGACCAACACCCGGGTGCGCGCCGACCGCATCATCGCCGACATCAAGCGCAGCGGCGGCAAGGCGCTGATCTGCCTGGTCGGCGTGCAGTCCAACCAGTTCCCGCGCGCCGTCGACCTGGCGCGCCAGTTCCTCAAGGCCGGCCTGCCGGTGGCGATGGGCGGCTTCCATGCCGCCGGCTGCCTGTCGATGCTGCCGGTCGTGCCGCCCGAGATCCAGGCGGCCATGGACATGGGCATCTCGATCTTCGCCGGCGAGGCCGAGGAAGGCCGGCTCGACGAGGTGCTGCTCGACGCCTGGAACGGCACGCTGAAGCCGCTCTACAACTACATGGACGACCTGCCGGGCATCGAGGGCGCGCCGACGCCCAGCCTGCCGCCGGCGGCGCTGGCGCGCAACGAAGGCCGCAAGTCGAGCTTCGATCTCGGCCGCGGCTGCCCGTTCCAGTGCTCGTTCTGCACCATCATCAACGTGCAGGGCCGCAAGAGCCGCTTCCGCACCGCCGACGACCTCGAAGCGATCGTCCGCGAGAACTACAAGCAGGGCATCACGTCGTTCTTCATCACCGACGACAACATGGCCCGCAACAAGCACTGGGAGGACTTCTTCGACCGGCTGATCGAGCTCAAGGAGAACGAGGGCATCGAGGTGTCGCTGATCATCCAGGTCGACACCCAGTGCCACCGCATCCCGAACTTCATCCACAAGGCGCGCTGGGCCGGCGTCTATCGCGTGTTCATCGGGCTGGAGAACATCAACCCGGACAACCTGCTGGCCGCCAAGAAGCGCCAGAACAAGATCACCGAATACCGCAAGATGCTGCAGGCCTGGCACACCAGCGGCGCCTCGACCTGGGCGGGCTACATCCTCGGTTTCCCCGGCGACACGCGCGAGTCGATCCTGCGCGACATGGAGATCATCAAGAAGGAGCTGCCGCTCGACATCCTCGAGCTGTTCATGCTGACGCCGCTGCCCGGCTCGGAGGACCACCAGACGCTGTGGAAGCAGGGCGTGTGGATGGATCCCGACCTCAACAAGTACGATCTGCATCATCGCGTCGTCCATCATCCCAAGATGAGCGACGCCGAGTACGACCAGACCTATCGCGACGCCTGGCGGACCTACTACACGCCCGAGCACATCGAGACGGTGGCGCGCCGCCACGGCGCCATCACCGGCCGCAATCCGGCCGAGCCGGCGCAGTTCATGACCATGTTCAAGATCATGTTCGAGGCCGAGGGCATCCATCCGCTGGAAGGCGGCATCGTGCGCCTGAAGTACCGCCGCGACCGCCGCTACGGCATGCCGATCGAGCCGATCGGCGTGTTCCACTACAAGCTGGCGCTCGAGAGCTGGAAGAAGATCAAGATCTACGGCCGGCTCGCCTGGCAGGGCTGGCGCATCGGCCAGAAGGTCAAGAACGACCCCAAGCGCCACGAATACACCGATCTCGCGCTGTCGCCGGTGGTCGAGGAGGACATGGACAAGCTCGCCCTGTTCGCCGAGACGGCGGGCGGCGGGGCGGCGCGTCACCAAGCAGCGCGGCGAGGACCTCGCCCGCGCCAAGGTCGCCGCCGCCCACAACCAGCAGCGCCTGGCCGCCGCCGAATAGCGCCGCCGCGTCCTGCGGCCGGACCGGGCTATGATCGCGCCATGGACGACGACATCGCCAGGCGCGTCTACAGCGATCCGCTGGCCGCGCTGGTTCGTCACCGAAGCCTATCGCATCGCCGACACCGCCGAGCTGGTCGCCGCCGCCGGCGAGCAGCTCGTCGCCGCCGGCATCCCGCTCTATCGCCTGGCCTACTTTCAGCTCACCCTGCATCCGGAATTCGCCGGCAAGGGCTATTTCTGGCGGCGCGGCCAGCGGCGTCGAGGTCGGCGAGGCCGCGCACGGCCTGACGGCGCAGGACGCCGAATATCGCGACAACCCGCTGCCGCCGTGTTCGAGCAGCGCAAGACCGTCCGCGTGCGCCTCGAGCAGGTCGAGCCGCAGGCGCCGATCCTGCAGGCAGCTCAAGGCCGAGGGCGCGACCGACTATGTCGCCCTGCCGCTGCTCTTCACGACCGGCCATGTCGATGCGCTGAGCGTCGTGTCGGACAAGCCCGGCGGCTTCTCGGCGACCGACCTCGACCGCATGTTCCTGCTGCAGTTCGCCTTCACGCGCATCGTCGAGACCCATTCGCTGCGCGACACCGCGGTGAACCTGCTCGACGCCTATGTCGGCCGCGCCGCCGGCCAGCGCATCCTGGCGGGCGAGGTCAGGCGCGGCGACGGCCAGACCATCGAGGCGGTGATCTGGTACTGCGACCTGCGCGGCTTCACGCGCGCCTCCGACCGCCTGCCGCGCGACGCCATCATCGCCCTGCTCAACGACTATTTCGAGCACCATGGGCGGCGACCGTCACCGACGCCGGCGGCGAGATCCTGAAGTTCATGGGCGACGGCATGCTGGCGATGCTGCCCGTCGCCTCGCCGGCGAGCGCGGCCGCAGTCGGCGGCGCGCGCGGTCGCGCGCGGCGGTCGGCGGCGCCGACGCATGATCGCGCGCTGAACCGGCATCGCGCGTCGCGGTCGGCGGAGCCGACCGTGCGCTTCGGCCTGGCGCTGCATATCGGCGAGGTGATGTTCGGCAATATCGGCGCCAGCGCAGCGGCTCGACTTCACGGTGATCGGCCCGGCAGTCAACCATGCCGCGCGGCTGGAGAAGCTCTGCGCCGCGCTCGACCGGCCGGTCATCGCTGTCGTCGGCGCATGGCCGCGCTGCTGCCCGGACGCGACGTCGTGCCGCTCGGCCGCCACGCGCTGAAGGACATCGACGAGCCGCAGCCGTCTACGGCCTGCGCCGGCACGTCGAACTGACGCCGTTACTGCTTGGCACTGGCTCAATGCAGCGCAGGCGGCGTCTGCACCTCGTTCGAGGCCGTCGGCGTCGGTGGCCGAGATGGTGGTGCGCACCATCGAGCGCTCGCTGGCGTAGTCCCACGGCCGGCCGCGATGGAGCATGGCGCGGTTGTCCCACATCACCGCGTCGCCCTGGCGCCACTTGTGGACGTAGACGAACTCGCGCCGCGTCGCCTCGTCGAGCAGCTGGGCCAGCAGCTGGCGGGCGTCGCGGTCGTCCATGCCGTCGATCGCATAGGCGTGGCTCGCGACATAGAGCGCGCGCCGGTCGTTGCTCGGGTTGCGCCAGTTCAGCCGCCAGCGCACCGGCGGCAGCGCCTTGCGCTCCTCGGCGTTGGCGAGGTCGGGATGGATCTGGTCGCGGCTGTTGGCATAGGAGTGCGTCGCCACCGCGTCCTTCAGCCTGCGCCTGCAGGTCGGCCGGCAGGCGCTCCCAGGCGAGTCGCGTCGAGGTGAACTCGGTGTCGCCGTCCTCGCCCGGCAGCACGCGCGCGGTCAGCACCGAGGCGAGCGCCGGCGTCTTCTTGAACGAGGAATCGGTGTGCCACAGCGCATTGGCCTTGGCGACCAGCACCTGGCGATGGTCGGGCGGAACGATCTCGCCCTTTCGTCGATGTTGGTCAGCCGCGAATAGAAGCTGTTCGGCGCCGAGCGACGCCACCTTGGTGAGCTCGAGCGGCCCGAAGGCGCGGCTGTAGGCGACCTGGACGTCGTCGGCGATCGGCTGGTCGCGGAACACCAGCAGCGAGTGCTCCTCGAAGGCGGCGCGCACGGCCTTGTAGGCGTCGGCATCGGTCGCGACGTCGAGCATGCTGACGCCCTGACTTCGACGCCGAACCCGGGTCCCAGCGGAACCAGCTCCATCGCGTTCCTCCTCGCGGTCCTTGTCCAGCAGGGATTTTATCGCAACGCGGCCACACGTCGCTATAGTACGATTCTTGCACCGAAGGCACTGCAGCATCCCGATGGCTGCCCGCTCTCCTCGCACGCCTCGCCTCGCTTTCGTCTCCGCCGACACCGCGGCCGTGCGGCGCGCAGCGCGCGCCTGGAAAGCGCGCTACGGCGCGGTCAGCCGCCGGCCGAGGCCGACGTCATCGTGGCGCTGGGCGGCGACGGGCTGATGCTGCAGACGCTCGCACCGCAACATGCGCCGCCAGCACGCCGATCTACGGCATGAATCTCGGCACCGTCGGCTTCCTGATGAACAGCTACCGGCGAGCGGGCCTGCTGGCAGCGGCTCGCGAAGGCGCGCGCAGGTCGACGCTGACGCCGCTGCGCATGCTGCGCGATCAACACCCGCGGCCAGCGTCACGAGGTGATCGGCGATCAACGAGGTCTCGCTGCTGCGCTCCGAGCCGCCAGACCGCGCGCATCGCCGTCGTCGGTCGACGGCGCAAGCGCCTGCCCGACCTCTATTGCGACGGCGTGCTGGTGGCGACGCCGGCCGGCTCGACCGCCTACAACCTCTCCGCCCACGGCCCGATCCTGCCGCTCGGCGCGGGCCTGCTGGCGCTGACGCCGATCAACGCCTTCCGGCCGCGGCGCTGGCGCGGCGCGCTGCTGCCGCGCGCATGCCAAGGTCGAGTTCACCGTCCTCGATCCGCGCAAGCGCCCGGTCGCCGCGGCCGCCGATTCTGTCGAGATCGCCAACGTCGCCGACGGTCACGGTGACCGAGGCGACCGACATCGAGCTCACCCTGCTGTTCGATCCCGAGCACGATCTCGAGGAGCGCATCCTCAAGGAGCAGTTCGATCCTTGAGCAGCAGTAAGGCGAGTTCCCGTTCAAGCCCGAGAAGCAAGCACATCATCGGCCACGACGGCTGGAGCCGCTCGCTGCTCGCCATCGCCGATCGGCACGCGTCGGCGGCTTCGTCTTCAACTGGCTGCAAGATGCCGCTCGCCTGGATGCTGGGCGCCTGCGTGTTCTCGACCATCGCGGCCTTCGCCGGCCTGCGCATCGGCATGCGGGTGCGGCTGCGCCAGGGCATGATCATCATCCTGGGCGTGCTGCTGGGCTCGGGCTTCACGCCCGACCTGGTGCAGCGGCTCGGGCAAATGGGCGATCAGCCTCGGCGTGCTGACGCGGCATGACCATGACCGGCGCGACGCTCGGCTATCTCTGGTTCCGCGCGCTTCACCGACTGGGACACGGCCACCTGCTACTTCGCCGCCATGCCGGGCGGGCTGAACGACATGACCATCATGGGCGGCGCCATGGGCGGCGAGGAGCGCGCCATCGCGCTTGCCCATGCGCTGCGCATCCTCACCGTCGTGCTGACCATCCCGGTCTGGTACCGGCTGGTCAACGGCGCGCAGACCAGCGTGCTCACCATGGTGCACGGCCCGACCGGCAACGACTGGAAGCGACTACGCCGTGCTGATCGCCTGCGGCCTCATCGGCGCCGCCGTCGGCCGCCTGCTGCGCCTGCCGGCCGCCTTCATGATGGGGCCGATGATCATCGAGCGCCATCGCCCATCTCGGCGGCCTCACCAACTCCAAGCCGCCGGGCGAGCTGGTGGCGGCGGCGCAGGTCGTGGTCGGCGCCGGCATCGGCTGCCGCTTCGTCGGCGCGGCCATCGACAAGCTGCACAAGGAGATGGCGGCCTCGATCGGCGCGGCGGTGATCCTGATCGGCTGCGCCGTGATGCTTCGCCAAGATCTCACGTGGCGATCGACCGGCCTCAACCTCGACGCCACGGTGCTGAGCTACGCGCCGGGCGGCTTCGCCGAGATGAGCCTGATCGGCCTGGCGCTCGGCATCGAGATCGCGATGGTGGCGACCCACCATCTGTTCCGCCTGTTCCTGATCCTGCTGACCAGCCCGCTGGTCTTCGATCGTGCCGCTGAGGCTCGTCGACTCTACGCGCGCACCGGTGATGCCGCCATCGACCACCAGCAGGTGGCCGTTGACGTAGGCCGCCTCGTCGGAGGCGAGGAACAGCGCGGCGTTGGCGGTGTCCCAGCCGGTGCCCATCTTGCCGGTCGGCGAGGCGCGTGTCGCGGATGGCGATCATCTTGTCGTAGGCCTGGTTGTGATCCTTCTCGCCCTTGGCGTACTGCTCGGCGAGGAAGTCGATCATCGGCGTGTGCATCAGGCCGGGCAGGATGGCGTTGCAGCGGATGCCCTTGTCGGCGTACTGCGAGGCGATCGCCAGGGTGAGCGAGTTCACCGCGCCCTTGCTGGCGTTGTAGGCGATGTAGGAGATGCCCTTGGGCGATGCGGATCGAGGCGATCGAGCTCACGTTCACGATCGCGCCCTTGCCCTGCTTCTCCATGACCGGCAGCACGTGCTTGGCGGTCAGGAAGAAGCTCTTCACGTTGACGTCGAACACCAGGTGCCACTCGTCCTCGCTGAGCTCGACCGGCCCGCCGGTCGAGCCGATGCCGACATTGTTGTCGAGGACGTCGATGCGGCCCCACTTGGCCAGGCAGGCATCGACCATCGCCTTCACGTCGGCGTTCTTCGAGGCATCGGCCTCGAAGCGCCACCGCCTCGCCGCCTTCCTTGGCGATCAGCCCGACCGTCTCCTCGGCCGCGGCGCGCTTGCGGTCGACGCACAACACCTTGGCGCCCTCGCGCGCGAAGGTGACGGCCGTGCACTTGCCGTTGCCCCAGCCCGGGCCGCTCGAGCCCGCGCCGACCACGATCGCCACCTTGTCCTTCAACCTGCCGGCCATCTTCGTTTCTCTCCGCATTTGCTCGGCAAGATGGCACGAACAGGAGGTGCTGCGATGCACTGACCAGGCGATCGAGGCCGCCAGCGAGCACTTCATGCGCCTAGCGCTCGAACTTGCCGCCGTGGCGGATGGTGAGGGCGACATGGGTGTAGGCTCCGTGGTCGTCCAGCGCGACCGAGTCGTCGGCCGCGGCCGCAATCGGATCAGCACCGCGCGCGATCCATGGCCTCACGCCGAGACCGACGCCATCGCCGACGCCTGCCGCAGCTCGGCACGGGCGATCTCGCCGGCTGCACGATCTACACCACGATGGACGTCCCTGCCGATGTGCGCCGGCGCGCTGCTCAACGCGCGCATCGACAAATGGGTGCTGGGCGGCCGGTTCAAGGCGATCGGTCGCACCGATCTCGGCCGCTACTCGGTCGAAGCCTTCGCCGAATTTCGTCGGTGCGCAAATCCAGTCGACGATCGGCATCCTCGGGAGGAATGCCAGGCCGTAGCGCAGCAACTACGTTCAAGCGTTGAACCTGCACGTCGCCTCCCGAAACCGCGTCCTCGGGCATCGCCACACTGCGGTCAACCGATACTGGCCTGCGACTGATCCACGCATGGAAAGCTTGGCTTCAACGAAGACCCAGGAGAACTGCATGCGTCGCCGCGCTTTCACGGCCTCGGCCCTGGGCGCATGCTGCGCTGCGCCCGCCGGGCGCAGGCCCAGCCTGGCCCGCCAAGCCGCTGCGCATCGTGATCCCCTACCCGCCCGGCGGACCGTCCGACGTCTCCACCCGCATCGTCATGGAGCACGCCGCGCCAGATCCTGGGCCAGCCGGCGTGCTGTTCGACAACAAGGCCGGCGCCTCGGGCATGATCGGCGCGGAGTACGTCAAGAACCAGCCGGTCGACAACCACACCTTCCTCACCACGACCACGGCGATGGTCTGCATCACCCGCCACCTGCAGGCGATCCCGTTCGATCCGGAGAAGGATTTCGTCCCGGTCTCGCGCATGTGCGACCTCGTGGGGCGTCTTCGCCATCCATCCCTCGGTGCCGGCCAGCACCGTCGCGGAGTTCGTGGCCTACGCCAAGGCCAACCCGGGCAAGATCAATTTCGGCTCGTCAGGGCTCGCCACCATCACCCACCTGTTCGGCGAGATGCTGCAGCCTGGAAGCCGGCATCAAGATGGTGCACGTGCCCTATCGCGGCAGCGCGCCGGCCACCAACGCCCTGCTGGCCGGCGAGGTCCAGGCGCAGTTCGACCAGACGCTGCCTGCCGCACATCAAGGCGGGCAAGCTGCGTCGGCCTCGCCATGCTGGCCGAGGTGCGCCATCCGGACTTTCCCGACATCCCGACCCTGCGCGAGGCAGGCTATGGCAAGGACGGCGGCGATTCGTGGTTCGGCATCCTGGCGCCCACCGGCACGCCGCCTGTCGGTCGTCGACAGGCTCGACCAGGCGATCGCCGACGGCGCTGCGCGCGCCCGACGTCATCGGCCAAGCTGCACATCGGCGGCATGCGCGTGACCTATCTCAGCCCGCCCGACTTCAAGGCGCGCATCGCGACCGAGGTCGACGATGTTCGGCGACATCATCCAGAAGGGCAACATCAAGCTCGACTGAGGCGGTGCGTCAGCGCTTGCGGCGTCCATGAACATGCGGTCGGTCTCGGCCGCAGCACGCCGCCCAGCAGCATGCCCGCTGTAGAAGCGGCGAGGCGTCGGCCACGGCCTTGGCGGTGATCTCGATCTGGTCGATGCCCGCCCGCTTGATGCCGTCGATCGACGAGGCGAACACGACGCCGCCGATGCCGGCCCACACCAGCGCGCTCATGCACATCGAGCAGGGCTCGCCGGTCGTGTAGAGCACCTGTGACGCCCCAGCCGCGGTTGCCGTTGCAGCCGGACATAGTCGTTCATGCAGGCGATCTCGCCGTGCAGGATCGGATTCTCGCCGGGCATTGTTGACGCCGCGCGCCATCACCTCGCCGTTGTCCGCCCGCACGATGACCGCGCCGAACGGATAGACGGGATTGCGCCTGGCCTCCTCGATCGCCAGGCGCATCGCCTGCTCGTGCCGCGCCATCGAGATCGGCGGCAGGGCTGCACGAGCCGGCCGCGCGCCGGCGAACGCAGATCCAGCGCGCCCGCGCCGACGCCAGCAAGCGCGCTTGGAAATCATGCGTACGAGTCTCCCCGTCAGGCTGATTGAGAAGATGACGACGGCCAGCAGCGTCATGTAGAAGCGGAAGGCCGACCGCTGCGCCGTTCCACTCCTGGACTGCCACATCGCGAACCACTCGCCGCCCACGACCATGAAGCCGGTGAACCACAGCAGGAAGCCAGAGCCGACGCCGATCACCGACATATTGCTTGGCGGCGTTGAAGCTGCGCGGCGCTGGCCGCCGCAGCGCGAGCCGCCAGGCGGACCGCGCCGCGAAGGCCAGCACGGTGCCGATCGCGGCCTCGGTCAGGATGATCAGCCAGTAGGCCAGCGTCCAGAGCGACGGCGAGGTGATCGCCCGCCTCTTCAGCGCATTGCCGGGAAAGGTCGTGTCCATGCTGAGCGTGTGGCGCACGAACTGGTAGTTCGAGTCGTAGTCGACGAGGTTGTTGTAGGCGACCAGAAGCGCGAACAGCGCGCGTCGAGGCCACCATCGCCGTCTTCACCTAGACGGTGTCGTCAGCATCGGCGGGTAGCCTCCCGACGGTCGCCTAGGCAAACCGGCACGCCTCAGGACGCGCGACAAACCAGGCGCGCGGCCAGACCACGGCGGGACATCGCGATCAGCGCGCGCCGAGCAGGCCGCCGCCCTGCGGCAGAGAACGCGAAGCGGTGAGCCGGCGAGAAAGCCGTCGCCGGCGCGCCATGGGCATGCAGCGCCGTCAGCGACCGTGGCGCCGCTCACGATGCCGAGCGTGCGGGTCAGCTGCGACAGGCTGCCCGGCGCACGCCCACGGTCGCGCGCCGGCAGGGTATCGGTCACCAGGTCCGATGTAGGCAACGGCGAGCAGGCCCTGCCCGACGCCCTCGCCAACGAGCAGCAGCAGCCACCACCAGCGACGGTGTCGCGTCGCCGGTGGCTCGAGCGGCAGCAGCCACAGCCCGACCAGCGCCACGCCGGCGAAAGCCGTCGGACGCCGTCCCAACCTGCGGCACGAGCCGCGCTGCCAGCGGGGCGCCGGTCGTACCGCCGGCGAAGGCGAGGCGCCAGCATGCCAGCCGCTTGTCAACGCCGACAGCTTGCAGCACGTTGACCGGGTAGTAATGGCGTCAGCAGCAGGATCGGCGAAGCCCGCCAGGTTGGCCAGCACGTTCATGATGTTGGGCACGGCTGAAGGCCGCATCGGCGAACAGGGCTGGCCGGATGATCGGCTCGGGCAACTCGCGTGCTCGCCGATGACATAGAAGCCGCAGCGAGCGCCGCGCCAGAACCACGGCAAGCACCGCCGCCATCCAGCCCGGCACGCGCGGCGCGCTGCGACAGGACACAGCGCCAGCAGGAACGCGCTCATGCAGGACGGCCAGCAGCAGCGCGCCCAGCGCGTCGAACGGCCGCGCGTCGCGGCTTCGGCGACGGCAGCATGCCCGGAGAGGGCGAGCGCCAGCAGCGCCACCGGCACGCGCACCCAGTAGACCGCCGGCCAGCCCCACAGCTCGACCAGCGCGCCGCCCAGCAGCGGCCCGACGGCGGCGGCGAGCAGCATCGCCATGCGGCGAAGCCGGCCAGCGCCCGCAGGGCGCTGCTCGGCGGATAGACCGAGGTGGCGAGCGCCGGCGCGCAGGAGAGCGCCAGCGCCGTGCCGACGCCCTGCCCCGCCCGCGCCCACAGGAACAAGCGGCCAGTCGGGCGCCGCGGCGCAGGCGGCGCAGCCGAACGCCGGAGAGCGCAGGCCGATGCGGAAGATCAGGCGGTGGCCGAACAGGTCGCCCAGCTTGCCGCACACCAGCATCAGCGAGCCGTAGACCAGCACGTAGCAGATCACGAGCCACTGCACGTCGCCGAGCGCCAGCCCGAAGTGGCGGTGATCGCCGGCAGCGCCACGTTGACGGCGATGTCGAGCGGCGCGAGCGAGGCGCCCAGCCCGACGATCGCGAGGCCCTACGGACCGGGCGGACTACGTCAGAGGTGCTTGCCCAGGAACGTCATCATGCGCTCCCACGCCTGCTTGGCCGCAGGCGCGTTGTAGGCCGGGCTCTTCTCGTTGGCGAAGGCGTGGGCGGCGTCATAGCGGAAGACCTCGGGCTTGTTGCCGCCCGACGGTCATCGCCTTCTCGAAGTCGTTCGACCACCTGCGGCGTGCACCAGTCGTCCTGTGTTGGCGAAGTGGCCCTGCATGGGGATCTTGATCTTGGCCGGATCGGCGAGCTGGGTCCCGGCGGCACGCCGTAGAACGGCACGCCGCAGGCGATGCCCGGACACGCGCGCGGCAGCGGCGATGGTGAGCGCGCCGCCCATGCAGAAGCCCATGACGCCGACCTTGCGGCTCATGCCGGCCAGGTGCTTGACCGCGCCGGCGATGTCCTGGTCCGAGGCGCCCGACGAAATCGAGCCCGCTCATCATGTGGTTGGCCTCGTCCGGCTTCTGCGTCACGCGGCCCTTAGCAGGTCGGGCGCCAGCGCGTTGTAGCCTGCGGCGGCGAAGCGGTCGGCGACGCCCTTGATCTGGTCGTTCAGGCCCCACCATTCCTGGATCACGACGATGCCCGGCTTGCCCTTGCCCGCCTCGGCCATATAGCCCTTGCAGGTCGACGCCGTCAGGACGCTTGAAGTCGATCATGCTGCCCATGCGTTTCCTCCTCGTTGGTCAGAGCTTAGCAGCTTGACGAGCTCCGTCTTGAGGATCTTGCCGTAGTTGTTCTTCGGCAGCGCCGTCGACGAACACGTAGTCCTTCGGCCGCTTGAAGCGCGCGATGTTGTCGAGGCAGAGCGCGTCGAGCTCGGCCTGGCGCGCGCTGCGCCCGGCGCGCGACCACGAAGGCCACGACTACCTCGCCCCACTCGCGGATGCGGGCGGCCGACCACCGAGCACTCGGCGACGCGCGGGATGCATGAGCAGCACCTCCTCGACCTCGCGCGGATAGATGTTGGAGCCGCCGGAGATGATCATGTCCTTGGAGCGGTCCTTCAGCGTCAGAAAGCCGTCCGCGTCGAAGGCGCCGACGTCGCCGGTCCACAGCCAGCCGTCGTCGCAGCGACTGCGCCGTGCGCCTCCGGATTGTTCCAGTAGCCCGACATCACCGTGTCGCCCGTGCACGATGATCTCGCCGACCTCGCCCAGCGGCAGCTGACGTCCGTCGTCGTCGACCACGCGCACCTCGACGCAGGAATCGGGCAGGCCGGCCGAGGCCAGCCGCTCGCTCCCAGCGCGGATGATCGCGCGTCGGCGTGGCATCTCGCGGCTGAGATGCGGTGATCGTCATCGGGCTCTCGCCCTGGCCGTAGAGCTGGCAGCAGCACGTTGCCCAAGCGATCCATGGCGCGCTTCGAGGTCGCTCGACATACATCGGCGCGCCGCCGTAGGTGATGAGTCGCAGATGCGCCCGGCTTCGAGGTCGCCGGCGCTGCCATGCTCGACCAGGCGCTTCACCATGGTCGGCGCCAGGAAGATGCTGCAGTCGGGCCAGCGGTTCATCAGCGCGACCGTCTCGGGCACCTCGTAATGGCCGCTCGGGAAAGACCTGCACCGAGCCGCGCGCCAGCATCGGCGAGTTCCACAGGCCCGAGCCGTGGCTGATCGGGCGCGGCATGCACGATCGAGCCGCCCGGCGGCGGGCCGGTCGACGTCGGCATAATAGTTGAGCGTCATCGCCAGCAGATTGCGATGTGCGTGAGCATGGCGCCCTTGGGCCGGCCGGTCGTGCCGGAGGTGTAGAACAGCCAGGCGAGATCGGTCGGTCTCGCACGTCGGCCATCGGCGCTGGGATCGCCCACCTCCATGAATGCTGTAGGCCGCGTCGTGACGTCGACGATCTCCTTCAGCGCCGGCGCCTCCTTCGCCGCCTCGGCGATGGTGGCGGCGAGATCGGGCGTGACGAAGCAGAGCTTGGCGCCGGAATTCTCCAGGATGAAGGCGAACTCCTTGGCGTGCAGCTTGGCGTTCATCGGCACCGCGCAGAGGCCGGCATGCCAGATCGGCGTACATCACCTCGATCGATCTCGACGCAGTTGGTCATGGCGAAGGCCACGCGATCGCCCTGGCGCTGGGCCGAAACGCACGCGCAGATGCGTGCGCTCATGACCGACGACCTTGCGCCACGAGGTCGCGGTAAGCTGGAGCTAGGGCGCAGGTCGCCGCGCGCCAGGGCGGGCATGGTCGCGGAACTCCTGGGCCGAGCCCAGCAGCAGATGAGCGATGTTCATCGCGCCGGACTATCTGCAGCCGGGGCTGCCGCCAAGCGCAACCGGTCAGCACAGTCCCTGCGCCCGGCGCGCCAATCTTCCTCGAAGGCGCTGAGCGCCCGCGATCACGCAGATTGAAGCGCAGCGCCAGCAACCGGAGGACGAAAATCAAACAGCGCCGCTGCCGCGCACCAGCCCATGACCCCGCGACATCGAGCTTGAGCAGCACCGCAGAACAGGATGCAGCCCGCGACTCCGAGGCCAGCCCCATCCAGCACGCTGGGCTGCGGCAGTTCACACCTTCTCGCCCATCAGCGGGTCGCGCAGCGCGCCGCCGCCGACGGCGTTGACCACGCCGATCCGAGGATCGCGCCCAGCGTGTAGTCCCTGCGGCCACCGCCAGCGAATTACGTACCGAAACGACGCCGTAATGAGCCCATGCCCAACTGCATCCGCCAAGGTCAGCACGAGGGGCAAGCCAGCGTGAGGCGGCGGCGGCGTTCGGCCAAAGATCACGATCTGGCAGCGGTCGCGATGGCGACAACGATGAGATGGTTAGGAGAGTCTGGACTGGGGTGGCGCCGCCGAGCCCTGGGAAGAGGGAAAAGCCCGGTCTTTGCGCGACCACGCCGTTGCCGGTCGAGCGACCACCACGGCGATGATCGAAGATTGCCCCGCGTCATCTCGGTATTGGCGCTGCGCGCGCCGCCAGCATCAGCACCGCTGATCGCGCCACGCAAGCGTCGCTCCCAGGTCGTTACCTGCCAAGGCAAGACGGTGTCGGAGGAAGGGAAACGACATGGCGGAAATGTGCCGTCACTGGCGGCGGCCCGGCAATCTGGCGGCGTACCGCAGCAATGCGACGTTGCCATCGTCGGCGCCGGCACGCCGGGGTTTCCGCCGCCTACGCATCTCGCGCCACACGCGCGGGCGGTCATCCTCGAGCGCGAGCACGCGCCCGCCTTACCACGCCGCGGGACGGTCGGCGGCGCTGCAATCGGAGACCTACGGCAGCCCGGAGATCCGCGCCATCACCGCGTCGCCAGCGGGCGCTTCTATCGCCGCCCGCCGCCGGGCTTTGCACGATCTACCCGCCGCTGGCGCCGCGCGGCGCCGTCGTTGCCGGCCGCGTCCGACCGGGCCCGCCGACATGGCCAAAGGCGGGCGGCTGGAGTTCCGCATCCTGGTTCCCGGACCGCGTCGGCGGCTCTGATCTCAGCGGAGACCATGTGGCGCTGCAGCCGCTACGATGCAGCCGCAAGTGCTGGACGGTGGGCGCGATCTACGAGCCTGACGCCGATGACATGGATGTCGCCGCCGCTCCATGGCGAGCTTCCTGCGCTGGTGCACGCGCAGCGAGGCAGGCGGCGTGCTGCGGCTGGATGCCGAGGTCGCTGGCGCTGGAGCGCAGTGCACGGTCGCTTGGCGGATCGAAGCCACCGCGCAACGCCGAGGCGATGGAAAGCGGCCGGCAATCCGGCGAGCGCCTGGCGGCGTGTGGACCGAAACGTCGTCTGGCTCGCTTCGGCCGGTGCCAAAGCCGGTCGGCCTCGGCCGCTTTAAGCGCCGCGCCGCACGCTACACCTTTCGGCGCCCAGCCGGGCATCGAGCACGGCGCGCGCCTGCCGATGCTCGTCGACTCTCGGCGGGAGCTGCTACCGGCCCAGGTTCGCCGGTTCCTACGGGCTCACTGGCCCGACAGACACCGCCTTCTGCCGCCGCTGTCGACTGCCCAGCCGGAGGAGATCGATGTCGCCGCCGCTGTCGAACGCATCGAGGCGGCCGGCACGCTGCAGATACGCCGTATCAAAGAACAAATGGGCGGCGCCTGCGCAAGCTGCGTCGCGCCGACAACACACCCGGCGGGTCGAGCTACGACGTACTGCCTAAGTCGAGCTGGCGCCTGTTCTGGCTGGCCGGCCGGTGGCGGCTGCTGGCATCCAGACCACGCCGCCGCCGCCGGGCGCTGCGCGTCAGCGTCGCCCTGGGCACAGGTTTTGCCAGGCGACATCGCCGACTTGGGCGTTGCCGAGGCCGCGCTGTCGCCCCGGCCGCTACACGGACGGTGATCTGGACGATCCCGATCCCTCGCCTCTGTTGCGACTTCCGCCGGTGCGCCGACCAGTCGCTGATTTCGCCACGGGTTCACTCATCCCTGGCCGCCCGATTCAGGAGAGCTCTGACATGATCGCGTCGCAGCCGCTTCCTCGCCGCTGCCGCGGCGGCTTCTGAGCCGCCCCTCGCCGCTGACAACGGCTTCGGCGGAAGGCGGCGTGAAGTGCAGCGGCATCAACTTCCTGCGGGGGACGAGCGCGATCTACGAAGCGCGGCGTCGATCCTGCAAGCGGGCCAGAACTCCTGCAAGGGCCGAGGCTGGAGCGTAGGAGTGGCGGGCGCACCGGCGAGTGCACAGCGCAGGGTGGAAAAGGTTCCCTCTGGTACCGTGCCGATGCGGCTGCATTGCGGCGTCCACGCAGCATCAAGTGATCGCCCCCCAGCGCGCTGCCGTCGTCATGTCGACGCAGTGGCAGACCAGATGCACGGCCCATTACAAGGAAAAAACCGTCCCGCGTCGGATTGCGACGCTTTGTGACCTAGCATATGAGAGGGAGTTACCGCGCTGGCGAAGAGTCGATTCGTCGTCGCGGCGGCGTCGCGATCGCTGCTTCCGGCGCGATCGCCACCGCCGCGCGCGTGCGCCAGGCGTCGTCAGAGTGCGCGGTGGCGCCAATGCCTGCAAGTTCCAAAGGGCGTGCCTGCGAGGGCGCTGGCGCAATCGACCTGCAGGGGCCAGAATGCCTGCAGGGGCCAAGGCTGGTCGGAAAAGAGCAGTTCGCTCGAGTGCAACGAAGGGCGGCAAGGTCCTGTAGGCCCTCCTCGCGGGTCGATCGGGCGCCCTAAACGCGGCGCCCTCGCTATGTCCGCGGGTCTCAATGGCAGCGCAGCGACGCCGGCGACCGGATCACCGCTAGCCTGATCGCGAAGCCCTCAATTTGGATTTCCAGAGCCCCGGTGACGATCGGTGATCGCCACGGACCGGCGTACCACGGCGGAGGCGGAGCAGGGTTGTCCTGCCGCATCGATGCAAGATGCGATATTCGAGCTGGGAGCACATCGCTGACCAAGAGAACCATCATCGCCACGGCCGCGGCGATCTTCGCGGCCTGGCAGCTTCGCCACCGCGGCCCATGCCGATGGCGTCAGGTGCGGCGGCGTCAACGCCTGCAAGGCCAGAGCGCCTGCAAGGGGCCGCCATCGCAGGGCCAGAACGCCTGCAAGGGTCGGGGCTGGTCGGAGGCGCCACCTCGGCGACGTACGGCGCCAAGGGCGGCAAGGTCTCTAGCCAACACCGGCGCCGGCCCAACCTCCGCGGCCCGAGTGCCTGCGGGCGCCGCTGCAGAGCCAGCCAGCGGCGCCCCTTTTTCTTCGTCAGCCTCTGTTGTCCGGTTCCGCAGAGCGGAGCTATACTTTCGTCGCCGGGCCGGCATTATCGCCGACAGCGACGCCTACACACAGGAGAGTGGTGGGATGAACACCAAGATCATGGTTGCCACCGCCGGCAGCAGTGTTTGCCGTCGGCATCGATCACCGCCGCGTATGCGCCAAGCTCCATCAAGTGTGCCGGCACAAACGCCTGCAAGGGTCAGAAGTTCCTGCAAGTCGCAGCTGTCGTCGTCGTGCAAGGGCCAGAACTTGCCTGCAAGGGCCGAGGCTGGACGGAGGTGAAAACCTCGCTGGAGTGTTACGGCTACAAGAACGGCCGCATCGTTCTGTAGGCCGTTCGCCGCGGCCTACATGGGCCGGCTGCGTCGGACACGGGCGTCCCAGGAGACCGGCGGCGCCGTGTACTCTGGGAGTCAGACTGAGACGCATGTCGCCGCAAGATCGATTTCGGCCTGGGCCTTCGGCCCGAACACTACGAGGAGATCGCCGCCAGTCCCGGCAAGGTGAGCTGGTTCGAGGCGCTGTCGGAGAACTACATGGTTGCCGGCGGCATGCCGCTGCACTGGCTCGACGCGCATCCGCGCGCGACTATCCGATGGCGCTGCACGGCGTGTCGCTGTCGATCGGCTCGACCGACCCGCTCGACCTGGACCTATCTCGACGCGCCTGAAGGCGCTGGCCGAGCGCGTCGAGCCCGATGTGGGTCTCCGACCATCTGTGCTTCACCGGCGTGCGCGGGCATGAACATGCACGACCTGCTGCCGCTGCCCTACACCGAGGAGGCGCTGCGACCACGTCGCCGAGCGCGTGCATGCAGGTGCAGGATCGGTCTCGGCCGCCGACTGGTGCTGGAGAACGTGTCGAGCTACGTCACCTTCGCGACGCCTCGAGCTCAGCGAATGGGAGTTCATCGCCGAGCTCGCGCAGCCGCGCCGACTGCGAGCTCCTGCTCGACGTCAACAACGTCTATGTCAGCGCCTTCAACCACGAATTTCGACGCGCACGACTTCCTGCGCGGCGATGCCGCGCGACGCGCGTCGCGCCAGTTCCATCTCGCCGGCCATAGCACACAAGGGCAGCCACATCATCGACACCCACGACCATCCGATCTGTCGCCGGCGTGTGGGAGCTCTATCGCCGAGGCCGTGCAGCCGTTCTCGGCCGGTGCCGACCATGATCGAGCGCGACGCCGACATCCCGCCCTATGCCGAGCTGCTGGCCGAGCTCGACGTGCGCGCGGCATCGCGGCCGGCGTCGCGCGAAGCGGCCGCGCGAGAGCGCCAGACACGAACGTCGCCAATGTCGGTCTCGCTCGCGCGATCTGCAGCGCGCCTTCCAGGATTACCTGCTGGCGAGCAGCGACGGCTTTGCGGCCGCAGGTGCGCGACACCGCAAGGCCGACCGGACCACCCTGCTCGACGTCTATCGCGACGGCTATGCGCTGCGCCTGATCGAGGTGCTGACCAACGACTATCCCGGCCTGATGGCGATGGCGGGCCGGCCGATTTCGACCACATGGCGCGCGCCTACATCGCGGCCCATCCCGTCGCGCCATCCCTCGGTGCGCTGGTTCGGCACGCGGCCTCGGCGGACTTCCTCGCCGCCACGCCGCCCTATAATCGCTCGCCGGCGGCGGCCGAGATGGCGCGCTTCGAATGGGCGCTGGGCGAGGCCGTTCGACTGCGCCCGACGTCGCGCCGATCGCCGCCGACGCGCTGATGGCGCTGCCGCCCGGAGGCGTGGGAGACGCTCGCCTTCACCGCCCTGCCCTCGCTGCGCCGGTTGACGTTCGCCTTCGAGGTGCCGCAGGCCTGGCAACGCCGCGACACGAGCAAGAGCAATGGGCGTAACTGAACGAAGTA
>ERZ1370068.1266-contig-11158_pt1 | contig 45380 bp, 72 predicted proteins | sample MGYA00561227_ERZ1370068 | MGnify/ENA primary metagenome ERZ1370068 (study PRJEB38410, sample SAMEA6850437) | metagenome | study: Metagenomic assessment of the ecological functions of the soil: analysis of the soil microbiota associated with the... | reverse complement strand
AGCCCGGCCCCTATCGGTCGTCTCATTCAGGCTCCACCGGAACGGGGTCTACTCGAGTTCGAGAGGAAGCCGTCCCCGGACCGGACTCAGGGTGGTCCGAGAGGTCGTGCGATGCCGCTGGCTATTGGGGGAGACTCATCTTTGGATTGCCCGCCGCAAAGGCGTGGGCCGAGGGGAAGGGTCGAGCGGATTGCGCTACGACGAGGCGCGGCGACACCACCGGCGGCGGAGTGATGAACAGGTGTCAGGGAAGGCGAACAGGAACGGGGAACGGGGAACGGGAAAAGCGAGGGAGGCTGTCATTCCAGAGCGAAGCGAGGGAATCCTGATGCGGCCCGTCAGCTCCTTACCTAACTCCCCTGTCCCCCTTCCCTATTGGGAAGGGGGCGGAGATGCAGTTCCGTGCAGTGAGTGGTCGGCGATAGCTGTCATTCCGAGCGCAGCGCTCCCTCGGGATCCGTCTCAGCTTTCGTTGTCCGCCCGTCCGCCCGTCCGCCCGGTCCGCCTGTGTCCGCCCTGTCCGCCCTCTCCACCCCCGCCCATTTGAGCGATACCGCCCCAACCCCTGCTTCCCCACATTGCACTCCGGTTCTGGTCTCATTTTACCGGAGGATCGCAATACCATGTCCGACACCAACTCACTTCAGGCGCTCTCCGACGCCTTGGCTGGCGCGGTCGAACGCGCCGCCCGTTCCGTCGTCGCGGTACACGCCCGTCCCCGACTTCCTTCGAGCAGGGTCCATTGGCGGGATGGGCTGATCGTCACCACCGACGGCACCGTGCGCCGCACCGAGGGAATCACGGTGACTCTGCCCGACGGCCGCTCGGTGGCGGCCACACTCAGGGCCGAGATCCGGGCACCGACTCTGGCATTGCTCCGGATCGAGACTGGTCTGCTGCCGGTCGCCGAGCGCGCGACGAGCAGTCTGAAGCCGGGCCACCTGGTCCTGGCCATCGGCCGGTTGGATGAAAACGGTCCGCGCACGAGCTTCGGCGCGGTGAGCAGCGTCGGCCCCGCCTGGCGCAGCTGGAAAGGCGGCGAGATCGACGCGCAACTGCAATCCGATCTCACCATCTACCCCGGCCTGGGAGGTGGGGCACTGGTGGACGTCTCCGGACAGATCCACGGCATCAACTCCGGTGGACTGAGCCGGCCGTTCGCGACGACCATTCCGGTTCAGACGGTGGAGCGGGTGCTCACCGCCCTGTTGAACAAAGGTTACGTGGCCCGCGGCTACATCGGCGCGGCACTCCACGCGGTGCGTTTCTCCGACAAGGCGCGTGAGCGAATGAAGCTGTCGCACGGTGGCGGGGTGGTGGTGCTCGAGGTCGATGGAGACGGGCCGGCCGCCAACGCGGGTATCCTTCTGGGTGATGTGCTGGTCGGCGCCAACGGCGCGGCGCTCGACAGCCCGGAGGATCTGGTGAACCAGCTCGGCAGCGCGCATGGTGGGCCGCAAGCTCAAACTCGACATCGTGCGCGGGGCAGCCTGACCAGCGCCGAGCTGGTGGTAGGGGAGCGTCCCCGGAAGACCGCATGACCGGACTCGCCGCGGCGTTCGACGCCCAGAATCGGCTGGCCGAGCTGGCCGAACGGATCCGGCAGTCGACGGTTCAGCTGCAGGCCGGGCCGCACCAACTCGGCGCGGGCATCGCCTGGGGAGAGGATCTGGTGATCACCAACGCGCACGTCGCGGTGGCCGACTCGCTCGAAGTGACCCGCCCGGACCGGCAAAGGCGTCAGGGCCGGCTCGTCGCCCGCGATCCGAAGAGGGACGTGGCCCTGCTGGAGGTGCCGCGGCTCGACCTCGCTCCGGTTTCACTGGGCGGTTCCGCTCGACTGCGGCCGGGGATGCTGGTCTTCGCCATCGGCCATCCGTTCGGCCTGGTCGGCGCACTCGCCACCGGCATCGTGCACGCGGTCGGCCCGGCGCCGTCACAATGGATTCCCAACGCGGTCGCGGGGCGATTGCCGTGGCTGATGCTGGATATGGAGGTGGCGCCGGGCAATTCGGGTGGCCCGGTGCTCGACGCACATGGAGAGGTGGTCGGTATCACCACGATGATTGCCTTCGGCCTGACCCTCGCGGTTCCGGGCGAAGCGGCGTTCCGCTGGGCCTCACACCAGCTACAGCAGCGTCGTTCGAAACGCACCGCCTGAGCCCTGGTGCTGTCATTCCGAGGGAGCGAAGCGACCGAGGAATCACCGAGTGCTCTCGTCGAATCTGACGGTGCCCTGGCATTCCCGGTTCCTTGCTGCGCTCTCTCGGAATGACAATGCCCTCCCTTCGCGTCCTGATCCGCGGTTCCCCCGATCCTTGGCAAACGACCGTGGTCTGCTCGAAACCGATCCCGATATCGCGATCGTGACCGATCCCTCCCGTGCCGATGTGACGCTCCTGGATCTCACGGATAATGACGAGCCAACCCTGCTACCGCTGGCGACCAACGGCACCCGCGTGCTGATTCTGATCGGCGAGTCGGCTCCCGCGTCACTTATGGCGGAGGTGCTGGCGAGCGAGGCGAGCGTGGTGACAGATGCGGTGTCGCGCGATCAGTTGGTGAGTGCGCTCCGCGCGGTAGCGGGCAGGCTCATGGTGCGGAATCAGCTCAACCGTTCCCAATGCCGTGCCGGTGCGGGCCCGACCGTTGCCCGCGGATGACTCGTCCGATGCACTCACACCGCGGGAGCGCGACATTCTTCGTCTCCTGGGCGACGGCCTCGCCAACCACGACATCGCCGCGACGCTCGGCCTCTCGGATCACACCGTCAAGTTCCACCTGCGATCGATCTTCAGTAAACTCGGCGCCCACTCGAGAACCGAGGCGGTGAGCGTGGCGGTGCGGCGGGGATGCTGTTGTTGTAGCGGAGACCTAGCCAAGACGCGGTAACAGGGAACGGGGAACGGGTGAACAGGGAAAAGCGACGAGGCTGTCATTCCGAGCGAAGCGAGGAATCTCGAATGCTGGACTTCGCTGGCACATCGGTCGGCATCGAGATACTCGGTCGCCGTTCCCTCCCTCGGAAGTGGGACAGGGAGGCCGGGACACGTTCCGCTTGCACGCAGGGAGAGTGGGACAGGGGGTGAGGTCTCCTACAACCCGAGCGAGCCCACCACGTTGATACGGCCTTTGCCATAGAGCGGGTCGGTCCCCGCCGCACCGAGGTCGTCCGCACCGGCCTGGATCGCGTTCTTGATGGCACCCGGGTCCCGTCCGTACTTCTCGACCAGGAGTGCCGCCAGGCTCGACGTATGTGGAGCAGCCTGGCTGGTGCCTGAACCCCTAGAACGAGATGTGCCCGTGCCGCAGATCCCCAGGCCGGGGACCAGGCTGAAGTGGGTGCATGCGGCGTACACAAAACTCACGCCCGCGGTGAGCGTGCCCCAGCCGCCCGGCGCGGCCACGTTGATGACCGAGCGCCCGAAGTTGGAGTAGGCCGCGACCGCGTCGATGTTGGTGTAGGGGCCGTTCACGCTGGCCTGCGCCGTGGGTCCGGTCGCGGACACGCAGATCACCGCCGGAGTGTTGCAATATGTCTTGTAGCCGCTCTTGTCGTGGTCCAGGTCGATCGCGGCGTTCCCAGCCGACACCACGATGGTCACGCCCTGATTCTTGGCAGAAATTGAACGCCCGGTTGATGATCGACACGAAGCCGGGGAAGTTCTTTTTGTCGAACGAGCCGCCGAGGCTCATGTTGATCACATCGACGCCGGCTCCGTTCGGGCCAAGCGGCGACGCCGCGTACATGAGGCCGTCGAGAACGCTGCTGCCCACGCTGGATCCGTTGGCGCCGAGCACCTTCACGGCGACCAGGGTGACCCTGGAGGTGACTCCCGCCGCGGCCAGTGCGTTGCTGCTCACGGTGGCGCCCACGTGGGTGCCATGGAAATGCAGGTCGATCCAGTCCGGTTGCCCTGGGAAGTTCGCTGCCACCAGGGCCGCATCGCCGGGGACGAAGTTTCGGGAGGCGGCCATGTCGACCCGGCCCTGCAGATCGAGGTGGGTGTAGTCGATGCCGGTATCCAGGATGCCGACCCGCACGCTGGCGGACCCGAGCTTGCCCTGGGCCCAGGCGTCATTCGCGTGAATGGCGCGCATGTTCCACTGGCGGGGAAGAAGAACGCGGTGGCCGGCGCCGACGGGCTCTCCACTGCATCCTGGGCGGCCGCCTCGGCGTCGGTGACGGCGACAGGGGCGTCCAGCTCGATATCGACGTCAGGAATCGCCTGTACCACGCTGCCCTTACCCACCAGGCTGGTGGCCTGGGCGTCGCTCAGTCCCTCGGCGTAGGCCACGCCGATCTGGGAGTAGGTCGTGGAGACTGTGCCGCCCATCGCCTGAACCCGGCTCGCGAAATCGGACGGAATCGCGTTGCCGTTGAACGCGACAATGTGGCGGCCGTTGCCGACGACTGCGGCCCGAGCGCCGACGGGGGTCAGGCTCGGCGCCGTGGATTCATCGCGACAGGCGACGAGGCTGGCAAGGATGAGTGCGGCGAGGGCTGATCTGGTGATACGACTCACAATGACCTCCTGGAGAAGGCGCCGGAGGGAAGATATCGGATCGGTGGTGCGGATCAGCCGCTGCGGATAGAGGAGTTCAGATCCGGCGATCGGTGCGGCGGACCGCGGTTACGATATTCCAGATGATCCGAGGCGGGCGGTGATGCGGATCTCTTGCGGGAATCGTTCGGCAGCGAGGACCTAACCCCCTGTCCCCCTTCCCGATTGGGAAGGGGGACCGTGTTCGACAACTCCTCACTCAGTAGTCGGCAAAAGTTGTCATTCCGAGCGCAGCGAGAGCCTGCCCGAGCGCAGTGAGGGAATCCCGATGCCGGGCTATGACGGAACCGTCCGCACTAGGATTCATCGGTGGTTTACAGATGTGCATCGAGCGCGTTCCCCCTTCCAGTAGGGAAGGGGGGACAGGAGGTTAGGTCACTCTGGCTCGACCAAATGGCAATCCATATCTTGCCTCCAATGAGCTCGCCATTCGATCAACTGAAGGTGGCCTTGGCCGACCGCTACCTCCTCGAGGCGCGAGCTGGGTGCCGGTGGCATGGCCTCGGTCTATCTGGCCCATGACATCCGTCATAACCGCAAGGTCGCGGTCAAGGTTCTGCGCCCCGAACTGGCGGCGATGATCGGCCCCGAACGGTTCCTCAAGGAAATCGAAACCACCGCGAACCTTCAGCACCCCCACATCCTTCCTCTGTTCGACTCCGGCCGAGTCGAGTCCACCGTCTTCTATGTCATGCCCTATGTCGCGGGCGGATCGCTCCGAAGCCGGCTCAAACGGGAGACTCAGCTCCCGGTGCCTGACGCGATACGGATCGCGACCGAAATCGCCGAGCGCGCTCGACTACGCTCACCGGCAGGGCGTGATCCACCGCGACATCAAGCCGGACAACGTCTTGTTCCACGATGGGCGAGCCCTGGTGGCCGACTTCGGCATCGCGCTCACCTGGAGCCAGGGCGACGACGGGAACCGGCTGACCCGGCCGGGCATGGGTCTGGGCACGCCCTATTACATGAGTCCCGAGCAGGCGGCCGGGAAACTCGACCTTGACCCGCGGACCGATATTTTCGCGCTCGGTGTGGTGCTGTACGAGATGCTGGCCGGCCGGCTCCCGTTCACCGGCGCCTCCATCCAGGAGATCTTCGGGCAGATCATGTCCGATGAAGCGGCACCATCGATCAACAGCCGCAAGACTGTCCCGCATCACGTCGTCGCCACCGTGGCGCGCGCCCTCGAGAAGCTCCCCGCCGACCGCTGGCAGTCCGCCGCACAATTCGCCGATGCCTTGGCCGGTCGTATCCCGGCGAGTGGAATGGGAAGTCGAGCCCTGCCGGCCGCGTTGGGCCGGTCGGCGATTCCCTGGACGATCTCGGCGATTCTCCTCCTCGCGCTCGGCTGGGTGGGCATCCCAAAGGGAGAGCGCGCGCCAGTGTCCCGGGCCCGATGCGATTCGACACCGAGCTCGACTCCGGAATCGAACCGACCTTTACACCCATCGTGCGACTCAGCCCCGACGGCCGACAGTTGTTCATGACCGCGATGGTCAACCGGCGGGAAGAGGTCCTGCATCGTTCGTTCGACCGGCCCCGAATGGAAGTGATCCCGGGAGCGGGGCAAGGCGATCAGGGTACCGGGAACAGCCGGCCATTCGTTTCTCCCTGATGGACGCTGGATCGCCTACGCGAAACAGGGAAAGCTCCGCAAGGTTCCGGTCGAAGGCGGGCCCGCGATCGATCTCGCCGATTGCGATTGGGCTGGAGGGAGCTGGGGGAAGAACGGCAAGCTGATCTATTCCCTCCTACAACACCGACTCTGGATCGTGAGCGAAGAGGGCGGCGACGCCCGCATGCTCACCGCTCCCGATACGACGAAGGCCGAGCTGGGCCACTGGTGGCCGCAGATCCTGCCCGACGGCGACCACGTGATATTCACCGCATACCGGACGCCCACCGACAAAGCCACCATCGAGGTCCTCTCGATCAAGACCGGCAAGCGAAAGCTGCTGCTGACTGGAGGCGTCTTCGGCTTCTACGTCCCCACCGGACACCTTCTCTATGCGGCAGGGGAAGCCATTCGAGCAGTTCCCTTTCGACCTGAACCGCCTGGAGGTGACGGGCGCTTCGGTTCCGGTCGTCGATAGTGTGGCCGATGAATTCCACCGACGGCGCGGCCGCGTTCCGACGCGTATCGCAGAACGGGACCCTGGCGTACCTGCCCGTCAGTTCCTATCTCACCGAAACCGATTTGGTGCTGGTGGACCGACGAGGCCACGAAGTACGCGCGCCTTCCACACAGCGATCGCTACAACCACCCGCGCCTCTCGCCCGACGGGAGCCGGATCGCGGTCGATATCCTTTCGGCCAATTCGATGGGAGACGTCTGGGTGTTCGATGTCGGGGGCTCGGGCGGTACCCGGGTCACGGCGGAGGTGGAAGAGATTTGGGGCCGAGTGGACACCCGATGGCCGGGAGTTGATCTACATCAAGGAGAATCCGCAGTTCGACCTCTATCGCCGGGCGGCCGATGCGAGCCGGCCGGCTGAACCGCTGCTGTCCGACAGCCACGACCACTACACCGGCTCGGTATCCCGCGATGGCCGGCTGCTGGCCTTTGTACTCAGCGTCACGGGCGGCGTACAACTCTGGACCGTTCCACTGCAAGGTCAGGCGGCGCCGACACTTTACCTCGCGAACGGCTTCAACCTCGCACACCCCGCCATCTCTCCCGATGGCCACTGGATGGCGTACGATTCTGACGAGTCCGGCCGCGTCGAGGTTTACGCCCAGTCCTTTCCCGACCCGAAGCTGCGGCGATGGAAGGATCTCACCGGCGGAAGGGTCGGAGCTCAATGTGGACTCGCGATGGACGCGAGCTGGTCTACCGGAAAGGTGATTCTGTGATGGCGGTGACGGTCGACCTGCCGAACGGCCGGGTCGGACAGCCTGCAGCGCTCTTTGCTGGACCCTACCCGGACAATCCGGGTGGACTCGGCCGCGAAGCTACGACGTCTCACGTGACGGCGAGCGGTTTCTCATGACCAAGCTGCCGGCCAATCGCCCCCGGCCGAGAATAGCGGTGGTGCTGAACTGGTTCGACGACCTTCGGGCGAAGGTGCCGCGTTGATGGCTGCGCCGAAGCTCACGGCTGTCATTCCGAGCGAAGCGAGAGAATCCCAATGTCTCCGTGTTGGTGGACTCCTCCACTACCGGGATTCCTCGGTCGCTGCGCTCCCTCGGAATGACAGGACCCTATCACCTCGCCTCTTCCTCACGCCCGCCCTGGCAAAATCATCCGATAGTCCATCCTGATCCCCTCCGGGTACTCGAACGTGAGACTTCCATTGTTCTCGGCGATCATCTTCTGCACGATCGCGAGGCCGAGCGCGTCAGCCCTTCTTCCTGCGCCCAGGCAAATAGGTATAGAGCCACTTCTGCAAGACGTTTTGTGAACTCGCCCGACAGCTCACCATCATGGTCACGGCTCGTGTTGGGTTCACGTAGTCGGCGTGAGCCGAGACGGTAACGTATCCCTTGGCCGGGGTGCACTTGACTGCATTGTCGATGACGAGTCCGAGCGCCTCGGACAACTGAGCCAGGTCTGTTGCGACGGCTGGCAGCTTGGAAGAAATGTCGGCGTGCAGCTTGATCCCCTGGCGTTGAGCGCGCTCCTCGAGCGAGAGCACCAGGTCACGAATCATGTCGCTGGGGTCGAACCCGGCCACGCCGATTGAAACACGTGGGATTATGCGATCGGCCTCCTCTTCCAGTGGTCGTGCATAGCGCTCCGATGCCAGGGCGGTGATAGCGGTGCGTATGGCCTCGGTTCCCTCTTGAACCGGCACCGTGAAATCCTGTCCCGCCTCCTCAGGATCGGCATCCCAGGCGTCGAACCGATCGAGAATCTGGAGTACCGACGGCACCACCGCTCCCGAGCGCTCACTGAACCAGTAGCCGAACAGGTGCCAGAGAGTGCTTTGGAACCGGGAGTCACCATCGAGTGTCCCGAGAGCCCGGTACAGGCCGTCGCTGAGAAAGAGGAATCCGCGCAGCCCGCGCAGGGCATCATCGAGGATGTCACGCTGTTCGCGGGGTCGCGCCAGCCGCTCGGCCAACTGTGCCGGATCACTGACGACTTGGAACAGGTGCTCCCGCGTGTAACCCCTGATCTGAAAATCGTCCGCCAGAGCCAGAAAGACCTGCACCTCCGGATTGCGGATGAAGCGGGTGTCGAGTTCGAGAATGCGCTGCAAGGCGGCGATTTGGCGAGGCCCGCGGTGTACCTGGACGGAGCCAATACCCTCGAGGCGGGCACAGGAATAATTGAGGAAGCAGCAGTGGATAGTGCGACTCGTAATACGCTTCGGACTTCCCGGCGTTCTAGAACCCGGGTTGCCTGCGCCCGAAACTCCACCGTCCAGCCGCGCTACATAGTCGACCTGTGTCGCAATCTCCAGAACGGAGTAGCAGGTCAGCCAGATCATCCAGTGCCTCACGATCAATAATCTCCTGAGGATCGCTGATCTTTCTGGTCCGGTGATCCCGGAGTACCACCTCGAGATCCCTTGGGAGCTCTGTCGCTCCAACGAGTCGAAGAGGTCGATCGCCCGCGGCGCCTCCGTGTCGTCGTAGTAGAGTTGCAGCAGGTCCTGGAGATTGTGGTACTGAAGTTCAGAGGAGATCTCGAAGGGCGTGTCGAGGTCCGGTACAACCGGCTCGATCCATTCCGCTTCGGGTTCGTCCGGTTCCGGGTAACCTTGTTCTTGCTCGGCCATGGAGTCCTACCGCATCTAGATGTGAGGCAGCAGGTGGCCGATCGGAATGGCATACCCTGAATCCGGTTTGCACACGCCGATATGCCCCATACCCTCGACGACTTTGGGACCCGGATCGGCGCAGAAGCGTACCGCTTTGACGATCCGATCCTTGTCTCCCATCACGACTACCTTCGCCTCGAGGGCCCCGAAACCGCCTTTCAGAAGCAGCGCATCGGTGTCCTTCTCCAGCTTCAGGAGAGCGGCGGAACCGGGTTCGAGATCCGGACAGCACCTGGGCGAAAGCCTTGGCGCCAGACTTGGCCAGCGCACCGAAACGGGCAGGAAATGCGTTCATGGCTTCGTCGGCGAGCGGCAGTATCGCCGCCCCCGTATGAGCCGGGGCGAAGAGAACCAGGGAAATCCCTGGAGATCCAGGTCGCGGGAGGCGTGTCCATTGCAGCCCTGAATCAGGGCCTCGCGGACCACGATGGCGCCGAGGGAATGCGCCACCAGGGTTATTGCCTGGTACTGGAAGAAGCGGGTCCGGAGCGACGCGCGTCCTTGAGCGTTGGTTGAATTGCCTGCGCGTAGGGATCGGTGGCGAGCGCCTGCAGAAACTCGAGAAACTGGGCGGCGCTGACTGGAGCCTGCTTGGTGAGCGAGTCGTATCCGTAGAAGAGAAGGTCGCGGCCGGCACACTGGGGCTGCAGCGGTAGCAGACTGGAGAACTGGTCCCACGTCGCCTCGGCCTGGCCTCCAAAACCATGCACGAACACGACCGCACGTCCTACCGGCTGTATAGCCCAGCGAACGCTGCTTTCATCGCCCACGGGAGTGGTCGCGACTGGTAGTGGGTCTGCGCCTGCGTCATAGTAGGTCCTGCCAAGATACTAATGAGGTCACCCCACCATCGCCCCCAACTCCCCACTTAGCCGCTTCCTCGGCTGTGCCGTTGACCCGATCACCGCCGCGATCGCCTCCTCCATGTTGGGCCAGCGGTCCTTCGGGTCCTTGGCCAGCATCCGCATCACCGCGATCTCCAGCTGCTCCGGCACCTCGGGCTGACGCTGCCGAATCGGTTCGGGGGTGGCATGGAAATGTTCGAACATGATTGCCATGGCCGAGTCGCCGCGGAACGGTTGGACACCGGTCAAGGCCTCATAGGTCAGCACCCTGAGTGAATACTGATCGGACGCGCCAGTGATCTCCTTCCCGGCGCACTGCTCCGGGCTCATATACGCCGGAGTACCGATGACCGCACCGGTCCGCGTCTGGTTGTCCGACTCGGTCACCTTCGAAATTCCGAAGTCGGTGATCAGCGCGATGCCATCGCGATCGATGAGAATGTTCCCCGGCTTGATGTCGCGATGGACGATCCCGCGCCGGTGGGCGTAGGCCAGTCCCTGTCCGACCTGTGACACCACTTCCGTCGTCATCGGCGAGCTGAGCCGCTTCTCGTCCCCGATCAGATGGCTAAGCGAGCGGCCATCTATGTATCGCATGACGAAGAACAGCTGAGCCCTGCCATGTCCCGCACCGCGTAGATCGGCACGATGTTGGGATGCGAGAGCGACGCCATGACCCGAGCCTCGCGGCTTGAACCGCTCGACGAATTCCTGGTTCCTGAGACCCGGGGCCAGGATCTTGATCGCCACTTTCCTGGCGAGGGCGATGTCGTCGGCCAGGAACACGGTTCCCATTCCGCCGGTCCCAATCAGGCCTCGAATCTCGAACTCGCCATTCAGGACATTGCGGAGATAGTCCTCCAGCTGCTCGGGACCGCCATACGGTCCTGACCAGCGGCGGGTCATCATGGTTGCATCGGTCGGCGGCACCGCCTCGGCGGGGATGGGCCGATCGGCTGACGGTGAAGGGCGGGCGGCGCCGGCGCCGAAGCCATCATTGTCCGGTTCAACTCCGAGGCGGACTCGATCACCGGATCCTCGGCAAACCGGGGCACTATTCCCGTCCCCAGCACCTCTCGACCCTTGGCCACTTCCTGTCGGGCCTGGGGCGAAAGGATGAGCATTTTCCCCGACGGCACGAACAGTCCCGCCTCGAGCAGTACCAGAAGCAATCGATTGACGATCGCCTCGTGATCCCGTGGGCGGATGCCCGAAGCGATCTTCCCCAGCGCCGACATCGGGCTCTGCGACGGTACCGAACCCCGTGCGACGATGTCTCGAGCCACGGTGAGCACGAAGCGCCGGCAGCGGTCCTGGTCTGCCGCCGCCATCGCGCCGAGTGGACTGCCCAGCATCTCGTCCTCATTGAGATGCAACAACTCGTGCAGGGCGCTGTAGAACTCGATCGTGGCGACGGCTTTGTCGTCGAACTTGAGCATCGCCTCTCCATCTCCACCCATTTCCACCCGCTGTTCCATCAGCTCGACGCAGCGGCTGGGAATCCCGGTACTCATGAGGGTCAGGTACCGGGTGAGTTTGGGAAAGAGTGCCAGTGCCTCGGGAGACGCAGCCGGCAGATCGATGTGCCGCTCCAGCAACTGGGGCAGCTCGTCCCAGAGACAGGTGAGATAGATGTCGAGGAACGGCGGAAGGTCCTCGTGCCCTGCCTGCCGCCGGGTCTGCCACCTGGCCTGCACCTGCGGTGGTGCCACGACGAGGAAGATCGAATTCGGCGCCCGGAAGAGATTGGCCAGACTGGACATCACATCCCAGTCCTCGATCCGGTCGATCACCACCACGACCATGGGGGCGTTCTCGCCGGCGACCCGGTAAAGAGCCGCCGCAACAGAGGAACCCGGGAGAGACGGGGAACTGCGGTGATGGAGCTGATCAGCTGTCCCAGCTCGAGCAGCGTGCTCTGAATGTCGTAGGGGAGGTAGACCGCCTTGCGGGTTTTCTCGACCGACTCCTGGGCGCCGAGCTCCAACTTAAGGGGGACATTGATTCCGATTGTCGGGTTCAGGCTCCGCTTGCTGCCGACCGTCTCCTCGACTGCGCTGGTGGCCACTCCCTGGTACGCCTCGAGCAGTCGCGTGTGGTGCGATTTGGAGAGATCCAGTTCCGAAGCTTCCACCATCCACTTCAGGTGCCAGAGGAGTCGCTTGGAAATCACCTCGGCACCAGCCAGGGCCTGGGCTCGAAGCTCGATCACCACCAGATCCGTCTTCCGTCCACGTTCGTCGGGCTTGGCGAGCAGGGCTTGCAGCTCGTACAGAATGCGGCGGACGAGGGAAGTCTTGCCGACTCCGGAGTAGCCACTGATCAGGAACCGGCCGGTCCCATGCTCCAGCAGATAATTGATGACCCGCTGGCGCGGGCCGTCCCGCCCGAGTAGCGCGTCAGGATCGGCGCCATCGAGCGGTTCCAGGTTGAACGGGATGTCGGTGAGAGGGAAACTGACCCCGCCCTTACTCATCCAAGCGACGCCTGCGTGAAGGCTTAGCCAACAGTGGGGTTTGGCCTCGGCGAGGGCAAGATGTACCTAACCCCCTGTCCCCCTTCCCTGTTGGGAAGGGCGACGCGTTTGATGCATCTCGTGAGCAAACCGCTGTCATTCGAGAAGCGAAGCGACGAGGAATCCCAGTGCGTAAGGTTCCGCGACGGCCGGGCATCGGGATTCCTCGCTGCGCTCGGAATGACAACTTTCGTACGCTACTGATGGAGGGGCCTCGGATCACGGTTCCCCCTTCCCAATAGGGAAGGGGGACAGGGTTAGGTCACTCCCGCTTCGGCTCACTATCCTGCCGCGCCTTGTCCGCCGGCGTCTCGTACCCGCCTGGACGCTGCATGCCGAGGGGCCGCTTGTTGCGAAGGGTGTCCTGGGGACTCGCGCCATCTACCGTGTCGGTCGGGCTTGGCCGGCGCTCCTTGGTGGAATCGGGTCGATCTCTCGAAGTGTCGGCTGGAGTGCCGCCTCCCTCGTGTCGCTCTCCACCGCAGGCGAGGAGTCCCAGGAGAACCAGCGCGACTGGGAGTCGGATTGCATGCATGGTCGTTTCTCTCATGGCTTCCGGGTGATGACGTACTCAATCGTCTGTCGGCTTCCCTCGAACACCGCTGGGCAATCTTTGGGCACCACAGTCTGGCTCACGCCCATACTGATCGTGAAGCTGCCCTGTTTGGTGCTCACGGTACGGGTCTCATAAGGACGCACGACAATGGAATCGTCGCCGATCGAGAACACCCGGGCGACGTCATAGACCGTCTTGCACTGGTCCTGGAAGACGAACACGGGTTTGTCCACTGGGGCCAACCGGACGTCGATCCCTCCTCGATCCACCGGTCGCAGCACCGGCACATCGTAGATCCCTTCCGCGACTACGCGGAGCGTGTTCCCGTCTCGCAGAACCAGCGCTCCGCGGAGGCCGGCAGGAGTGGGGCGCTCCTCCGCAATCGCCGTGAAGGTTTTGCCTCTGAACTCCGACAGGCGACGGAGCAGGGCCGGGGATAGATGCAGCTCGCGTTGCCCCCGCTCGGTGGGTGCCGAGAGCACGAGCCGCGTGCTGTCCACCGAGAGGACGGTGGCCCGAAATGGAGTGTAGGGCCGCAATGTATCGGGGCGCTCAGTTGGCCGCGGTTTTTCCTGGGCGGAGACCGACAAGGCAATCAGAGGTATCGACCAGACGAGCGACCCAAGAATGCCAATCGACCGGAGAATGCCCCGCACACGGACCACCAGGTAGTCAACCATCAGTAAACCAGACTCGCCCAATCGTTCCAGTCGGTGAGCACACCGAGGATCGCATTGTTGCTGGCGTCCATGTCGCCGTTGATGTTGGCGCTGACCCCGCTGGTGATGCTCCCATCGCCATTCCAGTCTCGAGGGAATCCGACTTGAGTCACCAGCACGGCGCTGGTGTCTACGTCGTGTCCCACCAGGATGCGGAAGGTGTTGGCGCCCGCAGGATTGTCGTAGGCCATCAGCATCAGGTCGGGCTGGCGATTCGCGTCGAGATTCAGAACCCGGATGCCCGCTCCCTGACCCTCCCAGCCTACCCCAGGATAGCTGATGTAGTTGGACCAGTTGGTCGCAATTCCTCCGGTGTTCAGATTCCGCCCTACCTCCACCCGGAAATTGTTGGCACCGGCCGGAGCATCGTAGGCCATGAACAAGAGTTCGGGCCGGGTGTTGCCATCGAGGTTTGCGAGAGCGGCGCCGGCTCCCTGTCCCTCCCAACCAACTCCAGCGACTTGGCTAACACCGCTCCAGCTCGCTACCGCACCGCCAATACCAAGATTCCAGCCGATCTTGTAGCGGAAGTTGTTGGCTCCGGAAGGATTGTCGTACACCATCACGACCAGGTCGGGTCGCGGATCGTTGTCGATCTGCCCTGCGGTGATTCCTGCTCCCTGGCCCTCCCACCCCATCCCATCCACGTAGAAGGTGCGACTCCAGTTACTCGTCTCTCCCCGCGAGTTGAGGTTCCAGCCAATCACGTAGCGCAGGGAGTTCTGACCCGGCGGATTGTCGTACACCAGCAGAATCAGCTCGGGACGCCCATTGCCATCCAGGTCCACCAGCTCGGCGCCGGCGCCCTGGCCCAAGTCTCCCATGCCAGGTATTCGGGTGAAGCCGTTGCGGCCAGCGGCGGGGCACGCCCCGGGGTGTCAGGTCGTACCCCACCTTATACCGCAAATTGTTGGGACCACTCGGCGCATCATAAGCGACGACGAGGAGATCCTGGATGCCGTTGTTGTCAAAATCCCAGGTCGCCATGTCCGCACCATCTCCTCCCAGCCCATTCCCTCGGTGCTGGCGTAGAACGCGACCCCGGCAGCTTCATTCAGGCTGTTCTCATCGAGCGGGTTGAGAAATCCGTGGGAGTAGTCGAGCGGCCCATCAATCATGCCATCGTAATCGATATCCACCGTGTAGGTGTTGGCGTAGTTCATGATACTGGGGTAGTTGGGCTTCGAAATTCACTCCGCTGTTGCCGCCATGGCCGAGGCCGAGATTGTGACCCAGTTCGTGCATGAAGGCGCCCGACTGGTCGTTGTCGTTCCCGGTCTGACCACTCCAGCTTCCCAGCGTGACGATGAAGTCCTTGGCCGTGAACGAGAGCCCGGAGGAGCTGCCGCCGAAGCGATAATCGTGAGCGAAGATGCAGTAGTGGTAGATCCCGGCTCGCGACGGCTTGAAGAAGCGGGCCTTGTAGTAGTCGTAATGGACTCCGTTGCCCGCGGCATCGATGTCGTAGGCGATACTGAGCCGGAAGCTGTTGGCTCCCGAGGGTGAGTCGTAGGCGACGAGCAGCAAGTCGGCGCGACCGCCATCCAGATTGCCCACCGCGATCCCCGCGCCCTGACCCAGGTCGCCCGCGCCGGTGTAGGGACGTAGCCGTCCTGCCAGTCACCGGTCGCTCCTGCGCCATCGAGATTCCAGCCGATCCGGTAGCGGTAACCGTTGGGCCCGCTGGGATCATCGTAGGCCAGGAGGATCAAGTCGGGGCGGCCATTCTGATCGAGGTCGGCCACGTCGAGATCGGCGCCGGCTCCTTCGTTTCCGACTCCCGGCACGGTGATGTACGGGGCCCAGCTTGCCGCATTGCCCGCCGCGTCCACGTTCCATCCGACGCGGTAGCGGAAGGTGTTCGGCCCGCTGGGATTGTCGTAGGCCATGAGCAGCATCTCGGGACGCGGGTTGTTGTCGAGATTGGTGAAGGTGATGCCCGCACCCTGGCCTTCCCAGCCGACCCCGCCGACTTCGACGATGTTTCCCCAGCTCGCGGCGTTACCGTTGGCGTCCAGGTTCATCCCGACCCGGTAACGGAAATTGTTGGCGCCGGCTGGTGCGTCGTATGCCATCAGAATCAGCTCGGGCCGGCCGTTGCCATCGAGATCGATGAGACGGCACCCTGCCCTTGGCCCTCCCATCCAACACCGTCTACCTGAATGTCCCCGCTCCACGGCGTCATGGGCACGCCGCTCTGGGACGTTGGATTGCCATCCCGATTCAGATTCCAGCCGATACGGTAGCGGAAATTGTTCTGTCCGGCGGGATTGTCGTACGCCATGATGACGAGGTCGGGTGCTGGGTCGGCATCGATCTGACCCAGCGCCACACCGGCGCCCTGGCCTTCCCAGCCGACCCCGTCCACCTGGCTGAACCCGGTGCCAACCGAGAGGATCTGCTGCTCCTCGATCTCATCGCCACCGCCGCCGAGTGCGCCGGCATCGATGTGGATGTTGACGCCGCTCTCGCCGCTCGGGTTGGAGACGGGAGCACGAGTGAAGGCATCCTCCACGCGATCGCGTGCCGCGCGACGGAACTCGTGGCTGTGCGTCGCGGATTTCATCCAATCCACCTCGACATACACATCGGGGCGCAGCGGGTCGGCGCCTGGTATCGGGGTTCCCTGAGCCTGGAGTTCAGGATCCGTCGCTGGGACGAAGCCCTGAACCTCCCAACCATCCTTGAGGCTGTCTCCATCGGTGTCGGGGTTCCAGGGATCGGTCCCGATCAGGCGCTCCTGCCAGGTGGGAAGCCCATCGTCGTCCGGGTCCATCTGGATGAAGGGCCACGCGAGGAGGGCGAGAAGTGCGAGGGAAATGGCCCGCAGGAGCCAGCGGGCGCGAATTCTTGCGGTCGTTCCGTTGCGCGACTCGTTACGGGGGACCGATTTCGCTGAGCGACGATGGATCGGCGACATGGCACCTCTGCCGAATGCAGCGAACCCAAGAAATCTTGGGTCGCATCGGCTTCGATCTGTGATGGGCTGGGGCGAATCTAGGACATGGGACGGGAGGGGCGATGGACCATCGGGTCTAGATCAGGATTCAGTGGGCGGGGAACTACGGGAACTGGAAACGGGGAACGGGAAGGGCAGAGGTTCTGTCATCGCGAGGAGCCTGCCCCGAGTGAGCGAGGGGCGCGAAACTGCGCTCGGAATGACAACTCTCTCGGACACGGTTCCCCCTTCCCAATAGGGAAGGGGGACAGGGGGTTAGGTTGGTTATTGACTTATCGGTCAAGATGTACTAAGATGCTGCCATGCCGCGCCCTCGTGAATTCGACCCCGACCTCGTCCTCGACCGCGCCGTCGAGCTCTTCTGGGCCAAAGGCTATGAGGGCACCTCGATCAGCGACCTCGAGGAACACCTCGGCATGGGGAGGCAGAGCCTCTACGGAGCATTCGGAGACAAGCACGAGTTGTATGTGAAGGCGATGGACCGGTACGCTGCCTCCCAGTCGTGGACCAGGCGCGATCTGCTCAAGCCCGACGCCGGAGCCGAGGAGATCGGGCACTACTTCAAGGGACTGATTTCCGCGGTGACCCAGGAGCCAAGGCGGTCCTGCATGCTGATCAATGCCGCCATCGAAGGGGATTGCGAGCACCCGAAAGTGGCCGGGCGCTGTACCGACAATCAGCAGAACCTGACCCGTGCCTTTCGCCACGCGCTCGAGGGTGCAGTTGCTAAAGGGCAGCTGGACCGGAAGACCGATACCAATGCGCTGGCCCTGGCGCTGGTCAGCCAGTCCTTCGGCCTCAACGTGATGGCGCGAAACGGGGCGACCCCGGCGACCTTGGCCAAGGTGGCCGAAAGCGCTATGCAGGTCTTTAAGTAGTTCTCTTTTTGAGTTGTTATTGACCAGTCGTTCAACATTAAGGAGCACGGCAATGAGCGGACAGACTATTCAGGGCAGTGTCGCCCTGGTGACCGGCGCCAATCGAGGGATCGGCAAGGCGATCGTGGAAGCGTTGCTGGAGCGGGGGCGAAGAAGGTCTATGCAGGAGCCCGGAAGGTAGAGGCGCTTCAGGACCTCGTGGCTCGGTACAATGGCCGCCTGGTGCCGCTGTCGCTGGATGTGACCGACGTGGTCCAAGTCGGTGAATTGAGCGCCAAGGCCGGCGACGTGACCCTGGTGATCAACAACGCCGGTGTCGCCGCCGCGGCGATCGGCGCCCAGATCACCGATCCCGCCATTCTCCCGGCCGCCCGCGCCGAGATTGATGTCAACTACTTCGGGGCCCTGTATGTCATCCAGGCGCTGGCACCGGTCCTCGCGAAGAACGGGGGCGGCACCATCGTGAACATTGGCTCCGTCGCGTCGCTCACTTCGTTCCCGATCCTCGCCTCCTACAGCGCATCGAAGGCGGCATTGCGCTCTCTCACTCAAGCCTCGCGAGCGCATCTGGCCGGTCAAGGGACGCGGGTGATCGGAGTGTACCCGGGCCCCGTCGACACCGATATGGCCGTGGACATCCCGCTGGAGAAGGCCGCACCATCCAGCGTCGCGGCGAACATTCTCGGTGCGGTGGAAGAGGGCATCGAGGAGGTGTACCCCGACCCGATGGCAGTCGAAGTAGGGCGGGAGTTCGAATCCAACCCGGCGGGGCTGGCACGCCGGATGTCGGGTGCGGTGGCGGTGGCGGTGTAGCTAACCCCTAGTCTCCGAACCGCGCCGGTGCGACTTCGTCGCCTATTGGGAAGGGGGGACGCGGCCTTAGCAATCAGCAGCGGTGGTATGAGGATGCTGTCATTCCGAGGAGCGGAGCGACCGAGGAATCTCGATGCCTACGGGTCAATGAAGGGCAGGCATTGAGATTCCTCGCTGCGCTCGGAATGACAGCTCTGTCGGACACCGTACCCCCTTCTCAATAGGCGACGAAGTCGCCCCGAGCGCAGCGAGGGGCTGGGGACAGGGGTTAGGTGGGAGTCACGCAGGAACCCCGACTCTCTTAAGTAGACCCTGAAACCGCGGCTCCTCCCGCAACCAGTCCCACTGGGGATCCGCCTGAAGAAAGACGCACCACCCCGCTCGCCGTTCGCAGGCCCGCTCCCAGATTTCCCATCCAGCGTCGAACTCCTCCAGCCCGAAGCAGAATCAGAGCCTGAAATGGCTCCGGCACGTACCGTCGCGTCGCCATTTCTTGCAACTCCGCGAGCAGCGCTTGAGCCTCGCGCCTTGTGACCCGACCTGGCCAGGGCTTCGCCGAGGAAGCCCAGGAGGATGGGCTGTCGTCCAATTATCTCGATCGCCCGTTGCGTCGTGGCAATCGCTTCCTCGAATCTTCCCCGTGCTGATGAGAGCCGCGCCAACTCCACGTACGCCTGGTAGGAGTCTGGATTCACCTCGAGGTGAGCGCGAAGCGCGTCGGCGGCCTCATCGAAGCGTCGCGCATAGTACAGGCACCGGCCCACGCTGACCTGGATCGTGACCGACAGCGGATCGGTCACCTGAGCGCGCCGAATCACCTGCATCGCCTCCTCGGCGTGACCGATGATGGACAGGAACAAGGCGTACCAGTGCTGGGCCGGACCGCTCGAGCCGAGCGCCATGCCTCGATCGTACTCCCGCTGCGCGAGATCCCAGTCCCAATCGTAGAGCGTCGCCACGATCCCGCGGGTGAGATGCGCGTCCGGCAACGTGTCGTCCAACTCGACCGCCCTGAGTGCCGCGGCCCTCGCGGGCGGAATCGCCTGCTCCGGCGGCAGGACACCAAACTCTTCAAAGCCGAGCATCGCGTAGGCGTATCCCAGCCAGGCGTGGGCGTGGGCATAGTCGGGATCGAGCTCGAGGGCTTGCTGGAAGAAGGTGAGGGCCTGGGCAAAACCCTGGGGCCTCGCCTGGGCCCACGCGTGCCGGCCTCTCAAGTAGAGGTTGTACGCCTCCGGCTTCCGGGTCTGCGGTCCGACCAGTTGCGGCGGCGTGGTGACGGTGCGGGTGAGGTTGCTCGAGATCGCGCGGGCCAGCTCGTCCTGCACCGCGAACACGTCCGCCAGTTTCCGATCGTAGCTCTGGGACCAGAGGTGATAGCCGTCGGCCGCGTTGATCAGCTGGGCGGTGACCCGCACCTGGTCGCCCGCCTTGCGCACGCTGCCTTCGAGCAGGGTCCGCACTCTCAGGCGCTCGCCTATTTCGCGGGCATCCACGCTCTTTCCCTTGAAGGCGAACGCCGAGGTCCGTGCGGCGACCCGGAGGCTGGGGACCTGGCTCAAGGCGTTGATGATCTCCTCGGTCATCCCGTCGCTGAAGTATTCGGTGTCGGGATCCGCGCTGAGATTGGCGAAGGGGAGTACGGCAATGGACGCTTCAGGCGCTGTGTCCTGCTTGGCACTCGAGACCCTCGTTTCCTGCGGTGCGACAATGGCTCCTGGCTCGAGAGCAGCGCCGAACTCGGCCGCACTCGGGAAGCGGTCGCGCGGTTCGGTCTCCAGCGCTCGCGAGACTGCGGCATCGATGGCGGGCGGAATCTCGCCATCAACGCTTCGCAGCGACGGGGCAGGGTCCACCAGCCGGCGCAGCATGACCGATCGCACCGTGAGCCCTCCGAAGGGAGGTTTCCCTGCCAGCGCCTCGAAGAGCAGGCATCCCAGGCTGTAGATATCGGTGCGCCCGTCCAGGTCCCCGTCGCGCGAGATCTGCTCCGGGCTCATGTAATCCGGGGTACCGAGGATGTGGCCGGCGGTCGCCTCGCCCACTTCAGATTCGGAAATCGCCCGGGCGATGCCGAAGTCGGACACCAGGGCGTGACCGGATCCCAGCAGCACATTCTCCGGTTTGATATCGCGATGGATCACCCCGCGGGTGTGCGCGTAGTCGAGCGCATCCGCCACCTCACGCGCGATCTTCAACGCCTCCTCGAGCGGCAGCCGGCCTTCGCGACTCAGTCGCGCCCGCAGCGATTCGCCCTCGATGTAGGCCATGACGTAGTAGAGCTGCCCATCGTGGCTGCCCGAGTCGTAGACCGGCACGATGTGAGGATGAGTGAGACTCGCGGCCAGCTTGATCTCGCGGAGGAACCGCTCGCTCTGCAGTGAGTATGACAGTTCCGGCTGGAGCACCTTGAGCGCAATAGGCCGATCGTGTTTGCGATCTCTTGCCAGGTACACTATCGCCATCCCGCCACGACCTAACTCACGTTCGATCAGGTAGCGGTTCTCGAACTCCGTGCCGATTTCGACGATGGTATCGGTTTTCACCTAACCCCTGTCCCCTTGACCGCATCCTCACTCCATCCCCCTGATGCTAAGGCTGCGTTTCACCCGTCTTCACTCCAACCCTCGCTGCCAGCGCCGCGAATCGTGAGTCCCCCGCAAAGAATCCATCACCGGATCCACCGCCAGAAACACCAGCTCATGCTCCCGCTCCTCCAGCGCCCGCTCGAGTCGAGCGAATGTGGCATCGCGATCGCCTGCGGTGGCGAAGACGCCGGCGATATCGTACTGCGGCACGAAGCGCAGTGTACCCAGCTCATCCAGCTCGGCGATGAGCCGATCCGCTTCTCCCGGTTGTCCGGCTGCAGCGTGAGCCTTGGCCTTGGCTGCGACGGTTATAGCGCTCCGCCCGAGAGCTTGATGGCGGTCTCGAATTCCCGTGCCGCTTCCTCGATGGCTCCTGTCTGCACCAGCGCGTTTCCGAGCCACAGATGGCCGAGCATGAAGGTAGGATCCAGCTCGATGGTGCTGCGATACTGGGCGATCGCCGCGTCATAGCGGCGCGAGTAGTACTCGGTCCAGCCCAGCGCGGCGTTGGCGATAAGGGAGAGCGGCTCCAGCGCATGTGACCGCCGCATCGCAGCCAGCGCTTCGGCGAAGCGTCCCTGCTGGGTGAGCAGATTGCCGTACTGGTGCCATCCGATCGCGTAATCAGGAGCGAGGGCCAAGGCCCGACGGAAGTCCTCTTCTGCCAACGCGAACTTCCACTCGTGATACAATCGGACATACCCGCGGGAGCAGTACGCGGCGGCCAGCGAATCATCCAGCGTGAGCGCGCGATTGGCCGCTGCCAACGCCTTGGGGAAGGCCTCCCTCGGATGGAGCCAATCGTAGAAGCCCAGAATGTTGTATGAGTCGGCGACGCCCATTTGGGCGAGCGCATAGTCCGGATCGAGTGCCAGGGCCTGCTCCGAAGTGAGTGAGCCCTTGCGAATCTCCGACTCGGTGCGCCGGCCCCAGTGGAATCGCCCGCGCAGATAGTGAGTGTAGGCCTCCACATCGTCGGTTCCCTTCTTGCCCTGGTCGGCACCGGGACGGAGTCGCACCTGAAGACCCTGTGCAATCGCCAGGGAGATCTCGTCCTGCACCGCGAAGACGTCGCTCAACTCGCGATCGTAGGTGTCGGACCAGAGCTGGTAGCCATCGGCGACCGAGGTCAGCTGGGCAGCCAGCCGGATCCGTCCTCCCGCGCGGCGGACGCTCCCCGCCAGCACGGTATCCACGTTGAGAGCGCGACCGATCACCCGCACATCCTCGCTCTTGCCCTTCCAGGCGAACACCGAGCTCCGCGCCGCCACCTTGAGGCCACCCATCTTGGTCAAGACCGAGATCAGCTCTTCGGTCATGCCGTCGCTGAAGTACTCGTTCTCCGGGTCGGCGCTCATGTTGACGAAGGGCAGCACGGCGATGGAGCGAGCGGCTTGAGTGGATGCGATTGGTGTGCGAAGCGGGTCGCTCGCCTGCTGAATCGCCGCGGTGTCCAGCGAACGAGCTAGCTCGCCAGCCGTGGCCTGACGGCTCGCAGGATCCACCGCGAGCATCTGCATCACCAGCTGCTCGATCTGGCCCGAGATTTGGGGAGCGGTGTCGCGCAGCGGCCTCGGTGTCTCCCGAAAACGGCGGACGATGATCGCCTGCGCATCGCCGGCGAATGGAGCGGAACCGGTGATCATCTCGTAGAGCACGCAGCCGAGGGAATAGAGATCACTGCGTCCATCGACGGCCGTCTCCCCACTGCCTGTTCCGGACTCATGTAGGCCGGAGTGCCGACCACGAACCCCACCTGGGTGACCCGGGTATCGCCGGCAGCCGACAGCGCCCGGGCAATGCCGAAGTCGGCGACGCGAGCGTGCCCCGCGGCCAGCAGGATGTTCTCCGGCTTGATGTCGCGATGGATGATGCCACGGCTGTGGGCGTAGTCGAGCGCGTCGGTCACTTCTCGGGCGATGCGGAGCGCATCAGGTAGCGGGATTCTTCCTTCCCGCACTAGTCGCTGGCGGAGCGATTCTCCGTCTACGTACGGCATCACGTAGTAGAGCGCTCCTGCCGCGTTGCCCGAATCGAGCAGAGCCAGGATGTGGGGATGGTCCAGCCTCGCCGTGATGCGAATCTCCTCCAGGAACCGCTCGGCGCCAAGCATCTCGGCGATCTCCGAGCGCAGCACCTTGAGCGCGATGAGCCGGTCGTGCTTCCGATCGCGGGCGAGATAGACCACGGCCATCCCGCCACGACCGAGCTCCCGTTCGATGAGGTAGCGGTTTTCGAATTCGGTGCCGATTTCGACGATGGTATCCGCTTTCACCTAACCCTGTCCCCTTCCCTATTGGGAAGGGGGACGGCATCCGGGAGGCTGTCATTCCGAGCGAAGCGAGGAATCTCGATATCTGCTTTTTCGTGAACTGTAGGCACTGAGATTCCTCGGTCGCTGCTCTCCCTCGGAATGACAACGCTCTTTACTCCCTCGCCAACTTATCGCTAAGGCTGCGTCCCCCTTCCCAATAGGGAAGGGAGACAGGGGTTGGGTATAGGCAAGGGGACAGGGGTTAGGTAGCGAAGAGGGCAGGTAGCTGGCCCTATCCTTGCGGGTCCTCTCCTCGGTCTGCAGGTTCAGTCGGACTCTCCAACCTCTTCTGTGGCAATCACATGGCGCCCGCGAGCTTCAACCCGGCAATGGTCATCGGCTTCGACTCGGCGTCGGGATTCTGGTGGGAATGACCGGAATCGGCGGTGGTGCGTTGATGACGCCACTCCTGGTGTTGTTCGTTGGCACACCGCCGGCGACCGCCGTCGGAACCGATCTGGTCTACGGTGCAGTGACCAAGACGGTCGGCGGCTTCAAGCACATGAAGCAGAAGACGGTGGACTACGCCCTCTCCTGGTGGATGGCGGTGGGCTCGGTGCCGGCCGCGGTCCTCGGCGTATATGTCGTCGGTGTGCTGCGGAAAAGTCTTGGCGGTCCCAAGTTCGACCACACGATGCTCCTGCTCCTGGCCGGTGCGATCGCTTTCACCGGTGCGCTCACTCTGATCCGCGCGATTTTCCTCAAGCAGCTCATCGCCCGCGAGCGGGATCACGTCGAGATGGAAGCGCGGCACAAGATTGCGGCGGTGCTGCTGGGTCTTTCGGTCGGCTTCGTACTGGGAATCACCTCGGCGGGAAGCGGATCGCTGATCGCGCTGGGCCTGATCCTGCTCTTCCGGCTGAGCCCCTACAAGGTGGTGGGGACCGACATCTTCCATGCGGCGATCGTGCTTTGGGCCGGTGGCATCGCGCACATCATCGCGGGGAACGTTGACTGGGCCTTGGCCGGCACCATCCTCATCGGCTCCGTGCCCGGGGTCTGGCTCGGCAGCCACATGTCGGTCCGCCTTCCCGCTGGCACACTCCGCACCATACTCGGTGTCGTGCTCATTGGTGCGGCAATGGGACTCGGCTCCAAGGCCGGGCTCCCCATTCCGCCCTGGGCCATCGCCGTCGTCCCCGGCATCCTCGCCGTGATCGTGCTGTGGGAACGGTTCCGCAATCGGGTGCACCGGCATGAGGCGGATACGGTGGCGCAGTATCCGGGGACCGAGCGGCGAACGCGCAGTGAGGGGAGTCGGGAGAAGGGCGAAAGGAGAAAGGAGAAGGGAGCAGTGTGATGCCGGACACACCAGCGGAACCCGGCCATTGACTCCGACTTCAGTCTCTCGACTTTGAGAAGTAAGAGTACGGCCTTACCGCGAGGGCTTTCGGCTCTTGAGATGAAGGCGTGATCCAGCTGCCCAGGCAGCAAAGGTTCGCGCCCTTTTTGTTTTATGGAGCGAGCAGTGAACTGGAGAGCGGCAGACGGAGACGGGAGACAGGAGACGGTATGCGCCGGAGAGGTCTGACTCTGCCGCCCTGACACCTGACCCCTGACACCTGACACCTATAGAGGAAGCTCAACATGCCTCACACCTTAAAGCAGGCCTCGCCATCGGCTGCGCCGCAGCGGCCGTCGTCTCCTGCGCCATCAACCAGCAGCAGGAAGTCGAGCTGGGCGCGCAGGCCGCGGCGGGAGATCGATACGACGCTGCCCCTGATCCGTGATCCCGCGATCAACGCCTACATCAATGGCCTGGGAATCAGCTCGCCCGGGTGACCGACACCCGCAGCCTCACCTGGCACTTCGCCGTGGTGGACAGTAAGGAAGTCAACGCCTTCGCGATCCCCGGCGGGTGGGTCTACATCAATCGCGGGCTCATCGAGCGGGCCGCAAACATGAGCGAGGTGGCAGGCGTGATGGGCCATGAGATTGGCCACGTGACGCTGCGTCACACCGTGCAGCAGATGCAGCAGCAGCAGGAGGTAGGACTCGGCGCGGTGGCGCTGTGCACGCTTACCAAAGTATGTGGGAGTGAGACCGGTCAGGCCGCGGTTGGCGTCGCGGGAGTGCCCTGTTCGCCAAGTTCAGCCGAGAGGATGAGGCGGAGGCGGACGCGGAGGGAGTGAAGACCACGATCAAGTCGGGGATCGATCCCCATGGAATCCCTGAGATGTTCAAGATCCTGCTCGAGGAGCGGAAGTCCAACCCGTCGGCGGTAGACGCGTTCTTTGCTTCGCACCCGCTGGAGGAAGACCGCGATCGCAGCGACCGAGGCCCAGATCGACAAGTACCCCAAGAGCGAGCTTCAGGGTCTCGATCGATGACACCCAGTCATTCCACGACTTCCGGGACCGGCTGAAGGCGATGCCACCTTCACCGAAGCCGAAGGGAGACGGCGAGCACGGGAGTGCGGTGGGTCGGGAAACGGTGAACGGGGAAGAAGGTGTCAGGAGTCGAGGGGTCAGGAGTCAGGGAATCGGCGGAGTGTCATTCCGAGCGAAGCGAGGAATCTGAATGCCAGACCTCGCGCGAACACATCGGCGTTGGGATTACCTCGGTCGCTTCGCGACCTCGGAATGACAGCTTTGTAGGACAGGGGTTAGGTCAGGGGCCGGAGGCGACGAGATCTGATCCATGCTCTCGATCAAGATTTCCGCTTGCCCTTGTAGTTCTTGATCATCCCCCTGACCCCCACCCGCTTTCCCGCCAGCGTATCCAGCTGGTTGAAGGCGGGATCTCGTGGGTTGAGGATGGCCCCGCTGAAGGTTTGATGCGGGTAGTCCGCTCCGAAGTTGAGATAGATGTTTCCCGCCTTGGAGCGGTGCACTGAGACCACGGTTCCCACAACCATCGCGGTCTCGCCCACGTGTGCTGCGGCTTCGCGGTCGGCATAGACCTGGGGGCCGAGTGTGGATGTCAGCGAGCGGTGCGGGCTGATAGTGCGTCAGGGCATCGTTCAGCACCTTGGCCAGTCGAACCCCGGCTCTGATGAGCGCCAGGTCCACGAGTGGAAGGTTCTCCTGCACGTAGGCATCGCCCAGCCGACCGCCCTTCGGGATGTGATAGGCGTGCTCGCGTGCGATGCGGTGGCCCTCCATAGCCCAATCGACAACGGTTCCTCGCTCGAATGCTGAAAGGTCCAGCGAATCCATCGCTTGCTTCAGGCGTTGGAAGTACGCCTCCTCACTCGAGCCTGGTGGTATTCGATCAAGCTCTCCGTCCCAGACTTCGTGCAGGTTGAACTCGTGGCCTTGGAGCCACGACGAAGCGCTGATTCCCGCTCCTTGTCACCGTTATCACCGACATGAAGCGGTTGATGCAGGTCTCCCGATCAGATGAATCAGGAACCGGAAGGCTTCCGCTACGCTCGACGTCGGTCGAGCTCGAGTCCGTCAGCGCCTGCCGGTCGCGCTCGAGCTCGGCGATGATGCAATGCCCCGTTCCGCAATCGCGGGCTGCTACGTAGCTATTGGAATCCAGCGGGATGTTCACAAAATGAAGGGAATTCGTCTGCGGTCGCTGGGCCTTGATGTCATCCGCCCACGACGCCGCCGAGGCAAGACTTTGGCCGCCAAGAATACTGCGAACCGACTCGGCCGTATGTGGCGTTAGTCTCGACTCGGCGATGCGCGCGATGAGCCGGTGCCCTTCGGCGTACCAAACATGGCTGTCCGCGCCCATAGGCGTCGGACGAAGCAGGACGAACGCAAAGGGCAGCAGGAGGGAAAGCCACATCAGTGAGCGCTAATCACGGTTGCGAGAGGGACCCGAACAAAGCTCGAATAGTCGCGGGTGAAGTGCACATGGCAGTCGTCCTGCGAGAACCAGAGGAAGTTCGGAGACCCTCGCCTAATCCGCCTCCAGCAGGAACCAAGTCGCTCCATTCGCTGCCGCGCTGTTGAGTCACGAAGTAGACCGCCGGTGATCGCCGAGGGTGCGTCCCCACCTGGACACCTGCACGAAGCGCGATCCCGCCGGGTCCTCCGACTACACCCCAGACGTACACGCTGTCCCCCAGCCGCTCCCGCCAGTACGTCTCGGCTGGATGAGCCGGCACCTTCGAAGGAGAGGGTACGCGGTGTCGATCCACCGGATGCCGGAACTGCTCAGTGCTGCGCCCAGTCCGGAGTGGTCAGGTCGTAGCGAAGCGATCCATCTGCCTCAGTGGTCAAGCCGGAATGGTAGTAGCCGTAAGTCGAGGCCCGAATGAACCGCGGCTGGCTCCAGCCCAGCCCGGTCCGAACGACGTACCAGAGATGAGCATTGGGATGACTGCTGGTGTCGCCGGGAGCCGGCCGGTACGAGGAGAAGGTCAGTCGCTTTCCATCAGGACTCAGCGCGGGGTAAAGATCGGAATAGTCCCCGCCGAGATCGAGTGGCTCACCTGGACCCCAATGCCCCGAAGCTCAAAGTCGAGGCGGTAGATCCGATAATCCTCTTGACCGGGCGTGACCTTCTTGAAGAAGTAGAACTCTTCCCGTCGGGTGAGAGCACCGACGAGTACACTTTTGCCGGAATCGTCGGGGGACATTACGGGGCCAAACGGCTCTGCTTCACTGCCCTTGGGACAAGACATCTCCCACACTCGGCTCGTGGTCGGCCGCTTGGGCCGCTCCAGCCAGAAGCACCGACCCAATTCCTAGTATAACCAAGATTTCATGTTGCCCTGTCGCCCCGTCGCCTCGTCGCCGTGCAATTCTACCGCCCTCCCGGCTTCCCGCCTATCCCACCATCTCCTCAACCTCGCCAGCAACCTTACCATCGCCGAGCTATACTGCCCACAGTAGGGAAGCGGTCCTGTCTGAGCAAATCCCATGCGGTCCAAGTGCCAAGAGAAACGCTGCGCATCTATTCCCATTCCTTACTCGCCGTTCGCCTACGCCCTTCCCCTCCCAGAATTGCTCCTTCGCGTTCCGCACCACATATTCGGCCTATCCCCTCGGCCTCGAAGAACCATGGGTCAGGCCTGTTCACGATGGACTCCGTCTCACTCATTACAGCCACCTCCAGTAGTTGGGTTGCTCTGGCCGCAGGCGCGGGTTCAAGTAGTGGTGCCTTCGGAGCCTCCTCGCATCAAACTCTCAACTTCTCTCGTCGGTTTCTTGCGGGCCTTCTAGTGGAACGCCAATCGGTATGGCCAGAGTGACCGTCAGCGTGCTCGACAGGACCCATTCCCATGCCGCGTTACCTTCGACTTCGATTCGTCCTCTAGCGGGGCAGGGAGACAAGAATCCATGCGTGCAGCAGCTGTGATTCTCCCGCATTTCTTGTCCTGCCTTCCTGGACTTGGGCGCAAGCCAGTGGTTTCACCTGTGACGCAACCTTGGTCCACCTCGCCGCACCGGTGAACGGCTATCAAAAACGGGGCGATCGTTGCGAGGGGATCTACGCCAAGCAGGTCGCGGGTTCCACCCTGTTCCTCGCCTCATTTACTCGAATCCTTCGAAGACTACGATCCTCAAGTCTTCCGACTCTCTGAAGGTGGCTTGGCCGGTCACAGCGGACTCCGGTGTGCAGGTCAGGGCGGAGACCATTCGTGGTGGACGCTACTATAGGATGGATACCTGGCGCGCCCCTGAGGAGCATGCGTACCGCTGGCCCACTCAGGTATTGAGCGCGGAGCGGATCCAGAAACGCGACCTGGGAATCGTTGGGTGGACTCGGAGGCGAATCGCGGACAGCAGCAGGGCGGTGTACGTTCCTCTCACAGTGCGTCAAAACCGTGCACCGGTGTGTGAAGGGTACGACCTTATCCTATCACCGGGTGAGCGACTCACCGAGGTTTACATCACTCTCGCGGTCCTGGACTCAACCGGCAAACCTGCCCAATTCATCAAGCGGGACCTGCCTCCTGAGTTACGGCTTCTACCCCGCGGGAAACCCGATTCCAGTTAGGATCAAGTCGTCCGGATTTGCCTCAGCCGGGCCTGTACTATCTCGAAGGCCGCCGCGCGCACTGAGCAACGGAGCCACGGCAACCAGGGAATACCTCTTGTACCTGGCGCCAACGGCGGCCTGCATGTCCAACTGACCCTCGTGGCCCCTCCCTTCCACCTCCACATCGGTGCCCCACTTCACTCGCAGCCTCGCCGTCGTCATCGGGATCGACCGTTATCAGAACGGGATTCCGGCGCTCCAAACTGCCAGCAACGATGCTCGGTCCGTTGGGGCGCTGCTGCGCGACAAGCATGGGTATGACCTCTGTTTGATCGTCGATGAAGACGCCACGCTCGCCCGTCTCACTGCACTCCTAAAGGTAGAACTCCCCGCCCAGGTCGGTCCGGAGGACCGCGCGTCTTCTTCTATTTCGCTGGTCACGGCGTGGCCCTGAATGGCGACGATGGGCCCCAGGGCTTCATCCTGCCGCAAGACGCTCGGCGAGATTCTGCCGATTCGTTTATTCCTATGCCGGACCTGCACGACGCACTTTGCGCGCTCAACTGCCGGCACTTGCTCGCCATCCTCGATTTGCTGCTTCGCTGGAGCATTTCGCTGGTCGAGCACGCGAGACATTGTGCCGCTCCCTTCTGTCCTTCACCAGGAACGCTACGACCGATTTATCAGGGATCCGGCCTGGCAAGTGATCAGCTCCGCGGCACACGACGAGAAGGCCCTGGATGTGCTGCATCGGCAAGGCACTCGGCTCCCGAGGAGGCGCTGGCGCACATTCTCCGTTCGCCGAGGTGCTCCTGGAGGGGCTGAACGGTGCAGGAGATGTGGTCCCCCCGGCGGAGGGGACGGCGTCATTACTGCGAGTGGGCTCACGTCTACCTCGACGACTCGCTCGCCCGGGAAACGTCGGACCAGGGATCATCACCAGACACTTGCCTCTGGCCGCTCAAGAAGCACGAAAAAGGGCAGTACATCTTTCTCACACCAGGGCACCGGCTGAATCTTCCGCCAGCGCCGAAGCTCACCACCGCCAACAACCCCTACCGCGGGCTGGAGTCGTTCGGAGAGGAACACAAGGCGCTCTTCTTCCGGGCGCGACCGAGTGATTCGATCACTTTTGACGCAGGTTACCAAACAGGGGCTGACCGTCGTCGTCGGGGCATCAGGAACGGGAAAGTCCAGCGTGGTAAAGGCGGGACTGGTGCCAGCTCTGCGCGATGAGGGGATGGGAGGTTCTGCCTATCGTCCGGCCAGGGTCTCCCCGTTGAAGTCGCTCGCGGCGGCCCTGGCGACACCGAGTGTTCTGGGGTCGCGGCCCTCGGGTCAGGTCCCCACCGATCACGGGTGATTACCATGGCGATCTCATCCCAGTTCACCACTTGGTTCGCGGGGCATCTGGATCGCCAACTATCTCCTCGTGGTCGACCAGATGGAGGAGCTGGTGACAATGTGCCGAGATGAGGCCGAACGCTGGAAGTTTATCGGGATTCTCGTCGAGGTGATCCAGGCATATCCGGACCGGCTGAAGGTGGTTCTCACGATCCGATCCGACTTCGAGCCCCAGATCGCCCGAGGGCCGGTGGAATCATATTGGCAGACCGCGCGATTCGTGGTTCCGCCCATGACGCAGGACGAGCTGCGCGAGGCGATCGAAAAGCCAGCCTCGGAGAGGGTGCTCTACTCGAGCCGCCGGCCTTGGTGGACGAGCTCATCAACGAAGTGGTGCAGACGCCGGGCGCGCTGCCGCTGCCTGTCGTTCACGTTAAGTGAGATGTACATCCGCTACCCGGAGCGGCAGGGGGACGATCGGGCGCTCGCGCGGGTGGATTACGCAGCCCTCGGCGGCGTCATCGGCGCGCTCCGTCATCGCGCGACGGAAGAGTACGAAGGCCTCGATCCGGCGCACCAGGCGACGATGCGCCGGGTCATCCTCAGGATGGTCTCCCTCGAGGGTGGCGAGGTTGCTCGGCGCAGGGTGCCCATCTCCGAGCTGGTGTACCTCGACGAAGCCGAAAACCAGCGGGTGCAGCGCGTGATTGATGGCCTGACTCGGGCGCGCTTTGGTCGTGAGCGGCTTGGAGACCGAGAAGGCGATCCTTATGTCGAGCCGGCTCACGATGAACTGGTGAGGGCTGGGACAAACTGTGGGACTGGATCCGGGAGGAACGGCAGCGGCAGGACGATCTGGCCTTTCCAGCGCCGGCTTACCCAAGCAGCTCGGGGAGTGGGAAGGGGCGAAGGAAGAGAGGCTGGGGACCGACCTTCTCTGGCGGGACGCCTTCTCGGAGCGTGCTGCTGGAGCAGGTGCTCAAGTCGCGCGATGCTTGGCCCAATCAAGTAGAGACCCGCTTCGCCCGTCGCAGTATCAAGCGTAGACAGAGAAATCGGCGCGTGCTGATTGCTTCGATAGCCGCAATTACTGCCCTTGCCATCGGCGCGAGCAAATCGGCTGTGATCGCGTTCCGGAGTCAACGGCAAGCCGTCGCCGCCGGCGATACCGCGCAGGCCGCTCGGGATACTGCGCGGATTCGTGCTGGTGAAGCCATCGCGGCACGAGATACCGCGGAACGACGCCGAGGTCGAGGCCGTCGCGTCACGGGACACGGCCGAGGAGCAGCGCCGGCGGGCAGAGGAGGAGACGCGAACTGCCCTGTCTCGCGAACTGGGTGGACGGGTCGATCGATTGCTGCTCGATGGGCATTACGATCTCGCGCTGTTAGTGGGAGTGGAAGCGAATGACATCAAGCAGACCTACGAGGCTCGAAACGCCTTGCTGGCAGCATTGCGGCAGAGCCCGGCCGCGCTGCTCTACCCTGACAATCGGGATGCGGATCCGGCGAGCGCTCTCGCCGTGATCCCTGACGGCAGTGCGATCGCGGCCGCGTACGGCGACACGCTGGTCGCGCTGTGGGATGCCAAGGAGGCGGCAAATGGTCCGGTCGTCGTCCGCTGGAGGGATTTGATGGCGGTGCGCGCAGCCTGGCCTTCAGCCCTGACGGGAAGCTCCTGGCGCTGGGTAATGTCTCCGTCGTTCTGTACGATGTTCCAGGGCACCGGACGCTGAGCAGGCGTCTTGAGGGGTGACACCGGCCAGGTGTCGCTGCTGGCCTTCAGCTCCGACGGCCGGACTCTCACGGCCGCGCGGCGGATGAGGAAAGTCCTGCGCTGGAACGTGGAGACGGCGCGTCTCCTGGGGCCTCCTCTCCTCACACCGGTGGGGAGTGCTCTCAACCTGCACGGCGACACGCTGACGACACTGACCACTCAGGGCCGCAAGGCACTCGCCACTCTCTGGAACCTCACCAGCGGGCGGCAGATCGGCACCCACGAGGTGCCGCGAGCTGCGAACGCCGCTCGCCTTGAGCCCTGACGGAGGGACCGTTGCGCTGAAGGATGCCAACGGAATGGTGGTCCTCTGGGATCTTCTGAGAAACGAAGAAATCGGTCGTCCGCTCGCTCCGGCTCCGAAGGAATTGGCGTTCGACGTGGAAACTGCCGTGGCGCGTGATGAGTCGGGACCTCTCGGCCGTGTTCAGTCCGGACGGGCAGGTGCTGGCACTCGCTATCAATACGCGGGACCTGCCGGTCTGGGGCTCGGTCGTGCTGGGACCTGAAACATGAGGAACAATTAGGCAGGACATTTGCGAGGGAACTGGGTGGGGTGAAAGCCATGGCTTTCACCCAGGACAGGCAGATGCTGGCGACATCCAGCTACCCCTCATGCTCTGGAACACGGGGCCACGTCGTCAGGTCACCCGTGTGCTCGAGAGTCCGGGATCGGGGTGGACGCGAGTGTGGCTTTCAGCCCGGATGATCGGACCCTGGCTACGGGTAGGGATTCCGGAAGAGTCGCACTGTGGAATGTGGAGTCGGGGCAGCTGCGAACGAGAGTTTGACACTGGTCTAGAGGCGCGATTCGCTGGACTGCAGTGCAGCCCCGATGGTCAGAGTCTCGCAGTTGGGGATGTCCACGGGATCATCGCGGTCTGGGACATCGAGGCAAGCCGACGACGGAACGATCTCCGGGTGGGCGGCGATATCTACGAGGCTGTCGTTCAGTCCTGATGCGAGCGTGTCGATCGTGAGCGGTAGTTCCGCCGTCACGGTCTGGGACCTCGTACGGGAAGCGATTGCTCAGGCGGCCGGGTCAGGGAGGATTGGAGTGGCTGCTGCGTTCAGTCCCGACGGGCGTGTGATAGCCTGGGGTGGAACGCGGGACAATGAGGATGAGGACGACGAGGTGGGCGTGTGGGATGTTGATGCTCAACATGATCGGGCCCGGTATCCCGGTAGAGGGCCTCCTGTCGGGGTTGCGGGTATAGGCTTGATCCCCGCGGGCGCATAGTTGCCTCGGACGAGATCCATGGGATCCCACATTGTGCTCGCGGATCTGGCCAGTCGTCGCGTGATAGGCGGCATGCGCACACGTGGTTCCCTTCAGGGAAATCGACTGGCGTTCAGTCCAGACGGAAGAACTCTCGCATCGAGCGCCTCTTCCGGCGATGACGATGAACGCGTCAGGATTGACGAAATAACTCTATGGGACGTGGAGACCCAACGGCAGCTGGGCGAGCCAATTCTCGCAGGGTCTACACCGTGATGGACCTGGTCTGGAGTCACGACGGTCGAAGGCTCGCGAGTGGCGGTTTTTACCTCGGTAACTCCGTCCAAGTGCCAGGCGGGGGTATCCCTGTCTGATGCCAGCGTTGAATCATGGCGGCCACTCGCGCGTGTCGCGCTGGCCAACCGGAACCTGACTCGCGCGGAATGGGAAGCTAGCGATGCCAGGAGTCGAATATCACGTCGTATGCCCAGGTCTGGCGGCCACCGACTACACATTGCGACCGCCGAGGGACCGGTAGGCTGACGGTCCTGATGAGCGGCAACATCACGGCTGATGGTAGGAGAAGGTGACGGAGTCCTTTGGGTCAGCGAGCGGTACCGCGGTCATATCCGAGCACTGGGGTGCCGGCGACCAAAGGTGGCAGTCTGGTGGTACGTGCCGGCGTTTGGAAAGGTGTACACGTTGGTAGCTTTCGACTGCCCATCCACCAATCCTGACCTGCTACCCCGCCGCTCCCTTTCATGGACGACCGTGTTCGCGTTCGCACGCGTTGAATCTGGCACGTGCGTCCCGCGCCGCCTCGACCAGCAGGCGCTCGCGCTGCTCCTGAGTCAGGCACGCGGAGGTGGCCGATCGGAGGAATTCGACCAGGTCTTCCCAGTTCACCAGCCACACTCGAGCCGTCGGTGCGCCTCCGAGGCGGTGACCACCCGGCGGCCGTCGGGGCTGAGCCGCGCTCCGCGACGTCCGTGTGCCCGGCCAGCACCACCGGGGTGCCCGACCGGTCGGCATCCCACACCCGAGCCGTGCCGTCCCCCGAGGCGGTGACCACCCGGCGGCCGTCGGGGCTGAAGGCCGCGCTCACACACCGCTGCCCGTGTGCCCGGCCAGCACCACGGGGGTGCCGGAGCCGTCGGCATTCCACACCCGGGCCGTGCGGTCCTCCGAGGCGGTGACCACCCGGCAGGCCGTCGGGGCTGAAGGCCGCGCTCCACACCAGTCCCTGTGCCCGGCCAGCACCACCGGGGTGCCCGACCCGTCGGCATTCCACGACCCGGGCCGTGCTGTCCTCCGGAAGCGGTAACCACCCGGCCGCCGTCGGGGCTGAAGGCCGCGCTCCCACGCTGCCCGTGTGCCCGGCCAGCACCACCGGCGGGCCCGACCCGTCGGCATGCCACACCCAGGCCGTGCTGTCCCCGAGGCGGTGACCACCCGGCGGCCGTCGGGGCCTGAAGGCCGCGCTCACCACGCTGCCCCTGTGCCCGGCCAGCACCACCGGGGTGCCGGACGCGTCGGCATTCCACACCCGGGCCGTGCCGTCCTCCGAGGCGGTGACCACCCGGCGGCCGTCCGGGCTGAAGGCCGCGCTCCACACGCTGCCCGTGTGCCCGGCCAGCATCACAGGGGTGCCGGAGCCGTCGGCATTCCACACCCGGGCCGTGCTGTCCTCCGAGGCGGTGACCACCCGGCGGCCGTCGGGGCTGAAGGCCGCGCCTCACCACGCTGCCCGTGTGCCCGGCCAGCACCACCGGGGTGCTCGACCAGTCGGCATCCCACACCCGGGCCGTGCTGTCACCCGAGGCGGTGACCACCCGGCGGCCGTCGGGGCTGAAGGCCGCGCTCCACACCCTGCACCTGTGCCCGGCCAGCACCACGCGGGGTGCCCGACCCGTCGGCATTCCACACCCGGGCCGTGCCGTCCCCGAGGCGGTGACCACCCGGCGGCCATCGGGGCTGAAGGCCGCGCTCCACACGCTGCCCGTGTGCCCGGCCAGCACCACCGGGGTGCCCGACCCGTCGGCATTCCACACCCGGGCCGTGTGGTCATCCGAGGCGGTGACCACCCGGCGGCCGTCGGGGCTGAAGGCCGCGCTCCGTCACGCTGCCCGTGTGCCCGGCCAGCACCACCGGGGTGCCCGACCCGTCGGCATTCCACACCCGGGCCGTGCTGTCCCCCGAGGCGGTGACCACCCGGCGGCCGTCGGGGCTGAAGGCCGCGCTCCTCACGCTGCCCGTGTGCCCGGCCAGCACCACCGGGGTGCCCGACCCGTCGGCATTCCACACCCGGGCCGTGCGGTCATCCGAGGCGGTGACCACCCGGCGGCCGTCGGGGCTGAAGGCCGCGCTCACCACCGCTGCCCCTGTGCCCGGCCAGCACCACCGGGGTGCCCGACCCGTCGGCATTCCACACCCGGGCCGTGCCGTCCAGCCGAGGCGGTGACCACCCGGCGGCCGTCGGGACTGAAGGCCGCGCTCCACAGCGCTGCCCGTGTGCCCGGCCAGCACCACCGGGGTGCCCGACCCGTCGGCATTCCACACCCGGGCCGTGCGGTCCTCCGAGGCGGTGACCACCCGGCGGCCGTCGGGGCTGAAGGCCGCGCTCACCACGCTGTGCCCGTGTGCCTGGCCAGCACCACCGGGTGCCCGACCCGTCGGCATTCCACACCCGGGCCGTGCTGTCCTCCGAGGCGGTGACCACCCGGCGGCCGTCGGGGCTGAAGGCCGCGCTCCACACCGTGCCCGTGTGCCCGGCCAGCAGCGCAACCGGCAGCGCTGTTTGCGCCAAAGCCACAGCAACAGTGGCGCCTCGCGGTGGCTCGGCCTGGCCGGCTAGGCTGCTGACCATCAGCGCAGCGACAAGCGGATCGCCCCGCGGCCGCGAGGAAAGGGATCGCCCTGCCTTGGCGCGGGCAGCCTCTCGCTGGGCCTGTCGGCCGAAGTACAAGGCGACCAGCCCGGCGGTGGCGACGATCGCCGCCCCCGCGATCCGCCAGCCCTCGCCGAATCCGACGGCTGCGTCTGTCCTCCGCCCTGCGCCTCCGGCTCGCCCTGGATCAGGCTTCGCTCTTCTGGGGTCCATGTCCACGGCATCCCGTTTCGCCCTGTTCCACGGTGGCGAGATCACGGCCTCGTCAAGGGGTTCCTGTCTTTCCCTCTCGCCGCTGGCACGGTTTTCAAGGATGCGCCGCGCCCGCTGGCCAGGCAGATCAGAGCCGTGAAGCGCCGCCGGATCAGCGGCGCCAGCGTGTCATGGGCCAAGCGGGTCCCCGTCCGCCCGATCGCCCCCTCCTCCTTCTCCTGCGGGGCGTGATCGACGAGCAGGTACAGGTCCTTGCTCTGCTGCACGAGCCCCGGCAGCGCTGCACCTCTTGATGCGAGTACAGCGCATCCACTGCGGCTCGAGTTCAGGGACTCCCGCGGTGCCCAGCGGTGTGGTGTGGAATGCCAGCACGTCCAATGCAAGCCCTGTGTCTACCAGGCTGGGGTTCCAGTCGTGGATCGCGTTCCGTTGTTCGTCAACGAAGTCATCCAGAACGGGCCCCTACTCGCAGGTTCTGGTATAGCTCGGTGGCGAACTTGGGGGCGTCCGCGTTTCGGACCTTGGCCTGCTTCCACATCTTGGTGAGCAGGACCCTCAAGGTGGGCGCGACCGGGGCGTCCGGTCCTCAAGCAGATTGTCCGCGATCAGCTCCGCCAAGCCCGGCTCGATGGCGAGATTGAATTGCCGGCAGGAGCGGCCGTCAGGGCGCGCCGGCCCCTCCACGATCTCAATGATGCCATTCCGGTCGAGGCGCTCGACGTACGACTTTGAGCGCGGGATCTCCGCTATCCGCTGAGCCGCTATCTCGAGGTCCGCCAGCCACTCCTTGCGGAGCCGCGGACCAGCTTGCCCCGCGGACGAGGCCGACCGGTCCGCGAGGAGTCTCACTCAGCACCCGCACGAAAGCCCTCGAGCTCGCCTGGGTCGTCAGGTTACGAGGGACGGGTGTAGACCTCCTCCACCTGATCGGAAATCACCACCGGGGGGCTGGCCGGTCCTAGAGACTGCCGCCAGCGCTGCGCCACGCTCCGAGCACAGGGTGGCGTCCCGGTCCCGATGGCTCCCAGCGCGGCCAGCAATGTCTCGGTGAGCCCCAGCTCTCGCTGACAGCGACGGGCGTAGCGCACCTGACGGGACGAGATCGCAGCCGGGGAGCGGTAGGCCCGGCCGCCAACATGGAGAAGACTTCCCCACGCCCGACTGCCCGTAGAACAGCTTCCAGCGGGCGCGGCCGATGGTGAGCGTGACCAGCTCGTAGAACGCTCGGATCCTCGCGCCCCCGCCCGAAGAACAGCTCGGCGTCATCAGCTCCCCGGAACCATTGGAGATGTCGGTAGGGCGTCTCAGGCGAATCCTGCTCCGGAAGCAGCGACAAGCCGAGAGGATCACCCGCAGCCAACGGCAGGCTCCATTCTCGGACTACATCGGCACCTTCATTCAGGTACAGGTCCCAGGGCCAGCGATCAGGATCGCCGCCTCCGCGCGTGCATCGCCAGATCCCGATCGCCCTTCACGGTCTTCACCGCAGCCGCAGACTCCGGCGTATGCGGTCGCAATCGTCCGCCCCGCCCGCGAGAGCCGCGTGAAGCGGGCCGAGGTTCCATCGCCGTGAGGTCATCGATTGATTCCGGATGCTGGCGATGACCGCCGGCACACCGGCATGGAGCAGACCGTCGACCTGAGGGTTGGATCGAGCAACCGTTCAGGAAGACCAGTTGCAGTCCCGCTGGTGGCTGAAACTCGCGAGTCCGCCGCGTGGGCGAACTCGGGGCGGCGGCCTTCGGCAGACCCAGAAGGAAGCTCGCATCCGGCCACCGGCGCTCCGGCAAAGTGGAAAACGGCCGCCCGGTCGCGGGTATCGGGAATCCCTGAAGAAGACATCGAGGAGATCGCGCACTGTAGCTGCTGGTTCGGACCACGACCTCGCAGAGCCTTCCGGTCTCGGCTCCGGTCGCGAGTCGCTTTCTGCGCGCGTGCCGAAGCTCTTCGGCGAGGTTGCGCAGATATGGCGGGCGCGGTCGTCCCGGTCGTTGGCGAACGCGAGGGAAGATGACGGGCCGACCTTGGTCGGCACTCGGCATCGGATTACGCCTTGGTGGACTCGGGCGCGGGAACCGCGCCCGGTCCGTAGAGAAGCTTCTTCTCAGGCGTGGACGGCGGCGCGGGCGGTCGAGCTCGCGGTATAGCGAGCAGGCACGCCTGGGTGACGGATCCCGGGCGACAAAGTGAGCCGAGCCGTCCCAACCGCCAAAGGAGTATCGTGCTTCATCATCGAGTCGCTCGGAATCATCGTGCGCCTCGGAACTCTCTGGCCGGATGGATGAGGGGTACCACACGGTACACAGCGCGGTGCCTGGGCGTTGGCTAGATCAAGACATCGACCCGCTTTCTGACGGACTCAAGTTTTGTGCGGGTGGATCTCAGCAGCGATGGGCGAAGGGAGACGAACTGCGCGGCCTTGCGGATCCGCGCTGTCGATGGCCGGCGGCGGATGAGGTGCGCACGCGAATTTCTCGCGTCGAGAGGCTCTGCCAGACAGCGGGGAGAGCGTGCTGACGTATGTTGACTCGATACCTGGCGGCGCCACCGGCGAGCAAGATTGCTTTCTCTCTGGGGTGTAGCCGCAGGAGCCGCCCCAACGATGGCAATCCCGTTGCTGCCCGTCCGTTCCCTTTCATACTCCGGGCGATCGGATCCTCTCGATCCTGTTGCCTAGAAAGTCTCACGGCCTGGGGCAACGCCTTCATGCCTTCCTCCCCGAGGTGGAGTCTCCAGTTTGCAACTGCACTCCTTAGGCGCCGCGGCAGGGAACCGGATCCATTCCTCAGCGGTGGGATTCCGATCATCGGCGAGCGCGCACGCGCGCGCCTCACCCAGCCCGCAGTGGATTGCGTCCCAGAGGCAGAACGGTACCGTCATCGTCACCTGTGGCGAGGGTCGCGTCCCGTCTGGGCTGTGGAAAGCCAACGCTCCATACCGCGCCCCATGTCCAGTGAGGGCGACTCCGACAGGTCGGTGTGACTTTCACGTCCCCGAGAGACGGGCGGTCTCTGCCGAGGCTGCCAGAGGCGAGGATCCGCGCCGAACCGGACTGAAGGCCACGCTGGAGCACGCCGCCCTTATGAGCCGCAAGGGGCTCCCCGATGGGTATGACCTCGTCTCTTGTGTCCCGGAGGCCAGTCGCTTCCATCGACGCCGCCTTTGGGCGAGGGTCGTACCGTTGAGACTGAAGGCCACGACGACACAGTGAATGTCGTTTCGTTCTCACGAAGGCGCCGATCGATCGACGCAACTTAATGTCCCAGAGGTTGATGCCTCGGTCACCGCCGATGGCGAGGATTGTACCGTCGGGACTAATTGCCACGCTCTGTACCCGGGCCCGCGTCGATCGCAAGAGGTTCACTCAATGCGTTGCCGCGTCTTCACGTCCCAGAGATGGACGGTCCCGCGCCGGCTGCCGATGGCCAGGCTCGCACCATCTGTGACTGCGAAAGCCACGCCGCTCGTCATAACCCAGAGCCTTCCGTGGGCGGCTCACCGGATGGGTCGGCGCGACTTCACGTCCCAAAGATGGACGCTCCCGCTTGCCGCCGATGGCGAGGGTGGCGCCATCGTGACCGAAGGCGATGCTCCGGATACCCCGGCCCGGTAAGGCCGCGAGGCGTCCCCGATCGATCGCCGGTCCTTCACATCCCTGGGAGCCGGACTGTGCTGTCTGCGCTTACCAGACGCGAGGATCAGCACCGTCCGACTGAACGCCACGATACCAACAGTACCCCCTGCTTCCCGACAGCCTCCCGATAGGGTCGATTGCGGTTTCCTACATCCCAGATGCGGATTACCTGGCATCGTCCATCGCCGCCGGAAACGAGGGTCGTGTTGTCAGGAAGGAAGGCCAGCGCTGTAATACAGCCCCCTTGTGCGCCACGAGAGGGGCTCCCCGATGGTCTTCGCCGCGTCTTCATGTCCCAAAGGTGGGATCGGCCGCCGTCGATACCACCGGAAGCAGGTGGCGATGACGCCGTCGCGACTCCAGGCCTGCGCTCAAGGCTTGGGCTGCGGCATTCCCACGTCCAGGGCTTCCCGATAGGTTCGCAGCGTGTTTTCATGTCCCAGAGTTGGATAGTTCCGTCAGCGGCGCGGCGCGGGGCGAGGGTCGACCCATCGGGGATCTGAACACCACCCCAAACTTTCGGTCCTGTGCTCGTGGCTTCCTCAAGGGGCTTCCCGATGGGGGCGGCGAAGATCCTTCACGCTCCAGAGGTAAGATGTTTCTTCGTGCCCACCGCCCGATGCGAGAGTCGGAACCATCGGGACTGAAGGAGCCACACTCGTGACATAACCCGGGTTCCCCGCGAGGCCCCTGATGGGCCCGCTGCACGCGCCTCACGTTTCCAGAGGCGGACGGTGCTGTCGTCGCTCCCGGAGGCGAGGGCTGGGGCAACCGTCGGGACTGAAGGCCACGCTCAACACTTTGCCCTTGTGTCCCTCGAGGTGGGGCTCACCGATCGGTTGGCGCGTCTTGACGTCCCAGAACCGAATGGTGCCGCCTGTGCCGGGGAGGCGAGAGTCACGCCGTCGGGGCTGAACTCCACGCTATGGCTGTGTACCGTGCGCACGGCCCAAAGGGCTCTCCGACGTGCTCGCGGGTCCTCAGGTTCCAAAGCTGGATGCCGTAGGCGCCGCAGAGCGAGGGGATCGTCCCGTCAGGACTGACCTTTGCTGACCACATCGTGGAGCGTTCGTTTGCGGCCCATCGGCTGATCAAGACGGGGTGAGCGCGACGAAGCAGGGTGCTCAGGAGGGGACAGTCCCTCGGCGTCAAACGTCGTGTCCGCGTTCGTAGCGCCTCGACGCTCAGGAGCAGGGCCGGAGTTCAATCGGCGTTCGCCAAAAGGCCTCGCAGGCAAGCACCCAGAGACAAGGACCGGATCGGCAGGGCCACCGCTCGTCGTTCGTTGGAACGTGGCCGAGAAAAACAGCCCGGTGATCAACGCTACTGCGGCGAGGCTGCCAGCCACCACACCCGCGCAGTACCCAGCGACGATTCCGTCATAGACGGCTCGCCTGGATCAGTCTCGTCATCCGGACTCCATGCCGGCATTCCGCTTTACCCCGTTCAACCGTTGCGAGATCGGTCTGATCAATAGGTTGCCGGCTTTCCATCCCGCCCTCGCCCCCCGGTTCTCCAGGATGCGCCACTTCCCGCTGGCCAGGCGAATCGGAATCGTGAGCGCCGCCGGATCAGCGGTGCTGGCGTATCGTGGGCGAGACGGATGCCTTCTGGTGATTCCCCGCCTCAAGGCCGGGGAATCATCGACCATAGTACGTCCTTGCCCTGTTGCAGCAGGTGTCCCCTATGCCGGACTCTAGATACCGTGGGCGCGTCTACCTCATCTCGAGTTCGGAACTCCTGATCCCCCAGCGGGGTGGTATGCGGAAAGGCCAAACGGTCAGGCAGGCCCTGTCTCAACCAGCTTGGCATTCCAGTCGTGGAGTGCGTTTGGCTTGTGCGTCGACGAAATCATCCGAGTAGCAGGCCCTTACTGCGATTCGCAGTGAGCTCCACCCGGCAAACTCGAGGGTCTGCGCATCCCATTGAGCCTGCTGCCACAGCTATCTTGCGCAGGTAGGACCTCCAAGGTCGGCGCGCGACCACCAGCGCGCGGTCCTCAACCAGATCGTCGGCGATGGGCTCCGCCAGGCCTGGCTCGATTGCGAGATTGAATTGCAGGCGGAGCCTCTCGGAGCCAGTTGGTCACTATGATCTCGATGATGCATTCCGGTCAGTCACTCAAGGTACGACTTTGAACGGGATCTCTCCACTTCTGCCAAGCCGTTTCTCGGAGTCCGCCAATGCATTCCTTGCGAAAGCCGGGGACCAGCGCGTGGACGAGCTGACCAGTCCGCAGAAGGTGTCAGAAAGCATCAGGAGAAAGCGCTCGAGCTCGCCTGGATCGTCAGGACGGGGACGGGTGTAGACCTCCTCCACCTGATCAGAATCACCAAAGAGGTTGGTTTGGCGTTGGACTCAGGCGCATGCCACACCGAGCGTAGGGTGGCGTCCCGTCCCGGACCTCCCAGCTCGGTCATCAAGGTCTCGGTGATTCGAGGTCTCGCTGTCGCCGGACGTAGCGCACCTGACCGGGACGAGCGCAACCGGGAGCACCAGGCCGGCAGCCAACATGGATGACTTGCCCACGCCCGACTGCCCGTAGAACAACTTTAACGGGTGCGGCCGAGAGGAGAGAGTGACCAGCTCGTAGAACATGCCAGTCTCGCGCCCGCGCCCGAAAAACAGCTCGGCGTCCTCTTCCCGGAACCACTGGGTGCCGGTAGGGGGTGTCTCAGGCAAATCCTGCTCCGGCAGCGGCGGCAGCCCGAAGAGGGGATCGCCCGCAGCCAACGGCGGGCTCCGGCTCCGTACGCGACATCAGCGCCATCCCTCACGAAGAATTCCAGGGTGCATCGGTCGCAGGTGGACGGGTCCGCACGATAGACGTCGCGATAAACGTCGCGAGTCGTTCGCCATAAAGGTCTTCACGGAAGCAATGGCCTCCGCGTACGCCGTTGCGAGCATGGCACCGCCGGCAGGCTTGACGTAGAAGCGGATCCGCCACTCCGTAGCCGCGTCCGTCGATCGCCTCGGACGTGGCCAAGCAATGACGGCCGGAGATTCACGCCTGCAAGCAGGGCCACCTTCCAGCCTGGGGGTTCGGTCAGGCAGCCCGTTTCCGGGAGGCAGGCTGCAGCCCAGTGGCCCAGAAAGTCCGCCAATCCGCGCGTATTAAGGCGAACTCCAGGGCGTCCTTCCACTTGGTTTCCAGGAGCAGCTGGTAGCCGCCGGCGTGCCGCCGAAATGGAATACCTTGATGCGGTTCTTGGTGCCGAGGGGGTCAATAAAGACGTCGACAGCTCATGCACGGTAGGTGTTATTGCGGACGACGACTTCGCAGATTTTCCGCAGGTCGGCTTCTTCGAGGTCGTTCCCGAACGCCTCAGGCTTCTCAGGGGAGGTTGCGCAGATACAGGGCGCGCTCCTCCCGGTCGTTAACGAATGCGAGGAAGAGATGACGGGCCGACGGTCTTCGCTTGAGATATTCCCTCTCCGTGATCGGGCCTGCGGCCCCCAGCTCCCAGCCACTCCGTGATCTTCTCCCGAACCACCCCGACTCGCGAAATACACCGTGTTGCCATCGACTGGAGTTCCCTCGAACACCACATTCTGCTCGATCGGGAAGAATCCGACCCATTGGCCGGGAACACCCCCGTGGTGGGACGCCAGTCGTTCGCCTTCTTCCTGGGAAGACCTTGCCCATGATTCGCAATGTTCGCAGATTCCTTGGGCCCGGGTTCACTCGGCGTGGGAGTCAGCGCGACGCCAGGCGAAGTACCAGCGTCTCACCGGCCAGCCTCCGGTGTTGAGCCATTCCCGAACTCGCCACCGGGGCGCATCGACTGGAGCCCCACGGCAGACCTTCACCGCACCGACCGCAGGATTGGCAGCCACCACCGTGATGATGCACGCCAGGACATCGCTGGCGCACTTTGTCCGGCACGAAGTTGAGCAAGATTGGTGGCTGTCGATGAGATCGCCCACATGGTCGGCGTCCACCAGGAAGTGAATTCCCGGCGTTGGGCGCGCCCACGAACACCACCGGTTCACCGCACTGAGCGCGATCCGAGACCAGCTCCACCTTGTTTCTCGCTGAGCATGCGACTCACCAGTCCCCGCGGGGTGACGAGACGATATCGAGATCGAGCGCCGTGCCTTCCGGCATTTGTCGAGCAGCCATTCGACGTTCGGCGGGGATCGTGCGAAAGCGTGAAGTGGTCGAACGCAAAGACTCGTCCGAATTGCAGGCGGTGCAACGTCTCCACGAACGCCCTGGGCAAGGCGCCGAGAAGGCGGTATGCGCCAGCTGGAAGTGGACCACCAGGAGGCACGCCCCGACCCAGCCGCTTCCAACCTTCAGAGTCGATCTCCGGTGCATCTGCGCTGCTGTAGTCGTCCGGGCCCGATGAAGGCGCACCGATAGGGCCGATGCATCTGCTCCCATCGGTTGGCAAAGGAATCGGTGATCTCACCGATCACCTGGCTCGAAGCAGCGAACGAGCACCTTTAGAAACTTTGATCGACGGCGCCAAACCAGACCGCGGCTCACCACGCTGCACCGACGGCGCGACTGAGACCGTTACCGGGAGGAGGTAGGTCGGATCAGTGTCGCCCCTGCTACCCTCTCGTCCCCGCCGGTTCGATCTCGGCCACGGGCAAAGTGCCAGGAGACGCCGAGCTCATCCGTGAATTAAGTACCATCTGTGTAGTCGGGCCCAGGATCTCGCACTCTAAGCTTCGATTGCTGGCTCACCCGCACGCACCCCGAGTCATTTGCTCGACGGCGCTGGGCGTCGACGATCTCAATGGTTTGCCGGACCGCGACCAGCCGCGTCGAGCGCGTTGGTCGAGATCTGGCTCAGATTGAGCTCAGCTGGCCTCTGCCCGACCACTCTTTCCGGCGTGCGATTCGGCCTGACCGGCGAAACCAAACGCATGAATCACGGCAAGCAATACGTAA
>ERZ1370068.4875-contig-3925_pt1 | contig 45384 bp, 51 predicted proteins | sample MGYA00561227_ERZ1370068 | MGnify/ENA primary metagenome ERZ1370068 (study PRJEB38410, sample SAMEA6850437) | metagenome | study: Metagenomic assessment of the ecological functions of the soil: analysis of the soil microbiota associated with the... | reverse complement strand
TTGTGCTTCGTTCAGTTACGTATTGCTCACCAGCGATGCCCTTGCGAGAATCCCGACGGCTACTGTGGCCTCAGAGGCACCGGCGTGAGCTGCCCGATCGGCGTCGGTGTGAGTGCGTGACAACATGTCAGCGTGGGGAGCGCGGTTCGACACGCTCCCCCATGAGCGTTCTGGCGTTTTGTTCTGGTGTAGTGCAGGCCTTCAGGCCTGCCGCGCAACAGACCTGAAGGTCCGCCGCCGTCAAAACGAGAAGGCTGATCGCTTCCGATCGATCCGCTCCTCGATGAGATCGTCGATCACGTCCGCGGCGATCGCGGGCCGCGGTCGTCACCGCCGCGCCGGGCGCCGGCAAGACGACGCGCGTGCCGCCGGCGCTCGTCGCCGACGGTCCGCGTCATCCTGCTGCAGCCGCGGCGCGTCGCGGCGCGCGCGATCGCGGCGCGGATCGCCGACGAGCGCGGCTGGACGCTCGGCCGCGAGGTCGGCTGGCAGGTCCGCTTCGACCGCCGCTTCAGCGCCGCGACCCGGCTGCTCGTCGTCACCGAAGGCATCCTGACCGCGCGCCTGCAGACCGATCCGCTGCTGTCCGGCTTTCGCGACCATCGTCCTCGACGAGTTTCACGAGCGCAGCGTCACGCGCGACCTGCGCGATCGCGCTGGCGCGCCAGGCCTGGCGCGCGCGCGACGATCTCCGCATCGTCGTCATGTCGGCGACGCTCGAGTCGCAGCGCGGTGTCGGCGTTTCTCGACGGCTGTCCGGTCGTCGACGTGCCGCGGGCCGCACGTATCCGATCGACGTCGCCTATCGCGCCGGGCAGTCGGTCGCCGACGCGGCGGCCGGACGTGCTGGGCGCGACCGGCGGCCAGCGTGCTGTGCTTCCTGCCCGGCGCGGCCGGAGATCCGCCGCGCGATCGGCGAGCTGCAGTCACGCGGCCGGCGGCGGCGTCGAGGTCGTGCCGCTGCACGGGTCGCTCGACGCCGACGAGCAGGATCGCGGCGCTGCGCTCGTCACCGCGCCGCCGCATCATCGTCGCGACCAACATCGCCGAGACGTCGCTGACGGTGCCGGGCGTGACGGCGGTCGATCGACAGCCGGCCTGCACAAGGTCGCGCGCTACGACGCCGACCGCGGCATCGACAGCCTCGAGACCGAGCGCATCACCGCCGACGCCGCGGATCAGCGCGCCGGGCCGCGCCGGCCGCACCGCGTCCCGGCGTCGTGCGGCGGCTGTGGGACGCGCGCGATCGCCTGCGCCCGCACCGCGAGCCGGAGATCCACCGCATCGATCTCGCCGGGCACGGTCGCTCGACGTGCATCGCCTGGGGCGGCGATCCGCGCACGCTCGAGTGGTTCGAACGTCCGCGCGAAGACGCGCTCGACGCGGCGCTGGCTCCTGCTCGACACGCCTCGGCCTCATCGCCGTCCGCTGATCCGCAAGTCCGCAATCCGCAATGCGCTGCATCTGACCGCAATCGGTGAACAGGTCCGCCGCCTGCCGCTGCATCCGCGGCTGGCGCGCATGCTGGTCGAGTCCGGCGGCGCGCGCCGGATAGCGCGGGCATGTGCGCTGCTCTCCGAGCGGCATCTGCTGCCGCCGCGCACGGCGACGACCATCGTCCGATCTCGCTGTCGGCGCTCGATCGACTGGGATGCGGTGCCGCCGCACGTGAAGCGCGTGGCGCGGCGTCATTGCGGATTTCGGATCGCGGATTGCGGATTGACTGCGGATCGCGGATGGCATCGACGATTCTCGCGATGCAGCGGATCTCTCGTCTCGACGACGCGTTTCGGCGCGCGATCCTCGCCGGCTATCCGGACCGCGTAGCGCAGCGACGCGAGCCGGGATCGCCAGAACGTCCTGCTCGCGTCTGGCACCGGCGCGACGATCGGCTCGCGAAAGCGGCGTCCGCGATGGCGAGTTCCTCGTTGCACTCGACGTCAGCCGCAATCCACAATCGAATCAATCCGCAATCGACCCGCAATCCGCAGGTCCGCCAATTGGCCGATGTCCGGATCGCGAGCCGCGTCGAACGCGAGTGGCTCGCGCCGACCGCATCGAGCTCGTTCACCGGTTCGACGCGGCGAGCGGGCAGGTGCGCGCGGCGCTCGTCGATCGCTATGACGCGCCTGGTGCTGGCGGAGCGCCCGGCTGCCGGCCGATCCGGAAATCGCGCGCGGGCCTGCTGGCCGACGCCTGGCTCGCAGCGCGGTCCGCGCGACGAGGACATCCGCTGCTGCGCCGGCTCGCGCTTCGCCGGCCACGACATGCCGACATCGACGCGCTGGTCCGCGACCGCCGCCTACGGCGTCGCGACGCTCGACGACGTGCGCATCGACCGGCGCGCTGGCGCCGGACGTCGCGCGCGCTCGATCGCGACGCGCCCGATGTCGCTCGCCGTGCCGAGCGGCCGCCACCAGCGCGCTCGGAGTATCACGAGGACGGCAGCGTCTCCGCGTCGGTGAAGCTGCAGGAGCTGTTCGGCCTTCGCCGAGACGCCGCGCGTGGGCCGCCAGCGCGAGCCGGTCGTGCTGCGCTGCTCGCGCCCAACGGGCCGTCCGGTGCAGGTCACGCGCGACCTGCGCAGCTTCTGGGATCGCACCTATCCGGAGGTGCGGAAGGAACTGCGGGGCCGCTATCCGAAGCACCCGTGGCCGGAGGATCCGTGGACGGCGCCGCCGACAGCACGAAGCTAAAACGCCATGGCTGATGGCTGAACGGTTGATGGCTATGGCTCGGTCGTCCGATCTCTATTTGAACGAGGGGGCACGGCGAGCGGTCGCTCGTCACTTCGCGACTAGGGAGACCGAACATTACCGCGCCCGATCAGGCTTTGGTTCCCGATACGATGAACGCCGTGAAGCCGTAGAGGAACGTGCCGTCGCGATCGGCGGCGGCCAGCGACGTCCACCACTGGTTGGCCTCCTCGCGCGAGATGACGCCGGTGTCGTGAAGGCGCGCGACATGTCCCCGAGGAGCAGTTTCAGAAACTCGTGCGGTGACGAACACGGTTTCGTTCTTCACAGCGACGTCCGTAATCCCATGCGACGCGAACAGGCGGGGCATGCGGCGCCCGATCCAGCCGTTCTTCATCCCGTCGCAGAACGTCAGCGCAATCGTCCGCGTGGTCTCCTTGTACGGCGAGTCGCAGACCTGAGTCTCCCAGTCGAAGTCGAAGACCGAAATGCGCCCGCCCGGAGCGAGGACGCGGGCCATCTCGGCAATCGCGCGCTCGGCGTCTGGCACGTGCATCAGCATCCGTTCGCGCGCACGCCGTCGAACGTGCCGGTGTCGAAGCGCAACGCCTGCGAGTCTCCGACTTCGAAGTCGACCGGCAGTCCTCGCGCTTCGGCGCGACGCCGGGCTTCATCGATCATGCTGGTGCTCACATCGACGCCGGTCACCCGCCCGCTCGCGCCGACCCGCTCGGCGATCTGGAACGTGTCGTCGCCGAGGCCGCAGCCCAGATCGAGCACGCGGCCACCGTTCCGCAACCGCAGGCCGTCGAGGATGATCTGCTTGCTCGTGACGATGGTCGGCAGCTTGTTGGCCGCGTCGAGAAATCGCAAGAAGAACTGCGGATCCTTGCTGCTGTCGACTGTCGTGAAGTCGGTAACCGTCTCGCTGGACATTGGCGTGCTCTCCGGTGGCTCGGCCTCATAGTATTCGAAGCGCCTACAGGAGGCTCATAGGCGGCAACGTGGCAAATCGAACAGAGATTGGCTGGAGACGGATCGAGAACCATCAACGCCGTAGTGGCGATCGTTGCCCAGCTCGCACGTCGATTAAGCCAACGATGCGCGACGAGAGGGAGGAATCCTGGCACTATCCTTCGGGTCTCGTCGAAGGCGGAGCGATGAGACTGGCCACTAGTTGAGGTGAACGCCAGAGCTTCGCCGACGAACGGCGCATCCCAGCGATCCCGGCGGAGGCTGACCTCATCATGCACCCATCCTCCAGCCTTCTAGTCCCTAGCCTCTAGCCTCCCCAGCCCCTAAACTTCTAACTTCTCACTTCAGACTTCTAATCCCGAAGAGAGGGCTGTCCTGCTTCGAGGCGTAGAAGCTCGAACAGCGCCAGTGCGATGATGCCGGCATCGTCCAGTTCGAGGTGCCGCCGACCAGTGGGCAACCTGCAGCGTGAACGGGATCGACTCACACAGGCCCAGCACGATTCCGCGCGACGGCCGCCGACAGCAGGCCGAACCCGCAACATCACGAATGTGAAGAGGACGACGGCGGCGATTTCGTAGGTGACTTCCGATCCACAGCACTGGAGTCAACGTGAGCTGTCGACCACCAGTAGAAGATGATCACCATCGCCGGCCGCGATCGCGAGTCGACGCGCGCCGGGTGACGAGGCAGCGCAGCACGACCAGGAGCAAGCACCGCGCCGAACGCGATCTGCAGCTCTCGCAGGATGACCGCCGCCCATGTCGACACGTGTTTGCGGCGCTGCTGAGCAGCGTGCTCAGTGTCAGCGCCGAGTCCGCGGCACGCTCGCCTGAGTATCCCCAGCGTCTCCGGCATCAGAGCGCCGGCCGAGGTCGAGGGCGAACCACATCACGCCAGAACGACGACCGCCGAGCAGCACGTCGCGGCCGACCGCGCGAATCGCGCACCCGTCCGGCGAGCAGCCGGCTCCAGCCGAGCAGCATGTCCGGCCAGAAGCGGCGGCCGTGACGGTTCCAGCGCGGCGTAGATGATCCACAGCAGGACGCCGAGGAACACCGAATCCGCTGCGATGGCGCTGAACGAGAGCGCTTCTGATCCGGAGATCGGGGCGTGATGGTAGCCGGCGACCCACGCCACGATCTCGGTGCAGATGACGAAGATCGCCGACGCGCATCGCGCCGCGCCGGTCGGCCCGGCCGGTGCGGACGTTGTGGCGCGCGAGCAGGAGGGCGCCGATCAGAATCGCGATGAACAGCGTCAAGCAGCACACGTGCATGCGCGATGCGATCGGACAGCGGCCGCTGCAGCGCCTGCATCCGCGTCGGCCACGGTCCACGGTCCGATGAGGATGAACGACACCGCCCGGCCGCGGTATGCGCCGCCTCGATGCGCACGCGGATGTCGGGCCGTTCGGGCAGCTGGCCTCCCACGCCGCCCGCGTGTTCGGCGAAATCCGCGGCGCCCACTGCGGCGTCACCGTCGCGAGAACGCCGCCATCGGCAGCTCCGCGGCTTCGAACAGCTTCGGCCATGGCGGCGCTGCGTCACCGGCTGCGCTGTCGCTCGAACTTGCCGCGGCACCGATGTGAATCCCAGGAGCCGCCCCCGCATGCCGATCGACACCGAGTGCGATGTCGGTGTCCGTCTGCGGAGGATCGACGGTCGGTCACGTGCAGCGCCAGCTGCCGCGGCGCCAGATCGCGGCGCTTCGTGCGATACCAGTAGATGAACGCCGGCGGGCGTTCCTTCGCCAGCACGTCCCAGCGATGCGGGCTGTCGTCGACGCGCGCGATCCAGGGGATGTACGGCCCGTAGGATGACATCCCTGCGCCGTGTCGCCGCGCGGCTCCGTGTAGCCCAGCGTCCGAGGATCTGCTCGGCGCGATCCGGCGAGAACTGCCGGCGGCCTTGTCGAGCGCCACCATGCGCGACGATTGTCGTCCGCGGCGCGGAGCCCGGCGCACGCGATCAGCCCGACCACGACCCACGCGACGGCTGCCAGCCCTCTGGCGATCGGCTCACGCGTCGGTTTCGCCGCGCCGCCGCGAACATCGTCCGGCGACGGCGTTTCTCCAGCGGCCAGCGCCGCCGCCAGCGGATCGCCGCCCGGCAGCGCCGGCTGCGACCGCGAGCGCCGAGCGCTGGACGCTGCTCGGGTCCTTCGCCAGGCAGCGCAGGATCACGCGCTCGATCGCGGGATCGAGATCGCGCACGATCGGACGACGGCGTCGTGACCGTGCCGGTCGTCGTGCAGCTGCTTCGAGATCGCCGAGCGTGTCGCGTCGTCGAACGCGCGGCGTCCCGGTGAAGATCTCGAACAGGATCAGGCCGAGCGCGTAGATGTCGCTCTTGATCGACGCCGGCTGCCCGGCGAGCTGTTCGGGCGCCATGTATTGCGGCGTGCCGCGCGCGTCGGTCGGTCGTCGCCGCCGGCGGTCGCGATGCCGAAGTCGGTGATGCGGACGTTGCCGTCGCCGTCGATCATCACGTTGGCCGGCTTCAGGTCGCGGTGGAGCACGCCGCGCTCGTGCGCGGCGGCGACGCCGGCGCACAGCTGGCGCGCGAGCTCGATCGCCTTGTCCTGCGGAATGCGGCCGATCCGGCGGAGCAGCGACGCGAGATCCTCGCCGTCGACGTACTCCATCGTCAGGAAGCGGCGGCCGTCGGCGTCTCCGAGGTCGTACAGCGCGGCAGACGTTCTTGTGCGACACCTGGCGCGCGACGCGCAGCTCGTTGTGGAACTGCGCCAGGCGCTCGTCGTCGCCGCGCGACGCCTCCGGCAGGAACTTCAGCGCGACCGGGCTGATCGAGCGTGAGGTCGTCGGCGCGATACACCTCGCCCATGCCGCCGCGGCCGAGCAGGCGCGCACGAGGCGGTAGCGGGCCGGTGATGATCGCGCCAGGTGCGAAGCCTGCGGGCGTTCGCGGCGCCGCGAGAGCAGGGGCGCGTCGTCCGGCCGTCGTCGGTAAGGTCGTCCACACGGCCGCATTCTACTCGCGCACTTAGAAGGTTAGAGGTTGGAGGTTAGAAGTGAGAACGTCGAACTTGCTACACTTCAGACTACAATACTGACTTCCCAAAGAGAGCTGTCGTCCCGCGCGCGAGGCGTAGAAGCCGAACAGCGTCAGGCCGATGACCGCGGCGACCGTGATGTTCGATGTCGTCGCCGTCCAGTGCGACGAGGGCGAAGGTCAACGGCACATTCGCGGTGATGTTGCACGATGCGCCAGCGCGACCGCGGTCACGAGCAGGCCGTAGCGCACGACCACGGTGGTGGCGGCGGCGACGATGATGGCCTGTTCAATCGCGGCAAATCCACCAGACGGTATCGGCGCGTCAGCGCCTGAGGCGTGCCTGAACGATCGCCAGCAGGATCACCGCCGCGACGACGGCCAGAGCTCGTCCGCCGGAGGGTGAGCCGCAGCACGACAGTGCCCGAGCACGAGGGAAGACCGCGACGACGATGCTGTTGATGGACAGCGCTCCAGATGAAGTCAGAGTCGGAGCCGCACCCGCCAGGGTTTCGATGCCTCGAGATGTGGGCAGTCGAGCCGGATAGTCGAACAGCGGCGGCACGATGTCGTTGGACTTCTCCAGCAGGCCCAATGCCGTGCCGATCACGCAGCCGGTCAGCAGATCCCGTCCCACGCGTGGATCGCGAATGTAGCCCGAGCAGGCGCGTCCACCCGAGGATGCCGTCAGGCCGAAGGCGTCGCACATGCGGTTCGAGTGCCAGGTAGACGATCACCACAGCATGCCGGCATCGATCAGGACACCGCCGAAGCTCCTGGTGAACAGGTTCGATCTCGGCGCTCACATCGGACGAGGTGATGTGCCGTGACGACAAACATGACCGCATTGCCCACCATGACGAACAGTGCGAGGCGCGTGGCGCCCCGGCGATCGCGCGCCGTCCCGCCCGCAGGTTGAAGCGGGCGAGCATCAGTCCCGCGACCGTCAGCGCGATGATCAGGAGCGACACGACCGCGCTCCAGCGCACCTGGGATGGTCGTGCGCGCGATCGTGCGCCATGCGCGGTCGGTCGCGACCATGAGGCCGAGCAGCAGCATCGAGGTCGGCCGGCCGCGATACGCAGCCGCCTCGATTCGCACCTCTGTAGTCGGGATGACCGGTGAGCGGCCCCTCCCACGCCGCTCGAGTGTCTGCGAAATCCCGCGGCGACCACTGCGGTGTCGCCGGCGTGAACGTCGACATGTCGAGGCCTGCGCGCATCGAACAGCGCCTTCCACGCTGGCGCTGGCGGCGTTCCATCATCGTCGGCACTGACCTGCGGAGGAACCGCCTGGAATTCGATCATCCGTCCGGTCGAGTCGAGCAGGATCGAGGTCATCCCGGACACCGCCATCGGCGGATCGCTCGGCGAAACGAGCGCTGATGACAACGCGGCGGCCGAACCGGTGCGACGGATGAACGCGTCGTCGCCAGAGCCGCGGGCTGGTGCGATACCACATCAACAAGAGCCGACGGCTGACCCGCACGCAATACGTCCCAGCGCGACGGACTCGAGCTCGTGGTCGCAATCCAGCGCAGGAGACGCCTGGTGCGTCGAGAAGCCGTAGGCCGAGTCGGCGATCGGCTCGGTGTAGCCCGAGCGACGCGCAGGATCTGCTGCGCGCGGTCGATGAGCACCGCCGGCGGCTTGTCGAGCGGCGACGCGCCCGGCGACCGTCGTCCTGCGGTGAGACGGCGACGAGCGATCGCGACGACCGACCACGACGAGCGCGACGGCGGCGAGGCCGCGGCCGACGCCGAGCGGCTTCGCTCTCGCCGGCCGCGACGCAGCATCGCGGGCGACGGCGTCTCGCCGGCGGCCGAGCGCGGCCGCCAGCGGATCGCCGCCCGGCAGCGCGGCGGCGACCGTCAGCGCCGACGCCGGCCGCTGCGTCGGGATCGCGTCGCGAGGCAGCGCAGGATCACGCGCTCGATCGCCGGATCGAGATCGCGCACGATCGACGACGGCGTGGTGACCGTGCCGGTGTCGTGCAGCTGCTTCAGATCGCCGAGCGTCTTCGCGTCGTAGGCGCGGCGTGCCGGTGAAGATCTCGAACAGGACGAGGCCGAGCGCGTAGATGTCGGTCCTGATCGACGCGGCGCTCTGCCCGGCGAGCTGCTCCGGCGCCATGTACTGCGGCGTGCCGGCGATCGTGCGGCGTCCGCGTCGCCGACCGGCCGTGGCGATGCCGAAGTCGGTGATGCGGACGTTGCCGTCGCCGTCGATCATCACGTTGGCCGGCTTCAGATCGCGGTGCAGCACGCCGCGCTCGTGCGCCGCGGCGACGCCGGCGCACAGCTGACGCGCGAGCTCGATCGCCTTGTCCTGCGGAATGCGGCCGATGCGGCGGAGCAGCGACGCCGAGATCCTCGCCGTCGACGTACTCCATCGTCAGGAAGCGGCGGCCGTCGGCGTCGCCGAGGTCGTAGAGGCGGCACGACGTTCTTGTGGGACACCTGGCGCGCGATGCGCAGCTCGTTGTGAAACTGCGCGAGCCGTGCCGTCGTCGACGGCGACCCCGCCGGGCAGGAACTTCAGCGCGACCGGCTGATCGAGCGTGAGGTCGTCGGCGCGATACACTTCGCCCATGCCGCCGCGGCCGAGCAGGCGCGACAAGGCGGTAGCGGCCGGCGATAATCGCGCCTGGCGTGAAGGCGGTCGATGGCCGGACTGCCGGCTGCGCGCTGGTCGGCGGCAGCGTGGCGGTCGTCGCGCTCGATCGGCCGCTCCGATCGTCGCATCGTCGTCGAGGCGGGTGGGCACGCGGCAGATCTTACTGGAGGACCAGAGAGCATGACAGCGCAAGACTGATCGCGACCGCAGCGGCGGTCGCTGGCCATGACCGCGCTCGTCGTCGCGCAGGGCGGCCGTCCGGCGAGCCCGGCAGGCACGGCGGCTACCGAAATCGGCGGCAAGTATGACACCGACGGCGCGCCGAGCCGGTCTACAAGGGCGGCAAGTGGATCGAGATCACCTACGGCCGGCCGATCAAGCGCGGCCGCGACGTGCTCGGCGGGACCGGGCGACGAACTACGGCAAAGTGGCGAACCCCGATGCGCCGGTCTGGCGCGCCGGCGCCAACTATCTCGACCCAGCTCAAGACCGAGGTGCCGCTCGTCGATCAACGGCAAGACCGTCGCGCCCGGCACGTACACGATGTTCATCGATCTGAAGCCGAACAACTGGACGCTGATCGTGTCGAACTGGAAGGCGCAGACCGACTACGACCCGAAGAACACCGACCGAGATCTGGGGCGCCTACGGCTACACGCCGGACAAGGACGTCGTGCGTGCGCCGATGACGCTGGAAACGCTGCCGCATTCTCCGTCGAGCAGCTGACGTGGGAATTCGTCGACATGACCGACGCCGGCGGCACGCTCGCCATCATGTGGGACAAGGCGGTGGCGTCCGGTGCCGTTCAAGGTGGGCATGTGAATCCAAGTCTGAAGTCTGGTCCTCTGTAATAGCTACGAGCGACCAGCATGTCGCACCTGCTTCAGGATCTTCCGCCACAGCCTTCGACTGCTTCGCCGCACGCCGGGCTTCACGGCCGTTGCGGTCCTCGTGCTCGCGCTCGGCATCGGCGTCGAACACCGCGGTCTTCTCGGTGCGTGAACGCGCTGGTCCTTCAGCCGCGGCCGGGCCGCATCGATACGCTCGTCGGCGTCTTCAGCCGCGATCGGTCAAGGCCGACCGACTTCACGCGACGTTTTCGTATCCGGCCTACGTCGACCTGCGCGACCGCAGCGGCGTGTTCGCGAGCCTGATGGCGCACACGCTTCACGACCGTCGGCATCCGCGACGGCGACGCCACGCGCCAGGCGTTCGCTGCCAGCTCGTCTCCGTCGAACTACTTCGAGACGCTCGGCGTGCCGCTCGCCGCCGGCCGGCCGTTCACGCCCGACGAGGAGCGGCCCGGCGCCGACGCGCCGGTCGCGATCGCGTCGTACGCGGCCTGGCGCAAGCGGCGAATCTCGATCGCGCGGCGTTCGTCGGCAGCACCGTGCGCGTCAACGGCGCGCGACTTCACGGTCGTCGGCGTCACGCCGCAGGGCTTCGCCGGCACGTTCGCGTTCGTCGTCGCCGCAGTGGTGGTTGCCGCTCGGCGCCTACGAGCACGATCGTCGAACGACATGTTCAAGCAGCGGACACCGGGCTGATGGATCGCGGCAACCACGCGCTGAACCTCGCCGGCGCGCTGCAAGCCTGGCGTCGGCGCGGTCGATGGCCGGGCCGGCGCTCGACGCTTCGCGCAAGCAGCCTCGGCAGCCGACCTATCCCGGCAGCGATCGCGACCAGACGTTCACTGCTCGCGGCGCTGCCGCGCATGTCGGTCAGCTCGCGGCCGCAGAGCCGATGGTCCGCTGGCAGCCGTCGTCGGCGCTGCTCGCGGCTGATGGCGGGGCTGGTGCTGGTCGTCGCCTGCCTCAACCTCGCGAACCTGCTGCTGGCGCGCGGCGCGGCGCGGCGCAAGGAGATCGCGATCCGCCAGGCGCTCGGCAGCGGCCGCGCGGCGGATCGTGCAGCAGCTGCTCGTCGAAGGGCTGACGCTGTCGATCGATCGGCGCGCGCGTTCGGCGCTGCTCGCCAGCTGGTGGACGACCGGCGGCGCTGCGCGGCGTGGCTGGGCAGCGTCGTCACCGTTCGGCATCGAGATCGTCGTCGAGCCGTCGGCCGAGCTGATTGGTGCCGCCGCGGGCTCTTCGCGGTCGCTCAGCACGGTGCTGCTTCGCGCTCGGTCCGGCGTGGTCGCTGTCGCGGTCCGACTGTCACCGACGATCTCGAAGGCTCGCGCCGGGACGCGCCGACGCGACGCGCGGCGCGGATCGCTGCTCGTCGTCGCGCAGCTCGCGGTCTCGCTGGCGCTGGTGATGGCCGGCGGCCTGTTCGCGCGCGCCGCCATGAACGCCGCGACCGCCGACGTCGGCTATCCGCTCGAGCGACAGATCGTCGTCGTCAGGCTCGATCCGAGCCTGTCGCCGGCTACAACGAAACGCGAACGCGCGCCGCGTATGCCGCGGCGCTGGACCGTGTCCGCGCGATGCCCGGCGTCGAGCGCGCGCTCGTTCGCGTCCACAGTCGCCGTTCGGCGACGTCAGATGGACGGCGGCGTCCGGTCGTCGCCCACAGCGCCGACGAGTCCGCGCATCGTTCGACGTCATCGGCGCCGACTACTTCGAAACGCTCGGACTGCGGATGCTGCGCGGCCGCGGCTTCACGGCGTCGACGAGGAACGCCACGCGCGCCGCGTCGTCCGGCGCGTCGATCGACGCGCGGCTCGCGGCGCAGCTGTTCGGCGACGCCGATCCGATCGGCCGTCCGATTCAGTTTCAGATCCGCGGCAGACCGATCCGCCGCAGACCTACTCGGTGATCGGCCTCGTCCCGCCGATTGAGCCACGACCTGTTCGAGTCGCCGCCCAGGCCGCACGTCTACCTCGCCGTATGGCGCGCGCTACAACACGATGATGACGTTGCACGTGCGGCCGGCGCCGGGAGTCGCCGATACGCTGGCGCTTTCCGCCGTGCGGCGCGAGTTGCAGTCGCATCGACCCTGCAGATGGCCATTCTCTGGGCGCGGACGATGACGCTGCAGCGCGACGCCAGCATCTCTGCGTGGACCGTGACGCGCCGCGGCGCACGCTGTTCAGCGGCCTTTGGCGGCGTGCGCGCTGCTGCTGGCGACGATCGGCGTCTACGGGCTGAAGGCCTACGACGTCTCGCGGCGGACGCGCGAGATCGGCATCCGGATGGCGCTCGGCGCGACCAGCCGCGACGTCGAGCGGCTGGTGATGCGCGAGGGCGTGCGGACGACCGCCATCGGTCGTGGCGATCGGCCTTCTGCTGGCGGCCGGCATCGGCAAGCTGGTGAGCGGGCTGCTCTACCGGGTGAGCCCGTTCGATCCCGTTCGTGCTCACGGCCGCCGCCTTCGTCCTGTCGACGGCCGCGATGCTGGCCTGTTACTTTCCGGCACGCCGTGCCACGCGCGTGGCGCCTGACCGGCGCTGCGCGCCGAATAATGGCTGATGGCTCATGGCTGATGGCATATCGTTGATGGCCAAATGGCGCGTCCATCGACCATAGCCATTAGGCATCACTGCCATCCGCCATGAGCCATTAGCCATCAGCCATCAGCCATTGATGCTGCTAGCCGTCGTGGCGCTACTGGCTCTGGCGCCGCGCGACATCGCCCCTCATTTCGAGCTGGTCCAGCCCGAGCTGTTCGGCGCGACCGGCGGCCAGCCGCAACGCCTGGGCCGACTTCGACAACGACGGCGATCTCGACGAGTTCGTCGGTTTCCGCGGCCGCCCGAATCGCCTCTATCGCCAGGATCACGGACGATTCGAGGACGTCGCCGCAGCAGTCGGCCTCGCCGACAACGTCGAGACGCGCGCGCGCGCGCGTGGGGCGACTTCGACGGCGACGGCCACGTCGATCTCTACGTCGGCTTCATCGACGGCACTCCCAACAAGCTCTATCGCAACGATGGCGACGGCCGTCACTTCACCGACGTCGCGCCGGCGCTCGGCGTCGACCTCGACGGGCGTGATCGCGCCAGGTGTCGTGGATCGACTACGACAACGACGGCGATCTCGATCTGTTCGTCGCGTTCCGCGACCAGCCGAACCGGCTGTTTCGCAACGACAGCGGCCGCTTCACCGACGTCACCGCCGAGTCGGGCATCGGCGATCCGCGCAAGACCGTCGGCGCGGTCTGGTTCGACATCGACGGCGACGGCGATCTCGATCTGTTCGTGGCCAACCAGAACGGCGACACCAACGGGCTGTTTCGGAACGACGCGCGGCCATTTCGTCGACGTCGCGCGCGAGTGGGGCGTGGAGGCGCCGCGGCGTTCAGCGGAGTTCGGCGGCGTCGGCGCGGCCGTGGCGGACTTCGACGGCGACGGCTTGCTCGATCTGTTCGTCGCCAACTACGGACCGAGCGCGCTGTATCGCAACGATCGGCGGCCGGCGGTTCGTCGACGTGACGCAGGATCGGCCGGTCTGCTGTTCGAGCAGCATGCGACGACGCCGTCGTGGGGCGATTACGACAACGACGGCCGGCCGGATCTCTATGTCGCCGGGTTCCTGGTCAACGAGACGCACTATCCCGATCACCTGTTCCACAACGGCGACGGTCATCCACGCATCCGCGGTTCGAGGCGTGCTGCCGGCGCTCGTCAACGAACACGACGCCAGCCACGGCGTGCAGTGGGTGGATTTCGACGGCGACGGCGCGCTCGACCTCGCGCTCGCGAACAACGATCGCGACGGCGGGCACTACCTGTTTCGGAACCTGCTGCCGCCGGCGGCAGGCGCGGCAGTCGCTCGCCGATCGACGTCGTCGACGCGAAAGGCCGTCACACGAAGCCGGGCGCGGAGGTCGCGTGTCTACGCCGCGGGCACGCGGCGGCTGATTTCGTCGGGCCTGGTCGACACCGGTGGCGGCTACTGCTCGCAGAACGTCATGCCGGTGCACGTCGCCACGGCGCGGCGCAGCGCGCGTGGACATCGAGGTCACGGCGATGTCGGCGCGCGAGCGCCAGACGATGAAAGCGGCCGGGCGTCAATCCGGAGACCGCGGCCAGGCCACTCGTAGTGCCCGTTTCTTGAAATGGCTGCCATTAGCCATGGTGGGTTGCGTTTCATCCCCGATAACCCAACCGCCGCTTCATCGCGCGCACGGTCCCTCCCGGATCGCGTGAGCGCGCCGCGCCCGACGGCACCCAGCAGGCGAGCGGCGGCGGTCGCGTTGCCGCCCACTCTCCTCCAGCGCGGCCGCGAGCGCCGACTTGCTCGAGCGCCCGGATTTCCTCGCGCAAAGTTCAGCGATCCCGATCGCAGCCGCTGCCGGACGCTGCTCCCGTCCACCAGCGTCTCGCGACGGGCCGGCGCCCTCAGGACGCGCGCCGGCAAGTCCGAGAGCAGGATTCTCGCGGCCCGCGCGCTTGTAGACGAGCGTTTCGAAGATCGCGTTGCGCAGCTCGCGGATGTTTCCCGGCCACGGATAGGCGCTGAGCGCGCGCAGCGCGTCCGGCGCGGATCGCATCGATCGGCTGGCGCCGGTTTCTCGCTGTGCGAAGCGGTCGAGGAAGTGCCGCGTCAGCGCCGGCAGATCGTCGATGCGCTCGCGCAAGCGGCGCGAGATGGATCCGGACGATGGCGAGGCGCTCGTAGAGGTCGGCGCCGAACACGCCCGCGGCGACGAGCGGCTCGCAGGTCGCGGTTGGTCGCGGCGACGATGCCGGAAGTCCACTTCGTGCCAGTCGTTCTCGCCGAGCCGGCTGACGACGCGATCCTCGAGCACGCGCAGCAGCTTCACCTGCGTCTCGAGCGGCGTGTCGTCGATCTCGTCGAGGAACACCGTGCCGCCCGGCTGCGGCCATCAGCTGGCCGTCGTAGCCTGCACGGCGCCCGAGAACGCGCCGCGCGCGTAGCCGAAGAGCTCGGCCTCCATCAGCTCGTCGGGAATCGCCGCGCAGTTGATCGGCACGAAGCGGCTGTCTTGCGCCGCGGCGACCACGCGTGAATCAGCCGCGCCAGTCACTTCCTTGCCGGTGCCCGTTTCGCCGGTCGAGCAGCACTGCCATCGACCGTCTGCGCGGCGCGCGCAGCCTGACGGACCACCGCGCGCGACGCGGCGCTCTCCTGAACGAGGTGATCGGCGGCCGGCAGCGGCGGGTCCGGCGTGAGCAGCTCCTCGAGTCGCGCGACGCATCGTGGTCGATCGCATCGCGGCGCGCCGAGCGGCGACGACGTCGTAGGCGCCGCGCAGCACGCGCGTCCATCGCGCGCGCGGCAGGCACCGCCTGCCCGAGACCCAGAGCCAGCGCCCGCGTTCGGCGCGCGGCGCCGGCAGCTTCGCGGCGGTCGCCGTCGACACGACCAGCGGGCAGATCGTCGGGTTCGTCGCGCTCGATGCGGATGTCGCAGCGAACGCAGACGTTCGGCGAGGGCGCGAGGGGAGGCGTTCCGGTCCAGGCGATGCAGCGCACATATCCGTCATTACAACACGGTCTCAACAGTGACCGTATTACTGAACTCGCGCAATCCGGGTCGAAAAACAGGGCAAAACGGCCGGTCCCGCCGATGCAGCCGAGATCCTCCATCGCGAACGCAAAGCATGTTCGCCAAGGAGACGAATCGATGCTGAATCTGCTGCTCGAATACTGGTGGACGCGCTGCTGGCGGTTTCGACGCGTCGTGCTCGCCGTCGCCGTGACGCATTCTTGCGGCACCTGGATGATTGCCGCGAGACCAGTCGGGTCTCGTCGTGAAGCGCTTCGGTCCCGCGCTGGCGTCGGGACGCATCATCGCGCTGCAACGGCGAGGCGGGCTATCAGGCGCGGCTGCTGTCGCCAGGCTGGCACTTCGGGCTCTGGCGATGGCGGTACAAGGTCGTGAAGGTGCCGGCGATCGTCGTGCAGCCCGGTGAGATCGCGCTGGTCGTGGCCGCCGACGGCGCAGCGATTCCGCCGAGCGCGTGCTCGGCCGCGTCGGTGCGCGTGCGACAACTTCCAGGACGCCGAGGCGTTTCTCGCGCGCGCAGCGGCGAGCGCGGCCGTCAGATCGCGTTGCTGACGGCCGGCACGTACCGCGATCAACCCGGCGCTCTTCGAAGTCGTGACGCCGCGAGACGCCGAGGCGCACGGCATGATCGCCGGACGACCTGCGCGTCTACCAGATGCCGCCCGATCGCGTCGGCATCGTGACCGATGCTCGACGGCCGTCCGATCCCGGCGGGCGATCTCGCCGGCCCGATCGTGCCGGGCACGACAGCTTCCAGCGCGGCCAGGCGTTCATCGACGCCGGCGGCTGCCGCGGTCTGCAGGAGGAGGTGCTGCTCGTCGGTTCGTGGAACCTGAACCCGTGGCTCGTGCAGGTCGAGCAGGTGCCGCTGACGGAGATCCCGATCGGCTACGTCGGCGTGGTCGTCAGCTACGTCGGGCGCGAGCACCTCGACGTGTCGGGCGACGCGTTCACGCACGGCGACCTCGTCGAGCGCGGCCGCAAGGGCGTGTGGATCGAGCCGCTGCTGCCCGGCAAGCATCCGATCAACACGCGGGTGATGAAGGTCGAGCTCGTGCCGACGACGAACATCGTGCTGAACTGGGCGCAGCGGACCGAGGCGCACCAGCTACGACGCAGCGGCTGTCGTCGATCATCGTGCGCTCGAAGGACGGCTTCTCGTTCAGCCTCGACGTGTCGCAGATCATCCACATCGGCATGAAGCAACGCGCCGCGGGTGATCTCGCGCGTCGGCTCGATGCAGAACCTGGTCGACCACGTGCTGCAGCCGACGGTCGGCAACTACTTCCGCAACTCGGCGCAGCAGGTGACGGTGCTCGAGTTCCTGTCGGCGCGATCGCGAGCGCCAGCGTGAGGCGTTCGAGAACATCAAGAACGGCGATCGAGGCCTACGACGTCGAGTGCATCGACACGCTGATCGGCGACATCGCGCCGCCGGCGGAGCTGATGAAGACGCAGACCGATCGCAAGATCGCGGCGGAGCTCGAGCGGACCTACGACGGCGCAGCGCGAGGCGCAGGTCAAGCGTCAGGCGCTCGAGCGCGAGACGGCGCGTCGCGAACCTGCAGAACGAGGTCGTCGCGCTCGGAGCAGATGGTGCGGGTCGGCGCAGCAGAACGCGCTGGCGGCGGCGGAAGCGGCGCGCGGTGAAGCGCAACGCGATGCGGCTTGCGCGCCGAAGGCCAGGCGGCGGCGGTGCGGCTGAACGGCGACGCGGGAAGCGGCGGCGATTGCGCGCGGTCGGCGCGGCGAAGGCCGCGGCCTACACGCTCGGCAGGGAAGCGGTCGGCGAGGCCGGCTACACCGCCATGCAGATCGCCACGATTCTCGGCGAGCACCACGTCAGAGGTCGTGCCCGACGATCGCCGTCAGCGGCGACGGGACGCGTCGGGGATGGCCAACGTCATGCTGGCCAAGCTGGTGAGCGCTTCTCAGGGGACAAGGCCTGACAGATGGCTAATGGCTGATGGCTGATGGCATAGGAAGATGGCTGTTGGCACTGGGAAGATGGACCGCCCATCGACCTATGCCATTAGCCCCAGCCATCAGCCATGATCGTGTTCATGCTACTGCCGCCCGCAGCGCCGTCGTTGGATTCAGGCGTGTGGCGCGCCACGCCGGGATGTAGCAGGCGACGAGCGCGACGCCGAGCAGCATCGCCGCGACCGCTGCGAACGTGATCGGATCGGTCAGCGGTCACCCCGAAGAGCAGCCCCTGGACCGTATCGCGACAGCGCCACGCGCCAGCGACGCCGGATGACCATGCCGGCGAGCGCCATCGACAACGCCCCTGCCCGACCACGAGACGGCAGCACGTGACGCGGTTCGGCGCCGAGCGCCATCCGCGATGCCGATCTCCGTGCGTTCGCTCCGTCACGCCGTGGGCCACGACGACCATGCAGGCCTGACGGCGACGGCCGAGCGTTAGCGCGAACAGCAGCGAACGACGAAGATCGAGCATCGACATCACGCTCGCGCGCCATCGACGTGTCGAGCATCTGATCCATCGTGCGGACACGCATAGAGCGGCAGATCGCTTGTCGAGCTGATGACTCACCCGCTATCGATGGACGTCATCGCGGCCGGCTCGGCGGGCGTGCGCGCGACGATCGCGAGCGCGCGAGCCAATCTCCTGCGTCAGCGTGGCAGATAGACCTGCATCGGCGTCTCGACGGTGACCCTTCCGAACTTCACGTCCGCGACGACGCCGATCGATCACCTGGCGCCATGTGCCGGGGCGCTTCCGGCCATCCCTGCTTTGATCGACTTGCCGATCGGGCTTTCACCGGCCGCAGAGCGCTTCGCGCCAGCGTCTCGTTGACGACGGTCACGGCGGGCGATGATCGGCGTCGTCCTGCGCGTCGAACAGCCGTCCCGCGACGAGCGACGTACCCATCGTTTCGAAAGTAGCCGTCGCTGACGGGCGCGAATGCCGCGCTCGGCAGCTCAGGCCTGGGGGAATCGGCTTGTCTCGCGCGCGATGAAGATCGAGTTCCAGTTCGATCCGCTTCGATCGGCAGCGCCGAAAGGCCAGCGCGGCGTTGGTGCACTCCAGGCAGTGCCGCGGACGCCTCGTGAGCGTAGTCCGTGAAGAACTGCAGCCGGCCGCGGCCTCGGTCCACCGTTCGCCGCGTCAGCGAGAAACCGCATGCGTCAGCAGGTGGGCGGATTGGAAGCCGGCCCGTCCACGCGCGTGATCTGCGCCGGAGCGTCCGCATCATCAGGCCGGCGCCCGTCAGCAGCACGAGCGCCAACGCCGACTCTCGATCACCATGAGTCCGCGGCGCAGGCGAAGTGCGACCTGGCCGAGGCGCCTGCCGTGCGGCCCGCGTCAGCGCCGCCTGGCCCCAGAATGCCCGACGCCTGAAAGCGTGGAAAGCGCGCCGACAGACGATGCCGCGAGACGCCGGCCGCGTGGCGAGCGCGAAGAGACACGGCCATCGTATCGATTCGCACTTCGTCGAGCCGCGGGAGTGCCCTCCGGCGCGACCGCGTACCAGCACGTCGCAGGAGCCACGATCGCGACGCGCCACGCCGAGCACGCCGCCGACGGCCGACACGAGCGTGCTCTCGGCCAGCATCTGCAACGTCAGGCGCAGGCGTCCGCCGCCGAGCGCCGCTCGCACTGGCGAGCTCGTGCTGCCGCGCGGCGCCGCGCGGCGATCAGCAGGTTGGCGACGTTGACGCAGGCCACAGCAGCAGGCACCCGACGGCGCCCAGCAGGCACGAGCAGCGGTGAGCCGGACTGTGCGCCACGAGCCGGGCGGCAAGCGGCTCGGCGCGCGCGGTGACGCCGCTGTTGGTGTCGGGATGTTCGCGCTGCAGGTCGAGGCCGATCGCGGTCCATTCCGCTGCGGCCGCGCTGCCACCTGACGCCACGGCACGAGCCGGCCTCGACCGCGTTACAGCCCTGATGGTTGCCGCGGTCGCTTCAGGAACCGGGTGCGTCTGCCAATCTGAGGCCCATCGGGAACGAACAGGTCGTGAGCGCCGCAGTGACGGAAGCCCGGCGGCATGCACGCCGATCGATCGACGTGCGCGCGGCCGTCCGAGACAGCAAGCGTGCTCGGCGACGTCCTGCGTCGCCGCCCAGTTCGCGTCTGCCGGAATTCGTGGCTCGACGCACCACCGTCGGACTCGGCGCCGGGCGCGATCGTCCGCGGTCATCGAACAAGCGGCCGAGCCGTGGCTGAACGCCGACGACTTGAAGAAAGTTGGCGGTCGTCCTTCGCCGCGCGCACACGCTCCGGCCGGTCGAGCCCAGTGAGCGTGAGCGACTCATCGCGTGAGCGCGCCAGACCCTGGAGCGAACGCGCCCGCGATTGCCAGTCCAGGAAGTTTGGCCACGACACGGAAATCTGGCCGCGCTTCCTGACCGACTCGTTCGCGTACGAGCCGGCCGATCGGCGTCAGGCAGCGGGAGCGGCCGCAGCAGGATGCCGTTGCACCATCGAAGATCGCCGTCGACGCGCCGATGCCCAGCGCCAGCGTCGTCGCGAAATCGCCAGCGCGTGAACGACGGCGCTCTTTGCGTAGGACCTGATCGCGAAACGCAAGTCCTGATCGAAGATTGTCGAGTGCCATACGGACTGCTCCGATGGTGAGCCGTTGTGTGCTCGAGTTCGCGATCGCCGCGCCCGGCATATCGAGATGGCGACCGACAGGCGCCTGTCGCCAGAACCACAGCGTGGCGAGACCTGGTCCCGCTGCGCAGCGCGCCACTCTTCGAGGAGATCGCCCAGCATCGCGTCTCCCCGTAACCCGCGGGGTAGCGCTCGACTGCAGCAGTCGAGTCGCCAGCCGGCAGCGAAGCTCGCCAGGTCGATCCGGCGGGTGCTGGATCTTCACGACGCCGAGTCCGTGAGCAGATGCTCGACGCCGCGCCACATGCGCCGCAGGTCTCGCGGCGATCCGCGCAGCGCGGCGATGCCTCCAGGCGTGACGGTGTACACGCCTTCTCGGCAGCGCCGTTGCGCGCCGGTGTGCCTTTGGCGGCGGCCCATCGCAGCAGGCCCTTGTCCTCGAGGCCGATCGAGCGACGTGTAGAGCGCGCCGCGCGAAGCCGCGCGTCCCGCGGTCGCTTCAAGCTCGCGGGCGTATGGACGCTCCATAGGCGTCCGGCGTCCAGACGGAGCACTGGCGAGCAGGAGCAGTTGCTCGAATTCCCCAAGTGTGGTGACTGGCGCCATGCGATCTACTATGTAGACCTGTTTGACAGGGCGCCACAACAAGGTTGACTGACGTTTTACCAGGCTGTCACCGGCCCGGTGCGTATAATGCCGGCGCCATGACCATCTACGACCGCACCGCTGGCCCGGACTGTCGCTGCCGTGAGCTGATGAGAATCGGGCTGGATCGCTCGGGGCCGCGGCGGTCGCGCCGCCGCTGCTCGACCGCGCCGTCGTTCTCGGCCAAGCCGATCTTCGACGCCTACCCGTTCACGCTCGGCGTCGCCTCCGGCGATCCGCTGCCCGACGGCATCGTCCTCTGGACGCGCCTGGCGCCGAAGCCGCTCGAGGGCGGCGGCATGCCGATGACCATCGTCGACGTCGACTGGGAGATCGCGCGCGACGCGCGCTTCCAGAACGTCGTGCAGAAGGGGACCGCCGCTGCGCCAGGCCGGAGCTCGGGCACAGCGTGCACGTCGAGGTCGCCGGGCTCGAGCCCGGCGCGCGAATACTGTGCACCGCTTCCGCGCCGGCGACGAAGTCGAGCCAGATCGGCCGCACGAAGACCGCGCCCGCCGGCCGGCGCGCCGGTCGATCGCCTGCGCTTCGCCGTCTGCGGCTGCCAGCACTACGAGGACGGCTACTTCACCGCGTTCCGGCGCATCGCCGAAGAGCAGTTCGACTTCGTCTTCCACACCGGCGACTACATCTACGAGGGACGCGCCGACGGCGGCACGGAACGAGCAGCGCTCCGCCAGCACAACGGCGACGAGATCTACACGCTGGGCGACTACCGCAATCGCTACGCGCTCTACAAGATCGGACCGCGATCTGATGGCGGCGCACGCATCCGCGCCGTGGGTCGTGCACCTGGGACGACCACGAGGTGGACAACAACTACGCCGGCGACATCGACGAGAGCGACACGCCGCCGGAGCTATTCGTGCTGCGCCGCGCCGCGGCCTACCAGGCGTACTACGAGGCGATGCCGCTGCGCGCGAGCGCGCTGCCGTCGGGCAGCCACATGCGGATCTACCGCCGGCTGCAGTTCGGCAGCCTGATCGACCTCAGCGTCCTCGACACGCGGCAGTGGCGCTCCGATCAGCCGTGCGGCGACGGCATCGCGGACCGACTGCGCCGAGCGCGCTCGCGCCGACGCAGCACGATGATGGGCGACGAGCAGGAGAGGTGGCTGTTCGACAACCTCGCGACCGTCAAGGCGCGATGGACCGTGATCGGACAGCAGGTCTACTCGTTCGCGCTACGATCGTTCGAAGGCGCAATCCCGACGGCCAGTTCTCGATGGACAAGTGGGACGGCTACGTCGCGGCGCGGCAGCGGCTGTACAAGCGGCTGCTGCGAGACGCAGGCGCCGAACCCGATCGTGCTGTCCGGCGACGTGCACCAGCACTACGGCGCCGATCTGAAGATGGACTTCACCGATCCGCGCTCGGCCGACGGTCGGCGTCGAGTTCACCAACTCGTCGATGACGACGACCGGCGACGGCAGCGACGTCGGGGACGAGCGTGGGAGGCGACGCGCGCCGACAACCCGCACATCAAGTACCACAGCAACCGCCGCGGCTACATCGCCTGCACGGCGACGCCCGCATGCAGATGCGCGCCGACTTCAAGATTGTCGACAAGGTGAGCGTGCCCGATCTTCCCGCGCGGATCGGCGGGTCGCTCGTCGTCCAGGCCTGGCAGCCTGGCACCCACACCGACTAAGAAGGAACCGCCGCGAGCGCGCTGCGTCTCGCCGGGTTTCATCTGAATCGTGTTGTGAAGCTACTTCTTCGCGTCTTCTGCTCTCTTCATTTCCTTCTGGAGCGTCGCGATGCGTCCGGCCAGGCCGCCGAACAAGGCGCCGACGGTTGGCGCGTAGCCCTGTACTTCTCCGGCAGCTTCCACTCCGCGGCCGCCTGTTCCGGCGTCTTGCCGGCCTTCAGCTCCGGCCTGCATCCACGTCCACCAAGTCCTTGTTGAAGTCGGCGTACTCCTTCAGAGTCGGCCCACGTGGTCTGCGCCGGCGTGTGGCCGTTGATGATCGTGTCCACGTTCTTGATGCCGTTGTACGCCTTCATCGAGCGTCCCGGAGATGTGCAGCATGCTGCCGCCGTTGGCGCTCGTCGATGAGCGGCACCGACTTGCCGGCGAAGATGTCGCCCGAGTGCACGATGCGCAGCGCCGGGAAGACGACCCAGGCGTCGCCGTTCGTGTGGCCGCGGCCGAAGTAGTACAGGTCGATCTGGTCGGCGCCCTTGCCGATCGTCATCTTGTCCTTGAACGTCCGCTTGGCCATGCCGACGTTGTTGTTGCTCCTTGAAGATCGGCATCTTCTCCATGTTGGCCTTGGTGTTCTCCTGCACGACGACGTCGACCGTCGCCGGGAACTCCACGTTGCCGCTCACGTGGTCGCCGTGCGTGTGGGTGTTGATCAGCATCGTGACCGGCTTCGGCGTCAGCTCCTTGATCTTGTCGAGGATCGGCTTGCCCCAGCCCGGGTTCTTCGCGTCGACGACGCGTGACGCCGTTGGCCGTGACGAAGACGGCGGTGTTGCCGCCGCCGCCGCGCAGCACGTAGAGGTTGTCCTTCACCTTCTCGACTTCGACCACCTTGGGCGCATCGGCCGCCGGCGGCTGCGCCTTGACCGCCAGCGACAGCGCGCCACGACGACCAGCAGCATCCGAGCACAGTGCCTCGTCTCATCAGATACCTCCTGGGAAAAAGACCCGTTGAATGAACCAGACCGCCCCGGTCGCCATGACGACGATCGATCCCGCGAATGCGAGCTGCCGTCCCGCTGCTTCGCTGCGCGAGCGCAGCGCGGCGAGCGCCGTCGCCACGACGGCGACGACCAGCAGCTGACCGATTTCCACGGCCGACGTTGAACGCGAACAGCGACCAGCCGAGCGCGCGCGCCGGCAGATCCATATCGCGCAGGACGCTCGGCGAAGCCGAAGCCGTGGATGAAGCCGAAGGCGAACGCGATCCACGCGCGGACATCGCGGCCGTCGCGGATCAGCAGGTTGTCGGCGCCGACATACACGATGCTCAAGCGCGATCGCCGGCTCGATGATCCGCGCCGGCGGGCTGACGATGTTCAGCGCGGCGAGCGACAGCGTGATGCTGTGCGCGACCGTGAACGCCGTCACGATGACCGCGAGCTGGCGCACGGTGCCGCCGAGGAGCAGCAGGCCGACGAGGAACAGCAGGTGATCCGGGCCGATCGAGGATGTGATGAATGCCGGCCGGCAGGAACCGCTGCACGACCGCGAACGCAGCCCTGACGCGTGCCGGCGAAATACTCGAACGTCGTGCGTCCGCATCCAGAATCTGTCTGCGTCAGCGCGCTGCCATCGTAGACGTTGAGGAAGGTCTGGTGCTGCGGATCGTACGGGAACATCAGCGTCGTGATGGTCATCGTGCCGGCGCGGACCGGACAGCGCGTACCGAACCGCGAGCCGCACCGACTGCCGATCCGGAATCACCTCGGCAGCGGACCACACCGGCGTCAGCGCCAGCGCCGTTCGGCCGTGATGGTGCAGCCGTGCGGTCAACAGGCCGCGCGATCGCCGCGGACTGCTGCGCGGCGACCGCCGGATCGAGCAGCCGTTCCGCGGGATCGATGTTCAGGTCGTGTCCGAGATCGAAGATGTGGGCGACGACGGTTCCTTCGATCGCGGCCGGCTGGAGGCGCAGGTCGATGTAGCTGAACGGTGCGGGATGCGCGAGGACGGGCCGCGCCAGCAGGAGAAGCAGGGCGGCAATCAGCCCGGATGGTCGCTCCACGACCGGCAATGGTAACGTACGGCCGTGGAGATCGCGCCAGGCGCCTTCTGGCTTCCGCACCATCTGGGCGTCGCCGATCAGCTTGCGCTCGTCGAGCAGTGCCGCGCGCTCGTCGACGGCGAGGTTCCGGCCTACGTGCCGGTCGTCCGCGGCGGCGGCAAGATGCACGTGCGCATGCTGTGCCTCGGCCGCCACTGGAACGGCAAGACGTATCAGCTACGAAACGCGCCGCAGCGATTTCGACGATCTGCCGGCGCCGCCGCTGCCCTCAACTTCGCCGATCTTGCCAGCGATGTCGCGCGATCGGTCGGGATGCCGTTCGCGCCCGACCTCTGCATCCTCAATTACTACGAGGGCGATGGTCGGATGGGGCTGCACCAGGACAAGGACGAGAGCGCGCCGATCGATTGCCGCGGGGCTGCCGGTGGTGTCGATCTCGCTCGGCGATACCGCGCGTTTTCTGTTCGGCGGCTTGCGACGGAGGGACGCGGTGGAATCGCGCCTGCTCGAGTCAGGCGACGCATTCGTCTTCGGCGGACCCGCGCGCCTTCGCTACCACGGCGTGTCGCGAATCGTGCCGGGCACGGCTCCGCCGGAGCTCAAGATGGCTGGACGCTTCAACCTGACCTTCCGTCAATACTGATCCCTGTCGCGTATTTGAGTCCGTTGTAGTGCAGGCCTTCAGGCCTGCTCGCACGGCGGACCTGGAAGGTCCGCACGATATCACGGCAATCAGATCAGCGCGGTTCCTGAATGCATCCAGACGAACGCGGACGTGACGAATCGCCAGTCCACCGCGAAGTGCGGCTCGTAGTCGTCCTTTACGGCCGACCACGGTTGAATCATGCGCTGTCTGTCGCGCTCGGCCGGCTCGAACAGAAAGGCGTCGCGCCCGTGCCGATAGACGACCCATGCATGCTGACGCGCGGTTGGCGAGGCGCCGCCGCAGAGGATGCGCCCGACGTAGAACTCGGCCTCGATGCCGATTTCGATCAGCTTTCTCCACGCCCACAGCGCGAAGTCCTCGCAGTCGCCGCGCTGCCGCCGCTCGAAGTCGCACGGCTGCTGCCAGAGGTCGGGTTCATGGAACTGCTCGACATCCGACACGTACTCACAGGCGCGGAGCCACGCCACGATGTCGTCGATCGAGCGGGCGGGAACGCAGCTGGTGCCTTCGAAGTAGCGCGAGAACTGCCAGCGGGAGCCAGGCCCGAAGGCGGTGGCGGGCACATCCATCGGCACCCGGCGCCACGGGAATCGGCGATGCCCATCTCGCGGGCCATGCTCCGGCATGCTGAGCGGACCCACTGAACCAGCTGTTCGGGATGCACCACGTGTCCGCCAGTGGGATACGTCGATTCGACGGGAATCGTTCCCGTGCGACGATAAGCCACCGGATGTGAGGGATAAAGCCTGGGAAGCCGCGCTCGTTCTTCTGGCGTTTGCCTGTCTGGCGCTGCTGGCGACCTGGCCGCTGGTGCTTCACCTCGGCCGCGCGCTGCCGGGCGACCTCGGCGACCCGCTGTTCAGCTCCTGGCTGCTCGGCTGGGACGCCGATAGGCTGCGCCACGGCCTGCGCGGGTTCTGGGATGCGCCGATTCTCTTTCCCAGCCGGCACACGGTCGCATTCTCGGAGCACATGCTGGGTATTGCGGTCCCCATCGCGCCCGTCATCTGGCTGACCGGCAATCCGATCCTCGGATACGACCTGGCCTTTCTCTCGACCTACGTCGTCGCCGGCTCCGGCATGTCTGCTCGCGCGCGAGCTCACGGGGCGGCGCGATGCCGCGTTCCTGGCCGGACTGATCTTCGCGTTTTCGCCGATGAGGGCGCTCCACGTCTCGCATCTCCAGGTGCTGGCGTGGGGATGGATGCCGATTGCGCTCTGGGGTCTGCACCGGTTCCTGATCGACCCAGCACGCTTCGCAGACGGCGCACTCACGCGGTTCGACAACCGCGCTCGCGATCTTCGCCTCCGCGTTCACCGTTCAGGCATTCTCGAACAGCTATTTTCTGCATCACCTCGCGCTCGCTTCCGCGTTCGTCGTTGTCTACGAGCTCGTGTCACGTTCGGCGCCCGCCGCGATTCGCTTCCGCGCGCTCGGCCGTCTCGCAGCGGCGTCGGCGCTCATTCTTGTCTGCGTTGGCGCCGTGGCGTGGGCGTACGTGTCGGTCCGTCGTCAGTACGGATTCCGAAGGCCGCGCCGACGACTGGTCGATGTTCAGCGCCAACCTTAGCTCCTACGTGTCGGCCCCTGACAACACGCATCTCTGGGGAACCGTTCTGCACGGCGACGAGTTTCCCGAACGTCAGCTCTTTCCAGGTTTCGTGACCGTGCTCGCTTCGGCCGCCGCGCTCTGGCCCGGCCGCTCGCGCCGCCCGATCGCGACGCTGTACTGGCGCGCTCGCCGCGGTGGCCCGTTCTGTTGTCGCTCGGCCCCGAGCCGGCGGCCTGGTCGCATCGTCTGCTTTCCTCGCGGGACCGTATCTGTGGCTCGCGCGGATCGTGCCGGGCATGGATGGCATGCGTGTGCCCGCACGTCTGGGAGTCGTCGTGTTGCTCGCACTCAGTGTGCTCGCGGCTCTTGGAATTGGAAGGATACTGGCGCGGCTCCAGCCGAATGCGCGACGTGTCTCGGCAGTGCTGCTGGGCGCCGCAATCGTGGCAGAGGGATGGGCCGCGCCTTTGCGCATGGCGCCGTTCGACGCGCGAAACCGGCCCGGCGATCGCGCGGCGTATCGCTGGCTCGCACAGCAGCCGCAGGGCGCCGCGATCGAGCTGCCCATCCTCGAGTGGGCCATTGCGCCGACGCTGACGTATCAATATGCGACGCTATCGCACGGCCACCCCATCGTGAACGGCTACAGCGGATACGGATCGTCGCTGCAGGAGTTTCTCGGCGGCGCCGCCTCGCCGCTGAACGATCTCGATCGCATCGAGGACGCGCTGGTGCTCCTCGGATCGGTCGGCGTGCGCTACGTGCTCGTGCACTCGGCCGACTACGAAGATCCGCATGCCGGCGCCGATACCCTGGCCGCCATTCGTGCGCATCCTGCGCTGGCAGCGGAGGACTTCCGTTCGGATGCCGTCGTCGCTTTTCGACTCGCCGGGCGCCGAACCGCCGGCGCCGCCTGCGCCTGCGACGGGGCGCCGGCTGCATGCTGCTGATTTCCACGCCAACGCGTCCGACGCTGCCGATCGGCTCCCGCTCGCCTTCGACGACGATGGCGACACGCGGTGGCTCACGGGACGGCCTCAGAACGGCGACGAGTGGATCTCGATCGACTTCGATCCGCACGCGCGACGTATCGGCAATCGAGCTGCAAACGGCCTCGCGCAGCTTCGGAGACTATCCGCGCGAGCTGCTGATTGAGAGCACCGGCGAGGACGGCATGCGCACGGCGCTATATCGATCGCCGATGCTCGTCCCATACGGTCGCGCGCTTGCGCAAGGTCAGCCTCAGCCTTCTCTCGTCGTCAACCTTCCGGCGAATCGGACGCGGACGCTGACGATCAAGCAGATCGGTCGCACGCGCCGCTGGTTCTGGTCGATTCACGAACTGGGGATCTTCGAGCGCTGAGATCACCCACCGAGTGGTTTCAGCTCGCGCAATCAGTAGCTCGAAGAACCACTCGGCAGAATCTCCACCAGTGCTCCACCCGAAGCAATCGCAGTTTCTGCACCGTTCGGAAAGCCGCTCCGAAGATCAGTTGGCCAAATGCAGGCCGATCGTACGGCACGCTCGATGCTCTTGCGTTCGCGACGATGGTAGACTCGCGGAAAGGCGGAGTGATGGCGGACTGGATTGATCACCTGACGGAACGTGTGCAGAGTCGTCGAGGTCAAGCTAGACGGGCTGTTCGACGACGGTTGGGCAACTGTCCACGAAAGTCGACGGTCTGTCGACGACGCTCGGACAGTTGACGACCAGGGTTGATGGGTTGACGACAACTGTCGGGCACCTGACGACGACGGTGGACGAACTGTCAACGGCGATGGCCGCAGGATTCGTCGAGCAGCGGGAGTACCGGAGTTCAGCCACGCGCGCCTCGAAGCGAAGATGGACGCCGGCTACTCCAAGCTCGAAGCGAAGATGGAGGCTGGTTACTCCACGCTCGAAGCGAAGATGGAGGCTGGTTACTCCACGCTCGAAGCGAAGATGGAGGCTGGTTACTCCAGGCTCGAAGCGAAGATGGACGCCGGCTACTCCAAGCTCGAAGCGAAGATGGACGCCGGCCTCGCCGGCGTCGATCGCAAGCTGGATCAGCTCATCGACGCGCATCGTCCCCGTCCGAAATCGAAACGGCGCAACGAGTAATCCCGAACCCGCGCCCTTTCCACTGCTCTACCATCGACCCAGTGTCAGATTGATCTCCGGCAGGTGCGTCAGTGGCGTGATGGTGATGCCGTGTTCCGCGGCGACCATCCCGATCGATCGATCGTCGGGCCAGCCTGCGACGAGCGCGACGTGCCCCGAGTTCTTCCAGAGCATGTCGGTCTCTTCAGAACGATAAGCGAGTCCGAACACGTGCGCCCGGGTGCGCGTGCGAGCCAGCGTGAGGTTCGCGTGAAAGACCGCCGGCCAGACGCGCCAGTAGTCGCCGGCGATGACCGTGGCGCCGGCGCGAACAATGGCGCCGCTCTGGCGCCCGAAGCGATCGTCGAGGCCGCGTTCGATGCGGCTGAGCGAAGGAAGGCCATAGCTCACCATCGACGCCACTGTCAGCACACACAGCGAAGCGATCGCCAAGGCCTTCGTCCACTTCGCCAGCAGCGCGGCAGAGTACGGTCGAAACGCCTGCGCCGACAATCATCAGCGTCGGAGTACATGTAGCGGAACGAGTACAGGTTCATGCCGACCCACAGCGAAGTCCCCAGCACGAGCCATGTGCCGACGGCCATCGCGAGCAGCGCAACTGCCGTTTTCAGGGAAGCAACGCGCCGGTCCACCATAGCCAGGCGAGTGCCGCGACCGTCGCCACCGCGACGCCGGTCGCTGTATACGGGTGTACGAACACACCTGATGTGCCTTCCAGCAGTTGCCACCATCCGTTCGGCCACTTGGCCGGTGGAGCCAACGCCGTCACGGTGTGTGCCGACGCCAGATAGGTGGCGGCGAGTGACGCGAGCGACGCCGCGACGGCCTGAAGTGCGACGAGGCGAAGCGGTCTGATTCCTCTGATCACCGTGGCTATGCCGAGCAGCACGACGATGCCGATGTTGACCCAGCAGGCGAAGACCAGAAGGACGAGGGCGGCGACGCTCCGGCCTCGACGAGAGTCGCCGTCTGCCACGAGAGCCCGGCAAAGCCCAGTGAGATCGAGAGCGCGTACGGTTGGGTCACAAGCCAGTCGAACTGCACCGCCGGCGTCGCCGCCAGCAGGAACATGTGTTCGTGCACGCCCCGATCGCCGTCCACGCGCAGTCGCGCCCCACCAGAAATCGCGCCATCACGAACGGCGCGGCCAGTGCCGCCACGGTCATGATCCATCCCTGCGCGAGCATGTTGCCCAACGGGTGGCGAATCGGCATCGCCAGGAGCGGGACGAGCATGCCGAAGCGATCCTGTCCCCAGAAGAACGGCGACCATCTCTGCGTGCTGACGAGCACGGTCAGCAGCGAGTCGGCGTGCTGGAAATCGTGAAGCGTGCCGAGCCCCATCCACGCAGCGAGGCCCGCAGCCAGAATCGAGACCAGAACCCACGGGTGGCGGAGCGAATCGGACACCGCGGTTGTTACGCACTGGCGGTGCGATTCCTATTCGTATCTGAGAGCCAGAACCGGATTGACCCGCGTCGCGCGCCGGGCGGGGATGTAGCCGGCGATGGCGGCTACCAGCGCGAGAACGAAGCACGCACCGGCCATCGTCAGCGGATCGCTGCCGCTCACGCCGTAGAGTTGACTGCTCACGAAGCGGCTGAGCGCCCACGACGCGATGAGGCCGAGCAGGAGACCTGACCCGACGAGCACGAGCACGTCGCGCATCACGAGCCAGATCACGTCGCCGGCGACGGCGCCGAGCGCCATGCGCACGCCGATCTCGCGCGTGCGCCGGGCGACGGTATACGCCATCACGCCGTAGAGGCCGATGACCGCGAGCAGGGTGGCGAGCACGCCGAACGCCGTGGACAGCGTCGCAATCAGCCGATCGTTGAGGAGCGACTGATCCATCTGGTGATCCATCGTGCGCAGGTTGTAGATGGGAATGTTGGCGTCGAGCTGCGCGGACGACCTGGCGGATCGCGCCGAACGCCGCGTCCGGCTGGTTCGTGGTGCGGACGTACATCACCGCGCCGCCGGCGCTGTCGTTCTCCATGAAGGCGAAGAACACCTGGCGCGGGATTTCGTCCCGGACGCCGGTGTAGCTCGAGTCCTTCACCACGCCGATGATTTCGATCGGCGTCTTCGTGCCCGGGTTGATGCCGAATCCGATGTGCCGGCCGAGCGGGCTGCGATCGCCGAAGTAGTGCTTCGCGTAGCTCTCGTTGACGATCGCCACCTTGTAGCGACGGCAGCTGCGCCTTCCGGATCGGCCGGCTCGAACCGCGCGTCGCGATCGTCGAAGTCGCGTCCGGCGACGAGCGGGATGCCCATCGTCTTGAAGTAGCCGGGGCTGACGGCGTTGCAGTACGGGTTCATGCTCTCGCCCGGCTTGGCCTCGTAGCCTTCGACCGACATCGAGCTGTCCCACTCGTTGCCTTCGAGCAGTCCCATCTGCGCGAACGCCATCGCCGCTGACGCCGGGCGCCGCGCTGACGCGATCGCGCACCTGCTTGTCGAACTGCTTCGAGCGCAGCGGCGTGTAGCCGCTCAGCGTCGGCGACAGGTTGAACGCGATCAGGTTCTCGGTCTTCAGGCCCGAGATCGAGCAGTCCGCAGGTTCCGCAGGCTGCGGATGAACAGCCCGGCGCTGATCAGCAGCAGCGACCGAGACCGTCACCTGCGCGATCGACGAGCCCTTTGCGCAGGCGCACGCCGCCGCATCCGCCGACGACCGCGCCGACCTGATCCTTCAGCGTCGGCGCAAGGTTCGGCTTCGTCGATCGCAGCGCGGGCACCAGGCCGAAGAGCAGGCCCGGTTGCCAGCGACAGCGCGAAGTTGAACAGCGAGCACCCGGCTGTCGATCGATCCGGAGATCACGTGCGGCGTGTCCGACACCGGCAGGAACCCGAGCAGGAACTTCGTCGTCCACGACGCGATGACCAGCCCGAGCACGCCGCCGATCGCCGCGAGCAGCACGCTCTCGACCAGCAGCTGGCCGACGATGCGGCCGCGGCTGGCGCCGAGCGCGAGGCGGACCGCGATCTCCTTCTGCCGCGACGTCGCGCGCGCGATCAGCAGGCTCGCGACGTTGGCGCACGCGATCAGCAGCACGCCGCCGACGATGCCGAGCAGCAGCCAGAGCGGCTGCGACAGCTGCTGCCGGATCGGCGATCGGCCCTGCGCCGCCGGCGAGCAGATCCACCTGTCCCTTGAGGAACTCCTCGCGCGTGTAGCGTCGTCGTGCCGCTGAACGCGGCGTCCAGCACTTCCTGCTCGAGGATGCCGTGGAAGATACGGCTGCAGCGCGGCCTTGGCCTGCTCGCGAGTGACGCCCGGCTTCAGCCGGCCGAAGACGTTGACCCAGCGGCTGCGCCGGTTGTCCACGTCGTCCCAGTTCGGCGTCATCTGCGCCTTCATCAGGACCGGGACGCGGATGCTCGGCACGTAGCCGATGTCGACGCCGTCGAAGCCGGCCTGCGGACACGCCGATGATCGTCAGCTTGTTGTTGTTGACCGTGATCGATCTGCCCGACAACTCTGCGGGTCTGCGCCGAAGCGCGTTCGCCAGTAGTCGTAGCTGAGCACCGGCGACCGGGCCGTCGCCCCGCTTGTCGTCGTCGGGCGTGATGACGCGGCCGAGCGCGGCGCCGACGCCGAGCACCTGGAAGTAGGTGCCGGACACGAGCTCGCCGGGCACGCGCTCGGTCTGCGCCGTCGACGCCGACGTTCATCGCAACCGGCCGGCGCGCGAACATGCCGGAGAAGATCTTCGGGGCCGGCGCGCCATTCGCGACCGCGAGGCTCACGCGCGGGAGCGCGCGGCGGCAGTGCCGCGCTCGACGAAATCGTCGCGAAAGTCCTCGTACATCGGGAACGACAGCATGTTGCCGCCCGAGTTGCTGCCGTAGTGGTTGCGCGCGCCGTTGAACAGGACGAGCTGGCCCGGGTCCTTCACCGGCAACTGGCGCAGCAGCACCTCGTCCACGAGCGTGAAGATCGCCGTGTTCGCGCCGATGCCCAGAGCAATGGACAGGAGCGCAACGCTCGTGAAGAGGGCGAGCGTGCGAGCCCGCGAAACGCGTAACGAAGATCGGGGAAGAGATGGCGCATGTGTTCGGTTAGACGAGAGCGGCTTCCCACGGGTTGACTTGCCTCTGTCCCGTGCGGCAAGGTGGCCGTATGCGTCGTCGCGACGGCCTGGCCGCGTGGCTCATTGTGGCCGCGGTGCCCTTCATCGGCGGGGTGCAGGGCCGCAATTCGGGGAACGCCGAGATCGGTCGTGAGCTTGCGCGATCCAGCGTCACGCAGCGGCAAGTCGTTCGACTACGCCAGCGGGCTGGCGGCCATGGGTCCGCGGCTGACCGGTTCAGCCGCCTATCAGCGAGCGGCCGAGTGGTGTGTCGATCGGCTCCGCGCTGTGGGGATCGCGCGAACGGCCATGGAGCCCTTCACGATCGACCGTGGCTGGGAGCGCGTGTCGGCGCGCGGCGAATCGTCGAGCCGGAGAGTCGTGCGCTTCACGTCGAGTCGCTTGGCTGGACGCCATCGACGCCCGACGGCGGACTGAACGCGGAAATCATCGCGCTGGAGTCGTTTTCGCTGGACGCTTCGGTGAAGCGGTCGCTGGCGGGGCGAATCGCGCTGTTGCCGGATGGCGATCCGCCAGGAAACCCCGACGCCGCTGCGCGCTCGCTCGGCGCGGCGGCTGCGCAATGCCGGGGCGCTTGCCGTCCTGGTGCCGGACGGCGACGTCGACAATCAGCTCACCGCGCGCGGTTTCGGGTTCGGCACGGTCATCGGCGGGCTGCCCGCGGCACAAGTCGGTCGAGATGATGCGCAGACGATTCGCGATCGCCTCAGGCGGGGACCGGTGCGGCTCTCGCTGGAGCTCGTGAATCGTGTGACGCCCGGCGCAGTCACCGTGAACAACGTCGTCGCCGACATTCCCGGACGCGACCGTCCGGACGAGTGGGTCGTCGTCGGCGCGCACCTTGATTCATGGGACTTTGGAACCGGTGCGCGGTGACAACGCCACCGGAGTGGCGATGGTGCTCGAGGCCGCCCGAGCGATCGCAGCGGTCGAGGAACCGCCGCGCCGGTCGATCCGGTTCGTGCTGTGGGGCGGGGAGGAGCAGGGTCAACTGGGTTCCACGGCATTCGTCCGCACGCACGCGGGCGAGCTCGATCGAATCGTCGCCTACCTGAACTCGGATGCCGGCACCGGCAAGTTGATCGGATGGACCTCGCCCGGCCGCGACGACATGGTGCGAAGCCGTTCGCGCGCTGACCGGCAACGTCCTCCAGGAGCTCGGCGCCGGCACGTTCGATCAGAGTCTCCGCTATGCGTTTCAGTCAGACGGCGCACCATTTGTCCTGGCAGGGATTCCGATCCTCGACCTGAATGCGGACGATACGAGCTACGAAGACATCCATCACAAGGCGTCCGACACGATCGAGCGAGTCGATGCGCGCCAGCTCGCCGCCGGCGCGGCGGCACTCGCGGCAACGGCCCGAGCCATTGCGGATGCGCCGGCGAGGGTCGCGCCCCGGCTCGATCCGCGATCGGTGGAACGACTGCGAAAGCAATGAAGGGCGATGGGAGTCGAGCGCGTCCACAGTCCGGAAGATCCCCGTGTCGCCGCGTATCGCGGAGTCCGCGACGGCGAGCTCTTGCGGTCGAGTGGACTCTTCGTGGCCGAGGGGCGCCACATCGTGCAGCGCGTGGCCGGGAACGGCCGGGCATCGAGTGCACTCGCTGCTCGTGAACGATGCAGCGTTGAACGGCCTCGAGCCGGCCCTCCGAACGGCTTGACGCGAGCGTGCCGCTCCTCGTGGCTGAGCTCGAAGGTGTTGTCGGCGATTGCCGGCTACGACGTGCACCGCGGGTGTCTGGCGCTCGTGCATCGGCCGCCGCCGGTGCCAGTCGACGTGCTGCGCCGAAGCGGATGCTGGCTGATCGTTGTCCTCGAGGCGGTCGTCGAACCCGGACAACGTCGGCGGCATCTTTCGCAATGCCGCGGCGTTCGGCGCCGGTGGTGTGCTGCTCAGCCCGACCTGCTGCGATCCGCTGTACAGCAAAGCGATCAGAACGTCGATGGGCGCGACGCTGAGCGTGCCGTTACGCGCGCGTCGTGCGGGACGACTGGCCGCGCGTCCTGACACGTCGTCAGCGCAGCCGGCTTCACGATCGTCGCCCTTGACGCCACGCGAGCCGTCAGATTCGATCGAATCGTTCGCCGCCCGCCCGCGTGCTGCGCCGGCGTAGCGCTCATGCTCGGCACAGGGGCGCAGGCCTGACGCCGGCCGCCGAGTCCGCCGCCGACTTCAGAGCACAAATTCCGATCGCTGCGGACGTCGATTCCCCAACGTTGCAACGGCCGCCGCCATCGCACTCTATGAGCTTGACTGCGCTCAAAAGTCGGATGACGCGCCTTGTTGGGTGACAGGGCATGACGGGGATAGGATAGGGCCGGCGAGGGTGACGAGATGATGAAGACCAAATCACTCTGGATGGGCACGGTGCTCGTCTTGTGCAGCCGTGTTGCTCGCGCAGGACCTGACCGGCGATTGGCAGGGTACGCTCGGGACCGCGCCGCAGCAGCTCCGGCTGATCGTTGCATATCGACAAGGGCGAGGGCGGCGGCGTGGAAGGCCGCGCTGGTGAGCATCGACCAGAGCCCCGATCGCGGCGCGCGCATGGCGGCGCTGACTCGGTCGACGTTGGAAGGCGCCAGCTTCAAGATGGCGTGTGCCGCAATCCGCGGTTCGTTCGACGGCACGATCGCCGTGACGGCAACTCGATCGCCGGCACGTGGAGCCAGGAGCCTGGCGTTGCCGTTGACGCTCGCCCGCGCGACGCCGGAGACCGCATGGAAGGACCCCCTCACCACATCTCGGCGAGCTTCGTGACCGTGGATCGCGACGTCAGGCTCGAAGTGCTCGGCTGGGGCGGGCCCTCGACTGGCCGGACGCTGGTGCTGGTGCCGGGCCTCGGCAACACCGCGCACATCTTCGACGTCCTCGCGACGAAGTTGGCGGCGCGCTACCACGTGTCGGCGTCACGCGCGCGCGGCTTCGGCGACTTCGAGCGCGCCCGCGTCCGGTTATGGCGCCGACCGGCTGGGCGATGACGTGCTGGCGGTCATCGACGCGCTGAAGATCAGCAAGCCGGTGCTGACAGGGACACTCGCTCGGCGGCGAGGGCTGAGCTCGATTGGCTCGCGGCACCCGGAGAGAGTCGCGGGGCTGATTTACCTGGACGCGGCGCTACTACGTGCGTTCTACGCGCCCGGCGTCGATCCGTTTCCGCCGCCGCCGACCACGCCCCTGCCGCCGATCATCGAGGGCATCATGAACGGGACCCAGAAGTACTCCGGAGTCCCCGTGCCGATCCTGGCGATCTACGCGCTGCCGCACGATCCCGGACCGGCGGCCCACCGGGCGATCCGGGCTCAACCGAGGCCAACGACGTGAAAGGGCAGGCGCAGGCGAAGGCGTTCGAGCGCTCTTGCCCACCGCGCACGTCGTGCGCATTCCGCGCGCCAATCACTACGTGTTCGTCTCGAAGAACGAAGCCGATGTCCTGCGGGAGATGGAGGCGTTTGTCGCCGCGCTGAAATAGCCGACGGCCGTTGAACATCGTCGTCGCTAGCGGGCCGACAGCCGCGTGATCTTGTCCTTTCCGGCGGCCCGACGGCACCCGTTGTCGTGATGGACGGTCCGTGATGCTTATCGAGATTGGCGACACTCGGGTACGGCGCTTTGTCGTCGAGATCAGTCGCCAGTAGCGGGGGATCCATTCTCCGCTGATGGACTGAGACCATCACGTTCGTCAACCGACCAGCGGCAGTCGATCAACTGCCACAAATCGCCGAGGACCGACCTCGAGTCACCATGCATGAATGGTTCAGGAAGGAGACGACGCCCTCGTCATTGTTAGCATCTATCGTGTCCACTCTGGAAGTAACACCATCCGCTTGCCGCCTTCACCGACGGCGCGCATAACGCGCCAAGGTTCGGGATGCTTTCAAGGCTCTATCGTTAGGTGACACCGCAAATCGTCAGGTTGCCCGTAGATTCCTTCAAATGCGGGGCGAGCTGTTCGTAATTATCAACGTCGAGATCCGCCGCCGCCATGACGAGATGGTCGAGAAACGGATCTCTGTCGGTTCTCAGCAATGAGCTGATCGAGAGCGCGAGCGTAGCAAGCGGTTGCCGAGGCTGTGGGCCAACACGAATGCTTTGGCTTCCAGCCGAAACACAGTCAGGTCGGCGAGGAATAAAGCGTGCCGTTTCGCCCAGTCGACGGTTCCCTCAGCCACAAGATAGTCTTGAACGCTGCGCCCCGCTCGGCCACGTAAGAGATGGCGGTCCCCTCAAACTGCAGATCGAATACCAGTTGACGGGTTCGTCGCAACGCATCCTCGAAAGACGTTGTAGCCGTGCACAAAAACGAAAATGTCCCTTCGTTCCCGGAGCCAGAGCTGACGCGCGCAAAACTGTTCCTTTGTCGCCACTTCGGTGAGTCAGAACGACGTGCTTTGCGGATCTTGCTGAACGTAAAGCCCAGATCGATGGTGACTCGAGGCTCCGCGAAAGAGATGGTCTGGAGGAATGGCGACCCGCGCGGGCACCATATTCCAAGCTGTCGTCAGACCGATCGTTTGCGTAAGACACGCCAGCGGCGCCCGGTGCGCCCGTTTACGATCGGTCGCATAGAGCAATTCCACCCGGGAATAGTGCGATTTGCTTCGACGCTTTCGGCTTCACAAACGTATTGCCGGGCCCGGCTAATGACACGGGAACCGAAGGCAAAGTGACGCCACGAATAGAAACGCAGTCGGCTGTTGCTTGCCGTCGATGAGATTGACCGTCCACGTCTTGGTGATCTTGAAGAAACGCGCTTTGAGTTTGTAGCGTCCATTCGGCAAATCGCCAAAGGTGAAGCGCCCTTGATCTGTAACGGTCACCATTTGTCCACGAATAGAGCCTCCGGTCAGTGTCAACTCAATGCGCCTTGAGGTTCGGCGTCAGATCAATGGCGTCTTCGCTATAACGAACAACGCCCCGCAGAGGGTTAGGCTGGCTGAGGCTGGGTGTCGCACCAAAACAATGCGGAACAAACGATTAGCAAAGCGAGCCGGGAGTGACAGGATCCCCCGTGCAGGACGACCGCATTCATGTCGACCGGTCCTGAGGGTTGGGACGTGACCGCCGTGTCCACGTTCTGCAACGCATGGGCGCGCTGCATCCATAGCGCTCGTTTTCAGGGGCTCGTCAGCCCGTCCCTTTCGTGGCGGTCATTGAATCTTGTCCCACCGCGCCCGCGCCGGTCAGTTCGTTGGCAGAACAGAAGCCCGCTCGGTGTGCTGGCGATCCGCGTCCACCCGGGTGCGAAGGCCCTGGCAGGAAACGTCTTGACGGTAATGTGATTGCCGGATCCGTCGAGCCTGCCAGCACGGCACCGGCGCCCGATCCGCTCGCTGTGGTACAAGATGCCGCCCGGCGTGCTCACGATGTGTGTCCACCCGGCTGCAAAGCGCGCCGCGGCCGAGAGGTCTTGATTGTCGCGTGAGTACTGGCGCTGTCCGGAATCTCCCGACCGCACCCGCGCCGGTCTGCTCGTTGTAGTAAAGAACGCCGGTGGGTGCATTTGACGATGTGCGTCCGCCCGACGGCGAAAGCACCATCCGGATAGACCTTGATCGCGGTGTGATCCTGCGCGAACGACGTCGTCGCACCCGCAGAAGCACACCGTCACGGTCATGGACAAAGAGCAGGCGGACCAGGGTTCGGAACATGGCACCCTCCTCGATTCGCAGGTTGACCCGGGAACGCAACTTCGACGCGGCAGAGACCGGCCTGCGCCTCGGAACGCGGAGTAGCGGAGGATCTTAGCACCCCTGAAAGCCTATTCGTCCTCCAACCTCCACGCGTCGCGGCGCCGCCGCGGCTGTCGGCTGACCGTAGAACGGGGAGCTGAGTGACGCCGCTGAAGTTCAGCGCGTTGAAATGATTCAGCGCGTTGTACGCCTGCGCGTAGAGCTCGACCGCGTAGCGCTTGTCCGCGCCGTCCATGCCGCCCATCCCGCTCGAGCGGATCGGCGCTGTCGCCGCGCGACGACGCGACCTGCGGCCCGGCCGGCGGCGGCGCGGCGCCGCCGAACGCGAGGCTCCAGCTCAGTCGCAGGCCGAGATCGACCTGCGCGCGCCCGAGCCCGGTGTTGCGCGTGACGCCGGCCGGACGATCGTTGCTCGACGGTGTCGCCGTTGTCGTCGCGGCCGGTCGTGATGTTGTACGGCGTGCGCCGATTGCACCCGCAGCGACGTCGCCGAGACGGAAACGCGCGTCTTCAGCGGCACGTTCGACGAGGCTCATGAACCGGTGCCGGCGAAGCCGAGCGCCGGTCCGCGCTCGGCCGCGAGGTTGTAGTTGTCGGCCGGCAGGCCGAACGGGCTGTCGGTCTCGTTGATCGATCGCGCCGAACGTGTAGTTCGCGGCGATGAACATCCGCTGCTGCGGCCGCTGGTAGTTCAGGTTCACGCTGAGCGCGTCGAACTGCGGTCGCTCGCAACCGACTGCGATCTCAGTGACCGCGCCGGACGCCGGATCGGGCCGCAGGCCGTCGGCGAGCGGCGCGTTGACGTTCACGCCGCGCAGCTGGTTCGTGCCGCGGCGGCGGATGAACATCGTGTTGACACGCACGTCGCCGGGCAGCGCCTGCTCGACGCCGGCGATCGCCTCGGTCAGCGTCGGCTGCGCGAGGTTCGGCGGCGAACTGCACGCGGCCGGCCGGCAGCGCGACCGCGCGGCCGCCGAGCGCCGGGTTGGGATAGCCCGGCTGCACGATCGTTTCGATCTGCTGATGCGTGCCGTCGAGCTGCACGCGCCTGCTCGTAGCTCTGCGCGTCGAACCAGTCGAAGAAGACGCCGCCGCCGCCGCGGATCGTCGTCTTGCCGCTCTTGAACGGCGACCAGGCGATGCCGCCGCGCGGCGCGAGGTTGAAGCCGCCGATGTGCGACTGATACTCCTGCCGCAGGCCGGCGCTGATCGGTCAGATCCTTGCGCGCGCGGATGTCGTCCTGCACGTAGAGGCCGAGCTGCGCCTGCGAGATGCTCGACGTCGGGATCGCCGGCGTTCCGCGTGTAGGTCGTCGGCATGCCCGGCGTTGTAGGCGTCGAGGCTGGCGAACGTGAACGTGCCGCCGGCGTTGCGCAGCTCGTCGGTGCGATAGCGCCCGCGTCGAGCTGCAGGCCCGTCCGGATCGCGTGGCGGCCGGTCGGCGATGTCGAGGTCGTCGGTGATCGACACGACGTCGGATCCGCTGCGAGCCGCCGAGCTGCGCGCCGCCGGCGTTGAACGCGTTCAGCACCAGGACCGCCGGCGCGACGGCTGGTCGGCGTGAACGTCGTATCCTCGTTCAGCCACTGCACGCGCAGCTCGTTGAACAGCGTCTTGCCGATCGCGCCCGACGTTCGATGCAGCGCAGCACGTTCTCGGTCGCGCGTCTGGCTGTAGCCGCGCTCCGATGCAGGTCGTAGTCGCCGACGCCGAGGTTGTCCGCCTTCGAGTGGTTGCGCTGCACCTCGGCGCGGAACATCTGCGACTTGCGTCAGCATGTGCTCGAGGCGCGCCGGTCAGGTTGAGCGAGTCGTTCGGCTTGCGGATCGAATCGGAGAAGTAGCCGGATGGCAGCGCCGCGACGATCGTCTTCGAGTCGAAGGCGTCGGTGCCGTCGGCCGGACAGCGAGCGACGTGTGCTGCTTCCAGAGCGGTCCGCTCACGCTGAAAGCCGTAGCGCTCGTGCTGCTCGTCGCCTTTGACCGGCGCGAACGCGTTGCGCGCGCTGAGCGCCGTCGCTGCGGAAGCCGAGGCTGGTCGAGCCGCGCCAGTTGTCGATGCCCGGCTTGGTCGTGATGTCGATCGAGACGAAGCCCGGCTCGTGGGTGTCGGCGGCGAACATGTTGCGGCGGAAGCGGATCTGCTGGATCTGTCCCTTCGGCGGCAGCCGGCCGCCGCGGAAGCCGTTCACGCGCAGCACCGCGCCGGGCCCGGCCATGTCGCTGCAGCACCTGCTCCATCTCGTCGGGATCGTCCGGCAGCTCGTCGATCTGCGCCTGGTCGAGCACCGTCGCGAACGCGTCGCCGCGCGGATCGCTCGCGCGCTCGCGCGGGTCGCGTCCGACCTGCACCGTTTCCGCGAGCTTCGCGATCTTCAGCTTCACCTCGCGCCGGTTGTCGCCCGCGCGCAGCGCGCACGTCGCGCGACGTCGGCCGGCTCGAAGCCGGGCGACTCGACGTGAATCGTGACGCGTGCCCGGCTCGAGCGCCGTGAACATGGCATCGCCGCGCGCGCCGGTCGTCGATGTGTCCGCTGTCCGCTCGCCGTCCGGAGACCGGTATGGCGTCAGGGTGACCCGCGCCCCGACGATGACCGCGCCGCTGGGATCGACGACCGTGACGCGCAGCGTCGCGTCGGCGCGCGGCTGCGCCATCGAAGCCGTCGACAGCAACATCGCGATCAACACGCATCCGAACGTCTTCATGATGACTCCGCGTGATCGGATGGCACTCGACCTGGCCCGCCTATCTGGCCGCGAACGTGTCGGGCTTGAAGGCCGGGTTGATCTTGATCGTCTTGAACGTCGTCTCTTCGGTCGGCTTGCCGTCGATCGAGCGCGCCATGCGATGCGGCAGCATCACGCCGTCGACCGGCTTGTAGTCGTCGAGATACAGCGTGATGTCGACGACCTGCGGCGCGGGAGCGCCGACCCGTCGTGCGACGCCTCGCCGCGGCCGCGTCCGCCGTCCGGCGGCGGACCCTGCTGCGTCTGGATCATCACGCGCGGCGCGACGCCGCGATAGATCAGCATCAGCGGACGATGGCTCTTCTGATCGAGGAAGATCCGCGCGGCAAAGTTGCCCGGCGCCCTTGGCGTCGACGACGTCCGCCTTGCCATCGTCGGACTCGGCCTCGCCGCCGGACGCTGAACTCGAGCGGCAGCGACGCGGGCGACGTCAGCAGGAAGGCGAGGGCCGTGCGCGCAAGGTCGGCGCGCGCGTTGCGGATCGCCTGCGCTTCCGCGTCGCCGGTGGGCGGCGGCGGTCCCGTCCGGACCATCATGCCGGGCGGCCGTTCAGCGTGCGCTGGTTGCGCAGCAGCTTGTCGCCGTTCACGCCCTGCTCGGTGACGATCGTGACGTCGCCCATCGGGCTCATCGACTCGGTCCGCAGCAGCTTGTCGGGCAGCTGCAGATCGATCGTCACTTCGCCGCTCAGCTGGCGATCCTGCATCGTCGCGCTGATAGGTGCCGGTGGCCGTGAGCCCCTGAACCTTGTTCAGAGTTCTTCTCGCCGCCGAGCGCCGCGCGCGCCTGCGCCATGAGCTGCTCGGCCTTCGGCATCGCCAGCCGCGCGCGCGGCGTAGCCGCCGGCCGCCATCGCGATCGACATCAGATAGACAATCAGTCGTTGCACGTCATCACCTCGTTGAGGAGTATGACGAGCGGCCGTCCGGCGAAGTTGTTATCTCTGGGCAATCGTTTTGTAAGAGATGTAAAGCGCGCGAATCCGCCGTCGGCATTTCGCGTACAGTGATTCTCGTGCGGGCTGATTTCCACGACCGGCGAGGTCCGTGCCGTGGCAGCTGATCGCGCGGCGCGCTCCTCGCCGGGCTGCTGGTGGCGCTCGCGGCGCTGCAGTACCGCTGGCTCGGCGAAGTCGGCGAGGCGGAGCGCGCGCGCATGCGCGCCAGCCTGCAGACGCGCGCCGCCGACTTCACGCAGGAGTTCGACCGCGAGCTGACGCGCATCTATCGTCGCGTTCCACGGCGAGCCGGACGCGCTCGACGAGGACGCCGGCGCGCGCGGTCGGCGCCGGAGCTCGCGCAGGCGCAGGTCGATCGCCGACGGTTCCAGGCCTGATCAGGGACGTCTTCCTGCTCGAAGCGCAGGGGCCGCAGGCCGGCGTCCTGCAGCGGTTCGATCCCGCCACGCGCGACCGCTGCAGCCGGCCGACTGGCCGGCGCCGCTCGGAGCCTGGCGCGAGCGCGCGTCGCACGTGCCGGGACCGCTGGCACGCCGCGCGGCGGCCTCCCGATCTTCATGGCCGACGCCGTGGATGCGTCCGCGCCCGCGCTGATCATCCCGATCCCGTTCGTCAGGAAGATCGACGATGGCAGCGGGCCACTTCGCCGTGGTGCCCGAACCCGGCAGCGCCGCGCGCTCGCTGATCGTCTGGCTCGATGCCGATCGGCTGCGCCAGCAACTGCTCGAGCCGCTGGTCGCGAAATACTTCGGCGATCCGGCGACGCGTCCGAGTATCTCGTGTCCATCGTGCAGCGCGACCAGCCGTCGCGCTGTCGTCTACGCGTCGGCGCCGGCGCGATCGTCGACGAGCGGAGCGCCGATGTGTCCGGCCGGCCTGTTCGATCTGCGGATCGAACGAGATGACGCGCATGACCGGGCCTCGTCAAGGACGCACGCAGGCCGGGCGTCGCCGACGGCGACGGATCGCGTGGCCGATCACCATCGTGCGCCGGTCGGGCGGTCCCGGCGACGCCGCGCGCGTGCTGATGACCGGCGGCGCCAACCAGGGCGCCTGGCAGCTGCGCGCGCGCTACCGCGAGCGGCTCGCTGGAGGCGATCGTCGCGCAGTTCGCGCCGGCGCAACATGGCGATCAGCGCTCGGCGTGCTCGGGCTGCTGGGCGCGGCGTTCGTGCTGGTGATGGCGGCGGCGCAGCGTCAGCGGCGGCTGGCGCGGCAGCAGATGGAGTTCGTCGCCGTCGGTGTCGCACGAGCTGCGCACGCCGCTCGCGGTCATCTGTTCGGCGGGCGAGAACCTCGCCGACGGCGTGGTCGCCGACGCGCGCAGGTCAAGACGCTACGGATCGCTGATCGAGACGGAGGGCCGGCGCCTCGGCGACATGGTCGAACGCGTGCTGGCAGTTTGCCGGCATCAGCTCCGGCACGCAGACGCGCGTGCGCCGGCGGTCGATCGTCGCGCGCGGTGATTGCCGACGCGGTCGACGGCGTCGCGGCCGGACGCACGCGATCGCGGCGTCGGCGATCACCGTGCATCCAGCGACGGCACGCTGCCGCGCGGTGCTCGGGCGACGCCGACGCGCTGCGCTCCGCCGTGCAGAACGTCGTCGGCAACGCGGTGAAGCTACAGCGCCGGCGGCGGCGTCGGTCGACGTCGACGTCGAGGCGCTCGACGGCGCGATCGTGCGGATTCGCGTCGCGGATCGCGGCATCGGCATCGACGCCGCCGATCTGCCGCACATCTTCAAGCCGTTCTACCGCGGCCGCCGCGCCGTCGACGCGCAGGTGCGCGGCAGCGGCGTCGGCCTGAGCGTCGTCCGGCACGTCGTCGACGCGCACGGCGGCGACGATGCAGGTCGACAGCCGCGCCGGCGAAGGCACGACGGTGACGATCGTGCTGCCGCGCGTCGCCGCGGATCGCAGGCGCGAGCCGTCGTCGGCTGCGGCCGGCGCGCTGTCGTGAGCCTCGCCGCGCGTCCTGCTCGTCGAAGACGAAGCCGGGCTGCGGCTGACGCTCAGCGATCGGCTCGGCAGCGAAGGCTACGCCGTCGAAACGCGCGAGCGACGGCGAGGCGGGCCTCGGCGCGCGACGGCCAGCGGCGGCTACGATCTCATCGTCCTCGACGTGATGCTGCCGCGGATGAACGGCTTCGACGTGTGCCGCGAAGTGCGGCAGCGCGGCGTGACGACGCCGATCCTGATGCTGACGGCGCGAGGGCAGGTCGTGGACAAGGTGGTCGGCCTGAAGCTCGGCGCCGACGACTACCTCACCAAGCCGTTCGAGACGATCGAGCTGATGGCGCGGCTCGAGGCGCTGCTGCGGCGCGCGGCCGTCGAGCCCGCAGCCGGGCGGCGACGACCTACCGGTTCGGCGACGTCGTCGTCGACTTCCGGAAGACGGAGGTCACGCGCGGCGGCGCGCCGGTCGATCTGTCGGCGCGCGAGTTCAAGCTGCTGCGGCACTTCATCGAGCATCGCGGCGCGACGCTGTCGCGCGACGCGCTGCTGGCGGACGTGTGGGGCTACGACGAGATGCCGCTGACGCGCACGGTCGACGTCCACGTCGCCGGCCTGCGGCAGAAGATCGAGCCAACCCCAAGTCCCCGGAGTACATCCTCACCGTCCACGGCCTCGGCTACAAGTTCGTCGGCTGACGGATCTTCTCGCGACACGCCAGGCACTCTGGCGTTTTCCGTTCGGGCGTAGTGCAGGCCTTCAGGCCTGCGCCGCGAAGGCAGGCCACGAAGGTCCGCACTACGTCTACACGAAGCGCTCGCGTCCCGCCCATGGTCGGCTCCTTTGCACTCCTGCATTCGCAATCGGCGCAAACCCGCGCCAAATGTGTCGCGATGCAGATTCCCGATCACTGTGCTGGTGACAGCAATACGTAACG
>ERZ1370068.1875-contig-11826_pt1 | contig 45389 bp, 53 predicted proteins | sample MGYA00561227_ERZ1370068 | MGnify/ENA primary metagenome ERZ1370068 (study PRJEB38410, sample SAMEA6850437) | metagenome | study: Metagenomic assessment of the ecological functions of the soil: analysis of the soil microbiota associated with the... | reverse complement strand
GTATTACTTCGTTCAGTTACGTATTGCTGAACCGCGCCGCCGTAATACTCAGCCCCATCGTGCGGCGGTCCATCAAGCAGCGCCATGCCGTGGCAGCCGATGCCCGCGCTGGCCATCGACCCCTCGGGCACGTACCGTCGAGCGGTTGTGCGGGCAGCCCGAGCAGAAGACAGGGCTGGCGGCGCGAGGGTCAGCGGCGCGGGCCGCTGGCGCAACGCCTCGAGCAGCGCCACACGCGCGGTGATCGAGTCGAGATGGATTCGGCGCTCGAGACGCGAGGTCGCGATCTGGGCGATCCGGTCGGCGTCGAGCTCGGCGTCGGCGGGCACGAGCGGGCGGCCCTCGCGTCGTCTTGCTTGCCGACCACGCGGGGGCGCTCGGCCTGGTTGTAGAGGATGTCGCGGATGAAGAGCTCGCAGAACGCGCGCTTCTCCTCGATGACCAGGAGCTCCTCGAGGCCCTGCGCGAACTCGCGGACCGATCCCCGGCTCCATCGGGAACATCATCTCGATCTGCATCAGGCGAATGCCGTACTGCCGGAGCGCCGCGTTGTCGAGCCCGAGCTCGGCGAGCGCCTCGCGCAGGTCGTAGTAGGTCTTGCCGGGCGCCGCGATGCCGAGCCACGCGTTCGGCGTGGGCAAGGTGATGCGATTGAGCTTGTTCGCCGCGGCGAAGGCCTTCGCCGCCTCGAGCCGCCCGTAGTGGATCTCGCGCTCGGCCTCGAGCCCCCACGGCGGCATCAAGAGCGGGTCTGCCGCGCCTGCCAGGGCCGTCCTTCATAGAGGAAGCCCGGATCTCGGCGATGACGATGCGGTCGGGCGCCACCTCGGCCGTGCCGATCTCGTCGGCCACGTTGGTGACGATCTTGAAGCCGACCCAGAGCCCGGAGTAGCGCGAGCAGCTCGAAGCCGAGCCGGCCGAGGTCGAGGATCTCCTGCGCGCTGCCGGGATAGAGCACCGGGAAGAGCGCGTCGTAGAACGCCACCTCCGAGTGCGACGGGATCGTCGACGACTTCGAGAGCGGATCGTCGCCCGCCGAGCGCCAGCACGCCGCCGTTGCGCCCGACACCGGCGAAGTTCGCGTGCTTGAAGATGTCGCCGGTGCGATCGACGCCCGGGCCCTTGCCGTACCACATGCCGAGGACGCCGTCGTACTTCGGCTGCGGGAACAGATTGGCGAGCTGGCTGCGCGTAGACGGCCGTCGCGCCGAGGTCCTCGTTGACGCCCGGAAGTGAAGACGACGTTGTGCTGACGCAGCAGGTCCGGGTTCCGCTCCAGGGTCAGATCGAGCCCGCCGAGCGGCGAGCCGCGGTAGCCGGAGATGAGCGTGGCGGTGTTGGAGCCCGCGGCGCTTGTCGGCGCGGTGCTGGTCGAGCGGCAAACGCACCAACGCCTGAATGCCGGAGAGGAAGATGAGGCCTTCCTCCTGACGGTATTTGGCGTCCAGAGTGAAATCACGCTTGATCGCCATGGGTCTCCTCTCGAAGTGACTGCACGTACGATACGGGGCGCCACGGGTGGGGCGCAAATCGGTCCGGGAGGTGCGAGCGCGATGATCGAGATCAGGCCGTGCCGTCTCGAAGAGTGTGTCGCGGTGCTGGCGATGTGGGCGCGCGCGCGGCGCGATTCCAAGCCCGACCGACACCCTCGAGGAGGTGAGCCACCTCGTGCGCGAGCACGCCGACTCTCTCCTCGTCGCGATCCGTCAGGGTTCCATCGTCGGGAGCGTCATCGGCGGATGGGACGGCTGGCGCGGCAACATCTACCGCCTGGCGGTCGCCCCGGAGGCCCGGCGGGCCGGGCTCGCGCGGCGGCTCGTCGACGCCGCCGAGCGCATGCTCGTCTCGAAGGGCGCGCGCCGGTTCTCAGCCCTCGTCGAGCGCCACGAAGCTCACGCGGTCGGTTTCTGGGACGCCCTCGCGGACCGTGGCTGGCACCGCGACGAGCGCATGATGCGCTACATCAAGATGGCGCCTAGCAGGCTGCCGCTCGGTACAGTCGGTGCCTGGCTAGATCGGGCGCCACAGGCCGCGATCGCGTCGCGCGCTTCACGCTGGAGCTTCACGAAGAGGTCCTGGTGTCGCACGTTCGGCGGGACCGTCATCGACCTGGGCGTAGCCGAGTCGAAGCCAGCTCCGCGTTGACCATCGTGTTGCCCACCCAGACGTAGGCCAGGAGCCGCCCGTAGCGATCCCGAGTGCGCACGTCCAGCTCGAGACGGACGTGGTGGCCACCGACGAGACGGCGGTTCACCTCGGCCGCTTCACGACCGCCCGGCTCTTCGCCCTTGATCGGATGGTGGATCTCCGGAGAGTTGACGCCGATGTAGCGGATCTTCTCCACGCGATCGCCGAGCTGCGCATAGATCGTGTCGCCGTCGACGACGCGGACGACCGTGCCTTCGATCGAACCAGCCGACGCCGAGCTCGCCGCGAGGAACAGGAAGAGGAGAACGAGAAGATGAGCTCGGCGGAGCGCCACGCCGACACGGTGTCACCGCGGGTCGACGAGTGTCAGAATTGAGACGGCGAAGCGTGGATTGCTACTGGACGCGGAACATGGCGTAGCCGAGGGACCTCAGCTGCGTGTCGACGAACGGCTGATGGCGGCGATCGCTGCTTCTCCGCTCGCCGGTGTCCCTGCTGGCCTCGCCCAGGGCGACGGTCACGACCGGATCGACGATCCAGGAAGACCTCGACGTTTTCTTCGGCGGCGAACTGCCGCGTGAGGTACTCACACAGGCTGGCCTGGTCGCGCGCGACGATGAAGTAGTGCCGAGTCATGACTGCCACTCGGCAATTCTCTACGAAACGCGCGCGAGGGTCAAGGCTGGCGGAGGCGTCCGAGGGCCCGTCGGGCCTGTCGCGCTTTCTTGGAAAGTCGGCGGGGTTACTCGCGCTTCTCCCGACCCGGCTCTTCGTCGGAATCGTCCTTCGATATCGGGCGTATCCGCGCCCGACGGGCTTTCGGAACCTCCAGCGCTTCCAGAAATTGCTCGGCCGTCAGCACCGCGCTCCCGGCCCGGCGGGCGGCGTCCTGGACCTTGCCGATCCGAGCTGCACGACGACGGCGCCGTTTCGCAGCTGACGCGCGAGCCGCATCAGCTCATCGTCGGCCGTCAGCGGCGGGCGCGAGGAAGACCACGCGAATGCGTCCCGGCGTCGGCGTGCCGCCGGAGAGACGGGCCCCGTCGAACACAACCGTGAACTCGTCCCGCGGGGCGCGGTCGGCCCGCGCGATGAGAGTCACGAGCGCGCGCCGTCCCGCTTCCGAGGCTCTCGGCCTCTCGAGCCCGGAGGTCCGGGATCGCGCCGGATGACGTTGTAGCCATCCGACGAGCCACCGCATGAGGCCAAGTATCCTATTCTCTCCTCCGCATACGGAACGATCCATGGACGATCCCTCGCTGACCCTCGTCGGAGCGCAGCTCCTTGACGCCCGGAGTCCGCGCGGCGCCCTTCCCAGGGGCGTCGTCGTCAGGCTGATGGTCGATCGCTCCTCGATCCGCCCGGTGGACACTGGCGACGTCGTCGAGATCGTTCCGGGCGCGGAGAGGAGGCGCCGGCGACGTCGTCTCATGTGTCCGCGACGGACGGTGCGAGCTCGGGCGGCTCATTCGTCGCGATGGGCGTGTCTTCGAGATCGAGATGGGTCCCGATGGGTCGCGCCTCTCGCTGGCGTCGGTGGACGTACTCGGCGTCGCGACGGCTCTCGAGCAGGAGATTTGCTGTTCGATCTCACACGCGGTCGCTGGCGCGCGGCGGGCCGATTCGCGGCGGCCTTGCCGCCCCGTCTTGGGGCTCTGCTGGTGGTCCTGGCATGGCTCGAGCGTGTGCGGCGGCCATTCTTTCCGCCGCTCTCCATGGGCGGCGAGGAGGACCTGCTCGACTCAGCTGACCACCGCGTATGACACTGAAGCCGAGGTCATCGGCCGCGAGACGACCCTCCTGCCCGAGGAGGAGACGTTGCTCCAGCGCCATCTTGCGCCGGGCCGGCGGCTGCTCGACATAGGCTGTGGGGCGGGCCGCGAGGCGATTGCGTTCGCGCGCGCCGGACTCGCGGTCACCGGCATCGACGTGGCGCCCGCGATGATCGCCCTTGCCCGCGACCGTGCTCGCGCTGCGGGGCTCGCGATTGAATTCGCCGTCGGCGAAGCTCTGACCTGGCCGGTCACCGGCGGGCCGTTCGACGCGATCTACTTCAGTCCGGGATCTACTCCCACATCCCCGGCCGCGACCGTCGCGTGCGCACGCTCACGCGGCTGCGCGATCTCCTGGCGCCCGGCGGAATGATCGTCCTCGGGCCGGTCCTGGCTCCGCCCCTCAGGCTGCTTCTCGCGCGCCCGTCTCGTCGACGCGCTTCGCCGGGTCGGGCGCCGGGCCGGGCTGCGCTCACCTCGCCGAGCCGGGCGACCACTACTATCGCGGCCACGCGCTCAGGCGCACGCCGGTCTCGTACCGCTACGTCCACCGCTTCAGGGACCGCGCCGAAGCCGAGGCCGAGCTGGCCGACGCCGGCCTGGCGATCACGGAGAGCCTCGACGAGACCTGCTGGATCGCGCGTCGGCGAGGGCGCTAGCAGCGGCGACGGCCAGGGCCAGGCCGAGCCGCGTGTTCAGCGAAGCGGCCTGACCGCGCCGCCAGCAGACGCGCAGCGGGTGGACGGCGCGATAGACCGGAACCTTCCACGGCGCTTCGAGCTCATAGTGGAACCGCAGCCACGTCCCCGACGGGAAAAAGCGTCCACGCCAGCACGCGGAGGACGTCGGCGCGCCGGTCCATCAAGAGCGTCTGGGCTGGATAGACACGCGTCTCGACGAGCGATGAGCCGAGACTCGGCGGCCATGACGCGCCGATGCATCGCGCGACGGCGGCCCGGCGCAGACGACCCGGGGTCAGCCGCGCGGCCAGCCCGAGCGGCAGCGGCGTGCCGAACGAGGCGTGGACCACCGTGAGTGTCCAGTCGAGGAGCGCGCGAATCCGCCAGCGCCGGGCTTCGTCGACCACACGGTCCCAGTCGATCTCGCGTTCGTATCGGCGGATCACCGCGTCGATGTCGGCGTACCAGAGCACGCGCGCGAAATCCGAGCCGAGCGTCAGGTGCAGCACCAGATGCAGCAGCATGTCCTCGGGGCAGAGCGCCAGACTTCGGCCCTCGCCGAGGACGAACGGCGCGTGCCCGGCGCCAGAGCCCGTCGTGGTCGACGCGCACGACGCCATCGAAGCGGAGATAGCGCGCGATATCCCAGTGGAGATCGACGAGGATGCCGCCGCGGACGAGCTCGGCGAAGCAGCGCGAGGCGGCGTGACGCTCAGCCTCGGGGCCGGGTGTCCGATAGCCGAGGCCGCATGAGCGTGTCCACCGCTCGAGCTCGATCGACCGGACGGACGAGCAGATCGAGATCGGCCATCGGCCGCAGCTCGGGCGCGGGGTACACCGTGTGCGCGAGCGACCATGCCCTTGAGCGTGAGGGTCTCCACACCCGCCTGGCGGAGCGCGCTGACCGCTTCGCCCCAGGACGCGGTGAGGGCGGCGGTGCGCGCCCAGACGCCACCTCGCGACGGCGTTCAGGCGGTGTCGCGCCGCGGGCGGTAGACGCTTGAGCAGATCGAGGCGGAGGAGGTGCCGGTGCAGGAGCGGCGCCGTCCTCTGCGGAGTGGCGCGCTCGACGAGGCGACGCCCAGTCGACGACGTCGCCGGAGAGCGCGGCCAGCCACGGCTCCGGCGACTCGTCGCCGCCGACTCGCGCGCCCAGCAGGAGCAGACGCGTGCCGCGTCGGGCGCGGGCGGCGCCGGCACGGCCGCTACGACGTCGTGCTGGTGCGCGAGGCCCTTCCCCATCGTGGTGCGCTGGCTCGTGCTGCACGTGGCGTTGTTCACGCGGCAGCACGTCGTGGTGTCGGCCCCGAAGATGCTGCTGGGCTCGAGCGTCGGCTTCTCGTACGGACGCTTCTCCTGAGTGGCCATTCGTCAGCTCCTCCCAGCGGTGCGGATCTGATAGAGCCGTCGATTCGCGCCGGCGACCATCCGAGCGCGCTCGTGGCAGCGCTTCCACTCAGCCTCGCCGCGCTCGAGCAGGTTGTCGCCGTGGCACCGGTTGCAGAACCCGACGAGCTCGCAGGACGAACACTCCGGCAAGTCGGCGTAGACGCTGAACCGACAGCAGATCCCTGATCGCGGGCGGCGGCGCCGTCCAGAGCTCGCGGAACGGCGTCTGCCGCATGTTGCCGATCGGGACGCGAAACGCGATGCACGGGAACACGTTGCCGTACGGATCGATGCAGCAGCCGTTGGTCGCCGGCCCGCACGTCGCGCGCTGGCGGCGCGACGTCCTCCGGGCGGCCTTCTTGAGGATCGAGCTGCTCGCTCCACGTCGACTCGCGCGAGGTACCGGAGCAGCTCGTCGCGCGTCGAGCTGGTATTCCTGCGGCACGTGCCCGTCTCGCGGCACAGCGCCGTCGACCCGCGGGCTCACCTCGCAGCTATAGGTGTGGGTGAACGACGCCGAGGTCCTTGCCGAGCCGGTCGAGCTTCGCGAGGCCGTCGATGTTCGGCTTCATCACGACGGTCTTGAGGTAGACGCGCAGCCCGTGGCGCTGCAGGCGCTCGATCGCGGCCATGAGCCGCCGGAACGAGCCGGGCACGCGGGTGATCGCGTCGTGCACCTCCGGATCGGCGGAGAAGATCGACAGCTCGACGGTCAAGGGCTCGAGCGCGCGCCAGCCGCTCGACCTTCGCCTCCGTGAGGCCGATCCCGTTGGTGAAGATCCGGTACGGCGAAGCCGCGCCGGCGCGCATGCTCGGCGATCTCGAAGAAGTCGGGCCGCACCGCTGACCTCGCCGCCCGAGAGCGTCAGATAGAGCGCCGCCCATGTCGGCCAGCTCGTCGAGGAGCCCGCGGATCTCGTCGAGCGTGAGCTCGTGGCGGCGCACCTCCTGCTCGCGGCCGTGCTCGACCACGCAGTAGCAATGGACGCACTGCTCGTTGCACCGGTAGGTGAGCCTCGAGATGGACGTTGAGGGGCGTCCGATTCCGGTCCGCCTTGGCGCTGATCAGCGCCATCAGCGAGGCATCGCCGAGTCCCGCGTTCTGAGCGCAGCCTTCGAAGATCATCGGCTCTCTCCTTTGCGCCGGCGCTCGATCGAGACCAGCTTGGCGTCGGCGAGCCGTTCGAGGAACTCGATCGCGTCGGCACGAATCGTCGGCTCGGGCGCTTCGAACTCGGCCGCGAGCACGCCGACGATCTCGTCCACGCTGCGCGCGCCGTCGCACAGATCCCAGATCCGCGCGCCGACGCTGTTGAGAGGGTAGAGCAATCCGCCTTTGACGTCTACGACGAGCGCCTCCGTGTCGAGCGTCCGCCACGGCACCGATTTGCGCACGGGAAACGCGTCAGTCCAGTCCATCGAGATAGCTCCAGAGCGCGGGCTCCGGTTTGAACGCGAGCTCCCACGTGGGCACCGTCGCGACGAGCGCGGCGAGCGTGTCGAGGAGTCGCGTGGTCACGCGGTCGTCGCGCTTGGGCAGCATGACCTCCGGGAACGCGCGGGCGACCGCCTCCGACGCCGACAGTCGCCGGCGGGCGAAGTGATCGGCCTTGCGGAGAAAGCAGAGACCCCGAACGGCGGCGCGCTCGTTCGTGCGAGCCATGGACGGGCCGCCGGATCCATAGAAGGGCGTCGCGCAGGCCTCCCAGCCTCGCGGGCCGGGCCGGAGCGCGATCGTCTCGTCGTTGAGCACGGGCCGGTCGCCCGCGAGGCCGGCGATGGTGGTCTTGCCGCTGCCCGAGGGGCCCGAGAAGACCCACGCGCGACCTCCGATCGACGACGGAGGACGCGTGGAGCAGGACCCCACCCTTCTGCATGAGGAGGAAGCTGCACAGGAGCCGGAACAGGTCGGGATTCAGCGCCGGTCCGGGACCGGCACGGAAATCGACCCGGCGGCGTCCCAGGTCGCCGTGCGCGCGAGAAGGATGGCTTGCGAGCGCGAAGCGACCTCCGCCCACGTCGCGGACGGGCGCGGCGTGCGGCCGGGACGATAGCGCTCGGTCGCCCGCACGCGAACTCCGAAGGTCGGCGCCCGTCGCGACAAGAACGGACCGTACCGCTCCTCCGCCCACGCGCGCGCCGGTGGCGCCGAGACCCGCGACGCCGAACACGACGCCCGCGACTTCGATCCGCGGAGTCCGCTCAGCCAACGGCCACACCTTCGGCGCGCCGGATCGGGCGTGCCGACCTCGCGGCAGTGCAGGGCCGTCACGACGCGGGTCGCGAGGTCGAGCGTGCGCTCGACGGCGGGGCGCCGCCGGTCGGCTTGCCAGATCGAAGGCAGCAACGCGCGCAGCGCCGTCGGCCGCGCTCATCGGTTCCGCTTGCCGCCGGGCAGCCGAGCGTCGTCGCGCGCCAGCCATTCGCAGGCGGCGGACCGTCGCCGACGAGAAACGGCGTCGTCCGGACGTCGACGTGGTCCGCTCTGGGCCTCACCGCAAACCAACCAGCAGTCGCGGACGAAGGCATCGCCCAAGTCCGGCAGTCCGCAGGCGAGGGTCGCCGACTCGGTAGGGCCGAAGCATGCGGCGTGAACGAGCAGGGTCTCGCGCTCGAGCGAGCCACAGCGCCGTCAGGGTCCGCATGAGGCCGGCGACGTCGAATCCCGCCGCCATCTTGACGGTGACACGACCGCGCCGGAACGTCGACGACCGCCCGGTAGTAGCCCGTCGACACGTGAAGATGCCGGTCGCGACGGCTCACGGTGGCTGCGTCGGCGACCGTGTCGCCAACCGATCGCCAGGCGTGGCGCCCGTCACGCTCCTCGTAGTCGATTCGCACGGTCACGTCGGGCCGACGGCGCGTGATGAATGCGGGATGGTTTCGGGCCCAGAACCCGGGCTTCGGGAAGGGACAGGACAGCTGAAAAACGATGCCCGCGACGTCGACCTTGTCGGTGTGGCGCGTCACGCCCGCGGCCACGCGCGCAGCGCGTAGCCACCACGCCGCCGCTCCGAAGGAGCGTGCGGCCGTGAAGATCGCCAGCGCCCGCTGGCGGAGCGTCGACGAGGTCGACGGTGACGCCGCCGACGCTCGAACGCCGTCACGATGCCGACGATCTGCGGTGCCGCCACAGCCTCCGGCCCGACACCGCGATTGTCCGCGCCGAGTGAGCAGCGCGGCGCCGCGCCGGCCGATCACGCGGTGACACACGAGCGTGCCTTCGCTCTCGTACGCGAGCAGATCGCCGAATCGCGCGCGCACCGGAGGCGTGACGAAGATCCGCGCGCCCGCACCGAGCAGAGGTCGCATGCTCCGGCCGCGTATCGGCAGCCAGACCGACTCGCCGGCCCCGAGGCGTTCGCGGAGAATCTCGGTCACGACCGGTCGCCAGACGGCGGCGGGGCTCGACATATCGCCTCATCCTACCCCGAATCATCGCCGCCCTCTGCTACCATCGCGCGCGTGACCGCCGCGACCCGCTGGCCCGAAGCCCACGCGTCGCGCGGGCTCGTCGCGACCCCGCACGCGCTCGCTTCCGAGGCCGGACTGGCGGTCCTCGCGCGCGGCGGCAACGCCGTGGACGCGGCGATCGCGGCCGGCGCCGCGATCGCCGTCGTCTACCCGCACATGAACGGGGTGGGCGGCGACAGCTTCTGGCTGATCTACGACGGGCGCCAGCGCGCGCTGCGCGCGCTGAACGCGGCGGGCCGATCGGCGGCGGCGGCCGATCTCGAGCGGTATCGCGCGCGCTTCGGCGCAGCGATTCCGGTGCGCGGCGGGGTCGCGGCGCTGACGCGTGCCCGGCGTCGTCTCGGGCTGGTGGGCGGCCCACGCGCTGAGCCGCGACTCGCTGGCGCTCGCCGATCACCTGGAGCACGCTTCTCGAGGCGGCGATCGCATCACGCGCGCGACGGCTTCCCCCGTCGCCCGGCCAAGCGTCGCGAGACCGCCGACGCCACGGATCTCTTCGGTGACGCGACGCCGGCCGACCTCCGCGAGTCACTCTGGCCCGTCTTTCACCCCGAGCTCTTGAAGCGCGAGCGGCTTCGTCCAGGCGGATCTGGCGTCGACCCTGGAGGAGATCGCCCGGAGCGGGAGCGACGCGTTCTATCGCGGCGCGCTCGCTCGCCGCCTCGCCCGGGCCGCGAGCGCCGCCGGCAGCCCCTGACCGCCGACGATCTGGCCCGCCACCAGCCCGAGTGGGTCGAGCCGCTGCGCGTTCCCTACCGCGGCGGCGAGGCCACGAGCTTTCCGCCGCCGACCCAGGGATTCGCCGCGCTCGCGATCCTGTCGCTGCTCGAGGGCTTCGAGATCAAGTCCCTGGCCGAGGCCGACTACGTGCACATCGTCGTCGAAGCGACGAAGCTCGCGTTCGAGGACCGCGATCGCTATCTCGCCGATCCGACGGTCGCGTCCGTTCCGGTCGCCCAGCTGCCTCGATCCGGCGCGCCTCGCCGAGCGCCGCCGGCGAATCTCGCGACGGGCCGCGATGCCGGCGGCCGGACCGGCCGCGAAGGGCGACACGATCGCCATCGTCACCGCGGACGCGCAGGGGAACGCGGTGTCACTGATCCAGAGCCTCTACTGGGAATTCGGCTCGGGCGTGATCGCCGGCGACACCGGCGTCCTCCTTCAGAACCGGGGCGCGTTCTTCTCGCTCGATCCGGGGCACGTGAATTGCCTGGCGCCGCGCAAGCAGACGGCGCACACGCTTGATCCCATCCATGTATCTCGTCGACGGACGTCCGCGCCTCGTCTACGGCACCATGGGCGGAGAGGGCCAGCCGCAGACGCAGGCGGCCCTCGTCACCCGCATCGTCGATCGCGGACTCGATCCACAGGCGGCGGTCGAGGCGCCGCGCTGGCTCTTCGGGCGAACCTGGGGCGAGGAGACCCGCTCGCTGAGGCTCGAGGATCGATTTGGCGACGACGTCCGGAACACGCTTCGCGAGCGGGGGCACGAGGTGGAGATCGTCGAAGGCTGGAGCGATCTGATGGGCCACGCTCAGGTCATTCGCCTCGACTCGACCGGGCTCGCCGGCGCGTCGGATCCACGCGCCGACGGCGCCGCGCTCGGCTTCTAGCTCAGCGGCAGCTCGCGCTCGAAGACCGTGAACGGAGAGCGGCGCGCGGTTTCGAGGGCCTGGCGGATTTGCCCTTCGCCTCGGCCGGCGCCCTGCTGGAGCAAGGCCTCGAAAAAGGCCACGTAGAAGCGCGTCCGGCTCGACGACGACGGCCACCCGCGCGCGCAGTCCGGTCGCTTCGACCTTCATCCGATAGGTGAGCGTCGTGCTCTTGCCGGGCATGAGGCGGGTGTCGAAGAGCTCGCGCGAGAGGTCGAGGGCCACCTCGCGGCCGATGATCTGCTCTCGGCGGCTGCCGGCGACGACCTGGCCGGTGTCGTCGACCAGCTCGGCGCTCAGGACCACGCGGTGGCGTGACGTACGTCGGAAACGCGTGGCCGACCCGCGTGCTGCTCACCCGGAGCGTGACGAGCGCGAGCTCGCCAGGGCGATAGCGTGGGGCTCCCGCCTTGGCCTCGATCGTGAGCCCGGACCGCACCATCTCGAGATCGTGGATCCCGCGCCAGCGGTGACGCCGGTCGGGCATGTGGCAGTCCTGGCACTGGACGCCCTCGCGCGCGAAGCGGCTTGCCTTCCACTCGTCGTAGGTGGCCTGGAGCAGCTTGCCGTTGAGCGCGAACCCGTCGGGTGTGAATTGATGGCAACCCCGGCAGAAGTCGGCCTTGAGGAACGCGGGGTGCGACGTCACGCCGTTGTGCGGCAAGGTCTCACGCGGAGCGGTGCTCGCCAGGGAGCCGTCTCGCCGGGGCGGCCCGAACCGCTGGTGACCCCGAACGTGGCACCCCGCGCACGGAACGCCCCGCCCGGCGAGCGAGGCGTCGTAGGCCGGGTTCTCTCGAAGCTCGCGGCCCACGGCGACGAAGGGTCCCTGCTCGGCGAGGGGGGCGTGACAGACGAGGCACGCGTGCGCCGACGACGGGTCGCTCTCCCGCATCTCGACGAGCTGGCCGGCGATGCCGGGGCCGCTCGCGGCGGCGTGCAGGCTCTCGCGCCAGTCGGCGAGCTGGGCTGGATGGCAGGTCCCGCACGACTCCGGCTGGAGGGAAGCTTCCAGCGGCGAGAATCGCGCGGGCGGCACGCCTTGCGGCGCCAGCGGCTGGCTCCAGTGCCGCCGGATGAAATCCTGGATCGCGTCGGCGCCGGCGGCCGCCGCGGCCCCGAGCAGCACGGTCGCCGTCGCCGCGCACGCGAGACGGAAGCGAAGTCGCATCGACGGGAGCATGATAGCGTGCGCGACTGCCGACTGCTGTACAGTAAGGACCGCAGTCATCCTGATCGCTTCCGGAGAACGCTGTGGATCCGTATCGCCTGCCGCGACACGTGCGACCGACTCGGTACGATCTGCGTCTCGAGCCCGATCTCGCGACCCTGACGTTCACGGGCGACGAGACGATCACGCTCGAGATCGAGGAGCCGACCGCGGAGGTGGTCCTCAACGCCGTGGACCTCGCCTTCGGCGAGGCGACGCTTGCGAACGCGCGCGGCGAATCCGCTCCGCGGAACGCCGGTCGTCGACGAGGCCGCCGAGCGCTGCCGCATCACGTTTCCATCGCAGATCGCGCCGGGCACCTGGCGGCTGCGCCTCGCCTTCACCGGCACCTTGAACGACAAAGCTGCGCGGCTTCTACCGGTCGAGCTACAAGGATCCGACCGGCGAGGCGCGGCTGATGGCCGCCACCCAGTTCGAGGCGACCGATGCGCGCCGGGCGTTTCCGTGCTGGGACGAGCCGGCCTTCAAGGCCGTGTTCGCGGTGACGCTCGTGATCGACCCGAAGCTGACCGCGGTGTCGAACACGTCGATCGTCGGCGAGCGCGTCGAGCGCGGTCGGAAGATCGTGACCTTCGCCGACACGATGAAGATGTCGACCTATCTGGTGGCGTTCGTCGTCGGCGAGCTCGAGGCCACCGACGCGGTGATGGTCGGCCGGGCGCCGGTCCGCGTCTGGTGCGTGCCCGGCAAGCGTCATCTGGCCGCGTTCGGCCACGAAATCGGCGTCGCCTCGCTGCGATTCTTCGAGGAGTACTACGGGCTGCCGTATCCGAGCGACAAGCTCGACCTGCTCGCGATTCCGGACTTCGCGGCCGGCGCCATGGAGAACCTGGGCGCGATCACCTTCCGGGAGACCGCGCTCCTGGTCGACCGGAGCGCCGCGTCCCACGCCGAGCTCGAGCGGGTCGCCGATGTGGTCGCGCACGAGAACGCGCACATGTGGTTCGGCGATCTGGTGACGATGACGTGGTGGAACGGCATCTGGCTCAACGAGGCGTTCGCCACGTTCATGGAGATCCTCGCGGTCGACGCCTGGAAGCCCGAGTGGCAGCGCTGGACGACGTTCGGCGTCTCGCGCGCCGCCGCGCTCTCGGTCGACGGGCTGCACTCGACGCGCCCGATCGAGTTCCGGGTCGAGGCGCCGCGCGACGCCGACGCGATGTTCGACGTGCTCACCTACGAGAAGGGCGCGTCGGTGCTGCGCATGCTCGAGCAGTATCTCGGCGCGACGGTGTTCCGCGACGGCGTGCGCGAGTACCTCCGGCGCCACGCCTACGCCAACGCCGAGACCGGCGATCTCTGGGCTGCGCTCGGGCGAGCTGCGAACCAGCCGATTCCCGAGGTGATGGACGCCTGGATCTTCCAGCCCGGCTATCCGCTGGTGAGCGCCCGGCTCGACGGGAACCAGCTCGTGCTGAGCCAGCAGCGCTTCACCTATTTGCCGGAGCCCCTGCCCGGGCTCGACGCCCTCGCCGCGCACATCAGCGGTGGCAGGTGCCGGTGCAGGTCCGCTTCAACGCCGCGGGGCGCGCATCGACGGAGCGGCGGCTCCTCGCGGGCGGCGAAGCCCGCGTCCCGGCTCCCGAACGGCTCGAATCCGTGCCTCGTCAACGACGGCGGCCACGGCTTCTACCGCGTCCGCTACAGCGGCGAGCTGCTCGGAGCGCCTCCTCGGCGGGCTCGACCGGCTCGGCGGCGATCGAGCGCTTCAACCTCGTCAACGACGCGTGGGCGGTGACGGTGGCCGGCCACATGGCCGTGACCGACTATCTCGAATTGACGACGCGCTTCCGCGGCGAGCGCGACCGCAACGTGTGGTCGGTGCTGATCGCCTCGTTCTCGATGCTGAACCGCATCGTGCAGCCGGAGCAGCGGCCTCGACTCGCGGCACTGGTCCGCGACCGCGTCGGGCCGGTCTTCGCCGAGCTCGGGTGGACGCCGCGAGCCGGAGAAGACGAGCTCACGCGCCAGCTCCGCGGCGACCTGGTGCGCGTGATGGGCGTGCTCGGCGACGACCGCGCCGTCCAGGCGCGTGCCGCCGAGCTCTACCACAAGGCGGCAACCGACATCGACCCCAATGTCCTGCCCGCCATCATCGGCGTGCGTCGCCCACGCAGGCGATGGGGCGCGCTACGACGAATTCTTCGAAGAAGTTCCGGTCCGCGGCGACGCCTCAGGAAGAGCAGCGCTTCCTCTACGCGCTGGCCGCCTTCCGCCAGCGCGAGCTGCTGGGCCAGACGCTCGCCCGCGCGATCAACGGTGAGTTCCGCACCCAGGACGCGCCGTTCGTCGTGCGCTCGCTGCTCACGTCCGTGTACGGGCGCGAGCTCGCCTGGGAATTCGTGAAGACCAACTGGGACACGATGGAGCGGCAGTACCCGAAGGCCGGACTCCGTCGGCTCGCCGAGGGCGTCGTCGGACTCGCGACGCCGGAGCTCGAGCGGGACGTCCACGCCTTCTTCCAGGCGCGCCGGCCCGAGTTCGGTGGCAAGACCCTGGAGCAGTACCTGGAGCAGCTTCGCATCGCCGTCCGCCTGCGCGAGCGCGAGTCGGCGGCGCTCACCGCCTATCTGGCGCGAATCGCCTGACCGCGATTCCGAGGGGCACTATGTCGAGACGCCGTTCGACGCGAATCTTGATGACGACGATCGTGGCGACAGCCGGGCTGCTCGGAACCGCCTCGTCGGTCTCGTGGGGTCAGCACGGTCACGGTCATGAGGGAGGTCATCAAGCGGCCGAAGCGTGCTCGGCCGAATTCGACAAGGTCGTGGGCGAGGGCCGCGGCTTCCGGACTGGCGTTCGCCGCCGACCAGAACGGCTATCCCGGTCCGCTGCACGTGCCTGGAGCTGAAAGACCGGCTCAAGCTGACGGCCGATCAGGAAGCGAAGGCGCAGGCGCTGCTCCACGCGATGTTCGTCGAGTCGAAGCCGAAGAGCGCGCGGCTCCTCGAGGCCGAGGCGAAGCTGCGCCGCCTCTTCGCCGACCGCGCGGCTGACGACGCGGCGGTGCGCGCGGCCGTCGCCGAGGTGGAGCGCGCCCGCAGCGAGGTGCGGCTCGTGCATCTGCTGACGCACCTGAAGACGCGGGAGCTTCTCACCGAAGACCAGCGACGGATCTACCACGAGGCCCGCTGGACCCCGCGCTAGCTCTCGACGATCATCCGCCCCACCACGATCCCGAGGAAGCACACGCCGAGGCAGACCGCCGTCGTCACCAGGACGTTGATCCACGCCTGACCCCACGCGCCGATCTGAGCCAGTCGCAGGGTCTCGTAGCTGAACGACGAGTACGTCGTGAGGCCACCCATGATTCCCACCGTCAAGAAGAGCCGGGTCGTCTCCGGGATGAGCAGGCTCGTCGCGCCGACCTGCTGGATGAGACCGATGAGGAAGGAGCCGACCACGTTGACGATCAGGGTGCCATAGGGAAAGTCGACGCCGAGCCAGCGGACCGCCAGGCTCGCGGTCAGATAGCGCAGTCCCGTCCCGATCGCCCCGCCCAGACAGATGAAGAGGAAACGCTCCACGCGGTCAGTCGATCTCGATCGGCTCGTCGACGTACACGGTGTACGTGCGCGGCCGGCCGCGCTCGGCGTCGTTCGGGTCGACGTACATGATGGAGGTTCGGCCGCGGATCTCGCGCGGGAGGATCGCGACGCGAACGAAGCTGGTGGCCTCGTCCTTCGACGCGCGCGCCAGCACAGGCTCGCGTCCGCTCTCGAACCACGCGCCGCCCGGTGTCACCGTCCTCGCGGGCGTCTCGCCCACGGTGACCTCCAGGGTCCCGGCGATCAGACAGCGAATGCCTCCGCCGCGGTGCCGGTGCGGGAGCGCGACGCCGCCGGAGCGCGAAATCGACGCGGTCGGCGCGCATCAGGTATTCGGCGCGCGGGTCGAGCTCGATCGCGTGCTCGAGCAGCACGTTCGTCTTGCCGCCCGCGACCGTTTCGAGGGCCGCGGCGCCGCGCCTCAGCTCGTAGCGCAGCACGCTGCCGCCCGCCTCACCCGCAACGACCTGGCAGGCGTGCGCGCCGTGCCACGCCTCACCCTCGGACAGGCGCGTCTCGCGCGCCGTGCTCGTGACCGTCACGCTCCCACGCCGGACGAAGAGGACGCGGTTCAACGCGCCGAGCGCGCCGCGACCGGCTCTCGGCAACGTGTCTTCGCACAAACTCAGCGTGAAATCACGATCTCCGGGAGGCACGGGCGTCATTGTACGCTGCGCGGGCTCCGTGATACGTTGCGGGGGCATGAGAGCCTTGATGCTCGGGCTCCTCCTCGTGGGCGCCTGGCTCGGTGCTCCCAGCCTCCTCGCGGCGTACTCGGTCCAGGAAGCCATCCTGCGCGTCAAGCCGGCCGTCGTCCTCATCACGACCGAAGTGCGCGGCGACGTCACCCTGAATTGCGGGCGCGGCCCCATCACGGTCAGCCCGGCGCCGTACATCGAGACCGGCACCGGCTGGTTCGTCGACGGCCGCGGCTACGTCGTCACCAACGCCCACGTCGTCGACCCCGCCCATCGCCTGCCGCCGTGGGTGACGCACGAGCTCAAGAAGAAGGCGATCGAGCAGGCGTGCGTCGAGCCGCAGCTCAAGGGCGCGCGGCCTCATGCACGGGCAGCGGCCGGACGTCGAGGAGAGCATCCGCCAGGCGGCCGCGAGCGTCGCGCTCGCCGGCGCCAACCTCGAGGCCCAGCCCTCGATCACCGTGATGTTGTCGAACGGTGTGAAGCTCCCGGCGCAGGTCCAGAAATTCAGCCCGCCGCCGTCCGTCGACAGCACCGGCAAGCCGACTCCGGACTCCGGGCGCGACCTCGCGCTGCTTCGGGTGCAGGACGGCGTCTATCCCGCGATCGGCCTCACCACGCGCGAGGTGCAGATCGGCGATCCGGTGCACATCCTGGGCTTCCCGGGCGTCGTACTGTCCCACGAGCTCCTGAACCAGAACGTGACGCTCGAGGCCTCCGCCACCAACGGCGCCGTGTCCGGATTCAAGATGGACGTCATCAACCAGGATCTCATCCAGACGGATGCGCCCGCCGCGCACGGGAACAGCGGCGGGCCGGCCGTCACCGACGACGCCACACTCGTCGGGGTGATGCAGTTCGTGTCGCTTTCGGCCTCGGGCGCCAACGTGCAGGGCTTCAACTTCCCTGATCCCCGCGCGCGACGTCGGCAAGTTCCTGCAGGGCACCGAGGTCAAGAAGCCCGGCGAGAGCAAGTTCAATCCCATCTGGGCCGAGGGCATCGAGCTGTTGTTCGCCCAGCGCTACAAGGCGGCGGTCGCGAAGATCTCCGAGGCCAACGCGCTCGTGCCGAACCTGACCGACGTGAAGCACTCGCTCGAGCAGGCGCGGGAGAAGGTGAAGAATCCGCCGCCCGAGCCGTTCCCGTGGGCGCTGGCGACGCTCGGCGTGACCGTCCTGAGCGTCGGCGCGTACGGCGGCATGTGGGGCAAGCGCTGGTGGAAGAACCGCTTCCGGTATCACGCCGACGCAGGTCATCGGCTTCATCGAGCGCGGCCTCAACCCGGTCCTGCTCGACGTGCGCACCAAGACCGACTTCGAGACGAGCCCGCTGAAGCTGCCGGGCTCGACCCGGCTGGCGCCGGAGGAGGCCGAGCGCGCGCCGATCAACTTCGAGCCCGAGCAGATGATCATCACGTACTGCACGAGCCCGGAGGAGCAGCAGAGCGCGCGGGTCGCCCAGATTCTTCGGCAGCGCGGCTTCAAGACGGTGCGCATCCTCAAGGGCGGTCTCGGCGGCTGGACCAACGCGCGCCTGCCGGTCGAGGGGAAGTCGGCGCTGCCGTCGGTCGGGCTCGAGCTCTACAAGAACCTGTCGCTCGGCGACATCGAGCGGCGGCGGTTCAAGCAGGGCGAGGTCATCTTCAAGGAAGGCGCCGAGGCGCAGGACGAGGCGTTCGTGATCCACGCGGGCACGGTCGAGATCCGCCGCAACTTCGACGGGGTCGAGCGGGTGGTGAACCGGATCGGCGAAGGCGAGCCGCTCGGCGAGATGGCGGTCTTCCGCGGGGAGCGCGGCGCTCGGCGAGCGCCGTCGCGGCCGAGGACGTCGAGCTGCTGGTCATCAAGGAAGAGCGCCTCGAGTGGCTGGTCCGCAATCGGCCTCAGCTCGCGCTCGAGCTTCTCAAGCGCCTCTCGAATCTGGTCGTCGCCACCGACCAGGAGCGCGCTCAGGCGCACGCGGGCGGCGTCAGATGACGCCGCGCTCGCTCAGCCGGGTCAGCTCGGCGCTCGAGATCCCCAGCCTGCCGCAGTAGATCTCCTCGTTGTGCTCGCCCGGCCTGGACGGCCCGGCGCTCTCGATCCGTCCCGGCGTCAGGGTGAGCCGCGGCACCACGCCCGGCATCGTGATCCGGCCGAGGAGCGGGAGCACGGCGGACACGATGTTCTCTGCGCCCGCACGTGCGCATCCTCGAACAGGTCGCGCACGCTCGCGACCAGCGACGAGGGCACTTCGGCGGCCTCGAGCGCCGCGAGCGCCTCGGCGCGTCGCGCTCGCCGACCCAGCCGGCGACGAGCCCGTCCACGAGGGCGCGGTGCTCGAGTCGCGCGGGTGTCGTCGTCATCCGCGGATCGGCCGCGAGGTCGGGGCGCCCCATCGCCTGACTCAATCGCGCGAACATCCGGTCGTTGGTGCAGGCGATCGCGACCCAGCGCCCGTCGCGGGTTCGATAGTGGTTGTGCGGGACCGCGCTCTCCGTCCCCGAGCCGATGCGCTCCCGCACGTGGCCCGTGCCGCCGAAGACGGCGATCGCGTCGTCGAGCACGCGCAGCACCGGCTCGTAGAGGCCGAGATCGACGACCTGGCCCTCGCCGGTGCGCTCGGCGTGGCGGAGCGCCACGAGCGCGCCGACAGCGGCGAACACGCCGGCCAGGTAGTCGGGGACCGTGGGCGTCCCCGGCGAGACCGGCGCGCGATCGGGATAGCCCGCGAGGTACGAGGGCCGCCGACCGCGGCGGCGATCCGCCCGAAGCCGGGACGCTCGCGGTTCGGCCCGGTCTGCCCGAACGCCGAGATGCGCACCATGACGAGCGACGGCCTGAGCCGCGCGAGGTCGTCCCAGCCGAGATTCCACCGCTCGAGCGTTCCGGGACGGAAGTTCTCGGTGACGACGTGGGCGGACGTGACCAGCCGGCGAATCAGCGCCTGACCTTCAGGATCTCTCAGGTTGCACGTGATCGACTTCTTGTTGCGCGCCTCGACGAACCACCAGTAGGAGCCGCCGGCCGACGGCGCGACGGGCCGGCCCAGGCGCCGCAGGTCGTCGCCGACGCGAGGCTGCTCCACCTTGATCACGTCGGCGCCGAACTCGCCCAGGAGCGTCGCGCAGACGGGCGCGGCCAGATAGGTCGCGAGATCGAGGACGGTGACGCCGGCGAGGGCGTGGCGGGGCTCGGACACGGCGGCATCTTACCGCGGTCGTGCTACGATTCGGCCGGCTCGGCGTGAATCGCCGCCCGCCGACCGCGAGGATGCGATGAAAGTGATGCTGGCGCGCGCGTGGGGCGATCCGTCGACGCTCGAGTACGCGGACGCGCCGACTCCGCGACCGAACGCGGGCGAGGTCGTCATCGAAGTCCGCGCGATCGGCTGCAACTTCCCCGACATCCTGATCGTCCAGGGCGAGTATCAATACAAGCCCGAGCTGCCGTTCAGTCCCGGCTGCGAGGTCTCGGGCATCGTGCGCGGGATCGGCGCCGGAGTCACCGAGGTTGGTCTGGGCGAGCGCGTGTTCGCGACGATGGCGTGGGGCGGCTACGCGGGCGTGGTCGCGGTGGATCAGCGTCACGTCTACGCCCTTCCCGACTTCATGACCTTCGAGGAGGGCGCGGTCTTCGGGCTCGCGTACCAGACGGCCTGGTGCGGCCTCGTCCATCGCGCCGGGCTGCGCCGGGGCGAAACCCTGCTGGTCCACGCCGCCGCCGGCGGAACCGGGCTCGCGGCGGTGCAGCTCGGCCGCGCGCTGGGCGCTCGGGTCATCGCGACCGCGGGCTCGGCCGCGAAGCTCGAGGTCGCGCGGGCCAACGGCGCCGACGTCTGCATCGACTACCGGACCGAGGCGTGGGTGGAGCGCGTGACCCGCGAGACTCACGGCGAGGGCGCCAACGTCATCTTCGATCCGGTCGGCGGCGACGTCTTCGAGGGCTCGACTCGCTGTATCGCGTTCGAGGGACGGCTGCTCGTGGTCGGATTCGCGGGCGGCCGCATCGCCGACGTTGCCGGCAATCGGGTGCTCCTGAAGAACATCAGCGTGGTCGGCGTCCACTGGGGGCTCTACCGGCAGCGCGACGCGACGCGGGTGCGGCGCTGGATGGTCGAGCTCTTGAAGCTGCGCGGAGGCCCGTCAGCTGACGCCGGTCATCTGGAGGTCGTTCCCGCTGGAGCGCGCGGCGCGGGCGCTCGCCGCCATCGGCGGGCGCGAGAGCTACGGCAAGGTCGTGCTGATCCCGTGATCAAGCTTCCGCTCACGCGCCTCGATCCGTCGATCGAGCTGCCGTCCTACGCGCGCGAGGGCGACGCGGGCCTCGACCTTCGCGCCGCGCACGACGCGACGCTCGAGCCGGGCGGCCGCGGGCTCGTCGGCACGGGCCTCGCGGTCGCGATCCCTCCGGGCTACGCCGGGCTCGTGCTTCCGCGCTCCGGCCTGGCGCTGAGCCAGGGCGTGACCGTCCTCAACGCGCCGGGGCTCGTCGACGCCGGCTACCGCGGTGAGCTGAAGGTGCTGCTCGTCAACCACGGCGACAAGCCGGTGCCCGTGCGCCGCGGCGACCGCATCGCGCAGCTCGTCATCCAGCGCGTCGAGCGCGCGGAGCTGATCGAAGTGAACGAGCTCCCCGCGAGCGAGCGCGGCGCCGGCGGATTCGGCTCGACCGGCGTCTGACCGGCCCGGCGGACGGGTCCGCCGGCGGGCCGGCCGCGATTCAGTAGCCGCCGCCACCGCTCCGCGCTGGCAGGTGCCGCCGCGCCACAGCCCGCCGGAGCGCTCGCACTCCTGCTGCAGCGACGCCACCGGCGCGGTCGACCCGCCCTGCATGCACCCGGCCATGCTCGATACCAGGACCAAGAAGCCGAAGCCCGCGACCAGCGCTTTTTTCATGGCTCCCCTCCCTCCGGAGGAACACGCGGAGCGGCGCGAGGGGTTCCGGGGTGCGACGAGAGTCTCAGTCTCCCGGCGCCATGAACGGGTAACGGAAGTCGGTCGGCGGCACGAACGTCTCCTTGATCGCGCGCGGGCTCACCCAGCGCAGGAGGTTGCAGCACGCTGCCCGCCTTGTCGTTCGTCCCCGACGCGCGCGCGCCGCCGAATGGCTGCTGGCCGACGACGGCGCCCGTCGGCTTGTCGTTCACGTAAAAATTACCCGCGGCGTTCGTCAAGACCTCCGTCATGTGGGCGATCGCCGCCCGATCGCGCGCGAAGACCGCGCCGGTGAGCGCATACGGTGAGCCGCTCTCGCAGAGCTCGAGCGCGGTGTCGAGATCGCGGTCCTCGTAGACCCACACCGTGAGCACCGGGCCGAAGATCTCCTCGCGCAGGAGCTTGAGATCCGGCCGCTTCGCCAGGATCACGGTGGGCTCGACGAAGTAGCCCTTGCCGTCGTCATACCCGCCGCCGGCGAGGATCGCGGCGTCCGGAGACTGTCGCGCGAAGTCGAGATAGCTCTTGATCGTCGCGAAGGCGTGGCCGTCGATCACCGCGCCCATGAAGTTGGTGAAGTCGGCGGGATCACCGATCCGGATCTCGGCGACCTGCCGGAGCAGGTGCTCCTGGACCGCCGGCCAGAGGGACGCGGGCACGAACGCGCGCGAGGCGGCCGAGCACTTCTGGCCCTGATACTCGAAGGCGCCGCGGGTCAACGCCGTCACGAGCGCCGGCCACGTCGGCCGACGCGTGAGCGAAGACGAAGTCCTTGCCGCCGGTCTCGCCGACGATCCGCGGATAGGACCGGTAGCGCCGGATGTTCCGTCCGACCGTCTCCCACATCCCCTGGAACGTCGCGGTCGATCCGGTGAAGTGAATGCCCGCGAGCGCCGGCGAGGCCAGTGCCGGGTCACCGACCTCGGCGCCCGCGCCCGGCACCATGTTGATGACGCCGGGCGGCAGACCCGCCGCCTCGAGGATCTCCATGATGAAGTGGGCGGAGTAGAGCGCGCGACGACGCCGGCTTCCACACGACGGTGTTGCCCAGGATGGCGGGCGCGGTCGGTAGGTTGCCGCCGATCGACGTGAAGTTGAACGGCGTCACCGCGAACACGAACCCTTCGAGCGGCACGGTGCTCGAGCCGGTTCCACACGCCTGGCGACGACAGCGGCTGCTGGCGATAGATCTCCTCCGCGAAGGCGACGTTGAATCGCCAGAAGTCGATCAGCTCGCATGCGGCGTCGATCTCGGCCTGGTGCGCCGTCTTCGACTGGCCGAGCATCGTCGCGGCATTCAGGTCATCCGGTACGGTCCCGCGAGGAGATCGGCGGCCTTGAGAAAGATCGCCGCGCGGTCGTGAAAGGGGAGCCGCGACCACTCGCGATGCGCCGCGCCCGCCGCGTCGATCGCGCGCTGCACCTCGGAGGCGCCGGCCTTGTGCCAGACGGCCAGAACGTGACGATGGTCGTGCGGCATGACGGCTTCCGCCGTCCGGCCGGTGGTGATCCGACGCCCGCCGATGCGCGGCGCGATCTCGATGACCTGGCCGCCCAGGCGGTCGAGCTCCGTGCGGAGCGCCTTCCGTTCCGGACTTCCGGGGGTGTAGCCGAGGACCGGCTCGTTGCGGGGTGAGGGCACATTGAAGATCCCGTTGCTCATGGCGGACCTCCTTCTGCCTATCGACCCCAGCTTACCGCCGGCGGGCGTCGGCCTCCGCCTCGTCGATCTCGTCGTCGCGATTGCGGCCGCGCGCCACGTAGTCGGCGACCGCGGGCGCCGAGCCCGCATCCAGCGACGTGAACTGGACGCCGGCCTTCTCGCCGCGACGCGAGACGATCGTGCCCTCGCGCGACGATCCTCCGACCGACCTCGCCGCCTTCGAGGCGGACCTCGCACCGTGCTGCCGGTCGGCCCACTCGGCCGGGACGCCGACCAGTCCGAGTCCGCCTTCGCTGATGTCGAAGGTACGCGCTCGGCACGTCCGCCCGTCGGCGACGGTGAGCTGCACGACCGCGTCCAGCGGGCGCGCGCGGATGCTTGCGCATGCTGGACGGCATGACGCCGTAGATCTTCACGGGCTGTGACTTGCCCTTCACCGTCACCGTGTCGAGCTCTTTGGTCGGGAACCGGCCCTTCACGTACTCGTGAGTGTACTCGCTGATGATGATCGGAACGCCGTAGTCCTTGGTGATGGACTCGAGTCGGGCCGCCAGGTTGACCGGTGTCGCCGATCGCCGTGTACTCGTTCCGCTGCTTCGAGCCGAGGCTTCCCACGATGGCCTCGCCCGAGTTGATGCCCGACGCCGCAGCGAATCGTCACGCCGAGCTTCGCCTGCCACCGCGCCGAGAACGTGATCGCCCGCTCCTGGAACTCGAGCGCGGTGCGGATCGCGTTCAGCGCGTGCTCGGCGTCCTGCGTACGGCGCGTTGTAGAGCGCCATGATGCCGTCGCCGCATGTACTTGTCGACGGTGCCCCGATGGCGGAAGACGACTTCGGTCATCACGGTGAGATATTCCGCGAAGCATCTCGTCGACCTGCTCCAGCTGCAGGCGCTCCGAGATGGACGTGAACCCGCGGATGTCCGGAGAACAGCACCGTGACGAGGCGCCGCCGCGGGCGCAGAGCAGGTGTCCGTCGCGGTCGCGAACCACCTCGCGCAGCGACGTCGGGCGAGAAGAACCGCGACAGCCGCTGCTTCTCGCGCTGCTCGCGCACGAAGTTCTCGACGACGCGTCCCGCCGTAGCCGAGCACCAGGCCGAAGGTGATGCGCCATCCCGCGCCATCCAAACGTTGCCGTGCGGCAAAGCCCGACGAACGTCAGCCAGGCCGCGCCGCGACCCACACACGACGATCACGACGATCGCCAGCGCTCGGAGGGCGCGCAGCCGCGATCGACGAGCGCGGATCCGAGCCAGCCGCCGCGATCAGCCGCGGAGCACCGTCGACGCGAGCTTCGGGACCTCACGAATCCGGATCGCCGCGGATCGAGCGTCTGCGAGAGCGTTGGCGTGAATGACCACGCGCCGGCATGTCGCCGCTGGCGGCGAACGCCGTCGCGAACACGTCGTGCAGGATCTCGCTGGTCGGGCCGATCAAGACGATCTTGTCGCGAAGCTCATCGCCGGAGTTCTCGCCGTTCACGCACGGTCGGTAGTACGGCACGCGCTCGAAGTCCGTGAGCTCGCCCGCCGAAGTTGACCAGGATCTCCCCGACGTTCGGCAGCGGCTTCGCGGGAAATCCCGCGGCGGTCAGCTGGCGATGCAGCTGGGCATCGAACGCGGCCAGCCTTCGTACTCGGTCGGGATCCGGCACTCGCACGCGAACCGGCGCGCCCGCGCGCGACGTGTCGCGATCGGGCCAGGGCACGCCGAACGGGCCAACCGCCGCCGCGCCTCTCCGGATCACCCAGAGCGGCATGTTGACGACCTCGCGCTGCGGTCCAAGGCGTCACTTCCCTCGTCGACGACGACGGGCTGCTCGGTCCTGCGGAGACGGCCAGTCAGAGCACCACGTTCCCGGCACGACCGATCGCGGTGCCGAGCGCCTTATCGTCCTCGGGCCCGTACCTCGAGTCGCTATCGAAGATGATGTCGAGGCCGATGACGAGCGGGCGGTCCGCGCTGATTCGGTCGATGAGCTTGCCATGCAGAGCGCGAGGAAACGGCCACTGAAGGTTGAGCTCCTGGAACGAGGACTCGTCGATCATGACGATCACGATGGGCGAGGTCGGCGGACGAATACCCCGAAGCTCGAAGAGCTGATCGAACAACAAGAGCTCGAGCTGCTCGAGCTGGCCCGAAGAACACGAGGCCACTGCGTGATGGGCGGCCGCCAGGATGCCGACCACGTATTTCCGGATTTGAGCCGTGAGGCGCGCGACGAAGCGACCCATCGTCGCAACTCTAAGCCAGCGTTGGTCTGCTGACCACGCAGTTTCCGAGACCCGGAGCCCGCCGGATGATCGTTCGTTCATTCCAGCAAACATTCCGGAAATCCTTATTTGACCGGCACTTGACAAGCTTGGCTGGGCGCGGCGATAGTCGGAGGCCAAAGCTGGCCATAGGTATCGATTGATGCAGTGGTCTGGCTGAGGAGGACGCCATTATGAAGAGTGCCCCTCGGATTGCCGTCGCGCTGTCGCTCCTGCTCGCCGCCGTTTGGTCGGCCTCCGCCAGCGCTCAGACCACTAAAGCCGGTGTCGTCACCGCCCTGGAAGGCAACGTGACCGCCGCCCGCACCTCGGGGACTCAGCCGGTCGCGCTGAAGTTCAAGGACGACGTGTTCGTCGGAACGATCGCGTCGTCACCGGCGATCGCTCCCTTGCACGTCTCCTGCTGGGCGGCAAGGCGGTCGTCACCGTGCGCGAGCGCTCAGCTCTGACGATCACCGAGGTTCCGGGCCGCTCCACGATCGACCTCGACTCCGGCAAGGTCGCCGTCGCGGTCGCCAAGGACAAGATGCGGCCCGGCGAGCAGATCGAGGTCAAGACTCCGAATGCCGTCGCCGCGGTTCGCGGCACCGTGTTCATCGCCGAGGTCATTCGTGCCTCCGCCAGCGCGAACAACGCTCAGGGCGGGACGACCGCCAACTTCTATGTGCTGACGGGTCAGGTCGCCGTCACGAGCGGCACGCAGGTCATTACGGTCGGCCCCAATAACTTCGCGACCGTGACCGGCGGCATCGTGAACACCGGCATCATGAGCCCGGCGATGCGGGCCAACGCTGCCGGGTGGCCTCTCCGCGAGCGGCATGCCGAAGGTCAGCGGCGCCGAGAACGACGCGAAGCAGACCGCGATGAATACGACCGATCGCGACGTTCTCGGCGGGCACGACGCCCTTTGTCACGCCCCCGGTGATCCCGCCGCCGCCGACGGTTCGGCTCCCGAACATTCAAGATGTCCTGACCTGAGGCCCGGGTCATCACGACGGCACCGCAGATGCAGGCGGCGCCCATCACACCGGGATCGCCGCCCATCACACCGCCGCCTCCCTTGCCGCCCATCACAACGCGGGACCGCCCGGCTCGATGAAAGCCGGCGGCATGCTCCTCTTCGGGGACGCGGATATCTTGCCGAGCGTCCTGTCGCGGGCCGCTCTGGCGGCGGATCTGCGGGCCGTTCGAACCCAACGCACTCATCACCAATCTGAACGGCTCGAAGCTGCCGGCTGACCTGTCGGCGTACGGCAGCATCTGGTACGTCGGCTTCGGCTTCAACAACGTGACGATCAGCACCGAGGACCAGGCGAAGCTCGCTCAATTTCTCGCCAAAGGAGGCGGCGTCTACCTCACGGGCGAGCGGCCGTGCTGCCAGGTCCTCAACAATTCCGTTCAAAGCCTCCCTGCGCACCGTGGTGGTCGGCGGAGACAACATCATCGTCGGCAGCGGCACAGACTTCCCCGGGACCGCCGCGTTCAACCCCGCAGCGCGAGGCGGGGTCACCTCGGCGCCCAAGTGCTAACGACGTGGGCTCCGGGTCTGCCGGGAGAAATCCAGAACATCTCCGGCGCCAACGTCCTGGCGACCTCGGGCAACGCGGTCGTGGCTGGTGTGTGGAATGAAAGCGATCTCGTCGGAATTCCGGGCGGATCGTCGCAATGATGGACGTCGATTGGCTGTCGAACGGCGACTCGCTGTCGCTCTGCAGCGCCCAGTGCCGGCAGGACATCATCGGGAACTTCGCGACATTTCTAGAGGATTCGGTCAGTCCCCTCGCGCTGGACGGCCCGCTCTTCCGATCGGTCGGTGAGCAATTCGCAACCCAGTCCACCTTCTTCGATGCGCCCGGCGTGACGGTCGTGGGTAGCTCGCTCGATCCGCTCATCTGGCTCAGCGGCAGCACGATCACCGCTCAGGGTGGGCTGGCGCGCATGAGCGACAGCACCGTGTTCATGGCGGGAAGCTTCCTGCGCCTCGACTCCGGCGCTCAAATCAGGCAGACCGGCACGGGATCCGCTCGTCTCCATGGCCGGCGGCGTGCTCGTGGTCGGCGCCGGTACCCCGGGCCACCTCTTCGATCTCGTAGGCCGCGCGGGCATCACCCAGATCGATCCCGACACCGGTCTCGCCATCGGCGCCGACCAGCCGATTCTGCCTGGGGCCCAGGCGCCGCTGTTCAGCGCGGACCGGGGCGCGGTCGCCGTCGTCACCGGCAACGCGTACCGGATCGACACCGCGCTGCTCGAGGCGACGGCGCCGCTCCTCAACCTCAACGGCGGAAGCGGGCTGACCACGGGCGACCACGCCGTCAACCTGGTCGGCAGCGCCAAGGTATCGATCCCGAACGACGCCGTGGCGATGATCAATCTCAGGGCCAGCGCCCTCGCCGTGGCCAACGGCCACCTCGTGAACGTGGCGGGCGGCAGCGTGCTCAGCATCGCGGGCAACCTCGTGAACCTCGCGGACAGCAGCACCCTGAGCATCCTGAACGGTCTGCTGCTCAACGTGTCCGGCGGCTCGTCGGCCTCGATCGGCCGCTCGCTCGTGAGCTTCTCGGGTACCGGTAACGTCCTGAACGTCACCAACTCGATCGCGCCGACCGCGATCGTCAACGGGATCCCCGTCTCCGGGCCGACCGACAGCTTCCGCATCGGCGCCAACGCGATCGCCGGCGCGGCCGCGGGCACCATCCGCATCAACGGTGTGGTGCTGACTCCCACCACGCCGCTGTCGAGCCTCACCGGCAGCCTGGTCGCGGTGCAGAGCGGCGGCACCGTGAAGGTCGAGTCGGTCAGTAAGGCGACGAGGAGAGCGTCAGGCGAAGATCAGTAGGACCAGATCAGGCTGAGCGAGACGACGTTGCGGAGGTAGGAGTACACCTCGATGTTGGACCAGTCGCGCGTCACCTGATACTCGGCGGCGAGCGTGAAGTTGGCCGGCAGCGGCAGCTCCGCGCGCACGATGTTCGTCATCTCCCGGTCCTGGCGCCACTTCGAGCCCGGCGCGTAGGTCGGCAGGACCGTGTTCTTGTACACGTAGTCGCGGAAGTGAACGTCGAGGTCGTACTTCAGCCGTAGCGCCCACCAGGGCAGCGTGTACTGCGCGCCGAAGTTCACGCGGTTGCCGTAGTACATCCAGTTCCGCCCGTTGGTGTTGCCGGTGTCGTCCCAGTCGAACTGATAGCCGGCCTTGATGTAGTGCCGGTCTTCGGCGAAGCGGATGTAGTGCAGGAAGCCCACCATGTAGTTGTCGCCGGTCCGGTTGTCGTTCGCGACCAGCACGGCCTGATCGACGTTCTCGAAAATCTTCGCCTGGAAGCGGAAGAAGCCCTGCGTGAAGTTCCGGTCGCTCTCGATGACGAGGCCGGACAGGGCCACGGTGTGGCGCTGCAGGAACTGCTCGGTGCCGAGGATCGTGTCATCGTAGGCGTACTGGAGGCTCACCTGCGTCGGCAGCGAGGCCAGCGCCGTCTTGTAGGTCAGGCTCGCGGTGCCGAGGTTGTTGATGACGTTGAACGACGGCATCGCGTTCTGGTACGTCATGAAGAACGAATAGCCGATCGACGACTCCCAGTCCGGGGTCCGCCACCACACGTAGCTCGTGTTCACGCCGAAGAGCTCGCCGAAGGACTCGTGCTTGTGGCGCCGGATCTCCGCCACCAATGGTTCGATGGGCGCGTCGTTGTCCTGCACGGGGCGCACGTCCACGTTGTCGTCCCAGGTGAGCCCCACGCGCGCCTCGAACGAGAACCGACGGTCCTTGCTGCCCGAGGCCACGATCGAATCGCGAAGCCGCTCGGCCGGTCCCGTCAGCTGCGAGCCCGGCGCCAGACGGATCGCCTGCTCGACCTCCGCCGCCGCCTGGCCCGGCAGGCCGAGCACGCCGAGGGCGAGACCGCTGTAGAAGCGCGTGAGCTGCTGGATCTCCGGATCGCTCGAGCGTCCGTCGCGAAACGCGGCGAGCGCGCCCCGGTAGTCCTTCTTGCGATAACGCAGGAATCCGACGTAGTAACCGAGGCTGTCCAGATCGCGATTCGCGCGGAACGCCTCTTCCAGGAGCGGCTGCGCCTTGTCGTATTGCTGCTGGGCGAAGTAGACCAGACCCAGCTGGTAGGCGATCGACGGATCCTTGGGCGACTTCGCGCGGGCACGCTCGAGATACGGCGCCGCCAGATCAGGACGCTTCTGCGCCGCGTAGACCGCGCCGGTGAAATACAACGCCTCGACGTGATCGGGCTCGAGCTGGAGCGCGCGGCGCAGATTCTCGAGCGCGGCATCGTATTTCTTGTCGTCGAACTCGAGCACGGCCTGCGCGACGTAGACGTCGGCCTCGGTCGTCTGGGCCTGGGCTATCGCCGAGTCGAGGATCAGTGCGAGCGAGAGGACGAACCAGACCGCCGCAAGGGCGCGGATCACAGGGTGCGTTATATCGAAGGTTCAGCGCCAAATCAAATCTCGCGCGCGGCCGCGTTTCTTGACCCGCGCCGGGCGATGACGCTACGATTTTCAAGCCCATGGCTCAGCTGGTGTTCATCGTCTCGCGCCACCGGCCGAAGCTTCACGAATACCTGCAGGAGGAGTTCGCCGGCAACGCCGAGGTCGCCGTCATCGTCGACCGCCGTCTCGGGAGCGCCGCCTGCGCGAGTTCGAGCACAGCCCGGATCGGCGGCAGACCGACCGCCGGGACGGCCTCGCCGAGGAGCGACTCCGATCGATGGGCTGGGCGGTCGTCTGGCGCGACGAGTCGACAACCGTCTACGTCGCGCGCGAGGAAGCGACCTTGCTACCGCCGGAGGCCCGCACGCCCCGACCGACGGCTCCTGATCGTCAGTGCGCGCGATATCCGACCAGGCCGGCGTCGAGCGAGCGCCGATCGACCCGGGAGAGGCTCCGCGTCATCGCAGACGTGAGCAGGCGCGTGTGCCGCACGCCCACGAGATGCTCGGCGATCCACCAGAGGTCGGCCTCCGACGTCATCCAGCCCCGGTGACTCCGATCGAAGCGGGCCAGATTGACCGGACGTGAGTACGCGCGCAGGGTCCGCTCGCCGCGCAGGTTGATGTAGGCCTCGAAATAGCTCATCACGAGCTCGCGCACGCTGCGGTAGACCGGCTCGCGAAAGCGGAGTCCTGAGAAATTCGACTTGGCGATCGCGCCCCAGTGGCCGCGCACCCGGAAGACGCTGATGACGTGATCGGTGTCCTGGACGGCCTCCAGATCGAGGAGCAGCGGCGTGAAGCCAGGACCCTCAGCGCCGCCGCGGCAAAGATAGCGCCCTCAGGCAGTGCGCGGTGCCCTCGCGGAGCACGCGTCGCGGTGACCAGACGCTGGAGGCGACGTGATAGGGCATGGCCTCCAACGCCCGCTGGATCCCGACGGGTGTTCGGAGCGCGCGCAAGCTGCGCCACTCCCGGGATGTGAAGCCGAAATCGCCGCTCATCTCGTGCGCCGCAAAGCGGCCGCCCATCCTAGCATCCTCGCTGTCGAGCCCCGTGACGCTGTCCGTGCTGGTGCGACGCCGCACGGACGTCCGATCAGGTGTCAGAACGCCAAAGCCGAGCAGCGATGAGGGCTTGGAGAACGGCACGCGTCTTGCCCCCGGGTCGGGCATGTCCGACCCGCGGCGCCTGCGGCGACTCTTTGGAGCGGCCGCACACCTATGTCAGGTCGAGGTCGACCTCGCCGCCGCCGGGTATCCCGAGCTCGTTGCAAAGCTCGAGGATATCCGCGCCGTGATCGATCTCGAGATCGCCTGTCTCGAGCCCGACGATCTGAGCCAGCCACACTGCGGCTGAGCGGGAGCCCGCGCCTCCCGTCGTAGCGACGTCGCCGTCCGAGAGCTGGCTCACTGCGCAATTGACAGGCACCCCGCGTCAACATAGAGTCCGTCGCCAGGAGGCGGGCGATGAGCCAAAGCGGACTGCCACGGACCATCGGAAGCTCCCACAGCAGCGCCGGACGGCGCGCGTTCCTCAGGACCGGCGGACGCGCCCTGGCGGGTGTCGCCGGCATCCTCGCCGCCGGCCGCGCGCCGGCCAGCTGGGCCGCGCGCGAGCTGAGTCTCCTGACCGCCGTCAACTACGCGCCCGCCTCGGACGTGAAGCTGGCCGAGCTCGCGAAGCGCTTCACGAAGGCCTCCGGCGTCAACGTGCGCATCGACCATATCCAGAGCGTGCAGATGCCCGCCAAGCTGTCGGCGGAGATCATGAGCAAGTCGGGCCACGACATCATGAGCCTGGAGATGCACTACGCCTGGCTCTTCCAGCCCGGACTGGCGGACGTCTCCGATATCGCGAACGACCTCGCGAAGAAGCACGGCGACTGGTACCCGTTCCTGAAGGAGCACGCACTCGTCAAAGGGCAGTGGCTCGGCGTTCCGTTCATGTACACCTCCTTCCCGGGTAGTCATCGGATCGACCTGTTCGAGAAGGTCAGCGAGCGTGAACCCGATACCTGGGACGACTTGCTGCGCGCCGGGCGCAAGCTGAAGAAGCTCGGCAACCCCGTCGGGTTCGCGATCAGCCAGACGACCGACTCGGTCTCGACGCTCTACTCGATCCTCTGGTGCTACGGCGCCAAGGACGTCGCCGAGGACGGCAAGACGATCGCCATCAACTCCAAGGCGACCGAGTCGGCGATCGAGTACGTGCAGGCCCTCTACAACGAGGCGATGGACCCGGCCGTGCTCTCGTGGGACAACGCGGGCAACAACCAGTGGTTGAACTCGGGGAAGGGCTCCTGGATTCACAACCCGATCAGCCACTACGTGGTCGCCAAGCAGGAGAAGCTTCCGGTCGCCGAGCTGACCGGCTTTCACCCGTCGCCGGCGGGGCCGAACGGCCGCCACACCGTCGGCGTGCCGCGAAGCCTCGGGATCTGGAAGTTCAGCAAGAACGTCGACGTCGCGCGCGATTTCCTGAAGTGGTTCTTCGAGCCCGCGCAGTACCACGAGTGGATCGTCTCGGGCGACAGCTACAACCATCCCGACCTGGCGCGACATGGAAAACCACCCGTGTGGGACATCGACAAGAAATACAAGCCGCTCAAGGGGGCGGCGAAATATTCGCACCTGTACGGGTGGCCCGCGCCGCCCGACGAGAAGATTCAGCTGATCACGAACAGCTACATCATCCCGAACATGTTCGCCCGCGTGGTCACCAACGCCTCCAAGCCCAAGGAGGCGATGCTCTGGGCCGAGACGGAGATCAAGCGGGCGTTCGAGCGCAGCTAGCCGTCACTCCTTGCCGCCGATCTCCTCTTCCTTCGCGCCCGCGACGGGCACGAACAGGGGCTGGCCGTATTTGTCGACGCCGAAGGTCTTGATGACCTTCTGCGTCTCGGCCGACAGCATGAACTCGGCGAACGCCGTGCCGCCGGCCGTGTTGACCTTCGGGCCGTTGCTCGGATTCACCAGCATCACGGAGTAGATGTTCAGCAGCGGCTTGTCGCCCTCGACCAGGATCGGCAGACGCACGCGCTTCTGAAAGGCGAGAAACGTCCCGCGGTCCGTCAGGGTGTAGGCCTTCCGATCGTCGGCGATGCCGAGCGTCGCGCCCATGCCCTGCCCCGCCTCGATGTACCAGGCGCCCTGCGGCTCGACGCCGGCCAGCTTCCACAGCGTCTTCTCGAGCAGGTGCGTGCCGGAGTTGTCGCCGCGCGAGACGAAGCGTGAGCCGGTCGCCGCGATCGCCTTCATCGCGTCGGCCGCCTTCGTCACGCCCTTGATCTTCGCCGGATCGTCCGCCGGGCCGATGATGACGAAGTCGTTGTACATGACGAGCCGGCGGTCGAGCATCTTGCCGTCCGCGACGTATTTCTTCTCGAGCGCGGGCGCGTGGGCGAGCACGACGTCGGCCTCGCCCCGCGCCGCCAGCGCGAGCGCCTGACCGGTGCCCACCGCGATCGTCTTGACCGTGTAGCCGGTTTTGCTCGAAGAGCGGGACCAGGACGTCGAGCAGACCCGAATCCTGTGTGCTGGTGGTCGTCGACAGGATGACCGGGGAGCGCTGCGCCGCCGCGGGCGCCGGAAGGATCGTCAGAAAAAGCGCGGCCAGCAACGTCCAGAGCATCGAATCTCTCCTTGTTCGCCGCCCCTTTAGGTGTCGAGACGGCGGCGGTGACGGTCGACGAGAGCCGCGGACCGATGCGCGCCGATATGGTCTCGTCTCGGGCGGCGTCGGACAACTAACACGCGGCCCCGACGGTGGTCAAGCCGTCGCTCGGCGCGGCCCGATAACTGAGTCGATCGGGATGGGGAGTACGTTGAATGACGTGATTGCCGGATTGATCACGCTCGCGTTCGTCGGGATGCTGCAGTCGCTCGGCGCCCTCGCCGACACTGTTCCCGTCGACCCGACGTGGCGGAGCGACGCTTCCAGCGACGACGAGCGCGGACACGCCGCCGGACGCGGACCGTCGAGTCACGACGCGATCGGTCCCGTCGCGGTCAGCATCCCGTGTCGCGCCCAGCCGACACTCGACCTCATCGCCGACACGGCAGCGCTTCTCTCGAGCGTTCGACTCCCTCGCAAGAGTCGCGCGCTCCGCCGGCTCTCCTCTCGCAGGTCTCGCTCTAACTCGATCGAGATGGCCCGTGGTGACCACGGGCCGCAAGTGCTGCGATAGGAGGCAACAACTATGCGTCGATTCCAGATTCTCATGCTGGCCGTGTCGCTTACTCTGATCGCTCCGGTGGGGCACGCACTGGCCGACGGCCCGGGCGCCGGCTATAGCGGAGTGAAGATCGCCCAGGTCAGCTTCATCGACCGCGCGCTCAACCTGATCCAGCTGTCGGACGGGATGGAGCTCAAAGCCCCCGATCGCGCGGATGCTCGCCGGTCTCAAGGTCGGCGAGTGGGTGAAGGTCGATTTCTCCTCGGACGGCGTGCGCAATGTAGTCAACAGCGTCCGGCCCGCCCGGCCAGACGAGGTTTCCGTGCTCTCCCCGCGATGAGCGGGGACGTCGCCAACCGCGGCTGAGTCATCCAGCGCGTCTTCGGCGGCTCCGGACGGCCTCGGGCCGCTCCGGGGTCGCCGGGGTCGATCGACGACATGCTGATGCCGCCAACCACGCCGGCCCGGGCCGTCGGCGTGCTGCTCGTGGACGACGACACCGAGCTCGGCGAGCTCGTTCGCGAATACCTCGCGCGCGAGGGCTTCTCGCTCGAGGTCGAAGGCGACGGAACACGCGCCGTCGAGCGCGCGCTGTCGGGTGACTACGACCTGATCGTGCTCGACGTGATGCTCCCCGGCGTCAGCGGCTTCGACATCCTCCGCCACCTGCGCGCCGCCTCGCGCGTGCCGGTGCTCATGCTGACCGCGCGCGGCGACGACGTCGATCGCATCGTGGGGCTCGAGCTGGGCGCCGATGACTATCTCTCCAAGCCCTTCAATCCGCGCGAGCTGGTCGCACGCATCCGCGCCATCCTGCGCCGATCGCTCTACGACACAGCCGGCGACGACGCCGAGCCCGCCGACGAGCGGCTCGGCGTCGACGACGTCGAGGTCGACGTACGCCGCCACGTGGTGCGGCGGGCGGGCGCCCCGGTGGAGCTCACGGCGGTCGAGTTCAGCGTGCTCGAGATCCTGCTGCGCGCAGCCGGGACCGTCGTGCGGCGCGACGAGCTGGCGCGCGGCGCGCTCGGCCGCGGCCTCATGCCATTCGATCGGAGTCTCGACGTCCACGTGAGCAGGCTCCGCAAAAGCTCGGGCCGCGAGCCGACGGCGGGGAGCGCATCCGCGCGCTTCGCGCGGTGGGCTATCTCTACGCGCGAGGAGATTCATGATCCGAGGCATGTTCCTGAAGATGGTGCTCTGGTTCTGGGCCTCGCTCGTGCTCGTGGCGCTGGCCCTGCACGCCGCCGTGATCGCGACCTCCGTCCCCACCGAGGTGCGAGTCCAGCGGTTCAGCGACACGGCGCTTGCCGGCTACGGCCGCCGGGCCGTGTCGATCCTCGAGGGCGAGGGCGTGCCCGCTCTCGCCGCGTATCTCCAGCACCTCGAGAGCCAGACGCGGATCCACGCGGTCCTGATCGACGAGCGGCCGCGACGCCACCGGACGCCCGGTCACGCCGGGTGTCATCGCGGCGGCCAGACGCGCCGACGAGCTGGGCTTCGCCGAGATGCAGGTGGACGGCGGGCTGGCGCTGAAAGCTCACCGGCTCGCCGGGCTCTCCGGCCGGCGCTACGACCTCGTCGCCAGCACCCCGATCGGTCTCGTCCGGCTGCTCCACGACGCGCCCTCGGCGCAGCTCTTGCGACTGCTGGCCGTGCTGATCACCGCGGGTGCGGTGTGCTACCCGCTCGCGCGATACGTGGCCCGCCCACTGGCCAGCTTGCGCGCGGCCACCCAGGAGCTCGCCGGCGGCAACCTGGCCCGTGCGTGTGGCGCCGGCGGTCGGGCGGCGCCGCGACGAGCTGGCGGACCTGGCGCGCGATTTCGATCGGATGGCCGAGCGGATCGAGGCGCTCATGACCTCCGAGCGGCGCCTGCTCCGCGACATCTCGCATGAGCTCCAGCTCGCCGCTCTCGCGCCTGCACGTCGCGCTCGGCCTGGCGCGCCAGCAAGCGGGCGACGACCAGCGGCCGCTCGACCGCATCGAGCGCGAGGCCGAGCGCCTCAACGCGCTCATCGGGCAGCTGCTCATGCTGGCGCGGCTCGAGAGCGGAGCGATGGAGCCGGCGCGCGAATCGGTCGATCTGGCGGCGATCGTGCGCGACGTGGCCGAGGACGCCGACTTCGAGGTGCGCAGCCGGGGCCGCGCGGTGCGCGTCACCGCCACCTGCGAGTGCGTGGCGATCGGCGCACCCGACCTGCTGCGAAGCGCCGTCGAGAACATCGTGCGCAACGCCGTCCGCCACACCCGCGAGGGCACGGCCGTCGAGGTCTCGATGCGCGCAGGCGCGCCGCGGCACGTCGTCATCACGGTGCGCGACCATGGCAGCGGCGTCCCGGACGATCTGCCTGCCGCACATCTTCCACCCCTTCTACCGCGTCGGCGACGCCCGTGACCGCCACAGCGGCGGCGTCGGCCTGGGCCTGACCATCGCCGATCGCACGATCCGCCTCCACGGCGGAACCGTGCGGGCCGACAACGCCCCCGACGGCGGCCTCGTCGTCGAGCTGCGCATCCCGGTGGACGAGCCGGCCGGCCGCGCGTCAACGCTCGCGCCGGCGCCGAGTCCGCTCTATTCGTGAACACCTCTTCATGAGCACGCCGACGAGACCCGACCCGTCCGCCTCTCGTACGGCCGCTCACGAATCGAGGCGCGATGCGGAGTTCGGCGCGAAGTGTTAAGCGCCGGAGGGCCGCGCTTAACACTTCTTGCCCAACTCTTTACTCACGAAGCGTCGGGGGCTCGGTATCACAAAGGTATGAGGCGTCTCAGACCGTGGTTGATCGCCCTGGGGATGATCGTCTTGCTCGGCGTGAGCGCGTACGTCGTCCGCGTCCAGTCGGGGAACGCGCAGTCGAAGACGTCGAGCTCCCGGGGACAGGCCGGCCGGTTGGCGCCGGTGCCGGTCGTGGCGACGGCCGCGCGGGCCTCCGACATGGCCGTCTATCTCACCGGCCTCGGCTCCAGTCACGCCGCTGAACACCGTCACCGTCCACACCCGCGTCGATGGCGAGCTGATCAAGGTGCCGTTCCAGGAAGGGCAGCACGTCAACGCCGGCGACCTCCTGGCCGAGATCGATCCGCGCCCGTTCCAGGTCGCAGCTGACGCAGGCGCAGGGCCAGCTCGCGCGTGACGAGGCGCTGCTCCGCAACGCCCGCGTCGATCTCGAGCGGTACCGGACCCTGGTCGCCGAGGACTCCATCCCCACGCAGCAGCTCGACACGCAGGCCGAGCTGGTTCACCAGTACGAAGGCGTCGTCGAGACCGATCGCGGCCAGATCGACAACGTCAAGCTCCAGCTCATCTACTGCCGGATCACCGCGCCGCTCAGCGGGCGGCTCGGGCTCCGCCTCGTCGATCCCGGCAACATCGTCCACGCGAGCGACCAGAACGGACTGGTCGTGATCACGCAGCTGCAGCCGATCGCGGTCGTGTTCACGATCCCCGAGGACAGTCTTCCGCCGGTGCTCGCGAAGCTGAATTCCGGCGTGAAATTGCCGGTCGACGCGTGGGATCGCGAGCAGAAGCAGCGTCTGGCCAGCGGGACGCTTGCTGACCGTCGACAACCAGATCGACCCGACCACGGGCACCGTCCGCCTCAAGGCCGTGTTCCCGAACACGGACGGGCGCCTGTTTCCCAGCCAGTTCGTCAACGCGCACCTGCGGCTCGAGGTCAAGCGCGGCGCGACCGTGGTGCCGACGGCGGCGATCCAGCAGAGCGCGCAGGGCACGTTCGTGTACGTGGTGAAGTCCGACCACTCGGCGACGGTCCGCCCGGTGAAGGTCGGCGTCACCGAAGGCGACAACGCCGCGATCGACTCGGGCGTGTCGCCCGAGGAGATGGTCGTGGTCGACGGCGCCGATCGCCTGCGCGAGGGCATCCAGGTCGCGCTTCAAGGCGCGGGCGGCGGCGCGCCCGTGGCCCGGCGCGGACCGTGAACCCCTCACGTCCGTTCATCCTCCGCCCGGTCGCGCCACCACCTTGTTGATGGCCGCGGTCTTCCTCGCCGGCGCGCTCGCGTACCGGCTCCTGCCGGTCTCGGCGCTCCCGCAGGTCGACTACCCGACGATCCAGGTCCTCACGTTCTATCCCGGCGCGAGCCCCGACGTGATGGCGTCGTCGGTCACGGCGCCGCTCGAGCGCCAGTTCGGCCAGATGCCCGGGCTCAACCAGATGACGTCGACGAGCTCCAGCGGCAGCTCGCTGATCACGCTGCAGTTCAGCCTCGACCTGAGCCTCGACGTGGCCGAGCAGGAAGTGCAGGCCGCGATCAACGCCGCCCTCAACCTTGCTGCCGCGCGACCTGCCGACGCCGCCCGTCTACAGCAAGGTCAACCCGGCCGACACGCCGATCCTCACGCTCGCGGCTGACGTCGACGACCCTGCCGCTGCCGACCGGTCGAGGACCTCGCCGACACGCGGCTCGCGCAGAAGATCGCCGCAGCTTCCGGGCGTCGGGCCTCGTCAGCATCAGCGGCGGCCAGCGGCCGGCGGTCCGCGTGCAGGCCAATCCCACGGCGCTGGCCGCCTACGGCCTGACCCTCGAGGATCTGCGAATCGGCGCTCGCGGCCGCCAACGTGAACCAGGCCAAGGGCAGCTTCGACGGCCCGAGCCGCGCGTCGGTTATCGGCGCCAACGACCAGCTGCTGACGAGCCGCGACTACAAGCCGATCATCGTCGCCTACAAGAACGGCGGCCCCGTGCACGTCTCCGACGTCGCCGACGTCGTGGACGGCGCCGAAAACGTGCAGCAGGCGGCGTGGATGAACCAGGTGCCGGCGGTGATCCTGAACATCCAGCGCCAGCCCGGCGCCAACGTGATCGAGGTGGTCGACCGCATCAAGCGCCTGCTGCCGCAGCTGCAGGCCTCCCTGCCGCCGGCCGTCCAGGTGGCGGTGCTGAGCGACCGCACCACGACGATCCGGGCCTCGGTCGAGGACGTCCAGTTCGAGCTCCTGCTCGGCGATCGCGCTGGTCGTGATGGTGATCTTTCTCTTCCTGCGCACCCTGGCGGCGACGGTCATCCCGGGCGTGGCGGTGCCGCTCTCACTCGTCGGCACCTTCGGCGCCATGTCGCTCCTCGGGTTCAGCCTCAACAACCTGTCGCTCGATGGCGCTCACGATCTCGACCGGATTCGTCGTCGACGACGCCATCGTCATGATCGAGAACATCGCGCGCTACATCGAGGCAGGGCGACCGGCCGCTCGAGGCCGCGCTGAAGGGCTCCGAGCAGATCGGCTTCACGATCCTCTCGCTGACCGTCTCGCTGGTGGCGGTGCTGATTCCGCTCCTGTTCATGGGCGACGTGGTCGGCCGGCTCTTCCGTGAGTTCGCGATGACGCTCGGCGTGACGATTCTCGTGTCAGCGGCGGTGTCGCTGACCTTGACGCCGATGATGTGCGCCAAGCTCCTGCGTCACACCCCGGCCGCACAGCAGGGCCGCCTGTACCGCATGTCCGAGCGCGTTCGAGCGCACGATCGAGTTCTACGGACGGACACTCCAGTGGGTCCTCGCGCGGCGCACCGCGACCCTGCTCGTCGCCGCGGCCACGCTCGGGCTCACGGTCGTGCTCTACCTCGAGATCCCCAAGGGCTTCTTTCCGCTCCAGGACACCGGCGTCATCCAGGGCATCTCCGAGGCGCCGCAGTCGATCTCGTTCGCGGCGATGGCCGAGCGCCAGCAGGCGCTGGGCCGCGTGATTCTGCAAGATCCAGCGGTCGCCAGCCTGTCGTCGTTCATCGGCGTCGACGGCACCAACGTGACGCTCAACAGCGGCCGGATCCTGATCAGCCTCAAGCCGCTGCGCGAGCGCCGCGTGGCGGCCATCGACGTCATCCGGCGCCTGCAGCCCGAGCTGGCCAAGGTGCAGGGCATCCAGCTGTTCATGCAGCCCGTGCAGGACCTGACCGTCGAGGATCGCGTGAGCCGGACCCAGTACCAGTACACGCTGGAGGACCCAGACGGCGCCGAGCTTGCCGCCTGGGCTCCGCGACTTCTCGCGAGCCTGCGCGCGCTGCCGGCGCTGCGCGACGTGAGCACCGACCAGCAGGACCAGGGCATCGGCACCGCGATCGTGATCGACCGCAGCACGGCCGCGCGGCTCGGCGTGACGCCGCAGGTCGTCGATGACACGCTCTACGACGCCTTCGGTCAGCGGCAGGTGTCCACGATGTTCACGCAGGTGAACCAGTACCGCGTGGTCCTCGAGGTGAAGTCCGATTTTCGCCAGACCGCTTCCGGGCCTGGACAGCCTCTACGTCCGCGGAGCCAACGGCGGCACCGTGCCGCTCGGCACGCTGACCACCGCGACGCCGAGAAGACGGCGCCGGTCGCGATCAGCCGCCAGGGCCAGTTCCCGGCGGTGACGCTTGTCGTTCAACCTGGCGCCCCGGCGCGTCGCTGCGGCGACGCGGTGCGGGCCATCGAGTCGACGACGCGGCGAGCTCGGCCTGCCGGCCAGCATCGAGGGCAGCTTCCAGGGCACCGCGCAGGCGTTCCAGGCGGCGCTGGCCAACGAGCTCGCTGCTGATCCTGGCGGCGCTGATCGCCGTCTACATCGTGCTCGGCGTCCTCTACGAGAGCTACATCCATCCGATCACGATTCTCTCGACCTTGCCGTCGGCCGGCGTCGGCGCGCTGCTGGCGCTGCTCGTGTGCCGGATGGAGTTCGGCGTGATCGCGCTGATCGGCGTGATCCTCCTGATCGGCATCGTGAAGAAGAACGCGATCATGATGATCGACTTCGCGCTGCGACGCCGAGCGCGAGGAGGGCAAAGAGCCCGTCGAGGCGATCTACCAGGCGTGCCTGCTGCGATTCCGGCCGATCATGATGACGACGATGGCGGCGCTGCTCGGCGCCCTGCCGCTCGCCCTCGGCACCGGCGTGGGCTCCGAGCTGCGCCGGCCGCTCGGCGTCTCGATCGTGGGCGGCTTGATCGTGAGCCAGGTGCTCACGCTCTACACGACCCCGGTCATCTACCTGGCCTTCGACGACCTGGCGCGCCGCTTCCAGCGGCGACGGGCGCCCTCAGACACTCGGGCCGGAGCCCGCGTGAGCTTCTCGGCGCCCTTCATCCGGCGGCCGGTGGCCACGACGCTCCTGACGGTCGGCCTGTTCCTGGCCGGCGCGCTCGCCTATCCGCTCCTGCCGGTGTCGTCGCTGCCGCAGGTCGACTTCCCGACGATCTCGGTCCAGGCGAACCTGCCCGGCGCCAGCCCGGAGACGATGGCGACGTCGGTCGCCACGCCGCTCGAGCGGCAGTTCGGCCGCATCGCGGGCGTGACCGAGATGACGTCCACGAGCTTCCTCGGCGCCGCGAACATCGTGCTGCAGTTCGATCTGAACCGGAACATCGACGGCGCCGCGCGCGACGTGCAGGCCGCCATCAACGCCGCGCCGCGGCAGCCTGCCCGCGGCGCTGCCGACCAACCCGAGCTATCGCAAGGTGAACCCGGCCGACGCGCCGATCATCATCATCGCCCTCACGTCGCCGACGAAGAGCCGCGGGCAGATGTACGACGTCGCCTCGACCATCCTGCAGCAGAAGCTCGCGCAGGTGAAGGGCGTCGGCCAGGTCATCGTCGGCGGCAGCTCGCTACCGTCCGTTCGCGTCGAGCTCAATCCCTCGGCGCTCAACAAGTACGGGATCGCGCTCGAGGACGTCCGCCAGGTGCTCGCCGCCACGAACGTGAATCGCCCCAAGGGCTCGTTCAGCGACGGCACCCGGACGTCTGGCAGATCCTGGCCAACGATCAGATGCTGCGCGCCGCGGACTACGCGCCGGTGATCGTCGCGTACCGGCACGGCCAGGCGGTGCGGCTCGAGGACGTGGCTCAGGTCGCAGGACTCGGTCGAGGACGTCAGGACGGTCGGGCTGTCGGACGGAAAGCCTGCGGTGCTCTCTGGTCGTCTTCCGCCAGCCCGGCGCCAACATCATCGAGACCGTCGACCGCATCTGGGCGCTCCTGCCGGAGCTCAAGGCCATCACCCCGGCGGCCGATCGACCTCAAGGTCGGTGCTGGACCGACGACGACGATCCGCGCTTCGCTCTTCGACGTGGAGCGCACCCTCCTGATCTCGATCGGCCTCGTGACCCTCGTGGTCTTCGCGTTCCTTCGGAGCGTCCGCGCGACGATCGTGCCCGCGGTGGCGGTGCCGGTGTCGCTGGTCGGCACCTTCGGCGTGATGTACCTGCTGCGCTTCAGCCTCGACAACCTCTCGCTGATGGCGCTGACGGTGGCCACCGGCTTCGTGGTCGACGACGCGATCGTCGTGCTCGAGAACATCACGCGCCATCGCGAGGCCGGCCTCGGGACCGCTCGAGGCGGCGCTGGTCGGCGCCCGCGAGATCGGCTTCACGGTGTTCTCGATCAGCATCTCGCTGGTCGCGGTGTTCATCCCCATTCTCTTGATGGGCGGCATCGTGGGCCGGCTCTTCCGCGAGTTCGCGATGACCCTGTCGGCGGCGATTCTCATCGCTCGTGGTGTCGCTCGTCACGACGCCCATGCTGTGCGCGACGCTCCTCGGCAAGCGCGCCGGGCGCCGGGCACGGGCGGCTCTACCGCATGAGCGAGCGGTTCTTCGACGCGGATGCACGGCTTTTACTACGCGAACGCTCGCCTGGGTGCTGCGACACCCCCACGTCGATGCTCGGCGTCACGATCCTCACGATCGCGGTCAACGTCTATCTGTTCGTGGTCGTGCCCAAGGGGTTCTTCCCGCAGCAGGACACGGGTCGGCTCACCGGCGTCGTGCAGGCCGACGCAGGACATCTCGTTCCAGTCGATGCGCGACAAGCTGGGACAGATCGTCGACATCATCAAGAGCGATCCGGCGGTCGAGAACGTGATCGGCTTCACCGGCGGCGGCGGCGGCGGCAGCGGCACCACGACGAACACCGCGCGGATGTTCATCGCCCTCACGCCGCTGGCCGAGCGCAAGCTCAGCGCGGACCAGGTGATCGGCCGGCTGCGTCCGCGGCTGGCCACTGGTGGTCGGCGCGCCGACCTTCCTGCAGGCGGTGCAGGATCGTGCGAGTCGGCGGCCGGGCGAGCAACGCGCAGTACCAGTTCACGTTGCAGGGCGACAGCGTCACGGATCTGAACGCCTGGGCGCCGCGCATCATGCAGCGCCTGCGCGGCCTGCGCCAGGTCGTCGACGTCGGCAGCGATCAGCAGGACCGCGGTCAGCAGGCGTCGCGTCGTGATCGACCGCGGCACCGCCTCGCGCTTCGGCATCACGTCCCAGCTCATCGACGACACGCTGTACGACGCCTTCGGCCAGCGCCAGGTGTCCGATCATGTACACGCTCCTGAATCAGTACCACGTCGTGATGGAGGTCGAGCCGAGGTACTGGCAGCGTCCGGAGACGCTGCGCGACATCTATCTGCCGGGCGCGGGCGGCGCGCCGGTGCCGCCTCGGCGCTCGCCCGCTATGCGCCGACGAACACCTCGCTCGCCGTCAACCACCAGAGCCAGTTTCCGGCGGTGACCATCTCCTTCAACCTGCCGCCCGGCGTCGCGCTCGGCGAGGCGGTCGGCGCGATCCAGGACGCGACCGCTGCACGCGGGGCTTCCGTCCGCCATTCGCGGGAGCTTCCAGGGCACCGCGCAGGCCTTCAGGCCGCGCTGGCGAATCAGCCGCTCCTGATCGTGGCCGCGCTGGTCTCCGTCTACATCGTGCTCGGCGTGCTCTACGAGAGCTACGTCCACCCGATCACGATCCTGTCGACCCTGCCGTCGGCCGGCGTCGGCGCGATCCTCGCGCTGCTGCTCTGCCGGACCGACCTCTCGCGTCATCGCGCTCATCGGCGATCATCCTGCTGATCGGCATCGTGAAGAAGAACGCGATCATGATGATCGACTTCGCGCTCGAGGCGGAGCGGCAGCGAGGGCAGGAGCCCGCGAGGACGCGATCTACCAGGCGTGCCTGCTGCGCTTCCGGCCGATCATGATGACGACGATGGCCGCGCTGCTCGGCGCGCTGCCGCTCGCGCTCGGCACCGGCGTCGGCTCCGAGCTGCGCCGGCCGCTCGGCATCGCGATCGTCGGCGGCCTCGTCGGTCAGCCAGCTCCTCACGCTCTACACGACGCCGGTCGTCTATCTCGAGCTCGACCGTCTGCGGCTCGCGGTGCAGCGGATCCGACGCGGGCGCGCGCATGGCGCCGTCGTCCAGGCGGCACGCATGATCGGGCGCGCGCCGGCGTCCTCGTCGCGGTCGCCCTCGTCGCGGCCGCCGGCTGCTCGGTGGGACCGGACTACGTGAGGCCTGCGGCGGAGACGCCGGGCGCCTACAAAGGAGATGACGGGCGACGGCGAATGGAAGCCCGCGCAGCCGAGCGACGGAAGCGTCCGCGGGCCGTGGTGGGAAGTCTTCGGCGATCCGACGCTGAATTCCCTGGAAGCGGAGGTCAGCATCTCGAACCAGAACGTGCTCGTGGCCGAGGCGCAGTTCCGGCAAGCGCGCGCCTCGTTCTGGCCGCGCGCTCGCAGTTCTTCCCGACGGCCACGATCGGAGCCGGCTACACCCGCTCACGGCCTTCGGCGACCCTCGCCAGCTCGATCGGACCGCCTCGGGGCGCTTCCAACGATTTCATCCTGCCGCTCGACGTGTCCTGGGACATCGACGTCTGGGGGCGCATCCGACGCAACGTCGAGGAAACCGCGCGAACGCCCAGGCGAGCGCGGGCGACCTCGAGGCGACCCGGCTCCTCTTCCAGAGCGAGCTGGCGCAGGACTACTATCTGCTCCGCACCTCGACGCTCAGCGGGCGCTGCTCGACGCGGCCATCGCGGCCTTTCAAACGTCGCTGCAGCTCACGCGCAACCGATACGCGGGCGGCGTCGCGTCGGCCGCCGATGTCGCGCAGGCCGAAACTCAGCTCAAGACCACCCAGGCTCAGGCCACCGATCTCGGCGTGCAGCGCGCGCAGCTCGACCACGCGATCGCGATCCTGATCGGACAGCCGCCGGCCGCGTGTCGGATCGCGGTCGCTCCGCTCCCGGCAACCCCGCCGGCCATTCCGGTCGGCCTCCCGTCCGAGCTCCTCGAGCGACGGCCGGACGTCGCCGCCGCCGAGCGACGGGTCGCCGCTGCCAACGCCCAGATCGGCGTCGCAGTCGCCGCGTACTACCCGACCGTGACCCTCAGCGCCACGGCCGGCTTCGAGAGCGGCAGTATCGCGAAATGGTTCATGTGGCCGAGCCGCTTCTTCCTCGGTCGGTCCGGCGGTCACCGAGACCGTGTTCGATGGCGGTCTCCGGAGCGCGCAAACGGCCTCGGCCCGCGCGGCATACGACGCGAGCGTCGCCGG
>ERZ1370068.201-contig-10180_pt1 | contig 45391 bp, 51 predicted proteins | sample MGYA00561227_ERZ1370068 | MGnify/ENA primary metagenome ERZ1370068 (study PRJEB38410, sample SAMEA6850437) | metagenome | study: Metagenomic assessment of the ecological functions of the soil: analysis of the soil microbiota associated with the... | reverse complement strand
TGTACTTCGTTCAGTTACGTATTGCTACACTGGGGCAGTGCCGGACTCCCAGACCGTGGACTCATAGACCGCGCATCCGTCGTCCCGATGAGCGAAGCCGAAAGGCGGGCTCAGACGTCGGATCGGGCGCCGCAGTCTTCAGCGCCCTGCGGTACGGCGCTCGCTCGCCGGCAGGGCGCCCCCGTCTGGCCGACGTTCCCCGCTGCGCCGGTCCATCACGACGTCAACCCAGGGCGAGCGCGCCCGAACGGCGGAGCGCCGTGTAGGTGTCGGCCGACCCACGGGGACGACCATTACCCACCGCAGGCGGACCGGGGTGATGCCGGGACCCGGCAGCTATGTGCGGAATCGGGTGGCCGCGGAGGGTCTCACTCCGCGCCCTTGCCAGAAGAGGACGCAGAGGGCGTGCCAGGATGGTCCCGACACGCGTATCCGCCTCAGCCTCAGGCAGCCTCGCAAGGGCGGCCTCCCGCGAGGTCGGCTCAGCGGTGTCCGAGGACTCATAAGCGCCAGGAGCGCCGGCTTGAAGCCGTTCGACGATGCGTTGCTCACGGATGCGCTGCGAGCTCACGCAATGGCCGCCTCGGCCGACCTGAACCCCGGCTGCAGACGCATTCACTCCGCCACCACCGAATTGGCGTAGGCGATCCAGCGGTCGATCCGGCGCAGCCGCACTGGGTGGAGATGCGGCGGACTGGTCCAGTGACCCGGGCCCCGTCAGTCCCAGGCGGCCAGAGTTGCGGCGTGAACCGCGTCGTGGTCAACCGGGGTGGCGGTCGGAGAAGGCCACGCCAGACCCGCGAGGGGACCGCACTGAGCGCAGCCTCGTAGAGCCTGGGACGGCTTGGCCAGGGCCATGGGGTGGGGTGGGCGCTGGCTCCGGCGGATCGCCACGGCCGTCAGCGCGGCTCGGGCGGTGCATACCGGCTCGTCAGGCGGGTGCGCCTCCTGGACGGATCGGCTCATGTTGGCTCCGTGCGGGTCCGCGGCGAACAGCCGTGACGCGAGCAGCACTCGCCCGGTCGCCGAGAACGACTGTACGTCGACCACGTGACGCGCGCGGTCTGGCTGGATGGGCTCATGTACCACGGCGAGTCTAATGGACCGGCGGCTCCGCAAAACGCGGCAGCTCGACGCTCTACACCTCGCCCCGCACTCGGGACAGCGCCCAGGCACCGGGCCGGTCGCCTCGTATGCCTCAAATCCCTCGGCTCGATGGGCCAGCCGAAACGGGGGCGTTTGCGCCGGGTCCCGGTCCGCACCTCCGGCGCCCGGCCAGGCGTCGCTCTACGCCACCCGTACGGTGCCGTGACGCCGCTCGCCTCGTCGCCGGTCGACCACGACGTCGACCCAGGCGGATCGGGCGAACGTCCGACGGAGTGCGGGAACCACCTCCGGCCGGTCGACCCGGGTGATCACCAGCGGGGTCGTTCTGGGGTCATGCCCCTGATCCACCTCGTGGTCAGGAGAAAATGGCTCGCCAGGCAGCGCGCTTCGTCTCACTGAATAACTTCATCCGACCGCGCGAGCACCGCCGGTGGGATCGTCACGACGCCTTGGCGGTCTTGGTTGATGCTGTCGAACTTCGTCGGCTGCTCCACGGGCATGATCGGCCGGCGGCGTACCACGCTGAGAAGTCTTGTCCACGAACACCGCCGCGCGCCGTATAGTTGGCGACGGTTGCTACAGGCGCATAGGACAGAGAGGCCGCCCACTTCGACGAACTCGCGGTTCTGGAACGTCTGACGGGAGGCGATTCCTCGGAGCCGGGTCAGCGATCCGTGTCCGATTCGGGTAGAAGCCCGCGCCGCCCAGCTACGAGCAAAGCGCGCGCCCGCTCGATCGGCGTGCATGAGCCGAGAAGAATGCGCCCCACTCAAGCTCGAGCCGGCGCTCCGAGCTCCACAATCTTGAGCTCCACGCCGAGCGACTTGGCGGCTTCTTTGGCATCCCGCAGACCATCCGCCGAGCGTTGAAGGGGCTCCGTGAGGTACCGCAGGGCACCGACCCGGGCTGGTTTCGGGGAGGGCTTCCCTTCAGGAGCTGGAGATCCTTTCAACGAAGGTCGCAGGTCTGCCGGGACAGGCCGGTGACGTTGCCGCCTGGCCGGGCGAGGCTCGCGGCGAGTCCGGCAGCCACAGGATCGGAGCACTGCCACTGCCATCACGATCGGGATCGTGCTCGTCGCCTTCTTGGCGGCCAGAGGCCGCAACTCGGTCACCGATACGACGAGCACATCCGGCTTGAGCCGGACAGGCTCCGCGGCAGACCGGGAATAGCTCGGGGTGTCCCTGCAGCGCCACGTCCGTGTGGCGGTATACAATCCTGATGGCCTGCCCTTCAACGTAGCCAAAGAATCGCGGAGGCCCCTGCTGGACGCGCCTGCACGAGGCCGCCGGCCGGCGGCGGAAGGTCGAAAAAGCCGACCATGCGGACATTCCCCGTCGGCTGCGCCTCCGGCCGGCGAGCGGCGCGGCAGAGGAGGGCCAGGGCGAGGGTGGCCAGGGCCGTGAGCTCGAGCGAGCCTCATGGCGAAGTCCTCCTGTCGTCTCGGAGGCCAGAGGGACCGTCCGCCGGAAACCCCGGTTAGGGAACGCCCCGACGCTACCAAGTCCCCGCGCCGGGCGCCAGACGGGCACTCGACGGTCCCGGTGTTCGCGTCGCGACGGAGCTGGCGCATCGCCCAGCGGGGCACCAAGGTAACCCCGAACGTCCGGCGTCATGCTGCGACACCACGGCGTCATCGCGACCGGATGTCGGGGTCCAATTTGGGTGTGGACGAAGTTAAGGCCACGAAATCGGCCTTTTACCCGGCACCGGCTGCTGCATATCCTCAGCCGAAGGCTACGAAGCGCGGCACCAGGTCCTGAACTAAACGGAAACGTCGGCAACGACGCAGCCAGCTAGGAAATGGAGCGTTCCCTAGCTCCCTCGTCTGCGGTGACCGCCGCGCAGTGACGTGGCGGATGACCGACGTGCTGACCGATTGCCCACCAAACACACGAGCGTTCGTCATCCAGGGCGAAATCCTCGCGTGGGATCCACTCAATCGGGAGTTGCAGATCGGCACGCACCTGGTCTCCGTGGCCCCGAGCGTGCCGGTTGCGAAGCTGAAGTGCGGCGTGACGGGCACGGTCTCCGGGCAAGAGAGGACCGCCTCAACGCCTGCTGTATCGTGACACAGCATCACGCTCGTCGGCTAACCGCCGGCCACGGGCGCCAGGCGGGGCCTCGACGGGGCGTCGGGAGGGGAATAGACTCACAGGCCTCGGGACACCCTTTCGCGGGCGGCCCGCGGCGGGCATGTGCCGCCGTGGCATCCCGACTCGGTGCCGTACGAGCCACACCGGCCCCCGGCCGACGGCGAGGTGTCCCATGTCCGGATCGTTCACCTCCGTGGTGTCCTCGAAGCCCCTGCGGTTTCTCATCACCGGCTGCATCGACGCCTGGGATCCGGTCACGCGCGAACTGCGGATCGATCACGACCAGCTCTGGGTGGCGCCGGGCGTGTCGGTAATGGGCCTGCGCGCAGGGGCCTGTCTCCACCGCCCTCGGGTACCAGGAGGATCTCACCGGTCGGCGGATCATGACGGAACTCACGCTCGACGTGCCACGCGCTCGAGATCGCTCAGGAAGTTCGCTGGTGACCGCGGCCCTCGGAATCGCGCGCGATAGGCGGGCTGCCGAGCCCGGTTGCCGGCGGCCGGGGAGATCGCGTAGCGGCGGCGCCGGTCAGCCCGGCGAGCCTGGGCGAACCCTCGATCCGCCGCCGAGCTTGGCGGAGTCGATCGGGAGTAGTCTCGGAGTAACAGTTGACCGCTCTGCCAGCCCGTGATTCGTTGGGAGTGCGCGGGGCTCCGGCGACCCGGTATGTCGGTATGGGGGCAGGCCCGGCGATGCGTCCTGGAGCGTTTTCGTGACGGGCCGCCCTGTCAGCGCCGCGCGGACCCGCGCATCGTTGTGCCCCCATCAGGTGCCACTGTTTGCGCAGAGGTTTCGGGCCTCGTTCGACCCGTCTGTGCGGAGAAACAGCGAAGGACCCGCAGCAGGCCGGTCGCGGAGGGCCGCGGCCGCCATCTCCACCCGCCTGCAACCCCACCGCCGCATATATGGGTCTGCGGCGGTGCTATCACGCGCCAGATGTGGCGATTCATGCCGTCGCGTCCTCGACAACCGCACACGGTCCCTGCGGCGGTGCGGTGGTACGAGCGCGCTGTACCGGGTCTCCTTGTTCGTGCCGGTCTTCCGCACCACCCGTTCCTTCACGAGGGCTTGGCGTGTGCCGCGTGACCGTCGTCCTCGCTCAGGGTGATATCGGCCGCCTTGAGGGCCAGGACGATCTCCCTCCGGCTCAAGCCGTCCGGGTTCGCCCGGAGCGTGTCCAGCACGGCCTGACGGTTCCTGGGTGCCCACCTGGCGCTGGGCGTCGGCGAGCTCCTCGGCCGAGCCGGCGTGAGGCGAACTTCTCCTCGCCGCTCCTGGGGGCTGACCGTCAGGAAAAAGCGGCGAGTCTCCAGATCCTTCCTCGATGAAGACCTCGATCCGGCGGCCCGCGTCGAGGACGTCGAGCATGACGATATGTTCGGCGGCGGCCCACGTTCTGGGGCGGGCCGAAGATGTCAGCCGGAGGAGCGAGCTGCCCCTCAGGGCAGTTCTTGCGCGAGTGGTCCGCGCGACCACGGGCCCGCCGATGTCTTCGCAGAGCTTCACCACCACGGCCGCCAGGGCGGCCTGATCCTCGCGCCCAGCGGATCGGCCGAGGGCTCAAGGCCGTCCACGTGTCGAGCCACAACATCGTCGTGCCGACTTCGAGACAGGTGTCGCGGAGCCAGTCGATATGCTCGGGTTGAGCAGGTCGAGGCGCGGGCGGATGCAGAAGATGATCGCCCCGGCTCAGGGCGTTCGGTCCACGCGCTCAGGATGTCGTCCCGGCGTGCTTGCAGTCGGGCCCCGCCATCCTCCGGGCGACGTAAGAGGGATCTTCGGAAAGGCCTTCACGAGGAACTTCTTCGCGACGGTGGAGCGTTTGCAGGCCATCGCGAGCGCGCAGTACAAGGCGAAGAGGCTCTTGGCGCTGGCAAGCACGCCCACCACACCACCCCTGCTGCGGGGAGCACGGACTCGATGAGCTCGGTGATGTCAGGGAAGTCCACGGGTCGGCGCCGTCGAGGAGCGGCCACCCGGTGGCCGGGGGCACTCGCCGTGGCGTCAGCGTTCGGCGAGGTGCCCGTCCAAGAGCGCGTCAGCCCAGGGGATCACGCGACATCGCGCATCACCCGATCCAGCGCCGCCTCGACGATGGTCGTCAGGGTCACCAGGCGAGCGGCGAGGCGCGGCAGGATCAGGCCTCGGCATTCTCCGGGCCGAAGCCCCGACACTACGCGCCGGGCATCGGCCGCGAGCTGATTACCGCGGCCGAGTCCAGTCCACGATCCCGAACACGTCCCGCCACGGGTCGAGCACCGCTTCGATCCTCGCGGCGGACCGTCTCGCGGGATCGCCGTCCACGCCGACGCCCCCAGGCCTCCACGCGCAATGCCCGGGAGGCGGGGACGGGGCGCGCCGGAGGTCGGCGAAGCCCGCAGGGAGCGTGCCCGTCGAGCCCGAGTCGACGTGCGAGATCCTGCATCGCCGCCGCCCGCGTGGCGGATCGCGCGCACACCCACACTGGCGACGCTCCGGCTCCGAAGTCGGCGGACGGGCGCCGGTCGTCGTGCGACGGGCAGGCGAAGCGAAGATGCCGCCCACGCACGCACTGGCCTCCGCGACGCGGCGAGAACGCGCGCGCGACGCCGTGCGCCACGTCAGCGCGGGTCATGTTCGTACACTGGAGGGTCGCCGGCTGGACTCAAACCAGCTCCTCGGGCTCGCGTGAAGCATGGATACATCACGTTCGCTCGCGCGTGCGGTCACACCCCGGCGCCATCACCGCGGACATACCGGAGCGCGAACGCCTCCGCCTCGCGCTCGATCGCATCGATCGCGCCCTGGCCCATGGCGACCACTCCTCGTAGTTGACGGTATGGCCCAATGCTGCGTGGCCCAGCTCATGGGCCAACGTGAGCACGTTCTGTTCGAGATGGAACGGCCGGACGAGCTGCATGACGACGATCGTCAGGAATCTCGTTGCGGCCTGCGGCCGCCCTGCCGGACTCATGCTCCTGGGCGAGCCGCGTGGTCACGTCTTCACTCCGGCCCAGCCGTTGCGCAAAGCCGGCGTGTCGCCCTTATCAAGGGCGAGGATGAACACGGTTCCTGGCGATGCGCTCCGGCGAGCTCGAGCGGCATCCGGTCGAGGAGCCACGCCGCCCAGTTCTCGAGCGCGACCCGGCCTTCCCGTGAGGAGCACGAAATCGAGAGCCGTGGGATCGCAGCGGCGCCGCGCAATCGACGCTGCTCATGCCTATCCCCGGAACCGGACCGCGTTGGCTCGAAGGCGATCTTCCGCCTCGCTTTCGGCCCGTGACGCCGCCGCCCGGCGACGACTCGCCGACGTCCTCAAGCAGGGGTATATGGATCGGTGGCGTCAGCGCGGCGGCCGCGTCCGCGAGCCGCCGCTTGCGCGTCTTCAATGCCGGCGATGGTTTGCATTGGGCCTCCTCGACCATGGCCGGCCGCTGGTGGATGGGCGGCCTCTTTGGCGTTGCTGCCGCACGGCCAGGGCGGCGGCCACTGCGGCGCGAAAGCCGCGCCCTATCTCGGTCGGGTGGAACCAACACTGCGCGTCGAACGTCATCGGCCTGTCGCAGCTCCGCCGGGCGGCGGCGGACTCGCCGTCAACGTCAGGCGGTCGATGGACAGATGCACCCCCGCCCACCGCGCCGTTGGCGATCAGCGCGACGCGCCGTGCCGCTCGATCCACCCAAGCGGTGCGGGCGCGGTCGACAATGTCGACGACGCCTGCCTCCCGGGAAATCCTCATCCGACGCCGCGAGCTGGGCGAGAGTCAACCTTTCTCCCCGCTCCGCCTCTCCATGGTCGCGCGGAATTGGAAGTTCCGATTTGTCGTGCGCCTCAACTTCGTTGAGAGGGCCGAAGGCTCAGTTTCGCTCCGCGACGGTCGTCGCGGCGCTCTTGATCGCGGAAGCGAGAGTCAATGGGGAGTCTCCTCGTATCGGTGTTAGTCAGTCCGCGGCTCGGCGCGGCGGCGCTCCGCGCCCACTGTTCTCGGGCGCGGAGCCAGGCGCTCGAGTCGGGCCCGGGGGAATCGGATGCTTCCGCCGAGCCGGAGGGCTCGGCATCGTGGGATCTTGAGCGGAGAGACGCGATGAGACACTCTTCCTCGACAGGCGCAAGAGCGACGCCACCTCGCCAGGGAGCAGGTAGGGCGCGGGATCGCTCATGGGGCTTTCTCGACCTCGCCCGGAATAACCCGGGGCAAAGCGCACGCCGCAGCTCGTCAAGATCGACCCGGAGATTGCGGGATCCGACCCGGACGGCCGGGATCCGCCCCGCGGCAATGTGGCCGCAGACGGCCCGCTCGCTGAGGTGAAGCAGCGTCGCGACCTCGCCAGCCACGGTCGCGAACGGGTGCATCATCTGCCATCATGCGTCGCCCTCGCTTTCGCGCATCATGCGTAGGGAACTGCGTGAAGCCTCACGCAGGCAGACTACGGCCCTTCAGCGTGGAGCAAGGATGTGCAGATTGAGACCGGTCGAGTTTTGCTACGTAGCAAAACGGGGACGGTAAGGATTTGCTACAGAAGTTTCAGGCGCTTCTCCACTCGGGATACGGTCCACCGCGAAGGGGCTGGCTCGGTCTACCGCTTCTGACCCAAGACCTTTCTTGCCAGCACCGTGGTGCTGTCGTACGCGCCACTGCGCTCGGGCCGCTCGCAGTCGTCATCGCTCACGAAGGAACGCCGTCCGGCTTGGAGACGTCGACCGGCGCGCCGCGCCGCGCGGGCTGTTCAACGAGAAGCGACCTTCCCGGCTCGGGCCCGTAGAGGATGTGGACATCGCCGTGCCGTATCCGGTACGGCCGGAGCTTCGTGCGGCGCGCGGCCGACGTGCGAACGACGGCCACCTCATCGGGTTCGGGTCCCTCAATCCTGAGCCAATGATCCCCCGCGCATCGACGTCGACCGTCACCCGCACGCCCGCGATCTTCTCGGCCAACAACGCCACTTTCGTGCGCGGGCGTGGACTGAGGCGCCCACTGGTTCCGCCAACCACTCGGGGTGTTCCTTTAACCAGCCTCGTGGGAGGCGGCCACCTCGGCGACGCCCCGGACCACGATAGGGGCCCTGAGACGCGGACGGAACCTGGAGCGCCCGTGATTGCGGGTGGAGGCGGCCTCGGGGTTCTTCGACGGTCGTGCCATGCGCTCCTCCTCGTGGAGGCCTCCGGGGAGAACTGCGCGGGCAGGGGCGCGAGGTCGCCCAGTTCAGTCGCGGGGATCAACCGCGACCTGGCTGTGAGCTCACGAGATTGTCCGCCGGGACCACTCGGCTGATGGGCGGACGTCCGTGAATGCCGCCATGGGGCGCAGTGCCAATTGGTAGTAGTGCAGCCAGGTCGGCAGCGCGGCCTGGCGCGGGCAGACGAAGCTGAAGTACGGGCGGACCATAGGCCCGCTCGCGGAGCAGCGTCTGGATGAAGCGTTCGGCCTTGCCATTGGTCTGGGGCCGGTGCAGGCGGGTCCAGCGCTGGGCCGCGTGCGGGGCCTGACGGGCGGCCGCGACCACACGCGAGCGGTACGCCGAGCCGTTGTCGCTCAGCACGCGCTCGATCCGGACGCCCCGCCGCGCGAACCAGCGTATGGCCCGGCGCAGGAAAGGCCGCCACGGTCTCTCCCGTTCATCGCGCAAGACCTCGGCACTAGCTGAGGCGACTGCGGTCATCGATCGCCACGTGCACGTACTCCCAGCCGACGCCGCGGGCGCGGTGCCGCCGATCCCCGTGATCCGATGCCCAAGCCCGGCGATGCGCCCGAGTTTCGTTCGATATCCGTGCAGCAGGTCCCGGGGCGCGCCCGCTCGTAGCGGCGAGACGGGCTCGGCAGGGGGCGAGCTGGCGCAACCGCGCCAAGCCGAGGCGCCGGAGAATCCGCCCCACCGTCGCGCGGCTGAGCGCCACGGCGGGCGCGATCCGGGCGCCGGTCCAGCGAGCCCGGCGCAGGGCTTCGACCTGGGCGACCACCGCGGCGGGCGTGGCCCGCGGCAGTGGTGGGACCACGACCGATCGACCAGGCCGGCGACCGGCGCCGCCTGGTACCGCGCCTGCCATTTCCCGCACCGTGCGCTCGCAGATGCCGAACGCCTGGGCCACGACGCGGGCCGGCTGCTGCCCCGCCGTCAGGCGTCTCACGATCTCGGCTCGACTGTGCGGCGTGGTCCGGGCATTCTGGTGGCTGTCCATCCGGGGTCCCCTCACCTGGGTTGACAGCCCGCGAGAGGGGAGACTTCCTAGTCAGATCGCGCGCGGCCTCATGTGCTGAATCATGTGCTGAACCGGCGTGGATTCATGCGGGCAACGTGGGACCGGATGGGCACGGCTGAGACGATTGACCGGAGCGCAAGAGGCGCCATCGCAGGCCGATCGCCGGAAGTGCGTGATTCATCGTGCGTGGCTGGACGCCTTGCAGACCGTCGCCTTAACCTGTTCGGCTACGCCGCCTTTTCAAGCGCTTAGGTGTGACGAGGCTCACGCATTCGTACCCTATGTGCCCGTTCATGCCCCACGGGCACCGTCTGCCGTTTCGGTCGTCACGGCCGGCGCTCCGCTGCTCAATCCCTCGCGGCGCTCCACGGCCCCGAGAGGTTCGCCGGGCTCAGGTGCGCGTACCGGAGTCTGCGTGACCGAGGACTTCCTTCACGTCGGGGAGGCTCGCTCCGCGCATCACGAGATGGCTCGCGGCCGTGTCGGAGATCGTGGAAGCGGCAACCGACGCACCTCACGCGGGAGGCTCCCGCGCGATGGAGCACGAACCGAGACAGTCCACGTTGAGGGTGGATCGCCGCGTCGGTCGTGAACGCGGCGCTCGGCCGTCACGGGCGCGACTTGCGCTCGACGCTCTCCGCGTCGCCGATCCCGCACGAACGTGACGTAGCCCTCCGTGAGCGGCTGGAGTCTCGCGTACACTTCCGGCCGGTCCCGTCGGATTATGGAAAATACCGCGGTGCCGGTGAGTCAGGCATCCGGATCATCCGACCCGCCGTCGGCTGTCGGCATTAGTTACAACCCTCGTTCTCCAACTCCCGCTCGGTCTGAACCATCGGCGGGCCGCGCTCGTCTCGGTTAGCTCACTCTACGAGCTCTCGACGGAACGGCGCAGCGCCAACGACGACGTGACGGGGCGATCGGGATTCATGCGCGTCGCCGCGCCCGCCGCCGGGCGAGTTCGCGCATCGACGCCCGCTCCGTCCGCCCGAATCGGGAGGCAGCGGCGCGAACATGGCTGATGGCGACGACCTACGGATAGAATCCGCGCAGCTGGAACGCGTCGGCCACCCGACGGATGCCGACCATCAGCGCCGCGGTCCGGAGATCCACGTGCTCGCGCTTCGCCATGGCGTTCACCTGGCTGAAGGCGCGGATCATGATCTCCTGGAGGCGCGAGTTGATCTCGCTCTCCGTCCAGAAGTGGTACTGCAGGCCCTGCACCCACTCGAAGTACGAGACGATGACGCCGCCCGCGTTGGCGAGGATGTCCGGGATCAGCGCGACACTGCCGGGCGGCGAGGATCTCGTCGGCCTCGGGCGTCGTCGGGCCGTTCGGCGCCTTCCGCGATGATCCTGGCGCGCACGCGGTCCGCGTTCTTCTCGGTGATCTGGCCCTCGAGGGCTGCCGGCACCAGCACGTCGCACGGCAGCGTCGAGCAGGTCGGCGTTCGTGATCGGGCTCGGCGTCGGTGAACCCGGCCACGGTGTCCGGCCTCCTTGGCGTGGAGCGCCAGCGCGCGGATGTCGAGGCCGCTGCGGGTTGAACACGCCGCCCTTGGCGTCGGTCACGGCGGTCACCAGCGATCCCTTCACGCCACGAGGAGCCGAGCGGTCGACCGAGCCGACGTTGCCGAAGCCCTGGATGGCCACCCGCGAGCCGCGAAGCTCGAGGCCCGCCTCGCGCGACCGCCTGGGCGAGATGACGTAGACGAGCCCGCGGCCGGTGGCGTCGCGCCGGCCCGCCGAGCCGCCGACGCAGAACGCGGCTTCCCGGTGACGACGCCGGGCACCGTGCGGCCCTGGGTCATGGCGATAGGTGTCCATGATCCACGCCATGGTCTGCTCGTCGGTGCCCATGTCGGGAGCCGGGATGTCCAGGTCCGGGCCGATCACCAGCATGATCTCCGCGGTGTAGCGCCGAGTCATGTGCTCGAGCTCGCGCGCGGCTCATCGGGCCGGGGTCGCAGGCGACGCCGCCCTTGGCGCCGCCGTACGGCAGCCGCATCAGGGCGCATTTCCAGCTCATCAGCATCGCGAGCGCGGAGACTTCGGCGAGCGTGACGCCGGGGATGGTAGCGGATGCCGCCCTTGGTGGGCCCGAGGATCGTGCAGTGATGGACCCGGTAGCCGAGGAACACTCCGTCCGGCCGTCGTCCACTGAGCGTCGGGACGCTGACCACCAGCGCTCGCCGGGGATGCCTGCCGGAGGCGCTTTCGTGGATGCCAGGGTCGAGATTGATCCGCTTGGCCACCGCGTCGAGAAAACCTGCTGCAGCGCCGTCCGGTACGACTCCGAGCTCTCGAACATGCCCTCGCCGATTGCCGTCATGCGAAGCCCCTCTCCCGTCACGCGATTCCCGCCCGGGTTGACGACGTCCCAGGAGACGCCTCGACTGCTACTCACGGACGCGGGTGAAGCGCCGCCATGCTCAGGCGCCGGGTCCGGTCCCTCGCGCCATTGCCGGCCGGCGGCCACCGCGGACTCGGGTGACCGCGCATGGGCGGCTCGGCCCCCGCGTTCGTGACCCTCGTTGACCGCGGCCCGGATTCGCGCTAGACGTCATCGGCGACCGGCCCACAGAGGACGGGCGGGGGCTGGACGGGGGGAGCGTCATGCGGATCGCAGTGATGGGGAGCGGCAGGGTGGGCGGCTTCTTCGGCGGTCTGCTGGCCCGGGCCGGCGAGGATGTGGCGTTCATCGCGCGGGGGGCCCACCTGGATGCCCTCCGGGCGCGCGGCCTCACGGTCCAGTCCCGCGTCATCGGCGATTTCGCCCGTGCCGTGTCGGCCACCGACGATCCCGCGACGATCGGCCCCGTGGATCTCGTGCTCCTGTGCGTAAAGACCTACTTGGCCTCGACGCGGCGGCGGCGCGATCCTCCCTCCCATCCTCGGGCCCGACACGATGGTCCTGCCGATCAGAACGGCATCGACGCCTCACCGCGTCTCGTGCAGACTCTCGGCCCGGCCTCCGTGCTCCGGCGGCGTCACCGACGTCATCGCGACCCGCGTGTCGCCGGGGCTCATCGTTCACCTGGGGCTCAACGCAAGATCGTCTTCGGGGAATACCCGAGCGGCGTGAGCCGCGTACCGAAGCGCGTGCGCGACGCGCTTCAGCGGGCCGGTGTGACGACGGAGCTCCATCCCGGCATCCGGGTGCCGTTGTGGGAGAAGCTCGTGGTTCTGGCCGCGAGCGGCGGCGCCATGTGGCCATGACGCGGCTGCCCATCGGGCCCATCATCGGGATTGCCCGGAGACAGAGCGCCCTCCCTGCGCGCGGTGATCGATGAGCGGTCGATCGGTGGGCCGGGCTGTGGGCATTCCCTGCCCGCGGACTGCGTCGAGCGACACTGGGCCATCCTCAGGGTCTCGACCGGTCGGCCCCGCGGCTCCATGTCTCACGACATCCTGGCCGGCCGTCGATTGGAGACTCAGAGGCCCTCAACGGCGCCGTGGTCCGGCTGCTGGGCGCGAGGCGGGTGTGCCGGCCCCGCTGAACTTCGCCTGTACGCGGCGCTGAAGCCTGCTCGGCAGGCGCGCCTTCGTCATGCAGATCGGCGTCATGGGTGCCCGGCGCCATCGGGGGTACATCGGCGCGCGATTGGCCGGCGTGGGCGCCGGGTGACCTTCGTCGCCCCGCGGCCCGCATCTCGCGGCGATTCCAGAGAAAGGGCTGCGGGTCCTGAGGTCGCTCGGGGACGTTCACGTCGATCCGGCGTCGGCGACCGACGACCCGGCGGCGGTTGGCGGGGTGGACGTGGTCCTGCTCGGGACGAAGCTCTACGACGTCGAGGCGGCCGCCGCTGCGATCTCGCCATGCTCGGCCGGCACCGGCCGTCGTGTGCCTCCAGAACGGCGTCGACGCGCCGGAGATCGTCGCCCGGCTCCAGGGTCAGGAGCGCGTGGTCGGGGGCGTCGTCATGATCAACGGCAGATCACGGCGCCCGGCGTGATCCGGCACTGCGCGCTGAATCGCCTGACGCTGGGCGAGCTGGACGGCCGCTCGAGCGCGCGGGTCGAGCAGCTCGTCGCGCTGGCGAACGGCGCGGGCATCGAGACCGTGCGGAGCCGGACATCCAGCTCGAGATCTGGCGGAAGTTCCTGGTCACTCGCCCCGATGGGGGCGCTCAGCGCCATGACGCGCGTGCCTCGCCCGGATCCGCGAGCAGCGGACACGTGGAGGCTGGCGGAGGACGGCATGCGCGAGGTGGTGGCCGTGGCCAGCACCAGGGCGTGGAGCTCACGGACGAAGACGTCCGCCGCACCCTCGCGTTCGTCCGTACCATGCCGCCGACCTGGCGGGCCTCGCTCGCCGTGATCTCGACCAGGGTCGGCGGCTCGAGATCGACTGGCTGTCCGGCACCGTGTTGCCGACTGGGCGGAGCCGCGGGGATCGCCACCCCTTCCACCGCGTGGCTGCTCGGCGCGTCAGGCCCGCGCCGCCGCGCGCCAGCTCGAGGTTGCTGAGGTCCCTGCAGGCTCGTCCTGAGGTGAGGCGCAGGAGATCGAAGGGTCGCGACCGGCGGTGGGCTGGCGGGAGACAGTCTCCAGCGGACTCGCCGCCTAGCCGCCTTCCCCCGCCGACGCTCGCTGCGCGTGTTTGGCTGTCCATCGACGCGACGGCATGTGGTGGCGGTCGATGCGCGAGATGGCTGAATCGGTGCTCATGAGTAACCGTTCTAAGTCCGTGCGCTGGCCCGGCTCTACCAGCCTGAACGCCGCCCGACCGACCCGACCACCTTGTACCAGACGGTAGCTAGCGCCATCGGCTACCAACGACCGGCCGGGGCTCCGACAGGACCTGAGAAGCGCGATACCCTGGAAACTCTCGGGACACCCTTTGGGAGGCCGCCCGCAGCGAGCAATGTGCCGCCGTGGCATCGGCTCCAGTGCCGTACGAGCCACCGCCAGCAGGCGGCCACGGCGGGTGTCCCGATGGTCCGATCGTTTACCTCCGTCATCGCTTCGACTCCCCGGCAGTTCCTCACCACCGGGTCGGTGGCCGCCCAGGATCCGGTCCGGCGCCGGCTGAGGATCGACGGGCGCCGCCTGCAGGTGGCCCGGGGTCGCGGTTGCCAGGCGTTGCGAACGGCGTCGTGGTCACGGCCAGCGGGCACCGGGACCCCAAGGTGCCCGATGGATCGTGACCGACTTCGCGATCGACTGCCCGCGGGGACCTTCCCCTCGGCCCGGATCTTGAACGCCGTCGCCCCGTGCTCAGAAGGGCACCTCGCTCCGAGAGGCCGATCGCGTCCCCGCAACCCGCACCGGGGCGGCGACCGGCTCCCGCGGCGGGTCGAAGCGGGTGCCGCCTCGCGCGGCTCGCCGATGGCCACCGCGTCTATCGTCACGTTCCCCGACGATCTCCACGAACGTCTTCGTCTGGCCGCCGGGGACCGTCCACTGCGCGCCGAGTTCGCCCGAGGACGGTGACAGGCGTACCGACGTCTAACGTCTCGGCCAGGAGACGCACCTCCGGGGTCCAGACGATGATCGGCACCACCATCGGCTCCGCCTCCCGGCCCTGGGCGCCGCCGGGGCCTCGACAAACACTGGCAAGAGCGAGAACGCGGCCACTCCGTTGCTAGTCACGATTTGCCAGGATGAGTGCCATTTGACCGCCTGGTGCATTTGCCCTCGGGTTCTGCGGCCACCCTTGGCGCCGCGTGCGGCATCCCGTCGATCTACAAGGCCTTTGCCGAGGCCAGGGGACGACCAGCCCAGGCATGCGTGTTGCCCTAAGCATCGTCCATGCGCGAGTTGATTGGAGTTGACCCGCTTCCGTGAACGCTATGTTCCTCGTGCTGCCCGATCCCCGTTGCTTCGTCATTGACGGGTTGATCGCCATCGGTACCCTCGGTCGCGTGGTGCAGATCGGTAGGTGCACTCGCGTGGTGCAGATCGGTACGTACACTCTGTGCGTGGCCCTGAGCGGGTCGGTGGCCGACCTCATTCCGGAGGCCACGGTCACGGCCAGCGGGCACCAGGAGGCCCCTGACCGCCCGGCGGATCGTGATAAACCTCACGCCCAACTGATCCCCCAGCGGGGAAGAGGAAGCCTCCATCCCTCGCCCGGGGCGTGGCCGGGCCCCTCAGCCCGACCCGAGCACGCGCCTGTCGACGCGTCGGTCTGCCATGCACCGCCCGGACGAAGCCCTCCTGTCCATCAGGACGTCTCCTCCCTGGATCAGGTCGGCCCGCACGGGGCCGTCGGCGCAGCCAGAGCCCGGTGTCGGTGGTGACAGTGTCGATAGTGATCTCGGTCGCGAGCCGCTCGCCGCCCCCGGGCGCCGTCCACCGCCGCGCCGAGACGTGCCCGGTCACCTCTGGGCTCCCTGTTCCCCTGGCCGTGAGGTGCCTCGAACGAGGTCGTCGGGACCCGTTGCCATTCCGTTGCCACTTGGTGGGGCGATTCGGCGTCATTCGGGGGATTCGGGGGTTTCCGGGGTCGAGCCCGAAACCCCCGTCCAATCATGTAACGTCGCGCGAAGATTTCTGGAGCGGGAAACGGGATTTGAACCCGCGACCCCGACCTTGAGCAAGGTCGTGCTCTACCCCTGAGCTATTCCCGCTCGACGCGAGGGATTCTAACAGGCCCCTCCGAAGAGGGTCAACGCGCGCGGCCGGTCAGGCCGGGCGCCGTCCCCTGCGCTGTGCCGGCCAGGCGCAGGAATCGCGCCGCGTCCTCGGGCGGCGTCGGGTTGATGAAGAAGCCCCGTGCCGAGCTCGAACCCGGCGAGCCGCGTGAGCTTCGGCATGAGCTCGAGGTGCCAGTGGAAGTGCTCGGGATCCGTCGCCCGGAGCGGCGCGGTGTGGAGCGCGAAGTTGTACGGCGGGTCCACGAACAGCCGGCCGAGCCGGCGACCAGCTCGCGGAGCAGCCGCGCCAGAGCGTCCACCTCGTCCGGCTGGAGGCTCTCGAAGCTGCGACCGGTGGGCGGTCGGCAGGATGCCACGTCTCGTACGGGAAGCGTGAGGCGTACGGCGCGACGGCGACGAAACGCTCCTCCTCCAGGACGAGACGGCTGCCGCTCCCGCCGCTCCTGGCCGGACGACGTCGCACCAGACGCAGCGCTCCTTCATCCGGAAGTAGCGGAGCCCGCCCTCGCAGCTCCTCCGCCACCAGCTCCGGCAGGATCGGCGTGGCGATCAGCTGGGAGTGCGGGTGCTCGAGCGACGCGCCGGCCTGCCACACCGTGGTTCTTGAAGATCAGGACGTACTCGAGCCGCGGGTCCTTCCGCAGGGCGAGGAGGCGCTCCCGGTACGCGCCCAGGATCTCGCCGACGTGCGCCGCCGGCAGCGTCCCGAGGCCCGCGAAGTGGTCCGGGCTCTCGATGACGACCTCGTGGGCCCCGACCCCGTCGATGCGGTCGTAGATCCCCTCGCCGGCCGCGTGGACCTCGCCCCGTCCAGCGTGGAGCGCCGGGAACTTGTTCGGCACCACGCGCACCGTCCAGGGGCCGTCCTCCGAGCCGCCGGAGCGGTAGATCTCGGGCGGCGTCCGGTCCTCGCGGCCGGGGCAGAACGGGCAGCCCTCCGGCCCGCGCGGCGGCGACCGTCTCGGGCGCGAAGTCCATCGGGCGTCGCGCCCGCTCGGTCGCGATGATCGACCCAGCGCTCGACGACCGGGTCCTTGCGGAGCTCAGGCATCGGCGGCTCCCGCGAGGTCGTAGGGCTCCTCTTCGGGCCGGGCGGAGCGCGACAGGAGCGCGAGGAGCGCCTCGCGGGGCGCCTTGCGCTCGAAGAGCACCGCGGCGACCTCCGGCGATGATCGGCGCGCTCCACCCCGGCGCCGCCGGGCGAGAGCAAGCCCGGCCTGGGCGGTGCGCACCCCTTCCGCCACCGACGCGGCGTGCTGGCCTGCCACTCGGCCAGCGATTGCCCGCGCGCGAGGGCGAGGCCGAGGCGGCGGTTCCGCGACAGCTCCCGGTGCACGTCAGGATCAGGTCGCCCAGCCCGGCAAGCCCGCGAAGGTGCGCGGCGCGCGCCCGAGCGCGACGCCCAGGCGCGTGATCTCGGCGAGCCCGCGGGTGAGCAGGGCGGCGCGCGCGTTGTAGCCGAGCTCGAGGCCGTCGCGCGATCCCGGTGGCGATCGCCATCACGTTCTTGAGCGCGCCGCCGAGCTCCACGCCCGGTCACGTCCGCCTGCGTGTAGAGGCGGAAGGTCGGCGTACGCAGCGCCGCCTGGAGCTCGCGCGCCAGCTCGGGGTCGGCGGAGGCGAGGACCGCCGCCGTCGGGCGCCCGTGGCCGACCTCGTGGGCGAACGTCGGCCCCGAGAGCACGGCCACGCGGCTCCGCGTGCGCCGGCGGCAGCCCCTCGGTCAGGACCTCGGACATCCGCGCCAGGCGATCCTCCTCGATGCCCTTGGCCGCGGAGAGCACGCGGGCGCCGGGCGCGAGGTGAGGCGCGATGCGCCCGGGCCACGCTCCGGAAGACGTGGGACGGCACCGCGATCACGACCGTCTCCGCGTCCCGCACGACCGCCGGCGAGGTCGCCGTGCGGCTCGATCGCCTCCGGCAGCGGCACGCCGGGCAGGAACCATGGATTCTCGAAGGACGCCGCGAATGATCGCGAGAAGCTCGGGCTCGAACACCCAGAGGCGCGGCGCGAATCCCGCGCGGGTCGGCCTGGACGGCGAGGCGCCGTGCCCCAGGCGCCAGCGCCGACGACCGCCAGCCGGCCCGTCGATCACCGAGCGCCGCTCGGTGTCGACGGCGCCACGCCTCCGGAGCCGGGCGCGCGCTCGCCGAAGCGCGCTTCCGGTGCCCGCCGGGAGGCGCTGGATGTTCTGCGTGGTGCCGCGCGGTCACGATGATCGCCACGGCGAGCCGCGCGAGGGCGAGCGCCGCGCGGGTAGCCGAGGGCCAGGATCGCCAGCGGGAGCCCGATCACCGCGCAGATCGACGCGAGCGAGACGAACCGGAACGAGGCGACGAGGCTCACCCACACGACCGCGGCCGGGATGAGGGCCCAGGGCGTGATGCGGAGGAACGCGCCGAGCGCGGTCGCGCACGCCCTTGCCGCCGCGGAACCCGAGGAACACCGGCCAGCAGTTGCCGACCACCGCGAGGACCGCCGCCGCGCCCGCCCAGCCGGGCTCCGGCCCCGCCCAACTGCCGATCCAGGTCGCGACGTAGCCACTTGGCGATGTCACCGAGCGAGCGTGGCGAGCGGCCGGCGTCCAGCCCGCGCGTGCGGAGGACGTTGGTCGCGCCGATGTTTCCGCTGCCGCGGCGGCGGATGTCGACTGCCCAGGATGCGCGCGACCACGTAACCGACCGGGATGGCGCCGACCAGGTAGGCGCCGAGGAGCCACAGCGCGCTCAGCGCCAGCGATCCTCTCCCCGGACCAGGGCGTCGACGTCGGACGCGCGATAGAAGCGGACGAAGTAGTCGATGCCCGAGAACACCGTCAGGCGTCAGCGCCGCCCAGAGCATCCCGCGCGAGACGTAGACGAACTCGGAGTCGAACCCGGCGGGGACGCTGCGCTCGAGGATCAGGAGGGTCACCGCCAGGTACTGGGCGAAGGTCTTGTACTTGCCGAGGTCGGACGCCTCGATCACGAGACCCTGGGCTGCCGAGACGCTCCGGAGCCCGGTGACCGCGAACTCCCGCCCGATCACGATCACGACCATCAGGCCTCGACCGTGCCCACCTGGACCAGCGAGATGAGCGCGGCCGAGACCAGCACCTTGTCGGCGACCGGATCGAGGAGCTTGCCGAGCGTCGGTGACCTGACCGCGCCGCCGGGCGATCAGGCCGTCCAGCCAGTCGGTCAGGCGCGCGCCCGGCGAACAGCGACCGCGGCCACCAGGGCGTGGGTGGACTCGTTCGAGATGAGGAAGGCAACGACGAGCGGAACGAGACAGATGCGGCCGACCGTCAGCTGTGTCGGTAGATTCACGCCTCGCCTCCGAGCGCCCGCCGTCACCGGCATCATTATGGCGGGGCGCCCCGAGAGGGTCAAGCTATCGGCGCCTGCCACCAGGGCGCCGTCCCGAAGCACCGGGACCACCCCGTGGACGTCGAGAGCGACGCAGAGCGGGAGGTCACCGCCGCGTCCCTGCCCCACCAGGGCCTGGGCCCACGCGGCGTCGGCCAGCATGCGCGCCGAGGTCGCTCGCGTAGCGGTCCCAGAGCGCCCGGGCCGCGCGCGCCGCGTCGGTCAGAGCGCCGCCCGTCGCTCGCCAGCCGCGAGACGAGGAGCCCGGCGCAGACCGCGTCCTCCAGGCAGAAGCGGCCGCGCTCCCCGGCGCAGACCAGGAGGACGTCGCCCGGCTCGGCCGCCGCCCAGCGTGACCACGGCGGCGGCGTTGACGAAGCCGCCGACCGCGATCCGGCGAGGCGCCCGCCAGCGGCGAGGAGGGCGCGGGTGCCGTTCGTCGTCGTGAAGACGACCGTGCGGCCACGGACGCGGTCGGGCGTGTACTCGGCCGGCGGAGTTGCCGTGGTCGAACCCCGGCGGCGGCGCGCCGCCCCGCTCGCCGCCGATCAGGATCGGGCCCGGCCGTCCCTGCCGGCCCAGCGCGCGGGCCTCGTCCGGGCGTGGCCACCGGCAGCGACGGCCCGCGCGCCGCCCGGCGAGCGCGGCGACGATGGTCGTGGAGGCGCGCACCACGTCGAGGACGACCGCGGTCACGCCGGCGAGCGGGATCCCGCGCACCTCCTCGAGCGTGAGCGCGACGTCGATCACGGACGGCCGGCGGCGTCGGTCCTGGTCGCGCAGGGCGCGGATGCGGAGGCGGAGGCGCGTTCAGGCGGATGAAGCCCTCGGCGTCCTTCTGGCGGTACACCGAGTCGGCCTCGAAGGTCACGACGTCCTGCCGATAGAGCGAGCGCGGCGACCGGCGCCCGGCCACCGTGACGTTCCCCTTGTAGAGCTTGAGGCCGCACGGTGCCGGTGACGTCGCGCTGCGCGTGGTCCATGAGGACCTGGAGCGCCTCGCGCTCGGGGGCGTACCAGAAGCCGTAGTAGACCATCTCGGCGTAGCGCGGCACCAGGGAGTCGCGGAGGTGCAGGAGCTCCGGTCCATGGTGATGGACTCGAGCGCCCGGTGCGCCGCGTGGAGGATCGTTCCCCCGGGGTCTCGTAGACGCCGCGGGACTTCATGCCGACGTACCGGTTCTCCACGAGGTCGATGCGGCCGACGCCGTTCTCGCCGCCGATCCGGTTCAGCCGCTCGAGCAGCGCCACCGGTCCGAGCCGCTGGCCGTCGACGGCGACCGGATTGCCGGCCTCGAACTCGATCTCGACCGTGGTCGGGACGTCGGGAGCTTCCTCGGGCGAGCGGGTCAGGAGGAACATCTTGTCCGGCGGCTCGGCCCAGGGGTCCTCGAGGATGCCGCCCTCGTAGGAGATGTGGAAGAGGTTCCGGTCCATGGAGTACGGCCGCGCCGGGGTGGTCGGGACCGGGATCCCGTGGCGCTCGGCGTAGGCCATGAGGTCCGTGCGCGAGCCGGAGGTCCCAGTCGCGCCAGGGCGCCACGATGCGGAGGTCCGGGCGCCAGCGCCGCGTAGGTCAGCTCGAACCGCACCTGGTCGTTGCCCTTGCCGGTCGCGCCGTGGGCGACGGCGTCCGCCTCCGGCGCGGGCCACCGCCACCTGCCCCTTCGCGATCGAGCGGCCGGGCGAAGGACGTGCCCAGGAGGTACCCGGCCTCGTAGGTGGCGTTGGCGCGCAGCACCGGGAACACGAAGTCGCGGACGAACTCCTCGCGGAGGTCGACGATGTGGACCGAGCTCGCGCCGGTCCGGAGCGCCTTCTCTCGGACGGGGATCAGCTCCTCGGCCTGGCCGAGGTCCGCCGTGTAGGCGACGATCTCGGCGCCGTACGTCTCCTTGAGCCAGGCCAGGATGACCGAGGTGTCGAGGCCGCCGGAATACGCGAGGACGATCTTCTTGGGTCCGCTCATCCGTTCATCCGTTCGGAGCTCTCCGGCCTAGCCCTTTCCCAGGAGCCGGAGCAGGACGGCCTTCTGGACGTGCAAGGCGATTCTCGGACTGATCCGAGCACGACGCTCTGCGGCCCGTCGAGGACGGCGTCGGTGATCTCCTCGCCGCGGTGCGCCGGCAGGCAGTGCATCACGACCGCGCCCGGCTTGGCGAAGCCCATCACCCGGTCGTTCACCTGGTAGCGGGAGAAGGCCTCGAGGCGGCGCTCGCGCTCGGCCTCCTGCCCCATGCTGATCCACACGTCGGTGTAGATCGCGTCGGCGCCGCGGGCCGCCGCCGGGACGTCGTCCGTGATCGTGATGCGCCCGCCCCACGCGCGGGCGGTTTCCAGCACGCGCGGGTCGGGCTCGTAAGCCCGGGGGGACCGCCAGCGCCATCTCCGTCCCGAGGAGCCCGGCCAGGAGGATGAGCGAGTGACAGACGTTGTTGCCGTCGCCGATCCAGGCCGAGCCTGAGCCGCCGGAGGTCGAGCCCGCGCTCCCACAGCGTGAAGAAGTCGGCGAGCGCCTGGCACGGGATGCTCGTGATCCGGACAGCGCGTTCACCACCGGGATCCCGGCGTGGCGCGCGAGCTCGTCGACGGTCGCCTGGGCGAAGGTCCGGGCCGCCACGACGTCGACCCATCGGCCGAGGTTCCGGGCCACGTCGGCGATCGACTCGCGCCGTCCGAGCCCGATGTCCTGGCCCGCGAGGTACACGGAGGCCCCTCCGAGCTGGGCCATGCCCACCTCGAAGGTGACCCGGGTGCGGAGCGACGGCTTCTCGAAGACCAGCGCCAGGAGTAGCCGGCGAGCGGCGTCCTCGCCTCGCGCGCCTTGCGTCCGCGCGCTTCCACTCGGCCGCGAGGCGGAACAGCTCCTCGACGTCCTCGGCGGACAGGTCGGCGATCGAGAGGAAGTGCTTCATGGCTTGGTCTGGCGCAGGACGTCCCCGACGATCGCGACGGCCCGGTCGCGCGTCGTGCTCGTCCACGATGAGCGGGGGCGTCATGCGGAGAATCTTCTCCCCGCGGTCAGGACGAGGAGGCCGCGGTCGCGGCAGGCGTCGACGACCGGCCTGCGGGGCGATCGAGCGTCGATGCCGATCAGGAGGCCCTTGCCCCGGACCTCCCGGATCGCCGGGACGCTCGCGGCCAGCGCGCGCGAGGCGCCCGATCAGGTGCGTTCCCACCCGGTCGGCGCGCTCCGGGAGCTGGTCCTCGAGCATCGTGGTGAAGGTCGCGACGCCGACCGTCGTGGCGAGACGGGTTCCCCCGAACGTCGTGCCGTGGGTCCCGGCGCATCATCACGCGGGCGCACGTCTCTCGCGCCACCATCGCGCCGATCGGGATTCCGCTCGCGAGCGCCTTGGCGAGCGTCATCACGTCGGGCTCCACGCCCCAGTGCTGGTAGCCCCAGAGGCGCCCGGTCCGGCCCATGCCCGTCTGGATCTCGTCGAAGATCGAGGAGCGCCCCGGTCTCGTCGCACGAGCCGGCGGAGCACGGCCAGGTAGCCGTCGGGCGCGACGTTGACCCCGCCCTCGCCCTGGATCGGCTCGACCAGGATGGCCGCGGTCCGGTTGTCCGACCGCGCGCTCGACCGCCTTCACGTCGCCGAACGCGACGTACTTGAAGCCGGGCACCAGCGGCTCGAAGCCGTGCTGGTACTTCTCGTTGGGCGTCGCCGAGAGCGCGCCGAGCGTCCGGCCGTGGAAGGCGCCGCGCATGGTGATGATGTCGACCACGTCGGTGGCGCGCGTCTCCTTCGCGTACTTCCGCGCGAGCTTGATCGCCGCCTCGTTGGCCTCCGTGCCGGAGTTGCAGAAGAAGCGCGCGGTCGCCGAACGAGTGGTCGATCGAGGAGCTTCGCCAGGTGGATCTGCGACGGGATCTGGTAGAGGTTCGACACCTGGAGGAGCGCGGTTGCCTGCTCCCGGATCGCGCCCACGATCTTGGGGTGCGAGTGCCCGAGCGCGTCCACGGCGATCCCGCCGACGAAGTCGAGGTACTCCTTGCCGTCGGTGTCCCAGACCCGCGCGCCTCGCCGCGGACCAGGCAGAGCGGCGCCCGGCCGTAGTTCTGGAAGAGGTACTTGTTGCTCCACTCGAGAAGGGTCTTCGTGTCCTGGCTCATCGAGGCCTCCGGAAGCGGCGTTATCGCCGCGTAGGTTCTGGGGAGACGTCAGCGGGGCCGCTCGGCCGGTCTAGCCGGGCGGCCCGGTCCACGTCGGGAGCCCCGGGGCGGCGGCGGCGCAGCGCCCGGCCACGGCCCGGGGCCTGGCCTCATCCGGAGGGGGTGGGCATGCAACATGGCGGCGCTTATTGTACCTCAAGCATGGCGTGGCCAGAACGGCCGGCCCCTGGCCCACCCGGGTTCCTCGGCGAGGCGGCCTTGGGGTGGCCCCGGAGCCGCCTGATGCCAGCCCGGCGGTCACGGGCCGGGACCGCACTGCGTCCCCGACACAGCTTGAGTCGAGGCGGGCGCATCCAAGGCTCCAGGGTGGCGTCGTTCTCCCTCGTTATGGGGCTGTTACTCGGCACGGCCACGCGAAACGACACCCGGCTCAGCAACGTGGGCAGCGCGGGGCGACTTCCTCTCCTGAGGCACGTCGGTGCCGTCAGGCCGTAGAATGCGCAGAGTCACTCCCGCGCTCCAGGCGTAGCTCGCTGATCCGGATCCGAGCCAAGGGCGCAGATCTCTCCGTCGACGGACGTGTGCACGGATGGGAGGGTGACGAGCCGTTCGATCGAGCTGAGGGCGACAGGCCGTTTTTCATATCTGAGAGAACGACCCGTTTCATGGTGGTGGTGGTGGTCTAGAACCCACCGCCATCCAAATTGCTCCCCCGCCGACGGAGCCTTCTTACTTCAGCGGGTTATCCCGTCTTCGTGTGGAGGCATCGCTCTTGCTCGTAGTAGGATCGTGCCGACACTCCTCGGCTTTCCCGTGACAGCGTGACACGCTGTCGCGCAGGTAGAGAAAAGAGCCGGTTGATGGGAGGAAGACATGAGCTGGCTGGAAATCGTGGGGTACGTCGCGTCCGGCTTGGTCCTCACCACGTTCTACATGAAGACGATGATCCCCTTGCGGTACTGCGCCATCGCGGCGCAACGTGGCGTTCATCATCCTACGGGTTCTTCGGCGAGATCTACCCCGTGCTCGTCCTTCACCTGCTGCTTCTGCCACTGAATATCAAGCGCCTCCTGGAGATCCGTCGGATGATCGAGGACATCGAGCGCGCCTCCGCCCGGCGGCTTGTCGCTCCCGAGAAGCGATGATCCCCTTCGCGACGAAGCGAACCTTCCGAGCCGGGCACGTGCTCTTCCGCCAGGAGCGACCTGGCCACCCATCTACTATCCTCTGCGAGGGCGCGGTGCGGCTGCCCGAGATCGGGGTCACGAGTGGCCGGAGGGCTCGCTGATCGGCGAGAATCGGCCTCTTCTCGCCGAGCCACGAGCGGACGGCCAGCGCCACCTGCCAGACCGACGTGGTGGCGCTCACCCTCGCCAGGACAAGGTCGTGCAGCTCTGCACTATCAGAATCCCCGGTTCGGGTTCGCCCTGGTGCAGCTCGTCATCCAGCGCCTGGTCGCCGGACTGGTCCGGCACGGGCGGCCGGAGCGTGCCGGTGGCCGGGGCCACGCCGCTCTCCGGTCTCACGCCGGGATAGGAAGTAGGTTCCCCACGACCGCGGCTCCACCGCGGCGATCGGTCGATCGCGGCTTGCGGGCAGCCACCGTCCGGAGCGAGGAGGGGCCGAGCCTCTCACCGACCACGCCCGGCGGCGGCCGGGGGACGCCGCCCGTCCGGGCCACGCTCCCCGCTCCGCGAGCATGTCCCCCACCACTCTCGCGCGCAGCGGTCACCCGCAGGCCGGGCCGCCCGCCGCGCGGCCTCCTGCTGCGCGAGCTGCGCCTCGATGGTCGATCCCGTCCACGCTCACACGCCGGCGCTCCCGAACCGATGTCGGCCGCCGCGCCCGCGACTAGCGCAGCCTTGTCCGAGGTCAGCTCACGACGGGATGACCTGGCCCACGGCGGGCCAGAAGTGAGGCGACGTCGAGGAATAGCGAGTCTCATGCGTGCGAGCTTCCGAACCCGGAAAGTCCCGGTAGGGTCCGACCTGCGAGGAGCCTCCGCTTCCATGCCTGGAACGCGCCCCAGCTGCCCGCCTGGTCGATGGCCTCGAGCTCGCAGCGGCTGAGCGGCGAGGCACGAACACGCGACGACGTCGACTCCCGCGCGCACGGACGTCGGCAACGGTCGTTGCGGAAGAGATCGTCCAGCGAGTCCGGCCGGCTGGTAGTTCGAGTAGTTGACCGATCAGGTGATCAGCTGGGCCTCGCAGCGACGCCTCGTCGGCCCGGGCCAGCCCGGTCGCCCGGGATCCGCGAGCCGCGCCCGGATCACGTCTCCTCCGGCCACGGCACCGGGCCCGCGAAGGTCCGGGCCGTGCGCGCCACGCGGCGCGCCGGATCACCTCCCAGCTGTCGCCCAGCGCCCGCAGGCTGAGCAGCGTCTCCTTGATCCGCATGGCCATCATCTGCCGCTCGTCGCCCTCGAGACGCACGCGGGTTTCCGGATGCCGGAACCCGACGAAGCGCTGCGTCGAACGCGTAGAAGTCGACGCCCAGATCACGCGCGCTTGAGCCGCGGGTTCGCCCTCGCCAGCCGGAGGACTGGCCGCGATCTCCGCGAGACGCGCCGCTCATGCTCGCGTTGAAGAAGCGCCGTCACGGGCGCCGCGGTCCATGTACATCCCCGACCACGACGCGGGAGCTGCCCGACGAGCAGCGTCGAGGGGCTGCCTCGGCGCGGATTCGATACGCGATCGTGACGCGCTCGCCGCGCCTCGTTGCGGGTTGTCTTGGCGAATCGGTACGACCGGATCGAACGACCGCCGAGCGCCAGCGCACCGTACGGATTGACGATCCAGGTTGATCGCCGCGACGACGGCCCAGGACGCCCGCAGAGGCACAGCACCATCAGAGCGGAGATCGGCGCGTCGGGGCGCTATCATGCCGATGTCAGAACAGGAAGTAGATGAACGGTGGACGGGTTGCCGAACCGCAGGATGCTCACCCCGCCAGGATCGCGAAGGCGATGGCATAGACGTAGTCGCTCCTCCACGCGCCACTCCATGATCGCCTGCCGGTTCGGGCACCACCACGACGACGGCCAGCGCGGGCAGGATGCATGTCCGGAAGCGATTGCCGCCGATCGAGTACGGCAGCTCGCCGACCAGTCGAAGCCATTCAGCCCAGCCATTCCCGGCCAGGATGACCTGCGCCCGCTCGAGCGACCGGAGCGCGGAAGAAGACCCAGCCCGACTCATCACGGCGACGAAGGTGATGGCCCACGCAATCGGGCCCGGCAGCCGGAGGCCCGTGCGGCGCCACAGGTGATTGGTCGCCAGGAAGGCGCCGTGCAGTCCGCCCCAGATGACGAACGTCCAGCTTCGCGCCCGTGCCACAGACCGCCCAGGCAGCATCGTGATGGAAGCAGGTTGACGTACCGCCGCGCAGCTTCCCCGCCGGCTCCCGCCCAGCGGGACGTACAGGTAGTCGCGCAGGAAGTTGGACAGCGTCATGTGCCACCGCCGCCAGAAGTCGATGATGCTGCGCGCCTTGTACGGGGAGTCGAAGTTCTCGGGCAGGCACGATGTTCAGCATCAGCGCCGAGGCCGATCGGCCATGTCCGTGTAGCCGGAGAAGTCGAAGTAGAGCTGCAGCGCGTAAGCGAGCGTCGCCCCCACGCATCCAGCGTGAACCCGACCGCGGGCGCCTGGTCGAAGATCGGCGACACCCACGGGCTGAAGGTGTCCGCGATCATCACCTTCTTGAACAGGCCGATGGCGAAGATGAACAGCCCGCTGGCCACGTTGTCGGGCGAGAAGCCGAAGGTGCCGCTCGCGGTGAACTGCGGGACCAGCTCCTTGAAGCGAACGATCGGCCCGGCGATCAGGTGCGGGAAGAAGCTGATGAACAGGGCGTAGCTCGAGGAAGTCGTACTCGCCCGTATCGCCGTGATACGCGTCCACCAGGTACGTGATCTGCTCGAACGTGAAGAACGAGATCGCGAGCGGCAGCACGAGTGGCGGCATGCGCCCAGTCCGCGCCGACGGCCATGCTGACCGTGTCGACGAGGAAGTTGCGGTACTTGAAGTAGGCGAGCAGCCCGAGGTTCACGGCGATTCCAAGCCAGCAGGCGGCGCGGCGGCTGCTGGCGGATGCGCCGCGCGCTCGCCCGCCGTCGAACGCGCGGTGACCGCAGCGAGAAGTTGAACGACGATCGAGAACACGATGCAGGGACAGGAACCGCCAATCCCACCAGGCGTAGAAGGCCAGCGAGCGACGATGAGGAACGCCAGCACGGCCCGGCGGGTCCCCAGCGGGTGAGCGTGGCGAATCCCGGCAGCACCAGCGGCAGGAACGCAGCACGAGGATAGAGTTGAGCACGGCCTCGCCTTCAGAGCGCGTGCGAGCGACCGGGAGGCGGACGGACTCACCTCCCCGAGGGGCGCGTCCATCCGGCTTCCAGGCAGATCACGGGGTGGCCTACCGGACGCGCAGGAGATACCCGCGAGGGTTCATGGTGAGAAGAAAGCGCTGCATCGCGTGCCGGGGCCGCCCGGCTACAGGACGATCTCGGTGCCGATGCCTTCCTTGGTGAAGATCTCGAGCAGGATCGCGTGGGGATGCGGCCGTCCAGGATGTGGGCCTTCGGCGTGCCGGCCTCGAGCGCCCGGAGCGAGGACTCCACCTTCGGGCAGCATGCCCCCGTCGATCGACGCCGGCGCTCGACCAGGCGCGCGCGCCTCCGCCTGGGAGAGGGTCGAGATCAGGTCGCCGCCTGGCCCTTGATGCCCTCGACGTCGGTCAGGTGGATGAGCTTCTCGGCCTGAAGGGCGGCGGCGACCTCGCCGGCCACCAGGTCCGCGTTGATGTTGTAGGTCTCCTCCGCCCTCGCCGACCCCGACCGGGGCGATCACCGGGATGAACCCGTGCTCGTCGAGGAGGCGGATCGGCTCGGGGTTGACGTGGGTCACGTCCCCCACCAGCCCGATGTCGAGCTCCTCTGCCGCCGGCGTGCGGTGGACCCGGCGCCGGGCCCGGATCAGCGTGCCGTCCTTGCCAGAGAGCCCCACGGCCTTGCCGCCGTGGTGGTTGATGAGGCCGACGATCTCCTTGTTGATCCGGCCGACGAGGACCATCTCGACGATCTCCATGGTCTCCTCGTCGGTGACGCGCATGCCGCCGACGAACCGGGGCTCCTTGCCGAGGCGCTTCATCATGGCGCCGATCTGGGGCCCGCCGCCGTGCACGATCACCGGGTTCATGCCGACGTACTTCAGCAGCACCACGTCGCGGGCGAAACCCTCGGCCAGCTGCGGAGATTCCATCGCGTGGCCGCCGTACTTGATGACGAGGGTCTTCCCCAGAACGCCCGGATGTAGGGCAGGGCGTCCATGAGGGTCCCGGCCTTCTCGATGCAGCTTCTCCATCGGCGGTCGTCACGGGCTCTCGATGACCTCCGATCAGAGGATGTACCGGCTCATGTCGTCGTCCCGGATGGCGTCGGCCAGCGCGCGCGTGCACGAAGCCCGCATCGACGGTCACCGTCTTGCCGGCGAGATCCGGAGCCTGGAAGGAGACGTCCTCCAGCACCCGCTCGAGGATCGTGTAGAGGCGCCGCGCCCCGATGTTCTCGGCGCGCTCGTTCGACCTGCGGTGGCGATCTCCGCCACGGCCTCGCACCGCGTCCGGCGTGAAGTCGAGCGTCACGCCCTCGGTCCGAGAGGGCCATGTATTGCTTGATGAGGCGCGCTCTCCGGCTCCGGTCAGGATGCGGACGAAGTCGGCGCGGAGAGCGGCTCGAGCTCGACGCGGATCGGGAAGCGCCCCTGGAGCTCCGGAATCAGGTCCGCAGGCTTCGCCACGTGGAACGCGCCGGCGGCGACGAAGAGGACGTGATCGGTCCGCACCACGCCGTACTTGGTCGTCACGGCGGTGCCCCTCGACGATCGGCAGGAGGTCTCGCTGGACGCCCTCGCGCGGACACGTCCGGGCCCTGCCCGCGCTCCCGCCCCGCGATCTTGTCGATCTCGTCCAGGAACACGATGCCCGAGTCCTGGACGCGCCGGATGGCCTGGGCTGGCGACCTCGTCCATGTCGATGAGCTTCTGCGTCTCTTCCTGGATGAGCAGGCGCCGCGCCTCCGACGACCCGGACCTTCCGGAGCTTCGTGCGCGTCGGCAGCATGTTGCCCAGAGCATCTCGCGCAGATTCTGGTCCATCTCGCCCATGCCCGCCCCGGCGAACATCTCCATCACCGGGCATGCCCTGGGCCCGCACCTCCAGCTCGATCTGGCGGTCGTCGAGGCGGCCCGGCGCGGAGCTGCTCGCGCAGCTTCTCCCGGGTGGCGGCGCCGCTGGCCTCGGCGGAGACCGGCTCCAGGCTGCCCAGCCCGACGGCGTCCCGGATGCGGGCGCGCGGCAGGAGGAGCTCGAGGAGCCGCTCCTCCGGCCGCCTGCGCGGCGCGCTCGGCGACGCTCTCCGGCCATCTCGCTCTTGACCATGTTGACGGCGAGCTCGGTCAGGTCGCGGATCATCGACTCGACGTCGCGGCCGACGTAGCCCGACCTCGGTGTACTTGGAGGCCTCGACCTTGATGAACGGCGCCTGGGCCAGCCGGGCGAGCCGCCGCGCGATCTCGGTCTTCCCCACGCCGGTCGGGCCCGATCATGATGATGTTCTTCGGGGCGACCTCGTCCCTGAGCTCAGGCGGCAGCGTTCTGGCGCCGCCAGCGGTTCCGGAGCGCGATCGCGACCGAGCGCTTGGCCTGGCCCTGCCCGACGACGTAGCGGTCGAGCTCGGCCACGATCTGGGCGCGGCGTGAGCTGTCCGGCGTCGGCCGCGCCGTCACAGCTCCTCCACCGTCACCTGGTCGTTCGTGTAGACGCAGATCCCGGCGGCGATGCGCATGCGCCTCGTCGCGATGGCCTTGGCGTCGAGGTCGGAGTGGCGCGACGAGCGCGCGCGCCGCGGCCAGCGCGAACGTGCCCGCCGGAGCCGATTCCGATCAGCCCGTCGTCCGGCTCGATGCACCTCGCCCGTCCCCGACACGATGAACGACGCGTCGGCGTCGGCGACGGCCAGGAGCGCCTCCAGCCGGCGCAGGACCCGGTCGCTCCGCCACTCCTTGGCCAGCTCGACCGCCGCCCGCGCGCAGGTTGCCGTCGATGCTGCTCGAGGCGTCGCCTCGAACCGCTCGAAGAGCGTGAAGGCGTCGGCGGCGGCGCCGGCGAAGCCGGCGAGGACGCGGTCGTGGTAGACGCGGCGAACCTTGCGCGGCGGTGTGCTTCACGATCGTCGCGCCGAGGCTCACCTGCCCGTCGCCGGCCATCGCCACCCCGCCCGCGTGCCGCACGGCGACGACGGTCGTCGCGTGGAACGTCGTCGGGATCCATCACAGCCTTCGCCCGCGGGTGAGCCGCGTCGTAGACCTTCGCCAGCCGGTCCGCGCTCACGTGCGTGTACCGCTGGGTGGTCGCCAGGCGGGCGTGCCCCAGGAGCTCCTGGATCAGGCGGAGGTCCGCGCCGGCGTCCAGGAGATGGGTCGCGAACGTGTGGCGGAGGGTGTGCGGCGTGACCCGGCCGGCTGAGCCCGGCGGCCCGCGCGCGCGCCCGGACGATCCGGTGCAGACTCCGCACCGTGAGGCGGCCGCCGCGGGCGTTCCGGAAGAGCGCGCCCCGCGCGACCCGCTCGCGCGCGCCGAGGTAGGCTCCGAGCGGCCTCGACGGCCTTCGATCCGAGCGGGACGATGCGCTCCTTCCGTCCCTTGCCGAGGACCCGCACGCTCCCCTCGCGGAGGTCGGTGTCCTCCACGTCCAGCCCGGCGAGCTCCGCGACCCGCACGCCGGTGGCGTAGAGCACCTCCAGGATCGCCCGGTCACGCCGATCCGCCATCGTCGTCGCCCGGCGGCTGGCGGAAGAGCGCCTCGCTCTGGTCGATCGGCAGGTGCGCCGGGAGCCGGCCGGGCAGGCTCGGCGTCCGCACCTCGCGGGCCGGATTCACCCGGGCCCGCCCGCGGCGGATCAGGAAGCGGAAGAAGCTCCGGAGCGTCGCGAGGCGCCGGGCGATCGAGGTGCGGCGCGAGCCCCGCGGTCGTGGAGGTCCGCGAGGTATCCGCGGACCACGCGCGCGTCCGCGTCCGGCAAGCGCGCCCGAGTCCGCGCCGGCTCGAGGAACGCGACGCAGTCGAGGAGGTCGGCCCGGTAGCTCCGGACCGTGTGCGGCGGAGCGCCCCGCTCGGCCGCGAGGTACTGGAGGAACGCGGCCACCGCCGGCCCGCCTGACTCGCTGCCGGCCGGCTTCACGCGCTCTCGGCTCGCGCCGGTAGTCGCAGCCCTCGCGCCAGCACGCGACGAAGCGCTTTCCGCGCCCTCCGCGCTGCGTCAGGAACGGCGCGCCGCACTTCGGGCACGGGGTCGCGACCGGGCGCTGCCAGACGACGAAGCGGCACGTCGGATAGTTGGCGCAGCCGAAGTACGCGCGGCCCCGCTTCGAGCGCTGCTCGGTCAGCTCTCCCCCGCAGCCCTCCTGCGGGCACGGGATGCCGATGGTGATCTTCTTGATGTTCTTGCACTCGGGGTATCCCGAGCAGCCGATGAAGCGCCCGTAGCTTGCTCTGCTTGAAGACCATCGGCTTGCCGCACTTGTCGCAGGTGATGCCGGCCTGCTCGGGCTCCGCCTGGGCGCTCTCGCCCAGGTTCCGCGTGTACTTGCAGTCGGGGTAGCGCTCGCACGCCAGGAACCGGCCGAAGCGGCCCCACTTCTCGAGGAGCTTCCCCTCGCCGCACGTGGGGCAGGTCTCGTCGGTCGGCTTGCCCTTCTTGAGGTCCTCCATGTCGATGCCGGCCTGCTTGAGGTCCGCGGCGAAGGGCTTGTAGAACTCCCGGACCGTCTCGACCCACTTCCGGTCGCCCTCCTCGATCTCGTCGAGCGACTCCTCCATCTGCGCGGTGAAGGCGACCTCGAAGATGTCGGGGAACGCCTTGACGAGGAGGTCGTTCACCGTCTCGCCCAGCTCGGTCGGGGACAGGGCGCCCCTGGTCCTTCTGGACGTACTCGCGCTTCTGGATCGTCGGTCAGGATCTGGGCGTAGGTCGACGGCCGCCCGATCCCCTTCTCCTCCAGCTCCTTCACCAGCGAGCGCCTCGGTGTAGCGGGGCGGCGGCTGGGTGAAGTGCTGCTTCGGCTCGAGGCGGACCAGGCCCGAGCGCTGGCCCACCTCGAGCGGCGGCATTCCCGAGCACCTCGGACTCGACGTCCTCCGGGGCCGTGGGCGCGGCCGACTCGTCGGGCGCCTCGATGTAGACCGCCATGAAGCCCGGGCGCGCGAGCTGCGGAGCCCAGCGCCCGGAAGAGGTACGGCCCGGCCGTCACGTCCACCGTCAGGGTGTCGTACAGCGCGGGCCGCATCTGGCTCGCCAGGAACCGCTCCCAGATCAGCCGGTAGAGCGCGAGCTGGTCGCGGCTGAGGTGCGGGCCGAGCCGCTCGGGCGGGTGGTCCAGCAGCGTCGGCCGGATCGCCTCGTGGGCCTCCTGAGCCGACTTCCGCGCCCGGTAGAAGGGCGGCCGGTCCGGCAGGGTCTCAGCCCCGTACCGGGCCGCGATCACGTCGCGGGCCGCCGATTCTGGGCCTCGGCGGCCACCCGCGGCGAGTCGGTCCGCATGTAGGTGATGAGGCCGACCGCGCCCGCCGTTCCCGATCTCGACGCCCTCGTAGAGCTGCTGGGCGACCATCATGGTCTTGGACGCCGAGAAGCGGAGCTTCCGGCCGGCGTCCTGCTGGAGCGTCGACGTGATGAACGGCGGCGACGGGTTCTTGCGGCGCTCGCCCCGGTCGACCGCCTTGACCACGAAGGGCGTAGCGCTCGAGCTCGGCCACGACTGGCCTGCGTCTCGGCCTCGTTGGAGGGAACGAGCTTCTCGCCGTCCTTCTCGCGGAGGCTCGCGACGAACTCGGGCGGCACGGCGGCGGCCAGGTGGGCGTGCAGGCTCCAGTACTCCTGGGGCACGAAGGCCCGGATCTCCTGCTCCCGCTCGCAGATGAGGCGGACCGCGACCGACTGGACGCGGCCCGGCCGACAGGCCCCGGCGGATCTCGCTCCCAGAGGAGCGGGCTGATCTTGTAGCCGACCAGGCGGTCGAGGACGCGCCGCGCCTGCTGGGCGTCGACCCGCTTCTGGTCGATCCGCCCGGGATCCTTGAACGCGGCCTTGACCGCCTTCTCGGTGATCTCGTTGAAGAGCACCCGGTAGACCTTGTCCGGCAGGAGACTCGAGCTCCTGGGCGATGTGCCAGCCGATCGCCTCGCCCTCGCGGTCGGGGTCGGTGGCGACGTAGAGGGCCTTGGCCTTCTTGCCGGCCTCTTCAGCTCCTCCAGCGTCTTCGTCTTGGTCCGGACCGGAACGTACTGCGGCGCGAAGCCCTTCTTGACGTCGATGCCCAGCTTGCTCTTCGGGAGGTCCTTCAGGTGCCCGAGCGACGCCTTCACCACGAACCCGTGATCGAGGTACTTCTGGATGGTCTTCACCTTGGTGGGTGACTCGACCACGACCAGGGACGTCCGTCCTGCCACGCTGCCTCCTCAGCTCCGGACGTACCGCTGCCCGGCGATCCGGCGTACGAGCCCGCGAAGCTCGAGCGCGATCAGCTCGGCCGACGCCTGGCCCGATGGGAGCCGGCTCTGCTCCACGAGCGCGTCGATGGCGACCGGCTCGTCTCCCAGCAACGCCAGGAGCGCCGACGCCTCGGCGACCGATCGCGGCCTCCCCGCTCGGCCTCGACGCGCCGGAGGCTCGGGATCCACCGGCGCGCAAGGCCGCTCGCACATCCGCGGGGCCACTCTGCCACGACGTCCTCCCACCCCTGGACGAGCCGGGCGCCGTCCCGGATCAGGCCGTTCGTCCCTGGCTCCCTCGGACGAGACGTTGCCGGGCACCGCGTAAACCTCCCGGCCGAGCTCTCCCGGCCAGGCGCGCCGTGATGAGGGCCCCGCTTCGCTCGGCCGCCTCGACGACCACGGTGCCGAGGGTCAGCCCGGCGATGAGACGGTTCCGAGCCGGAAAGTGATGCGGCAAGGGGCGGCGTGCCCATCGGGAACTGGGACACCACGGCGCCGGCGTCGGCGACCTCGGCGCGCCAGGCGACCGTTCTCGGGGGATACACGACGTCCACGCCAGAGCCCAGGACGGCGATGGTCCGGCCCCTGGCGTCGAGCGCCCCGCGATGGGCCGCCGTGTCCACCCCGCGCGCCAGGCCGCTCACGACCGTCACCCCGCGGCCGCCCGAGGTCGGCGCCCAGCCGCTCCGCCACCCGGAGCCCGTAGGGTGTCCGCGCGGCGCGACCCGACGATCGGCCACCCCGAGCGCGTCCTCCGGCGGAGGTCGCCGCGAACCAGCAGGAACGGCGGCGGCAGGTCGATCGGTCGGAGCAGGGCCGGGTACTCGGGTCGTCCAGGAGCAGCACGAGTCGCGCCCCACCGCGGCCGGCCAGGGCGGCCTGCTCGGCGCGACGACCCGCCGCCAGTCGAAGCCGTGAGACTGCCGCGCGGTGCCTCCACCGACGATCGCTGGCGAGGACCCGCGCGGGACGTGCGATAAGATCTCCGCGGGCGCGCCGAGCCGGAGGAGGTCGTGGTAGCGCCGCGCATTCCCGGCGACTCCGGGGCCGGGCCAGCGCCACCCACGCCCACCGCTCGTCGCGCCGCCGTCACCGTCTCGTGCGCCGCCACGCCATGCTCAATAGCACTAAACATTTGCAAAGCAAGCGCCATCATATACACCCGCGTCTGAGGGACGTCAAGAAAACGGACGGTCCGAGGACGAGCGGTCGCACGCTCGGATTCTGCCTAGTTGTGACGGAGGGTTGAGCGCGATCCTCTGCTATCGAGGCTCCGATGGGCGGACGGATCGCCGGGCTGCGCGGAGGACCGCGCGCGCACGAACGGCGGCGTCGCTGTCGGGAAAGTCGCGGACGAGCCGGGCCCAGACGTCGCGCGCCCGATCCTCCCGATGGAGCGACCGGAGCGCCAGGCCCGAGGCGAAGGAGCGCGTCCGGGGTGCGCTCCCCGTGGCGGCGAGGTCGATCGCCTTCTGGTACTTGCTGGCCGCCTGCTCGAAGTCCCGGCTCCGGAAGTAGGCCTCCCCGATCCAGAACTGTGACGCTGGGCGTCAGAGGGTGCCCCGGGTGCTTGTCGGCGAACTCCTCGAAGTCCAAGACCGCCTGCCCGAGCTCCCCTGCCCGGTAGCTCTCCATCCCGCGGTCGAAGAGCTCCTCCGGCGGAGATCGCGGGGCCCAGCTGGCAGGATGCCGACGGGCCGAGGCCGGGGCAGGCTCGCCGGTGGTCGCGCTGCCCGCCTCGAGCCGCGCGAACTGCTCCGCGAGGCTCGAGGCCGTACCCCTTCCAGGCCCGTGAACCCCGTCGCCCAGCTCCTCCAGGCGCCGCTCGGCGTCGCCAGGCGCTGGGCCGGGGCCTCCTCGGCCTCGCGAGCGCTGGGCCTCCCCGGCCTCTCGATCCGACGGCTCGGCCTGCCGGTCCTCGACGGCAGGCCTCCGCGAGCGACGCCACCTGCTCGCGGAGCGCCTGGAGATCCGAGCGGGAGCCCGTCGACCTCCGGTCCGGAGCTCCGACAGCTCGCGTCCCTGGCTGCGTCACGCTGATCCTGGAGAGCGGCGCATCCGCGTCAGCGCCCAGAGCGCAGCCGCGAGGCCGAGGCGGCCGACGACGCTACCGGCGCGCGAAGGTCGGCCCGGCGGTGCGCCCGCTCACGAGCCCGCCTCGGCGATGCGGCGCGTGGAGCCCGCCGCCATCCGTCGCTCGAGGGCTCGGCTGCCGAGCGACATCCCGTAGGTGAGGAGCCAGTAGACGACCGCGATGAACAGGTACAGCTCGAACGGCCGGATCTCCCGCTGGTTGACGGTCTGGGCGGCCTTCGTCAGGTCCATGTACCCGATGATAGAGGCCAGTGACGTGTCCTTCACCAGGATGATGAACTGGGTGACCAGGGACGGCAGCATGTTTCGCACGGCCTGCGGCAGCGATGCACGAACGCGCATCGTAGTCCCCGTAGCGGAGCCCGGTGGCCTCGGCCGCCTCCACCTGGCCCCGGGGACGGACTGGATGCCCGCCCGGATGATCTCGCCGAGGTACGCCGCCTCGAAGACGACGAAGGCCACGAGGGCCACCCAGTACTGGGGCAGCGAGCACGCCGGTCGCGATCGGGATGAAGAACCAGAACCAGAAGACCACCATGACGAGCGGCACGCCCCGGATCAGCCTCGACGTAGAGGGTCGCCGGCCGGTGGAGCCATGGCCGCGCCGAGAGCCGCGCCAGCGCGACGCCGATGCCCAGCAGGAAGCCGAGCACGATGGTCGGGACGGCCAGGGCCAGGGTGCCGCCCCTGAAGGCCCCGATGCCGAGCAGCCCCTGGACGATCAGGAAGCGCCAGTTGTCCGCGATGACCGCGAAGTCGAGGGTCATCGCGCGCCTCCGCCGCGCCGCGGCAGGCCGGCAGGTGCTCGAGCGCAGGCGTCCGGACGGTCAATCAATGCGTCGCTCCCCGCCGCGCACGATCAGACCGGGATCGCCACGCGGCGCTCGACGCGAGCCAGGATGGCCGAGACCCCCAGGCAGAGCCCGAGGTAGATGAGCGGTGCCCGCGGTGATCGCCTCGAATCCCTTCGCCGTGTAGCTCTCGATCTGGCGCGTCATGAACGTCGTCTCCGCCACGCCGATGGTCAGCGCGAGCGACGAGTTCTTGAGGAGGTTGAGCGAGTCGTTGGTGATCGGCGGCACGATGAGCCGGAGCGCGATGGGCACGCAGCACCAGGCGGTACGCCTGGGTGACCGTGAGGCCGGTCGACAAGGCCGCCTCCAGTGAGCGTCGCCGGCACCGACTGGATGCCCGCGCCGGACGATCTCGGCCATGCGGGCCCCGTGGTAGACCGCCGAGGGCGGCGACCGCGGCGAGGAACTCGCCGTTGTGCCGGTTCAGCCAGTCCTGGGCCGCCCGGGAAGGAGCTGCGGCGCGCCGAAGTACCAGAGGAACATCCAGACGAGGAGGGGACGTTGCGAAAGAACTCGACGTAGACGGCCCCCGCCCCCGCAAGAGACGCGAGGGCGAGGTCCGGGCGGCGCCGAAGAACCCGCCGAGGGTGGCGCCAGGATCCACGCCAGCGACGGTCAGCGCGAGCGTGGTCAGGACGCCCTACAGGAGCCAGCCGGCGTACGGATGGGTCCAGAGGATGCTCCACTGGAACTGGTAGGCGAGAGCGAGGAAAGGGGCGCAGCATTCGTCGGGTCCGGAGGCCTCGCGGAGCCTCTCGCGGGGCCCCGGCCGACGGCCGGGGCCCCGCGCGCGGAGGACTAGTGCGGGATGGCCTGCATCTGCAGGAAGATCCGCGCCGACTCGGACAAGGGGTACGGCACCTCGCCCTGCGGCCCGAACCACTTGTCGTAGAGCTTCTGATACTCGCCGGTCTCGATGGCGTCCATCAGGGTGAAGTCCACCACGTTCCGGAAGTCCGACTCGTTCTTGCGCATCGCCATGCCGTACGGCTCGTAGGTGAAGAACTCGCCTACCACGTCCCACTCGCCCGGGTTCGGTGCCTTTGCCTTGAGGCCCGCCAGCTGGACCGCCGTCGTTCGTGTAGGCGTCGATCTTGCCCTGGACGAGCGCGGTGAACGCCGCCGGCTGGTCAGGGAACACGACCGAGCTGCGCCTGCGGGTACTTCTCGCGGATGCGCCTTCTCGTTAGTCGAGCCCTGCTGGGCGCCGATCCGCTTGCCGGCGATGCTCTGGACTCCCGCGGATCGGGCTGCCCTTCTTCACCGAGGAACTGCGCGCCGGTCACGAAGAAGACCGCGCTGAAGTCGAGGCTGTCACGGCGGGCCCGGGTGATCGTCATCGTCCCCGCGATCAGATCGACCGCGCCGCTGGTCAGGAGCGGGATGCGCGTCGCCGGCGTGGATTCCTTGAGCTCGAACTTGATCGGCTTGCCGACCTTCTTCTCGAGGTTCGCGTGCACCAGCTTGGCGAGATCGACCGAGAAGCCGCCCCAGTTGTTCTGCTTGTCGATGAAGCCCGAACGGCGGCGAGCCTGTCCGCGTCCCCACCACGAAGGTGCCCGTGCGCGGGTGATCTTCTCTGATCGTGGTCTCGGCCAGAGACCAGTCCGCGCCCGGCCAGCACCATGCACAGTGCGCCAGCCCGTCAATGCCATGCGCCTCGTCGGCGTCGTCATGCGTGTCGCTCCTTTCCCTCGTCCGGTCAGTGGGCGAGGATCTTCGACAGGAAGTGCCGCGTCCGCTCGTGCTCGGGGTGGTCGAAGAAGAGCGTCCGGCGGTCCCTGCTCGACGACCCGCCCCTCGTCCATGAAGACCACCCGGTGCGCCACCTTGCGGGCGAATCCCATCTCGTGGGTCACCACCAGCATCGTCATGCCCTCGCGCGGCGAGCCGACCATCACGTCCAGCACCTCGTTGATCATCTCCGGATCGAACGCGGACGTGGGCTCGTCGGCATAGCATGATCTTGGGCTGCATCACGCGAGCGCGCGCGCGATGGCGACGCGCTGCTGCTGCCGCCGCCGAGAGCTGGGCCGGATACGCGCCGGACCTTGTCCGGGATGTCCACCTTGGCCAGGAGATCCATCGCGATCTGCTCGGCTTCCTGGCGCGCTGACACCCCGCACCCGCATCAGCGCCAGGGTGACGTTCTCCAGCGCGGTCATGTGAGGGTAGAGGTTGAACTGCTGAAAGACCATGCCGATGTCGGCCCGGAGCCTGCGGCAGGTCCACGTCGGGCGCCTGGACGTCGCGCCCGTCCACGATCAGCCGGCCTGCACTGGATCCGCTCCAGCCGGTTCACGCAGCGGATGAGCGTGCTCTTGCCGGAGCCGCTCGGGCCGCAGACGACGAGCACTCTCGCCCGCGCGCGACGTACAGGTCGACGTCCTGCGAGGACGATGGAGCTTCCCGAACCACTTGTTCACCCGCTCGTATCGGATGATCGGGTCGGCGGCCGTTCCGGCCGGCCCGTCCTGCATCGACGCCATCGCTCTCCTCACGTCGGCACGACGACGCGACTCGTCCTGAGATGTCCTCTGGCTCGGGCGTGGACTGCCGGGACCGACCGACATGCCCCAGCAGCTTCACCGCGAGGCGGGCGCCAGCGAGCTCAGCCGGAGAGGACCCACCAGGGCCGATTTCGCCACGCGGCCGGCGCCCCGGGTGGAGTCGCGCGATCCACGAAAGCCGCGGCGACGAAGGTCGCCGCGTTCGGGCGGAGTATATCCGTCCCGTCGACCGCTCACAAGTGTCGTGGCGCGGCCCCCTCGGCTAGATCGATCGCGACGGATGCCCGAGCCAGCGTCACCTGGGCCTCGCGCGTCCGCGGCGCAGCGTTCGGGGACGCGCGCTTGCCCCGACCTCCCGTGGCAGCTAAGATCGCGCCCGTGGACGCGCCCGCCCTCTGTCGACGGGGACCGCGCTCCTCGCGGGGCTTCTCTTCGGCTACTGCGCCCAGCGCGGAGGCTTCTGCCTCACGCGGGCGCTCTCCAACTGGGTGATCATGGGCGACACGGCGATCCTGCGCGCCTACGTGCTCGCGCTGCTCGTCGCGATCGTCGGCGTCCACGTCCTCGAGCTCGGTCTCGTCGAGGTCCATTCCCGTCCGCCCGTTCCGCTGGCTCGCCAATGCCACGGGCGGCTTCGTGTTCGGCGTGGGCATGATTCTCGGCGAGAGCTGCGCGGGAGGCTCCTGGTACCGGCTGGGAGAAGGCGCGCTGGGCGCGTGGGTGGTCCTGGCGGGATTCGCCATGGGCGCCAGCGCGGCCAGCGTCGGCGTGTTGCAGTCGCTGCGGACGACGCTGCAGGACTTCAGTACGCGATCGACGATCAGCCGGCGACGCTGCCCCGGATCCTGGGGCGTCGCCGTGGCTGGTCATCGGCGTCCTGCTGGTGGTGCTCGGTGTGTGGCTTGTCCGGAACCGGCCGGAGGAGGGTGAGCACGGCAAGTGGCGCTGGCCCGTCACCGGGGTCGCGATGGGCCTGGTCATCGTGCTCGGCTGAGTACCTCTCGGCATGGGCGGCAGCCCGACCGGCATCACCTTGCGCCGCCAACACGCGGGCCACCTCCTCACCTACCCTCTGGTGGGGCTATCCGAACCGCGTACTCCTGGGGCATGATGCTTGGTTCTCGGGGTGGCTCTGGGTGCGGCGGTCGCGGCGTGGCACCGGGGCAGTTCGCGTGGAAGCCGGTCCCGGGGTTCGCGATCGCGAAGCTGTTCGCCGGCGGACTCACCATGGGCGTGGGCGCCCTGGTCGCCGGCAGGCTGCAACATCACCCAGGGCCTCACTGAACTCGGCCGCCCTGGCGCTGGGGAGCCTGACGGCGTTCGCGGTCGATGCTCGCCGGCGGATGGATGTGACGCTCGCCGATCCTCTTCTCCCCGCGGAGCTAGCGGCCGGAGACGGATTCGTGCCCGTCGGGCGCGCGGCGAGGGCCCCGTTTACCGCAGCGTCGAAGTAGCGCCGCCAGGTCCGCCAGGGTCTCCTCGAGGGCGCGTCGCGATCGCAGGAGCTTCGCGGCCTTCAGAGGGCTCGTCGGCCGGGCTCCGCTGGTTGCTCTTGAAGAGCAGGAGCTGGTTGCGGAGTAGCCCGGCGGCTGTCCAGTGAGATCGGGATCATCTTCGCGCGATCCCCCCTTCCGTCGGCGCCGTGGCGCCGGCGCACTGCGCCGGCCGCCACCGCGCGCCCCGCTGGACGGCGGCGGGATCCACCTTGACCGGCGTCGGCTGCCGCGGCTTGGCCTCGCGAAGTACGCGATGATCGTCGACGCCGAAATGGGCGGGCCATCTTCGCGTACGGCTCCATCTCGGGCGATGGCCGGCGCCCCGGCCGCGATAGTCGAGCGCCTTCTTCAGATAGGCGGCGTCGGCGCCAGCCAGGATCGGGATACGATGTCCCCCGGCTGTTGCCGCCGAAGCCGTGGCGAGGCGCTGCAGACGAGCGCCTTCTGCGCGCCTGGGCTGTCGAGCGGCCGCGCCCGGCAGGCGAGCGCAGGCGAGCTCGCGCAGCCGATCGAGTCCGAGTAGCCACCGTGTCAGCGCACGCATCGTTCACTCCCCGAGCCCGCGCTAGCCAGGATGTCTGCCAGATGACTGGTGCGCCACGCGATCGAGTTCTGCGCCACCTCAGACGCTCTGGCGCGGGGTGAGCTTCTGCTCGATCTGGACGACCTTGCCGTGCGTCGATCCGGTAGGCGTTGACGACCGCGATGGCCTCCGTGTTGCTGACCCAGCTGTAGCAGGTGTTGCCCGGGGCGAGGATCGTGGGCGGCTCGGCCGTTCAGCGATGCGGACGACCGCGCTCGCGCGAGATCTTGCCCGTGCGCGTTCGGCGATGTTGCCTGACTTCGGCGCCGGGCAGTCCGTGATGGCATCGCCGATCACGTGGATACCGGTGTGCCGTTCGTCGACTCGAAGGTGACGTGGTTCGATGCGCGCACCACCGGGCCGCGCGAGTCGGCCAGGCCAGCCTGGAGGGCGATCGCGCCGGCGCGCTGGGGCGGGATGAGGTTCCAGCACGTCGTACGCGGACGCGGTCGCCGACGGTCGGGACGACCCTCGCGGCCGGCGAGGTCGACGCGCTCGAGCCGTGCTGCTGGGGCCGGTAGTCAGCAGGTTGGGATAGGCGCGGAAGGCCGCCTTGAAGAGCGCGGTCTTCGAGACCGACGTCGTTGTTGGCGTCCAGCACGACCAGCCTGGCCTGGGGCTTGGTCGTCTTGAGATACCACGCGATCTGGCAGGCTCGCTCGTAGGGCCCGGGCGGGCAGCGGTACGGCGCGGTGGGGCACCGTCATGGCGACCACGCCGCCGTCGGGCAGCGCCTGGAGCCGCCGGGCCAGCTCGACGTGTCTGGGGGCCCGCCTTCCACGCGTGGAGGATCGTCTGGCCTCCTGGCCGGCGACGCCTTCGACCTGGCTCCACGGGAAATCGACGCCGGGGCGACGATCAGGCGGTCGTACTCGAGATAGCCCTCGCCGATGCCGGACGCGCTTGGTGTCGGGCTCGATGGCGGTCGCGGCCTCGTGGCGGATCTTGACGCCGTGGGCGCCGCAGACCGTCGTAGCCGAGCGTGAGCGTGTCCGAGCGACTCCACGCCGCTCAGGACGAGGTTGCTGAACGGGCAGGAGACGAACGTCCGGTTCGGGCTCGAGGAGGACGACCTCGATCGAGGGATCCTGGAGGCGCACGTACTTGGCCGCGGTCGCGCCGCCCCAGCCGCCCCGATGACGATCACGCGGCGTCCCGACTTCTGCGCCAGGTTGCCCTTCACGGGAGCGGCGCATCCCGCGATGAGCGACGCTCGCCGCCGCTCGAGCCCGACGCTCGCCGCCGTGGACCGTAGGAAGTCTCGCCGTAGAGCTGCGCCATGGAGTACCTCCATCTCCAGCATGTTCAACGCCCGATCGCCTGCGACACTTCCAGCGCTGCTCCTCGCTGTTGGTGAACTCGACGCGGAGCCGCGCCGGGCGAGGCGATCCTCGGGGGAACCGGATCAGAGGGTTCGGGCTCACCGCGGACGTCATCTGGAACTGGCTGACCTGCTGGTCGTCGAGCCAGACCGGTCATGCTCCGCAGGTAGTACTCGGGCAGCGCACGGACGAACTTGCCCTTGCTTCAGGACGAGGCCGGTGTGGGAGCCGTGGCTCACGCGGGCGCGGACCTCGAACGGCTCGCCGAGCTTGACGGCTCGACGGGCGGCCGAAGCTCAGGGTGACCGACCCGGTCCGCGCGCACTCCGCTCGAGGCGGCGTGCTGCAGCCTCCCTCGACGACGCGAACCTCGTGGGAGGCGAGGAGGCTCCCGTGGCGGCTGCAGACAGCGACGGCGCTTGACGACACGCCGCCCGTCCCCGAGCGCATCTGGTAGGACACCCAGGGACGCCCGTTCGCGGGCGTGAACACGAACTTGCCCTTGGCGGGGACGGGGTCGCGATCGATCGAGATCCTCGATCGACTGGATGTGGTGATCCGGCTCCATGGGATGGTCGAGCCCGACGCGTATCGGCACCGCCGCCGGCTCCTCCGACAGGATCGGCACGTCGAGGTCGATGCGGTGCTCGCGGTCGCTCGAGACTGGGCCGAGGACGCCGCCGGCAGCAGCCAGCTCCGGCGACCAAGGCGCCGCTCGGCCAGTGCAGGAAGCCGAGCGCCGTGTCATGCGCATCAAACGTCAATGACTTACGCCGCCGTCATTCAGGAGAAGGATGACGTCGACTTCGCGCCCTTTGGGGATCTTCGTGTCCCCGGGAACGACCGCAGCCCATCCGCCAGGAGCATGCGAGCGAAGGATCGCCGAGCCCTGCTGCCCGGTGGGCCGCGCGCCCGAGGCTGCCCCACCGCGGGCTCGAGCCGGACCACGGAGGTAGCCCGGCCGGCTGCCGGGGTTGTCGATGGGCTCGAGGCCCGCGCCCGCACGCGCGGCCGGCCGAGTATCCGGTGCCCGCCGAGCGCGCCGGAGGACTGGACGCACGAACAGCTCGAACGTCACCATGGAGGACACGGGATTGCCCGGTAGCCGAAGAAGAGGCACTTCGCCGATCCGGCCGAACGTGAGCGGCTTCCCCGGTCGCATGTTCACCTGCCGAAGTCAGGCGAGGCTCCCAGCGCCTCCACGGCCTCCCGGACGAAGTCGCGGTCGCCGACGGACACGCCTCGCCGAGGAGACCAGCACGTCGGACTGCAGGCCGGCACGCGAGCCGCTCCGACCAGATCCTCGCGGCGGTCGCGCGCGATCCCGAGACTCACGGGGCGGCGCCGGCCTCCACGGCCAAGGCCGAGATCGTGTATCGAGTTCGAGTCAGGGATCTGACCGGGTCCGAGCGGCGCCTGGGGATCGACGAGCTCGTCGCCCGTGGAGAGGACGGCGACGGTCGGCCGTCGGTGGACGCTCACGCGCGCACGGCCCAGCGCCGCCAGGACGCCGACCGCCGCCGGCCGGCAGGACCGTTCCCGGCTCGAGGATGCGGTCGCCCGGACGGATCATCCTCGCCACGAGGCCGCACGTAGGCTCCGCAGGTCGACGGCCCGCCGGATCGTGACGTAGGCCCCCACTCGCGGTGAACCTCCTCCTGCGGGACTGACGGCGTCGCTCCCGGGCGGCAGCAGCGCCCCGGTCAGGATGCGGTAGGCTTCCGGACGGCCCGAGCTGCTCGACGGCCACCCGGCCGGCGGTGACCTCTGCCCACGACGGCGAGCACGAGGGGACGGTCAGGACTCGCCGCCTCCGTGTCCCGGGCCCGCAGGGCATAGCCGTCCATCGAGGAGTTGTCCCAGGGCGGGATCTCGCGTTCTGCCACGATGGGCTCCGCCAGGCACGCGCGCCAGCGCCTCGGCCCAGCAGGACGCTCTCGGCGGCAGAACGGGCACCCCGGTGAGCACTCGCTCGAGGGCCTCGGCGACCGATATCGCGCTCCGCTCCTCCGGTCAGACGGGGAAACCTCGACCCGGCAGCCAGTGTAGCTCGACCTCCGGACCGTCATCAGGTTACCAAGCATGACCGGCCCCATCGGAACCGGTAGAAGCGCCGGATCGGCTGCCGGACACCGCTCCGAGTCCCATGCTGGCGTCGACGAGGAAGAGATTCCGATGGCGGTCGTGGTCCCGCCGCGCGCGCCATGTCCGGACGCAGGGCACCGATCGCCCCAGCACGGTGACTGCGGTGACGAGGAGCGGAAGGTGGCACCGAGGCGGGACGCGCCCGCCGCATCGGACCAGAAGCCGGCCGGCGAGCCGGCTAGCGAGGACAGCGAAGCTCCAGGAGCCGTCCGCCGGTCGAGCGCTACGCCTCCCCTCGGGAGGTCAGGCCCGAACCGCGGTACGAAGATCCGGAAGGACAGCGCGAACACGGCGCGCCGAACCCCGCGGTCGTCAGGAGCGCCAGCAGGGACGTCGGACGCGCCGTAAGGGAGCGACGCCCCGGCGGTCGCCGTCGA
>ERZ1370068.1084-contig-10991_pt1 | contig 45393 bp, 42 predicted proteins | sample MGYA00561227_ERZ1370068 | MGnify/ENA primary metagenome ERZ1370068 (study PRJEB38410, sample SAMEA6850437) | metagenome | study: Metagenomic assessment of the ecological functions of the soil: analysis of the soil microbiota associated with the... | reverse complement strand
TTCTGGCGGGCGTTCATCGCGAAGAGGAACTGCGCGTCGCTCCAGCGAGGCGTCGCCGTGCCGTCGATCGACGATGATGCGGTCGCCCGGCTGGAATCCCGGCCGCCGCGCCGGGAGACTTCGGCTCGACGATCTTGACGACCGGCGGCTGGAGCTCGTACGCCGGGACTCGCACGCCGACGCGCGAAGACGGCCGTGTGCAGGACCAGCGCGAGCACGAGGTTCATGATCGGGCCCGCGAGCAGGATCAGCGCCCGCTGCCACCGCTTGCCGACCGGAGCGCGCCTCCGTCGAGGTCCCTTCCGCGAGTGTCGACTCGTCGGGCCCCAGCCCGATGACCTGCACGTAGCCGCCGAGCGGGATCGCCGGAGACCCGGTAGTCGGTCCCCGCCATTTCTTCCCGAAGAGCCGCTTGCCGAAGCCGACCGAGAAGACTTCGACCGGGAAACCGGAAGGCCTTCGCGACGGCGAAGTGGCCGAACTCGTGGACGACCACGAGAACGGAAAGGACGAGCGAGCAGGGCCAGGGTATTTTCGATGATGCTCAAACGGGCGCTCCTTAGATCGCGACCACTGGCGACTGGCGGCAGGCGAGGCGTTCGACCGACTTCCGCTCGCCCGGCCGCCGCGCCATCGCTGTCGATCTCTTCCGCTTCTTCGAGGCTCCCCGGCGCGGGAACGCGGCCGGCGGCGGCAAGCCGTCTCGGAGACCACGCGAACGATGCCCGGGAAGGAAATCTTCCCGTCCAGGAAGGCCTCGACCGCGACCTCGTTGGCCGCGTTGATGACGCGCCGGCATCCCTCCGCCGGCGGACAGCGCCGCGCGCGCGAGGCCGACGGCCGGATAGCGCCCGGCTTCGAGCTCGAAGAAATCGAGCCGCCCGACCGCCGACGAGGTCGAGCCGGCCGAAATCGTTCGCGAGCCGCTCGGGATACGAGAGCGCGTAGAGGATCGGGAACTTCATGTCGTTGCGTCGCGATCTGCGCGACGTAGCGAGCCGTCCACGAACTCGACCAAGCGAGTGGACGATCGACTGCGGATGGATGACGACGGCGATCTTCTCGGCGCGGCACGCCGAAGAGGAAGTGCGCCTCGATGATCTCCAGGCCCTTGTTCATCATCGTGGCCGAGTCGATCGTGATCTTCGGGCCCATCTTCCAGGTCGGGTGCGCGAGCGCGTCCTCGACGGTGATCGCGTCGAAGCGTCGAGAGCGTCCCGCTGCCGGAACGGGCCCGCCCGAAGCCGTCAGCACGAGCCGGCGCGACCTCGGCCGTCGTCCCGCAGCGCAGCGCCTGGTGGATCGCGCAGTGCTCGGAGTCCACCGGGACGATCTCCGCGCCGCTCGTCTGCGCGGTCGCGAGGATCGAGCTCCCCGCGCGACGACGAGCGTCTCCTTGTTCGCGAGCGCGAGCCGCTTGCCCGCGGCCGCCGCCGCGTACGCCGAGCGCAGGCCGAGCGCCCCGACGAGGCCCCCGACGACGACGTCCGCGTCCGGATGCGACGCCGCCTCCTCGAGGCCCGCCGTGGCCCGTCGACGATCCGGCGCGGCGAGGCCCGCCGGCAGGAGCGCCTGCGAGCTTCTGCACGTCCTCGGCGCCGCGCGACCGACACGAGCTCCGGCCGGTGCCGCGACGACCTGCTCGCGCGAGCGTCTCGACCGAGCGCCCGGCCGCGAGCGCCACGACCCTGAACCGGTCCGGAAACGGCCTGCGACCACGTCGAGCGCCGAGCGCCCGATCGACCCGGTAGAGCCGAGCACCGAAAGCGTTTTCATGGTGAACCGTCGATTATATCGGAGCATGCCACGCGGAGCGCCACCGGCGGGCGAGCGTCGGGGCGAGGGGCGATCTCGGACTCTGATACTGCCGACGAACGCCGCCAGAACGGGCCCGGCGAACAGCAGCGAATCGATCCGGTCGTAGAACCCGCCGTGGCCCGGCAGAAAGACGCCCCGAGTCCTTCACGCCCGCGCCGCGCTTCCAGAGCGACTCGACGAGGTCGCCGATCTGCCCCGCCGACGACGCGAGCGCCCCGGCCAGGGCGCCGCGCGCCGGACCCAGCTCCGGCAGCACCCACCACGTTCCCGCCGGCGGCGCCGATCAGCGTCGCGCCGACGAGACCGCCGATCGTCCCTTCCCAGGTCTTGTTCGGCGAGACGACGGGCGCGAGCTTGCGGCGCCCGGAAGTTCTTCCCGATGTAGTAAGCGAAGGAGTCGCAGCCCCACACGATCAGGAAGAGGAAGCAGCACGGCGCGCGGCGAGAACTCTCGCAGATGGCGCAGCATCGCCATGCGCGGGCAGCGCGATCAGAGACGAGACGCCGAGGACCGGTCGACACCGGCGCCGCCGAGCGGCGGAGCGATCGACCTCGACGGAAGACGCCAGTCGCCGCGAAGGCCGCCAGGACGCGACGAGCGCCGAGGACGACGAGCACCAGGAGCGCTCCGCGGCGGAGCACGCCGACAGAACGCCGGACGCCGCAGAACAGCACGGACGCCGCCCGCCATCCCGACGGTCTTCGCGACGGGTGCCCGGTCTTCTCCGCGAGCCGGTAGAACTCCCAGAGCGCGCGCGAGCGCGCACGACCGCGACGAGCAGGTTGAAGACGAGCGGCGGCGTGGAAGAAGAGGATCGCCGAGGACGATCGGGATCGCGACCGCCGCCGCGAGCCTCTCGCTTCAGAGCCGACGCGTACGACGCTGCCGCCTCACCGCCGTCCCGACTCGGCCCGTCATCCTCGCCGATCTCCGGCCGCCGGCGCCCTCGTCGATGACGCCGCCGTAGCGGCGCTCGCGCTTCTGGAAGTCGAGGATCGCCTCGAAGAGGTGGCGCTTGCGGAAGTCCGGCCAGAGCGTCGGCGTGACCCAGATCTCGCTGTACGCGATCTGCCAGAGGAGGAAGTTGGAGACGCGCATCTCGCCGCTCGTGCGGATCAGGAGGTCCGGGTCCGGGCAGTCCGGCCGTGCCGAGGCGCGAGCCGAGCGTCTCCTCGTCGATCTGCTCGGGCGTCAGCCGGCCGGCGGCGACGTCGCTGCGCGAGCGAGCGGCAGGCGTCCACGATCTCGGTGCGGCCGCCGTAGTTCAAGCGCGATGTTGAACGTCATGCCGCGGCAGGACGACGTCGCGGCGAGGCCCTGGGCGAGCTCCTTCTGGACCGAGGCGTCGAGCTCGTTCATCCGCCCGACCACGCGGAACCGGATGTCGTTCTTCGAGCAGGTTCGGCGAGCTCGCGTTGCGAGGTACTCCTTCAGCAGCGACATCAGCGTCACGATCTCGAAGCGCGGCCGCTTCCAGTTCTCGACCGAGAACGCGTAGAGCGTCGAGCGCGTCGAGCTCGAGCCGGGCGCAGGTCTCGACCGCCTCGCGCACCGAGGCGATCCCGGCGCGGTGCCCTTCGACGCGCGGCGAGCCGCGCTGCTTCGCCCAGCGGCCGTTGCCGTCCATGATGATCGCGACGTGCCGCGGAAGCCGCGGACGAGGTCGATCTCGTCCGAGGAGCTCCTGCTCCGGCGTCCCGTGCAGTGGCCAGGTTGTCCTTGTCGATCACGGAATGCAGTGTAACCGGTAGACCCTCGTAGTGGACCCGGATGAGCGTCAGGCCGGAGCGCCGGCGCCTTGGCGCGACAGGAGCTGCCGGTCTCCCGGATCTCCAGCAGCATGCCCACGATCCGCTCGGAGGGACGCTGTTCCCCGCGCGATGCGCGGCCAGGACGCCGCAGATCGAGCGGACCATGCCCCTCAGAAAGCGTCGCCCCGGAAGAGGGCCCGGATCTCGTCGCCCGATTCCTCGATGCGCACGAAATGTAATCTTCGCGAGGAGGATTCGCCGGAAGGCCGGCGAACTCCGAAGACGCCGAAGTCCCGCTCGCCCGGGAGCGCGCGCGCGGCCTCCGCATCCGGTCGGCGTCGGCCCGCCGGGAAATCTCCGCCACGAAAGGGCGTCGCGCGGCGCGATCGCGTCGGCCCGGCTCCACCGGTAGAGGTACTCCTTCCAGGCGGCGTCGCGCCGCGCGTGAAACTCGGGCTGCCGCCGCGTCCACGGCAAGCAAGCGCGCGTCCCAGGGAAGAAGAGTGTTGACGCCGTCGCGAATCCTTGCCGGGACTGCGCGGCTTCGTCAGGTCGAAATGCACGACCTGACCCTCGGCGTGCACGCCGGTAGTCGGTGCCGCCCGCGGCGACGGCGCGCGTGCTCGCCCGGAAAACGCGCGAGCGCCTCCTCCGACGACCGCCTGCACCGTCCGCGGAGCGTTCCTCTGAAACTGCCAGCCGTGAAAATGCGTCCCGACGTACGAGAACCACGGCGCGGTAGCGCGCGTCGCGACTCGACGGCGGTCCTCTGCCGGAGAGCCCACATCTGCGTTCGAGGAGCGTGCCACGCAGCAGGAGCGGCGAAAGGGCAGGAAACTCGCCGGCGGATACCAATCCCGGCGAGACGCCCGGCAAGCGGGTACGAGGAGCGCATAGGACGACGGGCACGGCGAAAGAGAGAGTAGAGGAAACGCGGGCTCGCGCCGCCGCGCCGCGAACGGGAGGACCCACAGCAGGTACCAGGGATGGAGCGTCGGGGAAAGGAGGAGAAGCGCCGGCGAGGCTCGCGAAGACGGCCGACTCCAGGTCCGTGGACGCGCCGCCCGATCGACGATCAGCGCCGCCGCGAGGAGCAGACCGAGGAGCGCCCGCGCGAAGAAGGCCGGATAGAAGTACGGAAAGACCCGTTGCGTCCACTCGGGATGGTTCCACTCCTCTTTCAGCGCGAGGAAGGCGTCCTTCGCCTTCCGGGCAGCTCGGAGCTCTCCATGAGCGCGAACGCTCCCGCGTAGACGCGGCGAGTTGAACTCCCACCGCTCGGCGTAGTCGCCCATCCCGCCCGCCGGGAGACGCGCCGCCCGCTGCGTCGCGGCGATCCACAGGGCCGCGGCCGAGAAGCGCGGCCGCCGCGAGCGAACTTCCAGCGTCCCCGGCGGAACAGAGGAATTGCCGCCGCGAGCGAGACGTACTTCGTCAGCACCGACATCGCGAACGCGATGCCCGCGAGAGCGCGCCGAGTTCGCGCGCCAGGTGCGCGAGCGACGGCGAGGCAGCAGCGCGACCCCGAGAGAGTCGAGGTGCCCTTCCCCGCGGCCTCGGTGACCGGAAGCGGATGAAACGCGCGTAGAGCGCCGCCGCGAAACCGGCCGCCTGCCCGCCGGCGCTCCAGAGCAGGGCCACCACCGACAGGTCGGCCGCGGCGGCGAAACGCCTTCCAGAGCGATCAGGACGGCCGCCGCCGCCGAAGACGCGGAACGCCGCCTGCGCGACCGGCGGATAGACGGTCGACGATGTCGCGGGTGCGCGACCCTCGGCGCGAGCTCCGGCGCTGAGACTCGAGACGGCCGGATCCCGCGGCGCCGCACGCATACGGAGAAACTCCGGCGGCGGCCACGCGCCGTCCCACAGGTAGCGGAAGACGTCGTCGGACAGGTCCGGCGCGCGGAGCAGGAGCGGTCGCCCGGAGAAGGGCCCCGGCGAAGACAGCAGGAAGCCCGGACGCCGATGCGGATAAGATCCTGCGCGGCCCAGAAGCGAGATTGCCGCGCCGGCCAGGAAGAGCAGCAGGTACGGCGCCAGATGGGCCCTCGCGTCCGGCAGCGACGAGGAATCCCGAGCGCGATGGCCTCCGCGGCCGCGAGGAGGAGCCACCGGTTCGACAAGCGAGATCCCGGCCCCATGGCGAGTGAGCACCGCGCGCAGATCGCGACGCTCGTCGTCTACTACGTCGTCCTCGCGCTCCTGGCGATGTACGGGACCCACCGCGCGATGATGGTCCGGCTCTACTACCGCCATCGGCGCGACGTCCCTCGTCCGGCGGGGAGCTCTCCCGTATCTGCCGCGCGTCACCGTGCAGCTTCCGATCTACAACGAAGTCTATGTCGTCGAGCGGCTGATCGCCGCGGTCGCGGCCCTGGATTACCCGCGCGAGCTGCTCGAGATCCAGGTGCTGGACGACTCGACCGACGAGACCCGCGAGATCGTCCGCCGCGTCGTCGAGCGCTACCGCGCGCGCGGCTACGACATCGTCCACCCGACGCGCGACGACCGCGGCGGGCTTCAAGGCCGGCGCGCTGCAGGCCGGGCTGGAGACGGCCGCGCGGGGAGTTCCTGCTCATCTTCGACGCGGACTTCGTTCCGCAGCCCGAGATGCTGCGCGAGCTGCTGCCCCTACTTCTCCGATCCGGCGCGTCGGAATGGTCCAGGCGCGCTGGGAGCACCTGAACCGCGACTACTCGCTGCTGACCCGGATCCAGTCGATCTTCCTGCGACGGCCATTTCGTCATCGAGCACACCGCGCGCAACCGGTCCGGGCGCTTCTTCAACTTCAACGGCACCGCGGGGATCTGGCGCCGCGCGGTGCCTCGAGGAGACCGGCGGCTGGCAGTCGCGACACCCTGACCGAGGACCTCGACGTCGTCCTACCGCGCGCAGCTCGCCGGCTGGAAGTTCGTCTACCTGAAGGACGTCGTCGACGCCCGCCGAGCTGCCGGTGGACATGAACGGCGTTCAAGTCCCAGCAGCATCCGCTGGACGAAGGGCTCGATCGAGACCGGGCGGAAGCTCCTTCCGGCGATTTTCCGCAGCGGCCAACCCTGGAAGGTCAAGGTCGAGGCGTTCTTCCACCTGACCAACAACTTCTCGCATCTGCTGGTGGTCCTTCTCGCGCTCCTGATCGTCCCGCGCGATCATCATCCGAGAGCGGATCGGCTGGCAGCGCGTCGCCGTCCTCGACTTCCCGCTCTTCTTCGGCGCGACGTTCTCCTTCATCGCCTTCTACGTCTCCTCGCAGAGGGAGATCGGGCGGGACTGGAAGAAAGACATCGAAGTCGATGCCGCTCCTGCTGTCGCTCGGGATCGGGATGTTCGCTGAACAACGTGCACGCGGTCCTCGAGGCGCTCGCCAGCACGGAAGACCGGCTTCACGCGCACGCCGAAGTTCGGGATCGACGGCGGAGACGGCGAGACTGGAGGAGCGAAGAAGTACCGGTCGCCCGGAAACGTCTCCCTGCTCGCGCGAGGCTTCCTTCTGGCGGCGTACTTCCTCGCCGCGATCGTCTTCGCCGTGAAGTACCGCTACTGGATCGGGCGTGCCGCTTTCTGCTGATCTTCTTCAACGGTTTCGCGTACACGGCGGTCTTCTCGCTGGCCACGCGGCCGCGGGCCAGGCAGTCGAGAGTTCCGAGTCAAGAGTCGAGAGTTCGACTCGCGAGACCACTCCTCCCGACTCTCGACCCTCGACCCTCGACTCTCGACTGGTGGCGTAGAGTTAGAGGGATTGGCAAGTGACCCGGTAACGAAAGACCCGGTTTGCGGCATGACCGTGGACCCGACGTCCGGCCGCGGCGAGAGCGTCTACGGCGGGCGGCACCTTCTATTTCTGCGCGAAGGGATGCGCGGAGGCGTTCGACGGGATCCGAAGTACCTCGAGGCAGGCCGCGGGAATGCCGGCAGAGCTGTCGAGGTACCGTTCCGGGCGCTGATGGCGCCGGGGACAAAAGGTCTCCTCCACGCCGCCGGTCGGCCGCTCGCGCGCCCCGGTCGCGGCCCTCGGTTGCCGAAGCCGGCCCACCGATGGGAGGGGACCCCCGACCCACTGAAGGCGGAGCCCGAATCCCCGCGCCGGGAGAGGAAGGCAGCCGCCGCTCTTCGAGATCAAGGGCCGCCGAAGTCGACGTTCCTGCGGAAGCCGCCGGTCAAGCGCGTCGCGGCGCGCGACTGGCGTCCCGGCGCCGACTCCTCCGACGATCTCGCGCGTCGCCTCGCCGATCGAGGGGATGCACTGCGCCTCGTGCGTGCGCGACCATCGAGGACCGCTCGTTCGGGGTCGACAGGCGTCGCCGAGGCTTCCGTCAACCTCGCGACGGGTCAGCGCGCAGATCGCTCGGGCGGGGCCTGAACCCGCGCCGCCTGATCGAGGGCCGTGCGCACGGCCGGCTACCAGGCGCGTCCCGCGGGTGAGGAAGAGCCCGCGGGCGGCCGAGGATCCGATCGGCCCGCGAGCTGCAGGTCCGTGTCCGGCGGACGGCTCTCGCCGCGGCGCTGACGCTCCCGGTGCTCGTGATCTCGATGGCGGACATCCACTTCCCGGCCGGCGACGTCGCCCTTCTCGCTCCTCACGCTGCCCGTGTACCTCTACTGCGGCTGGCCGTTTCTCTCCGGGCATGATCCGCACGCTCCAGCACCGCACCGCCAACATGGACACGCTCGTCGGCCTCGGAACGACCGCGGCCTTTCTCCTCTCCGCCGGGGACGACGCTCTTCCCGAAGGCCTTCGCCGCCGGCGGAGCCGGCGCACGTCTATTACGAGGCCGTCGGCGTCATCGTCACGCTCGTCCTGCTCGGCCGCTACCTGGAGACGCGCGCGCGGGGCAGGACGTCCGGCCGCGATCCGCAAGCTCCTCGATCTCGCGCCCGAAGAGGCGCGCCTCCTGCGCAACGGCGTCGAGACGGAGGTGGATCTCTCCGACGTCGACGTCGGCGACCTGCTGCGGGTCAAGCCGGGAGACGCCGTGCCGGTGGACGGCCGGGTGCGTGTCGGCGCGTCCTCGGTGGACGAGTCGCTCGTGACGGGCGAGTCGGTCCCGGTCGAAAGAAGGCCGGGCGACCGCGTCATCGGCGGCACGCTCAACCAGCAGGGCGTCGCTGGAGATCGAGGCGACCGCGGTCGGCAGCGACACGGCGCTGGCGCAGATCGTCGAGCTCGTCGAGCAGGCGCAGGCCTCCAAGCCGCCGATCCAGAAGCTCGCGGACCGGATCGCGGGCGTCTTCGTGCCGGTCGTCCTCGGCATCGGGGTCGTGTCGTGGGTCGTCTGGTACGTCGCGGGCCCGAGCCGCGCGCGCTCTTCGCGCACGGTCGTGCTCGCCTCGGTTCTGCTCATCGCCTGCCCGTGCGCGCTCGGCCTCGCGACACCGACCGCGATCCTCGTCGGCACCGGGCGCGGGGCCGCGCTCGGGAATCCTCTTCCGCAACGCCGACGCGCTCGAGCGAGCGCCGCGGCCTGACGATCGTCCTGCATGGACAAGACCGGGACCGTGACGCGAAGGCAAGCCGCGGCTGACCGACCGGGTCGTGCGTCTCCGGGATCGGCGAAGAGGTGCTCGGCGACTGGCCGCGGCGATCGAGAAGAGCTCGGCGCACCCGCTCGCCGAGGCGCTCGTGGCGGCGGCCGCGGGAGAAGCGGCATCGCTCTCCCGGAGGTCAGGCGCTTCGAGTCGAAGACGGGCCGTCGGCGTCGTCGGCACCGTCGCGGGACAGCGCGTCGTCGTCGGCAGGCCGCGGCTCTTCTCGGACGAGGGCATCGACTTCTCGTCCGGTCGCGCGAGGAGATGCGAGCGCTTCGCCGCCGAGGGAAAGACTCCGCTGCTCGTCGCCGCCGGAGGCAAGACGCATCGGCCTCCTCGCGGTGGCCGGACCGGGAGAAGCCGTCGTCGCGGCGAAGCGGTGCGGAGGCTCCGGGACCTCGGGCTGAAGGTCGCGATGGTCACGGGCGACCGCGCGAGAGACCGCGCGGGCGATCGCGGCGCCGGAGTCGGGATCGACGAGGTGTTCGCCGGAGTCCTGCCGGCCGACAAGGCGCGTCAAGGTCAGGAGCTCCAGAGCCGCGGCGAAGTCCGTCGCGATGGTCGGGCGACGGCGTCAACGACGCTCCGGCGCTCGCGCAGGCGGACGTCGGGATCGCGATCGGGGCGGGCGCCGACGTCGCGATCGAGGCGGCGGACATCACGCTCGTCGGCGGGAACCTCGAGTCGGTCGCCGCAGGCGATCGCCCTCTCGCGCGCGACCCTCGCGACGATCCGGCAGAACCTCTTCTTCGCGTTCCTCTACAACGTCATCGGCATCCCGATCGCGGCGGGCGTTCTCTACCCGCTGACGGGATGGCTTCTCTCGCCGATGATCGCGTCGCGCCGCGATGGCGGCGTCCTCGGTCTCGGTCGTCGAGCAACAGCCTCCGGCTGGCGCGCAGGAAGCTGGCGTGACTGCGGGCTCGCGTTCGCCTGGACCTCCGACCGGTCGCGCGGTGGCGCGGGCACTGCGCGCTGCTCGTCGTTCCTCTACGTCTTCTTCTTCGGAAAGCGCCGCGCCGGCGCAGCCGCTCGGCCGGCGGCGCGCCAGGAGGTCACGGTCGTCGTCGCCGGCGGCTACAGCCGACGGTCATCGCCGCGAGAAGGGCGATGCCGCTGAAACTGATCTTCGACCGGCGGGAAGCGAACCCCTGCAGCGACGAGATCGTCCTGCCGGAGTTCGGAATCCGCCGGGCCCTTCCCGCGCACGCCAGGACGGTCATCGAGATCACGCCCGCAGCGGAGGGCGAGTTCCCGTTCTCGTGCGGCATGAACATGCTGCACGGCAAGATCAGGTCGTGCCGTGGCGAGTCAGGACAGCCGTCGACAGCACCGAGCTTGCCATGGCGTCCGACACGCTGTCGCGATCACCGGAGATCTTCCGGTCGATCCAGGGCGAGTCGACGCGGGCCGGGTTTCCCTGCGCGTTCATCCGGCTGACCGGATGCTCGCTGCGGTGCGTCTGGTGCGACTCGGCCTACGCCTTTCACGGCGGGCAGGAGATGACGCGTCGCGGAGGCGGCCGGAGAGACTCTCGCGCTCGGGACGCGACCTCGTCGAGGTCACCGGCGGCGAGCCGCTCGAGCAGGAGGGCGTGTATCCGCTGATGGAGCGGTTGCTCGACGCCGGAAAGACGGTGCTCCTCGAGACGGGCGGTCACGTGCCGCTCGACCGCGTGGATCCGCGCGTCGTCAAGATCGTGGACGTGAAGGCGCCCGGGCAGCGGCATGCAGGCACGCGAACCTGCCGCGAGAACCTCGAGAACGCTCGAGCCGCGCGACGAGCTGAAGTTCGTCCTCGCCGGACCGCCGCGACTTCGACTGGGCGCTCGGGCTCGTCGCGCGAACGCGGACCTCGACCGCGGCAACGTCGTGACGTTCTCGCCGGTCTGGGAGGCCTCTGCCGCGCGCCGACCTCGCCGGCTGGATCCGCGACTGCGGGCGGCGCATCCGGCTCGGCCTCCAGCTCCACAAGCTTCTCTGGGGCGACGTGCCCGGGACGATGAAGCGAGCGTCGCGCGATCGTCACTTCTCTCCGGCGGCCTCGACTCCGCGCCGACCTGCCTGCTGATCGCGCGCGAGCGAGGGCTTCGAGGTCTTCGCGCTCTCGTTCGACTACGGCCAGCGGCACGCGATCGAGCTCGAGAGCGCGCGACAGCTCGTCGCGCGCGCTACGGCGCCGCGCGAGCATCGCGTGCGTGATCGACTTTCCGGCCGCGGCGGCGTCGGCGCTGACCGATCCGTCGATCGCCGTCCCGCAGGAACAGCCTCGGCACGGAAGCGCGATCCCCGTCACCTACGTGCCCGCGCGCAACACGCTCTTCCTCGCGCACGCCGTCGCGTGGGGCGAGGCGCTGCGGCGCCGGCGACATCTTCATCGGGGCCAACGCGCTCGACTACTCGGGCTATCCCGACTGCCGGCCCGAATTCCTGGAGGCCTTCGAGAGGATGGCGAACCTCGGGACGAAGGCGGGCGTCGAGGGCAGCCTCGCCTTCCGGATCCGCGCCCCTGCTTCGCGATGACCAAGGCGCGAGATCGTCGGCCGCGGCGGCCGAGCTCGGCCTCGATTTCGCGCTGACGTCCTCCTGCTACGACCCGGCGCCCGACGGCCGCGCCCTGCGGTGCGATGCGACTCGTGCCTCCTGCGCGAGAAGGGATTCCGGGAGGCCGGCTTGACCGACCCGATCCGGACTAAGATACGGTCTTGAGCTCGTTACATGGCTAGCGATGGCCTTGCGATTATACTTGACAGCATGACGCTCAAGGTAATATCGTTGCGAGCCTCCAGACCGAGTTCGGCTCAGCTAAATCACCGATCCGAAGGGAAGGAACAGCATGCGTTTCGACCAGCTGACGATCAAGGCCCAGGAGGCGATCCAGGAGGCTCAGCGCGACGCCCGCGCTCGCGGCAACGCCGAGCTGACGCCGCGACCACCTCCTGCTCGCCCTGCTCAAGCAGGACGAGGGCGTCGTCGTCCCGATCCTCCAGAAGCTCGGGCGTCAACCCGGACGCGCTCGCCTCGCGAGTCGAGTCGGAGCTCGACCGCCGGCCCGAAGGTCTCGGGCGCCTCGGCCGACGCGGCGCGTCTCGCGCGAGCTCGACGCAGGTCCTCGACCGCGCCTTCGAGATCGCCAAGGAGTTCGGCGACGAGTACGTCTCGACCGAGCACCTCCTCCTCGCCCTCGCCGGAGCCGGCGCCGGCGACGACCGCGCCGGCGGCTCGCCGAAGGCGGGCGTCGAGAAGGACGCGCCTGCTCAAGGCGCTCAAGGAGGTCCGCGGCTCGACGCGGATCACCGACCCGAACCCGGAGGACAAGTACCAGGCGCTGAAGCGCTACACGCGCGACCTGACGGACCTCGCCCGCCGCGGCAAGATCGATCCGGTCATCGGCCGCGACGAGGAGATCCGCCGCGTCATCCAGGTCCTCTCGCGGCGCACGAAGAACAACTCCGGTCCTGATCGGCGAGCCGGGCGTCGGCAAGACCGCGATCGTCGAGGGGCTCGCGCGCCGCATCCACATGGGCGACGTGCCCGGAAGGCCTGAAGAACAAGCGCGTCGTCGTCGCTCGACCTGGGCGCGCATGATCGCCGGGCGCCAAGTACCGCGGCGAGTTCGAGGACCGGCTGAAGGCCGTCCTGAAGGAGATCGAGGAGGCCGCAGGGCACGATCATCCTCTTCATCGACGAGCTGCACACGCTCGTCGGCGCCGGCGCTGCCGAGGGCGCGATGGACGCCTCGAACATGCTGAAGCCCGCGCTCGCCCGCGGCGAGCTGCGCGCGATCGGCGCGACGACGCTCGACCGAGTACCAGAAGTACATCGAGAAGGACGCGGCCCTCGAGCGGCGCTTCCAGCCGGTCTACGTCGAGGAGCCGTCGGTCGAGGACACGATCGCGATCCTGCGCGGCCTCCAGGAGCGCTACGAGGTCCACCACGGCGTGCGCATCACCGACGCGCGCGCTCGTCGCCGCCGCGCGGCTCTCGCACCGCTACATCACCGACCGCTTCCTGCCGGACAAGGCGATCGACCTCGTCGACGAGGCGGCGGCCCGCGCTGCGGACCGAGATCGACTCGGTGCCGACCGGAGATCGACGAGATCGAGCGGCGGATCATCTCGCTCGAGATCGAGAAGCGCGCGCTCGCGAAGGAGAAGACGCAAGGAAGCGAAGCGAGCGGCTCGAAGAGATCGAGAAGCAGCTCGTCCGAGGAGCGCGAGAAGTCGAGCCGCCTGCGCGCGCAAGTGGTCCGCCGAGAAGGAGGCCATCCAGAAGATCCGCCAGACCAAGGAGGCGATCGAGGAAGACCCGGCAGCGCACGCGGTCGAGGCGGAGCGGCCAGGGCGACCTCCAGAAGCGCGGCCGAGCTGCGCTACGGAAGGCTGCCGCAGCTCGAGAAGGAGCTCGCGCGCCAGAACGCCCGCCTGGCCGACCTCCAGAAGGGGCAGCCGATGCTCCAGCGAGGAGGTCACCGAGGAGGACATCGCCCGCGGTCGTCTCGCGAGTGGACGGGCGTCCCGGTCTGCCGGATGCTGCGAGGGCGAGACGCAGAAGCTCCTCAAGATGGAGGACCGCCTCCGCGAGCGGCGTCATCGGCCAGGCGGAGGCCGTCAAGGCCGTGTCCGACGCGGTGCGCCGCTCGCGCGCGGGCCTCTCCGATCCGAAGCGGCCCATCGGCTCGTTCCTCTTCGTCGGCCCGACGGGCGTCGGCAAGACCGAGCTCGCCCGCGCGCTCGCCGAGTTCCTCTTCGACGACGAGCACGCGATGGTCCGGCTCGACATGTCCGAGTACATGGAGAAGCACTCGGTCGCGCGGATGATCGGCGCTCCGCCCGGCTACGTCGGCTACGAGGAGGGCGGCCGGCTGACCGAGGCGCGTCCGGCGGCGCCCCTACTCGGTCGTCCTCTTCGACGAGATCGAGAAGGCCCACCCCGACGTCTTCAACGTGCTCCTGCAGGTCCTGGACGACGGCCGCCTGACGGACGGCAAGGGCCGCGTCGTGTCGTTCAAGAACACCGTCATCATCATGACGTCGAACCTCGGCTCCGAGTGGATCGCCGAGGCGAGCGCCATGGACGAGGCGGAGGTCAAGGCGAAGATCGAGGAGTCGCTGCGCCGCCACTTCCGGCCGGAGTTCTTCAACCGCATCGACGACGTCATCGTCTTCCACCGCCTGACGCGCGAGGAGATCGAGCAGATCGTCGAGATCCAGCTCGCGGCGCTCGCCGCGCACGGTGGCCGACCGCGGCATCACGCCTGACCTGGACGCCGAGGCGAAGCGACGCGCTGGCGGCGCGCGGCTACGACCCGACGTTCGGCGCCCGGCCGTTGAAGCGGCTCATTCAGAAGGAGGTGATGGATGCGCCTTGCAGGCAGGATATCTGAAGAATGAGGTCGCGGCGGGACGACACCGTCAAGTCACGGCGCCTCGGAGGGCGGCGAGCCCCGTCGAGATCGAAAGAGTCTCGTAGCGCAACCCGAAGTCGTTCGAACGGATCGACCAATTAACCAAGGAGGTCGCTATGAATCTCGTAACGTGGGACCCGTATCGTGAGCTCGGCGACCTGCCGAGCCAGCTTCAACCGCGTCTTCAGGCGCGCTCGCGCCGCCGGGAGCGGGATGAAGAGTTGAGCCTGGGCAGCGTGGATTCCGCCCGTGGACATCATGCGAAGAGAAGGACCGGATCCATTCTGACCGCGGAGCTACCGGGCTTCCAGGAGAGCGACGTCGAGGTCCAGATGGAGGGCGGCATCCTGACCCTGCGCGGCGAGCGCAAGAGCGGAGGTCGAGAAGGAGGGACGCACGCTTCCACCGGATGGAGCGCTCCTACGGCCAGTTCGTCCGCTCCTTCACGCCTGCCCAACAACGTGGACCGCGAGACACATCAAGGCCGACCTTCGCCAACGGGCTGCTCCAGATCGAGCTGCCTTCAAGCGCGAGGAGGCCAAGCCCGGCAGATCAAGATCGGCGTCGGCGACGGAAACGGCCACAAGAGAGAGTCCATCGGACGTCAAGGGCCGGTAACGCCCGAGTGTCTCATCTCGATTCGACGAGCCCGCTCCGGCGGGGCTTTTCTTTGCCTGCTCCGGCGGGCACGACAGGGCGGGAGCTGGGCGCGGCGCCGACACTGCCCCGGACATGGCCGGATGCGGCTCAAGGTCCGGTTCTTCTGCCCGTGAGAAAACAGCGCGCACTGGTCGGTCTCCCGGTTCTCCTCGCTCTCCTGCGCTGCGCTCCCTGCCGGCGCGCTCCCTGCCGTCGCGCGCGCAACGAGATCGTCGAGGTGGTCGAGAAGGTCGCTCCCGCCGTCGTCAACATCTGCCGCGGAGCAGATCGTCCGCCGCGGCGCGCTCGGTGTTCGACATCTTCTTCTTCGGACATGGACCCCCGGCCCGGCCAAGTCGCTCGGCTCGGGGTCATCATCGACCCGAAGGGCATCATCCTGACCAACGACCACGTCGTCTCCGGCGCCTCGCGGATCATCGCGACGACCAAGACGGGCAGGAGCTGGCGTGCGAGGTCGATCGGATCCGACGCGGACAACGACCTGGCGGTGCTGCGCGTCAAGAAGCCGGACGGCCGCGCTGCCGACGATCAAGCTGGGCAGCTCCTCGGACCTCCTGATCGGCGAGACCGTCGTCGCGATCGGCAACCCCTTCGGGCTCTCCAACACCGTCACGGCCGGCGTCGTCTCGGCGCTCGGCCGCAGCGTCCCCGGCGAGAACCAGCGCGTCTACAACGACTTCATCCAGATCGACGCGCCGATCAACCCCGGCAACTCCGGCGGCCCGGTCGTCAACATCCAGGGCGACATGATCGGCGATCGCGACCGCGATCATCGGCGGCGCGCAGGGCATCGGGTTCGCGATCCCGGTGGACCGCGCGCAGCCGGATCGTCGCCGACCTCGTGAAGTTCGGCCACGTCAAGCCGGTCTGGGTCGGCCTCCACGGCGCGCACCGTGGCCTCGCGCGAGGAGGATGAGCGGCCGCGCGAAGGCTTCCGCGTCCGGAGCGTCGGAGCCCGGCTCTCCCGCCGAGCGCGCCGGCATCCGGCCGGGCGACCAGGTCGTCTCCGTGGACTCGACGCCCGATCGACTCGCAGGAGTCGTTCGAGACGGCGCTCTCGACGCGCGGCCCTGGCAAGCCGATGAAGATCGGTCTGAAGGGCGCCGCGGGCGAGCGGACCGTCACCGTCTCGGGCCAGGATCCCCCGCCGACTTACGGCATGCGGATTCTGCGCGGATCTCGGGATGTCCGTGCGCGCCCGCGCGCGAGGCGGTCTGCGCATCTCGATCGTGGACGCGCGCGGCGCCGCCGCGCAGGCCGGACTCGATACGGGCGATACCCTGCTCGCCTTGAACGGCGACGGCCGTGGCCGACACCGACGACGTCAACAAGATCCTCGCGCGCGACCAGAGCCGCACGACCCTCGTCATGGTCGTCGGCCGCGGCTCCTGGGAGTACACGCTGACGTTCCCACTCGACTGAAGAGACGAAGAGCGTCGAATTCGTTAAACGTAAAACGTTAAACGTAAAGCCGGGGCTCACGATTCATTCACGTATTACGTAGTCGTTTACGATCTGACCCTGCGCAGACGGAGTCTCCGACACGACAATCCCGGCGAGCACCAGCGCGCCCCCGCGAGGCCGCGCGGGCCGAGCCGCTCCGCGCAGGAGCCACGCCGCGAAGAGCGCCGCGAAGACGGGCTCCGAGCGCGAGGATGATGGCGCCGTGCACGGCGGACATGCGCCCCTGCGCCCACGTCAGACCGAGGAAGGCCAGGACCGTGCAGACGCTCCCGAGGTAGAGCGACGGTCGAGGAAGCTCCGCCGCCACGGGATCGGCCGCGCCTCCGAGCGCCGCCGCGGGCAGGCTCGCCGAGGACCGGCAGCCGCAGGAGGCAGCGAAAGGGCTCGCGCGACCGCGGCACGTGACGGCGAGCTGGATCGCCGGTCAGCCAGAGCGCGTCGTGCGCGCCCGCCGCGCTCGGCCAGCTCGACGCCGTAGAAGGCGAAGACGACTCCGCAGGCGGCCGACGAAGAGGTCGCCGCGGTTCGACGGGCCGCCGGCCGCGCGGAAAGGTCAGCAGGAGAAGAACCCGGCGCCGGCGAGCGCGATGCCGGACCGTTCTCGAGTCGACGGCAAGCTTGCGCGTCCGGAAGAAGGCCACGAACAGGTCAGGACGACCGCCAGCCCGGTCAGGAACCCGGCCTTCGACGCGGTGCGTCTCCGCCTGTCCCACGACCTGAAGGGACATGCCGGCGGCCAGGAGAGCTGCCGAGGACGAGCCCGTCCCGACAGGGCCGGCCGCGACTTCGGCCTGCCGGGCCGCCAATGCGCACCGCGAGCACCGCCGCGAGCGAGGAACCGCCAGAAGAGGAGCGCGAGCGGCGGCGCGTCGTCCAGCGCGTGGCGGACGACGACGAAGGACGATCCCCACAGGAGGGTCACCACACCGAGCGCCAGGTCGGCGCGCAGGCCCGACGCGCCCGCCGCGGTCGATTCAGGCATCTCGTCTCTCGAACACTGTTCGAGCTCTTTCGTTTCAAGAAATCCAAGCTACCATCGACCGCCTTGCACGGACCAGCCTCTTCGCCCGCGTGCGCTTCGCGCCTTCTCCGACCGGCTCGCTCCACGTCGGCGGCGCGCGGACGGCGCTCTACAACCTGCTCTTCGCGCGGCAGGGAGAAGGGCACGTTCATCCTCCGCATCGAGGACACGGACGTCGAGCGCTCGCGCGAGGAGCTCTCCGGGCAGATCCTGCGTCGGCGATGGAGTGGCTGGGCCTCGATTACGACGAGGGGCCCTATCTACCAGTCGAAGCGGTACGACCTCTACCGGGACGCGGCCGGACCGGCTGATCGCCGAGGGAAGGCGTACCGCGCGTTCGAGACCCCGGAAGAGCTGGACGCCGAGCGGAAGGCGGCGGAGGCGGAAGAACGCTCTACCGCTACTCGGGGGCCGGCCGCGCGATCCCGCCCGGAGGAGAGCGAGCGCCGCGCGCGGGCCGGAGAGCGGCACGTCGTGCGCCTGAAGATGCCGGCCGAGACGATCGTCGTCGGACGACATGATCCGGCGGCCGCGTCGAGTTCCCCGCCGACGCGCTCGACGACTTCGTCCTCGTGCGCTCCGACGGGCACCCGCTCTACCACTTCTGCGTCTGCGTGGACGACGCGGACATGCGGATCACGCACGTCATCCGCGGCGACGACCACCTCGCCAACACGCCCAAGCACGTGGCGCTCTTCCGGGCGCTCGGGCGCGCCGGTCCCCGCGTTCGCGCACCTCGGCATGATCCTCGGCACCGACAAGAAGAAGCTCTCGAAGCGCCACGGCGCCGCGGCCGTCGAGGAGTGGCGGGACGAGGGATCCTGCCGGAGGCGCTCTTCAATTTCCTGGCGCTGCTCGGCTGGTCGCCCGGCGGGGACCGCGAGATCCTGTCCCGCGAGGAGATGGAGCGGGAGTTCTCGCTCGACCGGTCGGCGCGTCTCCCCTCCGTCTTCGACCCCGAGAAGCTCCTCTGGATGAACGCGCAGTACATGGCGCGGATGCCGGCCGAGGAGCTGCTCGCGCGCGCCGCCGTCCACGCGCCGGCCGGGGTCCCCGACGAAGGAGACGGCGCTGAAGGCGATCGAGCTGCACCGCACGCGCGCCCGCACGACGATCGAGATGGGCCGCGCCCTCTCGCATGTACGCGCACGATCCCGCCGAGCTACGACGCCGACGGCATGAAGAAGCAGGTCAAGCCCGAGACGCCGGCGCTCCTGGAGAAGCTCGTCGCGCGCTACGAGGCGCTGGAGGACTGGACGGCGGAGTCGCTCGAAGCGGCGCTGCGCGGCGTCGCCGAGGAGGCCGGCGTCTCGGCCGGCAAGCTCATCCACCCGACCCGCCTCGCCCTGACCGGCATCGACCGTCGGCGCGCCCCTGCTTCGACGTCGTCGCGCTGCTCGGCAAAGCGACGGTCCTGCGGCGGCTGCGAAGTTCCTCGGGCGATCAGAGCCGCACGTTCCGACGAGAGGCGGCCGGTCGCAGAGCCTGCCTCACGCTCGGATGCCGACCGCGGGGTCAGTTCTTGACCCGGTAGTCTCCTCGCGGAGGTGGCGCAGCTCCTTCAAGGCGCCGCGCAGGACGCCGATCACGCGCGTCGACCTCGCGGCCGTAGAACTTCATCTCGGCGTCGCAGTCCGTCAGGCCGTAGATCGCCTCGTCCTTCTCGAGGCGGTCCTTCTCGTAGGACGAGGCGCTCGATCAGCTCGTCGAGCTCCGTGCGCAGGACGAACGCGATGTCCCGCACGCCGAGGAAACCGGCTGCACTGCGGGCAATGCACTTCCTCGCTGCCGGTCTCCGGCACATCCGTCGATGACGAACTGCCGTTCGCAGCGCGGGCACTCGAAGACTTCCGGAATCATCGCCCGCGCCGAGTCTACGCTCCGAACGCGAACAGAAGCGAAATGTCGCTGCTCACTTTCGAGGACGCGGCGATGGCACCGGCATTGCTTCGGCGACGGCTCAGCGCCAACGGAACCGGCCTCAGTGCAGAAGAGCGATGCCGCGGAAGGCCGTGCACCGGAATAAGCTCTGCAGCCGCCATGACGATCCGCGCGATCAACCCGGCTAACGGCGACGTCATCGCGACCTACGACGAGATGACGCCCGCGGCCGCCGTCGGGATCATCGCCGACGTTCATGAGGCGTTTCTCGGCTGGCAGCGCGCCTCCTTCGCCGAGCGCGCGGCGCCCATGCGCAAGGCGGCGGAGATCCTGCGCGGCGACGCCGGCGATTACGCGCGCCTCATGGGCTCGGATAGGCAAGCCGGTGCGGGAGGGCATCGCGGAGGCGCAGAGTGCGCTACCGCCTGCGACTTCTACGCCGAGAACGCCGCGCGCTTTCTCGAGCGCCAGGCCGATCGCGACCGAAGCGCGCAAAGCTGCGTCGCCTTCAACCCGCTCGGCGTGGTGCTCGCCGTCATGCCACTGGAACTTCCTTTCTGGCAGGTCTTCCCGATTCGCGGCGCCGGGGCTGATGGCGGGCAACGCCGCCGTCCTGAAGCACGCCGTCAACGTCCCGGGCTGCGCGCTGGCGATCGAGACGTGTTCCGCGCGCCGGCTTTCCGGAGAACCTGTTTCAGCGTCCTGATGATCAGGAGCTCCCGGGTCGAGGCGGTGATCGAGAACCCGCTGGTCGCGAGCGGTGACGCTGACCGGCAGCGGCCCCGCGGGCCGAGCGCCGTCGCGCGCAAGGCGGGAGATGCTGAAGAAGACGGTGCTCGAGCTCGGCGGGAGCGATCCTACCTCGTCCGTCGAGGACGCCGACCTGGGACCTCGCCGCGGACGGTGTGCGCCCGCGGACGGCTCATCAACAGCGGGCAGAGCTGCATCGCGGCCAAGCGCTTCATCGCGGTCGAGGAGAGATCCGGCGCCCGTTCGAGGACCTCTTCGTCCGGAAGATGAGCGCCGCGAAGATGGGCTGACCCGCTCGCGGAGGACACACGGATCGGCCCACCAGGCGCGGCACGAGCTGCGCGACGAGCGTGCACCGGCAGGTCGAGGCCAGCCTCGCCAAGGGCGCGCGCTGCCTGCTCGGCGGGAAAATCCCCGAGGGCCCCGGCGCCTACTATCCTCCGACGGTGCTGACCGACGTGCGCAGGGGATGCCGGCCTACGACGAGGAGCTCTTCGGACCCGTCGCGGCGATCATCGGTCGCGGACGAGGAAGAAGCGATCGCCAGCGCCAATGACTCGGCGTCGTTCGGGCTGGGGGCGCCGTCCTGACGCGCGACCTCGACGCGCGGCGAGCGCATCGCCGCGGATCGATCGAGATGCGGCTGCGTCTTCGTCAACGACGCCGTGCAGTCCGATCCGCGCCTGCCCTTCGGCGGGCATCAAGGAGAGCGGCTACGGACGCAGAGCTGTCCGCCTACGGGATCCGGGAGTTCGTGAACATCAAGACGGTCTATGTCGCGTAGCGGTACTCTCCCCTTATGATGGCAACCGGGTTGTCGTGACGCGAAGATCCGATGGGCCGCGGTCGGATTGGCGGCGGGCCTGCTGGCCCTCCTCGGGCCGGGCCGCGTGGCCATATGGCCAGACGGAGGATCCGGCGGTCACCGAAGTCCTGCGGGAGCGGCTCGACCAGCTTCGAAACGACCGGACGCATCGAGGCGGGAGGGGCGGAGATCCTGTCGCGCCATGCCTTGCCCGTCCTCTACGGGCAGAACGGTTATCGGCCTTTCTGGACGCCCGAACGGCTGGACGTGCTGCTCGAGCTCGTGCGGGACTCGGCGGAGGACGGACTCCGGCCGGAGGATTATCACCAGGGCCGCGCTCACGAAGCTCGCGCCGGCGTTGAAGGCCCCGGGCACGGACGCCGCGACGCGGGCGCAGGGCGATCTGCTCGCGACCGACGCGTTCTGTTCTCCTGCTCTACCACCTGTATCTCGGCAAGGTGGATCCGAAGGCCCCTCGATCCTCAATGGAACTTCGAGCTGCGGCCGGTCGGCGATCCGGCCGCCCTCCCGTCGTGCGCGACGCGCTGATGCAGGGCAAGCTCCAAGGAGACCGTCGCGAAAGTCCGTCCCGACCACTGGTGGTACGAGAAGGCTCGCGCCGCGCTCGCCCAGTACCGCGCCCTGGCCGCCAGAAGGCGGGTGGGCCCCGGTCCCCGCCGGCAAGAAACTCCAGCCGGGAGCGAAGGACGCCGCGGGTCCCGGCGCTGCGGCGCCGCCTCGCGGCGACGGGAGAGCTCTCGGGACAGCCGCTCGACAGCGAGACCTTCGACGAGCCTCTCGCCGCACGCCGTCAAGGAGTTCCAGGCGAGGCATCGCCTGGAGCCCGACGGCGCCGTCGGGCCGGGCACGCTCGCGGAGATGAACGTCTCCGTCGAGGTCGCGCATACTGCAGATCCGGATCAACCTCGAGCGGGCGCGATGGGTCCTGCACGAGATCACGGCCGGGGACCTCGTCATCGTGGACGTCGCGGGCTTCGAAGTCGCTCTTCGCGCGGGACCGCAAGGTCCTCTGGAAGGCGAAGATCCAGATCGGCAAGCCCTACCGGCAGACGCCGATCTTCAAGTCCGTGATCGACCACGTCGTCTTCAATCCGACCTGGACCGTGCCGCCCGGGATCATCGCGAAGGACATCCTGCCGGCGGTCAAGCGCGACCGCTGGCTACCTCAAGAAGAAGAGGCTCGACGGTCGTCGATCGCGACGGCAAGCAGATCGACCCGTCGAGCATCGACTGGTCGAAGCAGAGCGCCGCGACGTTTCCCTACATGCTGCGGCAGGGGCCCGGGCCCGACAACGCCCTGGGGCGCGTCAAGCTCATTTTCCCGAACCCGTACTTCGTGTACCTGCACGACACGCCGCACAAGGAGCTCTTCGAGAAGGACGAGCGCGCCTTCAGCTCCGGGTGCATCCGCGTCGAGCGGCCGCTCGAGCTCGCCGGCGTTGCTCCTGAACGATCCCCAGAAGTGGAACGCCGGCGCGATCGGGGAAGTGATCGAGGCCGGCGAGACCCGGACCGTCCGGCTGCCGAAGCCGGTGCCGGTTCTGCTGATGTACTGGACGATCGACCCCGCGAGCCGAGGGCGCGTCGTCTTCAAGCGCGACCCTACGACCGGGACCCGCGGCTCGCGCGAGCCTGGACGCCCGGTTCCTTCCCGGACAGCGCCCCGCGCCCTGACGAATTCCGACAGAGTCATCCCCGCGCGAGCGCATGACACCCCGTCCGGTCTCCTCGCTCGCACGTGATGAGCGTCGCCGCGAGAGGGCCCTGCGACGAGGCGATCCTTCTCGGCGCTCCGCAGGCCCGGCGGCGGTCGCCCCCGGCGCGTCCCGGTGGACGCTCGCCGCGACCGTGCTCGGCTCCGGGCATGGCGTTTCTCGACGGCAGCGTGATCAACGTCGCGCTGCCGGTGATCCAGAAGAACCTCGGAGCATCGGCCGCCGCCGCGCGTATTGGGTCGTCGAGGCCTACGCTCTCTTCCTGTCGTCTCTCGTTCTCGCCGGCGGCTCGCTCTCCGACCGGTTCGGGCGGCGGCGGACGTTCGAGATCGGCGTGGCCCTGTTCGCGGCCACCTCCGCGGCGTGCGGGCTGGCCGACGGGCCGGCGTCTCTGATCGCCGCGCGGGCCGCGCAGGGCGTCGCGGCGGCGCTTCTGGTCCCCTCGAGCCTCGCGCTTCTCGGCGCGAGGCTTCCCTGGACGCAGAACGCGGACGCGCCGTGGGCTCGTGGTCGGCGATTGACCGCCATCGCGAGCGCCGTCGGACCCGTCTTCGGCGGATGGCTCGTCGAGGCCGTCTCGTGGCGCGCCGTCTTCTTCATCAACCTGCCGATCGCCGCGATCGTGCTCGCGATCTCGCGGACGAAGGTCGCCGAAAGCCGCAATCCCGACGCGGGAAGGCTCGACCTTCCCGGCGCCTTTCTGGCCACGGCCGGTCTCGGCGGGCTCGTGTTCCGGCTGATCGAGTCGGCTACGCGCGGGGCTGGTCGGACGCCCGCGTCTGGGGCTCTCGCGGCCGGCGCGGCGGCGCTCGCGGGATTCGGCGCCGTCGAGCGCCGGAGCGATCATCCCATGGCGCGCCTCGCTCTCTTTCGCGTCCGGGCGTTCGCCTCGGCAAACATCCTCACCTTCTTTCTACGCGGCGCTCGGAGCGGCCTTCTATTTCCTCCCCTTCGATCTCATCCAGGTGCGCGGATACTCGGCGGCGGCGACCGGCGCGGCGCTCCCTCCCCGTCGTGCTGATCGTGTTCGCGTTGTCCCGGACCGCGGGGTCTCTCTCCGACCGATTCGGCCCCAGGCTGCCTCTCACCGCGGACCTGCGCTCGCGGCGGCGGGGCTCGGGCCCTCTCGCTTTCTCGGCGGGCGGCAGCTATGCCGCGTCGGTGCTGCCGGGGATCTGCCTGCTCGGTCTCGGGATCGCGATGACGGTGGCGCCCTTGACCGCGACCGTCCTGAGCGCCGTCGATCCGCGCGAAACCGGGGCCGCGTCCGGGATCAACAACGCCCGTCGCCCGGGTCGCGGGTCTCCTCGCGATCGCGATCCTGGGCGTGATCGCCTCGGGCCGCTTCGATCGGGCCCTCGACCGGGCTCTCGGAGACCGGAATCTCCTCCTCCGGACCGAGTCGTTCCGCCTGCCGAGCGCCGGAAGCTGGGCGCCGCGCAGGCGCCCGCGACCCTCCTCCGCCGTCGAGCGAGCGCGCGCAAGACGCGCATCGCCCGCTCGTTCGAAGAGGCGTTCCGGCTGGTCACGGGTGTGGCAGGCTCGCTCTGCTCGCGGCAGCCTCGCGCGCCGCCGGCCCTTCCGGCTAAGGGAGTTCATACAGAATAGGCGAATGAGCGCGCCCGCTGGCCGCAATCTGGCTCGCGGCGGGGCTGCGCACGCCGTTGTCTCCGCGTCGACGGTCCCTTCGCCGCGCCGCGACTCGCGCTCTCGGTCCCGGTGGTCCAGGCGATGGCCCGGCAGGTGGCCGGCGGCATCGATTTCGCCGATCTGGGGATCCGTCGTGCTGAACCTGGCCTACAGCAACCTCGCGCGCGAGGTCTGGCTCGAGGCCGGCCTGGACCCGCACGTCCCGAGCTTCACGACCATCATGCAGTGCAGCACCAGCATGGTCGCCGCCTTCGAGGCCGCCGGGTCTCCTGGCCTACGGGCAGGCACGCTCGCGCTGGCCGGCGGCGTCGAGAGCATGAGCCGTGTCCAGATCGGCCTCGGGCAGAACCTGTCCGACTGGATTCGCCGGCTCGGCCAGGCGCGGCTTCGGCGCGAAGGCTCGGCGCCGTCGCCGCGCTCCGGCCGCGGGACGTCCGGCTCGCCGATCCCCGAGATCAAGAACCGCGTGACCGGCAAGAGCATGGGTGAGCACTGCGAAGAGATGGCGCGCGACGTGGAAGATCGGGCGCCGCGAGCAGGACGAGCTGGCGCTCGCGCAGCCATCGAAGGACGATCGCCGCGCAGGATGCCGGCTTCTTCGACGATCTCATCGTGCCGGTGGACGGCGTCTCGCGCGACGCGTTTCCCGCGGCGGGAGACCTCGCTCGAGAAGCTCGCCGCTCTGAGACCGGCGTTCGATCGCTCGAGCGGCCACGGCACGCTCACGGCGGGAAACAGCTCGCCGCTGACCGACAGGCGCCGCCGCCCTCTGGATCGCGACGGACGAAGGGCTCTCGCGCCTGCCCGCGCAGCTTGCCGCGCGCGAGGCTCGGTAGACTTCGAGATCGCGGCGGTGGACCTCTTCCGCGAGGGCCTCCTCGATGGCGCCGGTCGCCGCGATCCCGCGCATGCTCGCGCGCCAGGGCCTCCAGCTACGAGGACGTCGCCCTCTGGGAGATCCACGAGGCGTTCGCGGCCCAGGTCCTGTGCAACGTGAAGGCTCTCGAGGACGAGAGGCTACGTCCGCGAAGGCGGGCGTGCCCCACACCTTCGGCCCGTTCCCTCGAGACCGCGTCAACGTCAACGGCAGGCAGCGTCGCCATCGGACACCCGTTCGGCGCTACCGGCGCCCGGATCCTGAGTCAGTCGCTCAAGGAGCTTGCGGGCATGCCGCCCGGGAAGCCGTGCCGTTGTCAGCGTCTGCGCCGACGGCGGCGGGCACCGTCGCCCTGCTCCAGACTTGGCGAAGCCGGCGGATGTAGAGTCGCACCATGATGAAAAAGAAAAAGAGCGGCAAGAAGCCGGCGGCGGCGCGCAGTAAGAAGAAGACAAAGAAGAGGACCACCGCGAAACGGGCGCCCGCGAAACGGGCGGGGCCCGCGCACGGGCCAGGCGCCCGCGAAGAAGGCGCCCGCAAGGAAAAAGAAGACAGTCAGGAAGGCAAGACGGGTTTCGGCGTCCCGGCGGCCCCGAGGTAACGCGCGGCCGCCAGCGCTTCGACACGCCGCTGGAAGAGCGCGAGGCTCGGCGCGCGAAGCCGGCGGCCAGTCCACTGCGCTGATACGGGAAGGCGTTGTCGCGAAGAGAGCTCGCCGGATTCGGAGAGCGTCCAGGAGGCCGCTCGAAGAAGGCCAGGCCTTCGAGGCGGGCGTCACCAGCGGCGTCGAGAACGCCCCCGACGCCGACAGGGCGGAGTCCGCACGGCGGCAGGTTCCCCGAGGACGACGTCCCCTCAGGAGTACCTGGATCTGAGGACTGACGCGCCGCCTTCCGTACTCCCGAGACCATCGCCGCACCCTGCCGCCGACCGGGGATTTCGGCCGGAACGGGAATATGCTTCGCTCAACACTGTCTCTCGTCTCAAAAGAGGAGGAGGACCCATGAAGGGCATCAACTTCGGTCGGGGTCATTCTGGGTGGGCTCGTGGCCGGCGTTCTCATCAACGTCTCGGAGTTCGTTCTCAACGACGTCGTTCTAAAGGCGCCGACATGGAAGCGCCGGCATGAAGGCCCTGGGGAAAGCGGTCCCGCAGTCCGGAGGCGCGATCGCCGTCTGGATGATTCTCGGGTCGCGGCGATGGGGATCGCTTTTCGGTGGCGGCTCTATGCGGCGATCCGCCCGCGCCATGGAGCCGGCGCGGGAACGGACCAGCTGCCCGCGGGCGTCGTCGTCTGGTTCTTCGGCTCGCTGGTGTGCACGGTCGTCGTCGTGAGCAGCGGGCCTCTTTCCGTTCAACGGCGGTGCCGGTCGTCTGGGAGCTCGCGCAGGCGATCATCGCCACGATCATCGGCGCATGGCTGCACATAGGAAGAAGGAGCGGGCGCAGCGGCCTAAGAAGCTCCTTTCCCCTCTCTATTCCTGGAGAACCTGGTGGACCGAAGGCTGTGATCGCGATCGAGCCCCCTGGCCGACCGCCGAGGCGACGCGCTTGACGTTGCCGCAGCGCACGTCGCCGACCGCGAGACACTCCGGGAAGGCTCGTTTCGAGCAGATGCGGCGGCCGCGCGAGCGGCCAGTGCGCCGCGGCGAGGTCCTCCTGTCGACAGATCCGGCCCCGTCTTGATGAACCCGCCCTCGTCGAGCGCGACGCAGCCCTCGAGCCAGCCCGTGCTCGGGAACCGCTCCGGTCATCGAGAAGACGTGCCGGATGTCGTGCGTCGTGACGGCCCCGGTCGCGTTGTCGCGCCAGCTCACGCGCTCGAGGCGGTTGGTCCCTTCGAGGGCCACGATCTCGGTCTGCGGCCGGAGGACGATCGCCGGGTTCGTCCTCGATCCGGCGGATCAGGTAGCGCGACATGCTCTCGGCGAGGCCGGCCGCGCGGACGAGGACGTGCACGCGCTTCGCGGTCTGCGCCAGGAACACGGCCGCCTGTCCCGGCCGAGTTGCCTCCGCCCACGACGACGACCTCCTCGCCGCGGCACAGTTGCGACTCGATCGGCGTGGCGCAGTAGTACACGCCCGCGCCTTCGAAGCGCTGCAGGTTCTCGACCTGCAGCTTCCGATACTGCGCGCCGGTCGCGATGACCACGCGTCCGCGCGAGAACGCTGCGTGCCGCCGTCGATCTCGATCGCGTACGGCTTCCTCTCGCACGAAAGCCGCCTCGCTCCCTTCGCGATCATCAGCTCCGCGCCGAACTTCTCCGCCTGCGTCAGGGCCCGCTGCCGCGAGCTCCTGGCCCGAGATGCCGGTCGGAAACCCGAGGTAGTTCTCGATCTTCGAGCTCGAGCCGGCCTGTCCGCCGGGCGCCTCGGACTCGAGCACCAGGACGTCGAGCCCCTCCGAGGCCCCGTAGACCGCCGCCGCGAGACCGGCCGGCCCCGCCCCGATGATGAGCACGTCGCGCAGGCGCGTCCGGATCGATCGCTTCGTTGAAACCCAGACAGTCGGCGATCTCGCAGCGTTGCTCGGGTTGCGAAGCACGATCGTTCTCGCGGCAGATGAGCACCGGCACGTCGCCCTGGCTGACGCCGAACCGGTCGAGCAGGTCCTGCACGCCCGGAATCGCGTGTCGAGGTCGACGAAGTGTAGGGATGCCCGTTGCGGGTCAGGAACTCCTTGACGCGCAGCGTGGCCTGGCAGAAGTTCGACCCGATGAGCACGGCGTCTCCGAACCCGTGCGCGATCAGCTCGACCCGGCGGAGAATGAAGGCCCGCATGAAGATGTCGCCGAGCTCGCTGTCGGTCTGGACGAGTGCGAGGAGATCGTCCTGCTTCACGTCGATCACCTCTCCCGGCTCGCCAACACCGGAGGTTGACGAGCGCCTGCCGTCCCGAGAGCATGCTGATCTCGCCCGTGAACCTGCCCGGGCCTCAGAACCGCGACGATCTCCTCGCCGTTCCGCCGAGCTGCCGGACGAGCTCGATGGAGCCCGCCGTGACGACGAAGAACGACGCTCGACTGTGCCTCTCCCGCGGCGAGAAGAACTTCGCCCGGCCGCGAACCGGACGGACGCGCCCATGGGCCGCGACGCGCCGATCTGTTCGGGCGTCAGCGTCGGAAACACCTGTTCGACGGGCGCCGACATCGGCAGCGGAAAGTCGGGCGACGGCGAGCTCATCTCAATGGCCTCCCGGCTGCGCCGACGGCGGGCTCGACTCCGAGCGCATCCGCTGCATGGCGTCGGTCTCCTGGTCGGAGTAGCGCTCTTCTTTCCAGGGGTCGGCGTCGCAGGTGGTAGCCGTTGACTTCCCAGAATCCCGGAGCGTTGACGTCCAGGAACTCGAACGCCGGATCCACTTCGCGCTCTTCCAGAAGTAGAGCTTCGGCACGACGAGCCGGCAGGGCCTCCGTGCTCCGGGCGGCGAGGTCCTGCTCCGTCGTGCTTGGAATGCCAGGAGGGCGTCGTCGTCCCGCAGGTCCGCCAGGGAGATGTTCGTCGTGTAGCCCCCCTCGGCTGTGGGCCATGACGGCGACGGCCTCCGGCCGCACGCTCGCGCGGCGCAGGATCTCGCGAGACGGCGACTCCCTCCCACCGGTTGTCGAACCGGCTCCAGCGCGTCACGCAGTGGATGTCGGACGTGACCTCGACCCGCGGCAGCGCGAGGAACTCCTTCCACGTCCAGGAGACCTCCTGCTCGACGAGGCCCGAAACACCGAAAGGTCCAGGTCTGCGAGGTCGGCGCGCGGGACTCGCCGTAAGTCAGGACGGGCCACTTCGCCGTCAGGACCTGCCCCGGCGGCAAGCGCGCTCCACTGCTCTGTTCCCTTTATCTCACCCGCTCGATCAAAGCCGTTTCGCATCTGACCAGGCTTGGCCTTCCTTTCCCATCACACCTATTTCAGGTCGAAAACCAGGATCTCCGCCGTATCGTTCCCGACAAAGCGCAAGGCCTCCTCGCCGGTCACCCCGGCGCCGTCCCTCTTGAAGCGACGTCCCGTTCAAAGAGACCGATCCGTAAGCCACGTGGACTCCAGGCATGGCGTCCCGGCGCGAGCGGGAGCTCACGGCGCTCGCCCTCGGCGAGTTGCGTCATCCAGACGTCGGCGCCTCTGAGCGACCTCCGGGCTGCCTTCCTACCCGTCCCCTGGAGGCAGGAGGATGAAGGACCGCCTGGCAGTCGCGGTCGCTGCTGGCCGTATGCCGGTTTGAGGCCCCGCTTGTCCGGCACGATCCAGATCTGCAGGAAATGCACCGGCTCCGCCTTCGAATGGTTGTACTTCGCCGTGCTGGACGCCCGGGCCGGCCCGCATGAACTGGATCTCCCCGGCCGGATCACTCCCCGCCGCCCGGCTGTCCTCGTGCTCGAGCGCGCCCTCGAGAACGTAGGACAGGATCTCCATGTCGCGGTGTCCGTGCGTGCCGAAGCCCTGGCCGGGCTGGACCCGGTCGTCGTTCAACACGCGCAGGGCGCCGAAGCCCATGTGGTCGGCATCGTGGTAGTCGCCGAAAGAAAGGTGTGCCGGCTGTCGAGCCATCCTCACCGCGTATGACCCCGCTCCCCGCTCGTCGGATCTCGGTCATGGCCCGAGAACCTCACCACCGCGCCGGTCGTCTCCCTGGGGTTCGTCGTGATGGCCGGCATGCGATCCCTCCTTGTCATTGTTCGTTACTCCCTCGGTCAGAAGCGATGTTCGGCGAGTTGATGCATTCTGCTTGCCGAGGAGTCCTTCCGTCTTACCTCTGCAACTACGCTTGGGGTCTGTCAACGATTCACCAGGGCATGCCGTCCCCGTTTCGCCGGTTCTCAGACGGCGAGCCGCGAGCGACGCGTGAGGCAAGGCGCGCCGGGAAGGCGGTCTTGCGCTCCACGGGCGTCCCGGTCCCACGCCCGCCAGGTGTCGCGGCCGCTTCGTAGGTGGACTGCAGGAACTCGAGGAGAGGTGTCGTCGGGCGACCGCGGCCTGGCGGACGCGCGTCATAGGGAGGATGAACTCGCCGAGATCCTTGACTGTAGAAGGGCGGCGGCGGGCTTGACCGAAAGACTCCGCGAAACCGGGGGCGCCGGGTAGGCGTACGAATAGTAACGCGGGATACGCAATCGCGCCTCCTCCGGGCCAGATCCCGCAACTCGCTGACTTCCTGGGCAGTAGGCCTCGCGCGCCACGGGGATCGGGAAGATGAGGCACGCCGCCCGGATGCTCCGGCGCCGGCCGGCCGGAGAATCGCGTGACCGCGAGATCGGGGGCGCCCCAGAAGAAATGGACGGGGCTGCACTTGCCGATGAAGCGCGCCCGAAATCTGCTTGAAGATCCGGTCCGACTGCAGCAGCACGCGCCAGAACCGGTTGGCGTAGTCCGGGTCGTACGACGAATGCCGTTCGTCCTTCTCGAAGCGGAATCGGGTCGGCACTCTCGTTGGGCGTCGCGTTGATCCTGACGTGCAGGTCGAGCGTTGCCGAGCTTCGTTCCAGAGCTGCCCGTAGAACGACGCGACGGACTGCGGCCTGCAAGCAACGACGCGCCGAGTGCCGCCGTCGCTCGTCTGGATCAGCAGCCGGTGATCGATGAAGTCGAAGTCGATCTGAAAGACCCGGGTTCCCATACGGAATCGGCGAGGTCGTCAGCCCGCGCGGCGTGACGTACAGAGTCACGCTCCAGCCGTGGTTGACCCAGGGGCTCTGGGCGAGCCGGATCTTGCCCGACGATCTGCGTCCACAGATGCAGCGTCGCGCAGGTGTCGCTCCACTCCTCCAGGGGCGGGGCCGGCCACGGCTCGGTCTCGGGTGTGCCTGGCACTGGCGGCATTTCGCCGATCTTAAAACCCGCGACTCCGTGAGTTCCAGGCAAGAGACCAAGGTCCGGGGTGTCGGAGCCCCATCGGCATGATGAGGTTGACTGGCCACTCGGACTCCTCGGAGGTCGGGATGTCACGGTTGCAGCGGATTCTCCTGTCGTTGTGCGTTCTGGATAACGCCGACGGCAGGCCTTTCGGATCGGGTTCGTCACCTGTATCCGGAAGACAGGCCGCCGCCCGTGCGGCGGGGGTCCAGGCCGGCGGCGCCCTGGCAGGGACTTCACGGACAAGAGCGACGAGCTGCGGACGGATCGCCTGATTTCGCGGCGGGCGGCTGCAACTGCAACTACTACGACGGCGATTTCGGCGACATGGATGGCGGCGACGGCTACCAGGACCGCGCGCTCTTCTCCAAGTATCACTTCCTCTGGAACCTGACGACGGCATCACGCTGCGCCCGCCCGCGCCCAGGTCAACTACGTCGGGCAACCAGAATCCGCCGACGCGGCGCAGTGGGCCGACGCGGGCAATGACGGCGATCTGACTCTCGTCAGCGCCGGGAACGGCGAAGTGAATCACCGTCCAGATCAATTCCGGCGCGGCGGTTCTCGCGCCGGGACTCCTGCCAGCGGCAGCGGCCTCCAGATCGTGAACGACCGACGGTCAGACAAGCGACGGGATTCGTGGACCTCGTCGTCGTCAGCGACTTCGGCGGCAGCTCGACGGATTTCCAGCTGCTCGTCAACGACGAGCCACGGACACTTCACCAACCAGGCGGTGCAGCGCGGCCTCCCATTCAAGACCGACTTCATCGGCAGGCGCCGTTTCCGGGGACGTGGATGGCGACGGCGACTTCGACATCATTCTTCCAGACGAGGTCCGCAACAAGCTCATCCTCGCGCAAGAACGACGGGACGGGCTACTTCACGACCACTGAGTTCGGCGAGTGCCTGACGCGCGGCCAGTACGGCGCGTTCTAGCAGAGCATGAATCTGGCGACATCGACGACGACGGGCGACCTCGACCTCGATCATCGGGGGGCCGAACAGAACGGCAAGCAGCATCACGTCTATGTCAACGACGGCAACGGGAACTTCACGCTCCAACAGGTTCTGCCGTACAGCGGCGACAATGCGAAGCTCGTGGACCTGGACAACGACGGCGACCTCGATTTCATCGCCTTCTCGCGGGTCAGCGGCCAGCCCATGCACCTCCAGGTGTTCGTCAACGACGGATCCGGCAACTTCACCTACGATGCCGCCCATTCGGTTTTTTTCAATATCCCGAACACCAACAATTTCGGGGACGACCTCGACGTGACCGATCTCGATCGGGACGGCACCTACGACGTCTGGGTCGGCCTGGCGGGCCAGCGCGTCCACACGATGATCAACACCTACCAGGACCCGAGCGGATTGCCGGCCGATCTGCCGCGCAATGTCCAGGTCGTGTCGGCGGACTCATGGGGATCACGCTGTTCGTGGCAGGCCCCTCCCTTCGCCGATTCCGCGCGCCGCTACAAGGTCTCCCGTTCCACCGCTCCGGGCCTGCTGGAAACCGACCGGCAGGTGATCAGGGAAGTGGCCATCAGCCGGCACACGGATGAGGGATTTTCCGCCGGCATCAACCGGCACACGACCACCGCCTATCTTGGGCGACCCGGACGTGGTGCTGGATGGATCCACGAATACGATTCAGTGGATCGACCGCACGGCCGAGCCGGGTGTCACTTACTCATGCGCGGTCGCCCACGTGGGAACGGAGAACACCGTCAGCGTGCAGACGGAAGAACTGCCGGCCCGGATCGAGCCGGCGGGCGGGGCCGACGCGGTCGCTCCGTATCTCCAGATCGTCTGGACCCAAGACCCAGGAGTGGTCCGTGGAGCCGCGGATCGTCCTCTACTACGGCGATGGAGGGAAGCGGCGTCGATCTCTCCTCATTGCACGTCTCCATCAACCAGCCGCTCGGCACCGGCAACTCGGCCACGGGCGGCCGGCCCTCCGGCGCCGACATCTCTGGACCTCTTCCCGCCGCAAGGACGGCGGCGTTTACATCTACATGCTCCGCCGTCGCTCAAGATGCCGGTGCTGAGAGCGCCGGCGACGGCTACGCTGACGGCCACGATCGCGGATCTCGCCGGCAATCCGACATCCCAGGCAGATGAGCTTCACCCCGATCAAGGCGGCCAGTTCCATGCCCGTGGCTGTCATCGACGCCGAGCGTGACCATGGGTGCGGCGCCTCTGACCGTCCAGTTCAAGGGCGAAACGCAGCACCGACTCTGGATGGCATCATCTTCCGCTATGAATGGCTGTTCGGCGACGGCACCACCTCACACGACAGGAACGATGAGGCACACCTACCACCGCTTTTGGAACCTGCACTGTCGCGCTGGTCGCGTGCGGGACAACGACGGCGGCGTCGGGATCGCCACGAGGCGATCCAGGTGGCGAGCGGAACACCCCTGTCGTGAACGCGGGTCCCGACCAGAACATCACTGCCGGCAGCCGCGAGCCTCGATGGCACCGTTACGGACGACGGCCTGCCCAACCTGCCCGGCGCCGTGACCGTTCTCTGGACCCGAGGTCAGCGGCCCCGGGATCCGTGACGTTCGGCAGCGCAACGGCCGTGGACACGTCCGCCACCTTCTCGGCCGCGGGCACCTACGTGCTGCGCCTCACGGCCAACGATGGCGCCTTCTCCATCAGTGACGACGTGACGATCCGTGGTCAATGTCCGAGGGCCTGACGGGCCACGGACTCGTTCGATCGGCCTGATTCCACGACTCTCCGGCAACGGATGGAGCGAGGTCACGCGGAGATTTCACGATCAGCTCGGGGCAGCTGCGCAACGCGAGCAACGAATTCGACACACCCTGGCAAGTGCTGCCGTCACTAAACGGAGCAAAGCAGACAATGGCCGCCGATTTCGCCTCTGTCGGACAACAACGGCGGTCCGAAGTTCGGCATCGTTCTGCGATATCGGAATGCGACGAACTATTACTTCGATCTCCCGGTACGACGGGCGGAGTCGAGCCAGTTGCGCGTGCTTCCAGGTTCAGTTAACGGAACCGAGACGATCCTGGGGACCGCGTCCATCAGTAATCCGGCAAAGAATGGCTTCTTCCGCCTGAAGGAACGGCGGATGGAACAGCTCTCAAGTTGAAGCCTCGACTTGGCGTTCAAAAGGTGTCGGTCCAGGACTCCACCTACTCCGGTGGCTCTCTCGGGCTGCTGGTAGCGACACCGTCGGCGGCCAGTTCGCACCGCGTCGATAACGTCAGCGCCACTGTTCAATAGACTCGAGGCCTCTCAGCGAAGAGTCGGACCCGCGCGATCCCTGACGCCGTTCCTGGTTCTCCTTTTTTCGGCCGTCGCCCTCGTGCCGTTCAGTGATGCCCGCGCCGCCGGGATCTCGAGGGCCCGCGTCTGTTTCAAAGAACGTTCGACCGCCGTCAAGGTCGCGCCGGATGTGCTGGCCGATACGGCCGATCGGCGCCACCACCACGGTCGTTGTCCTGCTTGCCGACCAGGCCGACGTGAGCGCGGCCCTGTGACACGAAAGACCAGGATGCCCGCGGGTGGTTCCGTCTACGACACGCTGACGCAACACGCCGAGCGTACGCAGGCGGGATTGCGGAGCTTCCTCGAGTCCCAGGGGCGCCGGCTATCAGTCCTTCTGGGCGGCGAACATGCTGGTCGCGAAGGCCGACCGGAGCCTCATCGAGCTCCTCGCCGCGCGCAGCCGACGTCGCGCGGATCGACTCGAACAGGCCCGCCCGCTGGGTCGAAGATCCCATCGTCGCCGCCTTCCGCGATGCGCCCGATAGCCTCGAGGCCGTCGAGTGGGGCGTCCAGAACGTCAACGCCCCGGCGGTCTGGGCCATGGGCTTCAACAGGCCAGGGCATCGTCATCGCGGGCCAGGACACGGGCATCCGGTGGACGCATCACGCGATCAAGAACCACTATCGCGGCTGGAACGGCATCGAGCGCGCAACCACAACTACAACTGGCACGACTCGATCCACAGCCGGCGGCGGCATCCTGCGGCCGAATCACGCAGCGTACCGTGCGACGACAGCGGCCACGGCACCCACACCATCGGCACGACGTCCGGCGACGACGGCGCTGGCAACCAGGTCGGCGTGGCTCCCGGCGCGAAGTGGATCGGCTGCCGCAACATGGACCAGGGCAACGGCACGCCGGCCACGTACACGGAGTGCTTCCAGTTCATGATCGCGCCGACAGACCTGAGCGGCCAGAACCCGAACCCGGCCCTGCGCCCCCACGTGATCAACAACAGCTGGACCTGTCCGTCGAGCGAGGGCTGCACGACCCGCGCCGAGCTGGAGACGATCGTCGAAAACACCCAGGCGGCGGGAATCTTCGTCGAGGCCTCGGCGGGCAACGCCGGCTCGGGCTGCTCGACGGTGGCCGATCCGCCGGCGATCTATCGCGCGTCGTTTTCCACGGGGGCCATCGACATCAACAACATCCTGGCGGGTTTCGCAGCCGCGGCCCGAGCACCTAGCTACATGCCAAACCTGCTGAAGCCGAACATCTCCGCGCCCGGCGTCAGTGTGTGCTCTCTGCTACAACTTCTTCGGATACGACTTCACGCCAGCCTGGGGACCTCGATGGCCGGGCCGCATGTCGTCGGTGTCGTGGCCCTGCTCTGGTCGGCACGGCTGCAGCTGGCGCGCGACATCGCGGGACGAAGGCGATCCTGCGAGGCCTCGGCGTAATCCCGCCGTGACGGTCAGCCCGCGCAGACCTGCGGCGGCATCCCTTCCACGGCGATCCCGAACAACTCCTTCGGTTACGGGCGCGTGGATGCGTTCGGCGGCCGTCAACTCCGTTCCGACCACGACCCGACGCCGTCGCCGACGTCCAACACTCCGACGTTGACGCCGACGAGCACGGCGACGCCGACCGTGCCGCCATCCAACACGCCGATCAACACACCGACCAGGCACGCCGCCGAATACATTCGACCAACACGCCGACTATCACGCCGACGAACACACCGTCCATCACGCCTAACGAACACACCGACGATCATCGCCAACGCCGACTTCCACGACGAGCACGGGCACGCCGACGGACTTCGACGCCGACGCCGACCAGGACGCCGACGAGACTTCGACGCTGACGCCGACCAGGACGCCGACACGCACACCGACGAATACGCGCACCGCCTCGCCCACCCGGACCTCGACGCGAACCTTCGACGCCGACCAACACTCGCACGAGCACGCAGGACGAGCACTCCGGACCCGGACGCCCACGCCGACGAGCGCTCCGGTGACCGGCACGGCCACGCCGACGCCGAAGCCCGTCGTCGCCCCCGCTCACGGACTTCCGCGACGTGCGGCGGCCCCGGACATCAACCCTGGTTCCGACTTGGGCGGGACGGGACACACCGCCATGAACTTCACCGGCGCGGCCGCGGGGGCGGCGATACCTGGATCACCGTCTACGACACGACCCCGGCGACGACACGGTCAAGAACATCTTCGGCAACGCCTCACCCTGACTGCCGATGTCCTCATCCACAGCTACAACAACAAGAAGGGACGGGCCTCCTGGCGCTCTTCAACGAAGAGACCGGCAAGAATGGTCTCGCGCTGGTGATCTACGACAGCGGCAACTCGGACGCCCTGACGCTGGGCACGGTGAACAAGGCCACCGGGCGCGTTCACGGCGCTCATGACCGTGTCGCTCGGCGGCAACATCGTGGAAAACACCTGGTATCGGCTGACGATGGACGTAGCAGTCAGCGGGAACGACCGTCACGGTGACGGACAAGGTGTTCCAGCACGTGACGCCGACGGACCCGAACAGCGCCTCAGGACGCGCAGGTGGGGGACGACGCTGAGTTTCAGCGGGCGCGTCCCGCACGGCGTCATGACGCGACGGGCTGAGATCGGGATGGCGGCCTCCGCCTTCGGCGCGATGGCCGACTCCAGCGTCGCGAACTTCACGATCGACCCGTAACGCCTCCCCAGAGTCCAGACCCGGCCGCGGAGATAGCCTGCGCGGCATGACTCCGGACCTTGACAGGAAAAAGCGGACCCGGGCGATTCTCATCGCGCTGACCGTCCTGTTCCTGCCCTTGGCGTTCCTGGCCCCCTGGGCAAGGTCCAGGGCGCGAGGATCTCCCAGGGAGCGCTCCTCCTTCAGAAGACTGTTCTGTCCTCCCCGCGCGCATCCTTCGCGGTTCGGCGCTCGGGCAACTCCTCGAGAAGGGCGCGGGCGGAAGCAACTCGGATCGGCCGGCAAGGGCGACTCGCCGTCATCCGGGCAAGCCGGCAAGTCCAGCGCGAACAGCGACGAAGAAGCCGAGGAGCTGAAAGGAAGAGAGCCTGCTGGATCACGAGCTCTATTGGGCCTATCGCGTGAGCTATCCGCACGGGCGGGTTCGACCCGGCCTGGGTGCGAGGCGGCCGCCCGGGATGCCCTGATCGAGCGCGCCATCCCCGCGGGCCGTCCGGCTCCGCTCAGCCCCAACTCCCTCTGGTCCTCGACCCCGGCGGCTTCACCGCCCTCGGCCCCTCAGCCCGAGCGCATGACCGGCTGCGCCGGCTGCTTCGACTACACGACGACGGAGGGACGCGTCAACTCCATCGTCGTCGATCCGACGACGACCGCGAACGGCACGATCGTCGCGTACGCCGCGAACGCATCGGCGGCGGCGTCTGGAAGACCACGAACTGCTGCAGCGCCTCGACGACGTGGACGCGCTCTGACCGACGACCCGCTCGTCTCCACGACGAGCGATCGACACGGTCGACGCTCGATCCGAACGATCACAACACGATCTACGCCGGCACGGGCGACCTGAACTACGGCTCCTTCTCGATGGGCAGCCAGGGGATCCTGAAGTCCACCGACGGCGGCGCGACCTGGACGGTGCTCGGCGCGGACGTCTTCGGCGCGCCGTATCCCGAGCCGGCCGGGCCAGTTCCCGCAGTACCAGGCGGTCGGCAAGGTGCGCGTCGACCCGAACAACAGCAACAAGGTCGTCGCCGGGACCGAAGACCGGCCTCTACTTCTCGTACGACGGCGGCGTCGAACTGGACCGGGCCCTGCCTGACGAACAGCTTCTCATCGCAGCGGCAGGACATCACCGGCCTCGAGCTGATCGAACATGGGCGGCGGCATCGACGCGCATCCTCGCCGCGGTCGGCGTGCGCGGCTTCGCCACGACCGGTGCAGTACGACCTCGGCAACAACGGGCGCCAACGGCATCTACAAGGCGACCGATGCCTGCCAGCGGCTGCCCGACCGTTCACCTCGATCGCCAGCAACGCCAACGGCTTCGTGTTCGGCGCCGCGGTGACCGGCAGCCCGTACGCGACCGGGCGCGCAGCATGAACGCCGGCAGCGGCATCGCCTTACGTCAGCACGATCGACCGGCAACCAGCTCGGCCGGATCGAGCATCGGCGCGTCGCGCCGAGCAACCCCAGCGTCATCTACGCCCAGGTCCAGTCGATCGCGCCGAACAGCAACTGGCGGCTGCGGCGGCACGCAACGGGCTGCCAGCTCGGCGTCTGGGTCGAGCACCGACGGCGGCGCACACTGGACGCTTCATGGCCGGCTCGGCCGGCGGCATCCCTGCGGACTGCGGCGGCGCCGCGGCCGGCGACTATCCGCAGAACTGGTACGACCAGGCGGTCGCGGTGGACCCGACCAACCCCGACCGCGTCTTCGTCAGACACCTTCGACGTCTGGTTCGCGACGCGCACCGGGACGTCCTTCCGCGACACGACCTGCGGCTACAGCGGCTCGAGCCCGCAGCCGGTCCACGTGGACCAGCACGCGCTCGCCTTCCTGCCCGGCTCCTCCAGCATCCTGCTGCTCGGGCAACGACGGCGGCGTTCACGGAACGACCAACGCCAACCTGGCGTGCCGCCACGCGTCGCCGACCTGGTTCAACATGGACACGGGCCTGAACACGATCGAGTTCTACTCGGGCGACATCAGCGGCAACTTCGCCACCTCGCCGACGCCGTCAGGCCAGCGGCGGCGCGCAGGACAACGGTCCCAGCTCGGTCCTCTTCACGGGCAGCCCGACGGGGCCCGGCGCAGTGGCAGATGGGACTGGGCGGCGACGGCTTCTACGCCCGCATCGACCCGGTCGGCACGGGAACGAGCCTGCGCTACTTCCGAGGGCAACAACAGCGGCGGCATCAGTCGCTGCGTCAGCAACTGCACGGTCGCGGGCGCCGGCTGGACGAGCCGTGACCGGAGGCTGGACCGGCGACACGCAGTCGTTCATCCTGCCGTGGGACCTCTTCCACGGCGGGATCCCGGGCGGCGACGACTGCGCGGCGGCCGGCGTCGCCGGGCGGCTGCGGCCATCTGATCGCGGGGACGACGCGGGTCTGGGAGTCGATCGCCGGCGGCAACAGCAGCATGCCGCGGTCGAGCTGGTACGTCACGAACAACCCGTCGACGCAGAACATGACGAAGCAGACGCTGGGCAACCGCTCCTTCATCAACCAGGTCAAGTACTCGCCGAAGTGCCAGAGCGTGGCAATCGCCGGCACGAACGACGGCAACGTCTGGATCGGCTTCAACCTCGGCACGGGCGTCGCGAGGCCAGGCGAACTGGGTCGACGTCACCGGCGGCAACGCCGTCCTGCCCAACCGCCCGATCCTCGGGATCGCGCTCGACCCGTCGGTCGTCGGCGGCCAACGTCCCGGTCGGCTACGCGGCGGTGGGCGGCTTCGACCAGAACACGCCGGCGACGCCGGGCCACGTCTTCCAGGTCACCTGCACCGCGAACTGCGCCTCGCTCGTCCTGGCTCGAACAAGACGGGCAACCTGCCGAACATCCCGGTCGACTCGATCATCGTCAACCCGAACATCCCGCAGCAGGTCTTCGCGGGCACCGACATCGGGCTCTACTTCACCAACGACATCACGGCCGCGTCGCCGGTCTGGTCCGGCTTCAGCAACGGTGCTTCCGAGCGTGATGATCTGGGACATGCAGATCGACCGCGGCTCGACCGACGCTGTCGCTCTGGACGCGCGGCCGCGGCGCCTTCGCCTGGCCGCTGCCGACGGGGGTGTGACGACGCCAACGCCGACGTCGTCTCCACGGCGAACCCGACGAATACGCCGACCAGCACGCGAACTAACACCCCGACGAACACTCCGACCCCGACAAGCTCCCCGACAAGCTCGCCAACGAATACACGGACCAATACACCGACCGGACACCCCAACCAATCCGCCGACGGCGACGGACACGCCGACCATTGCGCCGACTCAGACCCCGACGAGCGTGACGACGAACACGCCGACGAGCACCCGGACGCCGACCCGGACGCCGACCCGGCTCCGACGAACACCCGGACTCCCACGAACACGCGGACTCCGTCGAACACGCGCACGGTGACGCCGACTCGGACGCCGACGCGCACCCGCACGAGCACGCCGTCAGGCCACGCCGACCCGGACCGCCACGCCGACCCCGGCTCCGGTGACGGCCACGGCGACACCGACTCCCAATCAGTCGTGGTTCCCCCGCTAACCGATTTCCGCGACGTGCGCCGTCCTTCGGACATCAACCCCGGCTCCGACCTGGGCGGAACGGGACACACCGCGATGAACTTCACCGGCGCGGCCTGGGGAGCGGCGACACCTGGATCACCGTCTACGACCACGACGCCAGCGGCGACGACACGGTCACAGAACATCTTCGGCAACGTCACCTGACTGCGCGATGTCCTCATTCACAGTTACAACAACAGGAAGGGCACGGGCCTGCTGGCGCTCTTCCAACGGAGACACGGACAAGAAGGGTCTGGCGCTCGTCATCTGCGACAGCGGCAACTCGGACGCTCTGGCGCTGGGCACGGCGAACAAGAAGCCACGGGCATGTTCACCGCTCTCAGTGACCGTGTCGCTCGGCGGCAACATCGTCGGAAACACCTGGTATCGGCTGACGATGGACGTCGTCGTGACCGGCGCGAGCGTCACGGTGACGGGGACCGTCTTCCGCGCACACGACGCCGACGGACGCCGACAGCGCGCTGGGAACTCAGGTCGGGACGACGCTGAGCTTTCACCGGGAGCTCGTCCCGTGGCGTGGACGCGACGGGCGAGATCGGCATGGCGGCCCTCAGCCTTCGGCGCGATGGCCGACTCCAGCGTCGCGAACTTCACGATCCACCCTTAGGGTCTGCCGCAAGGCTTAGCCGGAGGTCGGGCCGCGCGCCGGAGTCAGTCGATCGGCGAAGGCTGCTCGCTCTCGGAGTTGCGGACGAGCCTGCCCGGCTCGGGCCGGATTGGCGTCGGAATGGACGATAAGGCCTTCGCGTTCCGGGACTTGAACTGCCGCCGAAGATGGAAAGCCGGATGCGAAGACTTCCAACGCTGACCCGCCGCGCCTTCCTGGCCTCTGGGTCGCGCCGCCGGCCGCCTCCTCCGCTCTCCGTCCGTTGAACGCCGCGGCTTATCCCGCGCCCGCAGCCGCTTCGTCCCGGGCCGATCCTCACCCGGCCGATCCCCTCGACCGGCGAAGTACTGCCGCTCGTCGGGCTCGGCAGCTGGATCACGTTCAACGTCGGCGACGACCCGGCCGCGCGCGACGTCCTGCGCCGAGGTCATGCGCGCCTTCTTCACGGAGGGCGGGCGCCTGATCGACTCCTCGCCGATGTACTGGATCCTCGCAGGAGGTCATCGGCTACGGCCTGCAGAAGCTCGGCCAGCCCGCAGCGCGCTCTTCTCGGCCGACAAGGTCTGGATCTCCTCGGCGCGCGAGCGGGCCGGAGCAGATCGAGGAGTCGCGACGCGCGCTGGGGCGTCGCGCGGTTCGACCTGCTGCAGGTCCACAACCTGCATGTCGTGGGAGGAGCATCTGCCCGACGCTCTTCGCGATGAAGGACGGCGGGGCGGCTCCGCTACGTCGGGCATCACGACGTCGCGACGGGCGGCGGCACGACGAGGTCGAGAAGATCCTGCGCAAGCCAGCCGCTCGACTTCGTGCAGTTCTCGCTACAACGTGCTCGACCGCGAGGTCGGAGGAGCGGCTCCTGCCGCTCGCGCAGCGAGACGCCGCAGATCGCCGTGATCTGCAACCGGCCGCTTCGCGACGCGGCGACCTCATCCGCAGGGTCGAGCGCGCGCCTCTGCCCCGTGGGCCGCGGAGATCGACTGCGCGAACTGGGCCCAGGTCCTGCTGAAGTTCATCGTCTCGCACCCGGCCGTCACCTGCGCGATCCCGGCGACGAGCCGCGTCGGACCACGTGCGCGAGAACATCGGCGCTGCCTACGGCCGCGCTGCCCGGACGACGGCGATGCGCAGCCGCATCGTCGCGCGCGGTCGAGAAGACTCTGATGTCGGAGTGGTGGACCTACTCCCTCTCGCGACTTCATCCTCTTCTCCTCGCGCGACTTACTACCGGCTCTTCGAGCTCGTACAACGCCGCGATCTGGCCGGCGCAGATCGTCGTCTTCGCCCTCGGCGTCGGGCTCTGCGGTCCTTGCGCTCCTGCGCCGGGCGAGCCTCGCCCGCGGGCGGGCGATCGCGGCGATTCCTCGCGGCAGGCTGGCTCTGGGTCGCGATCGCCTTCCACGCGCACCGCTACGCGAGGATCAACTCCGCCGCCCTCTCCTTCGCCGCGGCGTTCTCACTCGAAGCGGCTCTCCTGATCTGGATCGGCGTCCTTCGCGGCCGGCTCTGTTCGCACGACCCGCCGGCCGGGCAGGCTTCTGGATCTTCCTTTTCGCGCTCGCGATCGAGCCGATTCTCGGTCCGCTGTTCGGCCGGGGTGGCGGCAGGTCGAGATCTTCGGCGTGGCGCCTGACCCGACAGCCGTCGCGACGCTCGGCGTTCTCCTGCTCGCGAGCGGCCGGGGGCGCTGGTCCCTGCTCGTCGTTCCTGTTCTCTGGTGCGCGATCTCCGGCGCGACTCTGCTCGCGATGAAGGCGCCGGACTTCTGGATCCTGCCCTGGCGGCACTGCTTTGCGGTCGCTCTGGCGATCCGCCAGAAACAGGCGCTTCGGCGGACCGCGAAGACGCGCTCCCCGCCACCAAAAACTCTGACCGCGTTCCCGGGCCTCGGTTCTTGTTGACAAGGAACTGGCGACCGCCGTATTAAGCGATCAACAAGGGCCGGTAGCTTTACCGGCCTCGCGGAAACGGTTGAAAGGAGGCTCCCATGAACCAGCGGCGGATTGCCATCCTTCTGACTTGCGTCGCGCTCACCATTCTCCTGGCCGCCCCCATGTCCGCCCAGTCCTCCCGGGGAAGATCTCGGGAACCGTCCGCGACGCCAACGGCGTGTCGGTCCCCGGCGCCACGATCACGATCACGAACCAGGACACCCTGGCCACGCGCGTTGTCCGGACCTCCGCGACCGGCGCCTTCGAGGCGGGCGACTTCCCGCCGGGCCTCTACACCGTGTCGGCCGACCTCCCGGGATTCCGCAACGTGGTGCTGAGGGACCGGCGGCTCGGCGCGCGGCGCAACGCTCACCATCGATTTCGCTCTCGAGCTGAAGGCCGTGGTGGATGTCACGGTCACGGCCATGAAGCGCGATGAGACCGTGAGCAAGCACGCCCTTCTCCATCGCGGCGCCGACCGAGGAGGTCCTGCGGGAGCGCGGCGTCGAGAACATCGAGGACGTGGCCGCCAACGTGGCCGGCTTCACCGTCCAGAACCTGGGTCCCGGCCAGAGCCAGGTCGCCATGCGCGGCGTCTCCTCCGGCCAGATCGCGCGCGACCAGCCGGGCGTCAAGGAGTCAGGTGGGCGCCTACCTGGACGAGTCGGTCATCTCACTTTCCCTCTTCACGCCGGACATCGACCTGTTCGACATGAACCGCGTCGAGGTGTTGCGCGGCCCGCAGGGAACCCTGTTCGGCTCCGGCTCGGAGTCGGGCACGGTGCGCTACATCACCAACCAGCCCGAGCTCGGCGCTGACGCAGGTATTTCGGCGAGGTCGACCGGCAACACCATCGACGGCGGCGGACTCGGGCGGCAGCGCCAAGGTCGGCTTCAACGCGCCGCTGAGCAGCACGGCGGCCCTGCGCGTCGTCGGGTACTACGACCGGCTCGGCCGGCTGGATGGACGCGGTCCAGCCCGACTTGAGCCGTCAAGAGAAACGTCAATACCGGCGACCGCTCCGGGCTGCGCGGCGGCGCTCGAGATCGCTCCGAACGACAATCTCACGATCACTCCCGCGGTTCGTCTACCAGACAGTGAAGATGGACGGCTGGAACCGCATCGACATCTACAACATCCTGGCCAATCCCTTCACGACGACGCGGCCGACGGTGACGCTCGGCGACCGCGAGCTGTTCACTCAGATCGACGAGCCCTACACCGACAAGTTCCTGCTCGGCGACCTGAACGTCAAGTACAACTTCGGCAACGTCCTCCTGACGTCGATCACGTCCTATCACGCATCGCGACATCGACGTCTTGCGCGACGCGGGCGCGCTGACCGCCAGCATCACCGGCGGCTCGTTCGGCCTGCCCGAGAAGTCTACACGCTTGAACGCGCCGCTGGACGATGCCACGACGGCCAGGGCGTGGACCGAGGAGCTGCGTCTCTCCGGCGGCAGCGATCGCTTCAAGTGGGTGGGCGGCGGCTTCTACGCCGACGCGAGGCGCGCCGTACGGCCAGAACCTCATCGTGAGCGGCTACGAGGCTCTCGATGCCGACGGGCTCGTTCCGCAATACGCGAACCGATCGCGCCCAAGGACTCCCTGTTCTTCTCGGACCTGGACTACAAGACTCGCTCAGTTCGCCCTCTTTGGCGAAGGCGACGTTCGCCGTCACGGAGCAGGTTCACCCTGACCGGGGGCCTGCGCTACTACCACTACGACGAGGACAAGGCGCAGATCTTCGACGGCCTCTTCGGCGCCGGCGCGGACGGCAAAGCCCCAGTCGCAGCCAGGCGCACGGCAAAGGCCGACGGCGTCGCGCCGCGCTTCATCGCCAGCTACAGGTTGACCGACAGCGACGACGTCTGAACGCGCAGGCCTCCAAGGGCTTCCGGCTGGGCGGCATCAACGACCCGCTCAACGTGAACCTGTGCACGCCCCAGGACCTGATCACTTTCGGCGGCCGGGAGGCCTGGAACGACGAGACGGTCCTGGAACTACGAGATCGGCTCGAAGTCCAGGATCTTCGGCGGCCGCGGCTCGTTCAACGTCTCGGCGTTCTACGTGGACGTCAAAGACCTTCAGGTGACCGTGACCAGCAATACGTAACTGAACGAAGCAT